>Ga0209084_1000637_pt1 | contig 32692 bp, 25 predicted proteins | sample C_130820_MF_Meta_FD_187309 | JGI IMG/M metagenome (GOLD analysis project Ga0209084, IMG submission 187309) | Freshwater microbial communities from Lake Croche, Canada to study carbon cycling - C_130820_MF_MetaG (SPAdes) (version 2) | ecosystem: Environmental > Aquatic > Freshwater > Lake... | reverse complement strand
CAAAATAAAAAAACGATTGGGGGGACAACATTTCCAGAATGCCTTGGAAAAGCTGGAACAAGGAGATTTTTATGAAGTGGCGGCCATAACCTTAAATTATTACGATAAAGCTTATTTGCACGGAATGGCTCAAAGAGATGAAAAAATGATTCACCAATTGAGCATTAATACCTTGGATACAAATTTGCAAATTGAGTCCATATTAACGCATCCTTTGATTAAATTTACCTTTTAATTCAAATCCAATGGAGTCAAATCTTTTTCTACAACAAATTTTTGCAAAGCATCAAAGCACGAAATCTTTTCCTGCAACTTCAGATATAAAAAAACTTTTTACCAAAATTCTTTTAACGCTTTTTCCTGAGCAAACTCAAAGTCATTTTGCCCAATTAGAGGAATTGACTTTGGTATGGGAAAGCATAGAGAATGGTTTGGAGAGCCTTTTGTATGCTATGAAAGCAGAGTTGTCTGATACGCCATCAAGCATTGCAAAAAGGTATATGGCAAGGATTCCGGGTATTTACGAGCTTTTATTGACGGATGTAGAAGCCATGGTAAATGGCGATCCTGCAGCTACCACAGATTACGAAGTGATACGAACCTACCCAGGTTTTTATGCCATGGTTTTTTATCGTTTGGCACATGGTTTACAAGACGAAAACGTGCCTTTAATTCCCAGAATTTTGACAGAATATGCCCATTCTAAAACAGGTATTGATATTCATCCTGGAGCAAAAATTGGAAAGTATTTTTTTATGGATCATGGTACAGGCATAGTTATTGGCGAAACTTGTATGATAGGCGAAAGGGTAAAAATATACCAAGGAGTAACGCTTGGAGCACTTTCGGTAGATAAAAGCATGGCCTCGACCAAACGTCATCCTACTATTGAAAATGGTGTTGTGATTTATTCTGGTGCAACGATTTTGGGAGGAGAAACAGTGGTTGGAGAAAACTCCATCATTGGTGGAAATGTGTGGTTGACAAGAAGCGTAAAATCGAATACAAAATTGTACTTTCAAGCAAATACCAAAGAAATTGTAGACTAACATGAATCAATTATTAGACTTAGTGGGGAATACTCCTTTGGTGGAGATCAAAAGAATGAATCCCAATCCCAATGTGCAAATTTTCGGGAAGCTGGAAGGGAACAATCCAGGAGGTTCTGTAAAAGATCGTGCAGCCAAGAGCATGATTGAGGGAGCTATTTTACGAGGGGAAATCAAGGCAGGGACTAAATTGGTGGAGGCGACTTCCGGGAATACGGGTATTGCCTTAGCAATGATTGCTCGCTTATATAATTTGGAAATTGAATTGGCCATGCCCGCTAATTCAACGCGGGAAAGAGTATTGACCATGGAAGCTTTTGGGGCAAAGGTTGTTTTGACTGAATCGATTGAAGCGGCGAGGGATTATGCCGTGGAGAAAGCCTCAAAAGGAGATTATATTTTGTTAAATCAATTTGAGAATCCAGATAATTATCTTGCTCATTATAAAACGACGGGTCCTGAGATTTGGAATGACACAAAGGGTCAAATAACGCATTTTGTTAGCTCTATGGGAACAACAGGGACCATCATGGGAACGTCGATGTATTTGAAAGAACAGAATCCCGATATTCAAATTGTTGGTTGTCAGCCAACAGAAGGATCAAAAATTCCAGGAATCAGACGTTGGCCAGAAGAATATCGTCCGAAAATTTATCAGCCTGATCGAGTAGATCGTATCATGGATATTTCGGAAGAAGAAGCGACACAACGAACTCGGGAATTGGCAAAAATGGAAGGAATATTTGGAGGAATGAGTAGTGGAGGCGGGATTTCAGCTAGCTTACGTTTGGCTCTAGAATTGAAGGAAGGATTAATTGTTTGTATTATTTGTGATCGAGGAGATCGTTATTTATCTAGTGGACTTTTTGGGGAATAATTTTTGAATTATGAGTTATGAATTTAAAAAACTGACTTATTCCTTTCATTAAGTTATTAATGCGAATTAAGGATTAAATAAACATATGGATTAAGCAAAAGAAATTTTTTTTTTTGTTTCTTTTTTTATAAAAAAGGAAATGCCATAGAAAAAGAATTGGCCAATAAATTGCATTTCTGTCAAAGAGATAGGCAAATAGTAAATTCAAATTCGCTTTTAAACATACGTTAAGAGCTGACCCCAATAATAATTTCAACTCTTAATTCGCATAATTCATAATTATAACATCACCCCCATCAATTTATAGGTTGTAGGACTTAGAAAGCGAATTTTTTGATAACCATCAATGGAATAGGTTTCAACATGGCCATCAATAATGTTCATATTAAGCATCTTAGATGTTTCATATAAATAATTAGATTGAGAAATCATTATTTCTACTTGTAATGGTTGACCAATAGCATCTAAATGCATTTTAAATGTCTTAATTGGTACTTTTTCTCCAATCTTTGCAGAATACCAAATAAGGCGATCCTCTGAAAGATTGTCGTAGCTTAATCGATAAGCTGGTTTATTCAAGTCTGATTCTAAAAATACGGCCCATTCTTTTTCCCAATTCATTGTTCTAAAAACCTTTTCTTCCTTTTTCCCATCTAAAAATATCGTTTTATGGACCATTTTAGGATTCTCATTGAGTTCTTTGATTGCGCCATTTAAAAATACTTCCCATTGGTAATAGGTACTTTCTTTACCATTTGACTCAGGTGCGGAGCATGAAATCTGACAAATAGAAAAAACACCCACAACCATTAAAATGAAGGGTTGAATCAGGTATTTTTTATTCCATAAAATGTTCAAGTGAGATAGTTTTAAATTCATCACAACAAAGTTAGGTATTTTGAATTATTAATTATGGATTATGATTTATGAGCTATTATTTTTATTTCATGACTCATTAATACGTAATAAGTAATAATGCGAATCAAGAGTTGAAAACAAATTCAGAATTATAAAAAAATCTGAACTATAAATCAGTATGTTGATAAATTGGATAAATAGTCATTTTATCAAACTCCTGAACTTTTTTACGTGTAAATTACAGGGGGTAAGGGGACGTATTTCCCCTTAAAAAAATTAAGTTAAATTCCCTATCACAAAACTTATAATTCCAAACATTTAACTGATATTCTCATTATTCAGATAACAATTTACTTTTAATCTCAACGAAAAAATTGAACTAAGCCTTGCAAATTATGAATTATGAGCATTTTTTAAATTCATACCTCATCATTCACCATTCATCATTTTTTAGGTTTCTTTCGTTAGGGTTAAGCGTTGGCATAAATGAATTTTTAGTTAGAATGATTGATATTTTTTCAACCCTTAATTCACATTTTTAGTTATTAGGTATTCGTTTTTGGAATTTTTAACTACCTCTTACCTCATACATCTTACATCATACATCATTTTCCTTTTTAAAAAAAATATTTTACTTTGTTAACACTGTTCATTAAATTTGCATTGTTAATTTTAGCCATGGGTATACAGGAAAGAAAAGAAAAGCAAAAACAAGAAATTAGAACAGCCATTTTAGAGGCCTCTATCAAGTTATTCAAAGAAGAGGGCTTTGAAAATGTTTCTATTCGAAAAATCGCTGAAATCATTCAATATAGCCCTACCACCATTTACTTGTATTTTAAAGATAAAAATGAAATTTTATATGAACTCTGCGAGCAAGGTTTTGATAAGATCAACATTTTTGCAGATTCTCTCGATGCTATTTCAGACCCTCTAGAAAGGCTAAAAAAAATAGGCGAATTCTATCTATTATTTGGTTCCAATTTCCCTGAATATTATGATTTGATGCTCATTCAAGAAGCTCCCATGGTTCATCACGCCGGATTAAAGCTGCAAGATTGGCCTGCTGCCAATAAAATTTTTAATCGATTAACTCTTTTAGTACAAGAATGTATCGATCAAAATAAAATTCCAGCGGGGGACGCCGAATTAATCGCAATTACCCTTTGGAGTTGTCTACATGGTTTGATTTCATTAAATATTCGAATGCGACTGGAGAAATTGGTTCCGAAAGAATCCATTCATCAAACAATGCTTAACTCGCTTCATTGGCTTATTAATAGTTTAATTACCAATCAAAATAAGTAATAAGAATCCATGAAATATCAAAAATATCTTTATATCCTTGTTATCCTGTTCAATTTGCAGTGGATACCTATTTTTGCCCAAGAAGCAACTTTGGATAAATATGTTCAGGAAGCTTTTCAGAATAATTTGGTCATTCAGCAAAAGAACATTTCCATCGAAAAAGCATTGATTTCCTTGAAATCGGCAAGGACTTTGTATTTTCCTAATCTGGCTTTTCAAAGTTCCTATCAATCCGGAGAAGGTGGAAGAAGCATTAATATCCCTGTCAACGATATTGTCGGGCCTATTTATGCCACACTAAATAAAATAACCAATGCTCCTCCATCCGTAATGTCCTCGGCAGAATCAAAGAATTTCGTGTCGTATTTTTTACCCAAAAACTTTTATGATGCCAAAATTGTGGCAAATATGCCCATCTTCAACAAAGAAATTTCCATCAATAAGCAGATTCAACAAGAACAATTTGAATTACAGCAAATGGATTTATCAAGCTATAAAAGGGAATTAATCGCTCAAGTTAAATCTGCTTATTTCAATTATTTAACGGCAGTTGGCGCTGTTAATATTTATAAAAGTGCATTAAATCGCTCCATTGAAACAAAAAAAATCACTGAAAAATTAATTGCCAATGGGAAAGGTTTACCTGCTCATTTGATTCGAAGCGAAAGCGAAGTGTATTCCATGCAATCCATGCTCGCGGAGGCAGAAAAACAAACACTACTAGCGAAAATGTATTTTAATTTTCTATTGAATGTTGATTTTAACCGGGAAATCAATGGTAGTCCTAATAGCGAAGACTTAGAAAAATTTGCCAAAAAAATCCTAGCTAAAGAAACTGTCATCGAGCAACGCGAGGAGTTAAAATTATTTAAAGGACTTGAATCACTGAATCGAAATGCCTTGAAATTAAGTCAAAGCGTATGGCTTCCCAAAGTCAATGGATTCGTTAATTTAGGCTCACAATCCACCAATTGGGATGTCAATCAAAAGTCGGCCTATTATTTTTTAGGTCTCCAATTAGATCTTCCCATTTATGCAGGAAAGAGAAATTTGATGAAAATTTCATCGGCTAAATTAGATGTTCAACTGGCTCAAAATAAATTGGAACAAGTTAGTCAACAATTGAGCTTGGCCGCCGAATCAGCAAAAAAGACACTAGAAAGTGATGTAGTAAAATTAACTTCCGCTGAAAAACAATTGGAATCAGCATCTAGCTATTTTCATTTGATACAAAAAGGGTTTGCAGAAGGAGTTAACTCTTATTTAGAAACCATTGAGGCAAGAACTCAATTTTTAATTGCTCAAACACAAGTTAATAATGCCAAATTAAAATTGTTATTGTCTGCTACCAATTACGAGAGAGAAATAGCGGCTTATCCAATGAATTAAATTGATGAATCATGAAAAATAGAATGAAGCAACTTACTTTTTTACTATTGATTTTGACGCAATTAGCTTGCTCAAAATCGAAAAAAGAAACAACGGAATCCATCCATGAGGAAACCATTCCCGTTACCGTCATGGCTGTTAATCCTTCTTTGGCTAATTCAAGCGTAGAAGCTTCGGGTCAATTTTCTACAGAAGATGAAACTTTTTTGGGTTTCAAAATTGGGGGAATCGTCCAACATATTTTCGTAAAAGAAGGGGATGCGGTGAAATCAGGGCAATTATTGGCGACCCTAAATTTGACAGAAATTAAATCGCAAGTTCAACAAGCACAAATTGGTTTGGAAAAAGCCAAAAGAGATTTTTTAAGAGCGGGTAATTTATATCGAGATAGCGTAGCCACTTTGGAACAATATCAAAACTCTAAAACAGCATATGATGTTGCCCAACAACAATACAATCAATTGAATTTTAACCGAGATTTTGCTGAAATTCGAGCCAATAAATCGGGATTTGTTTTGAGAAAATTGGCCAACGATGGGCAAGTGGTAGGCCCAGGAACTCCCATTTTACAAATCAATGGGGCCAATAATGCCAGTTGGATCTTAAAAGTGGCTTTAAGTGACCGTGATTGGGCGAGTGTTCAAGTGGGGGATTCGGCGGATGTGTTAGTGGAATCTTTTTCCAATCAATTCTTTTCGGGAAAAGTAGTAAAGAAATCGGAAGGGGTGGATCCCGTTACAGGGACACTTTGGGTGAATTTAAGTGCCAATAACGTTCCTCGAAATCATTTAGCATCTGGTTTATTTGGGAAAACCATCATCCATGTTCAAACCCATCAATCTACTTGGAAAGTGCCTTATGACGCATTAATGGATGGCGACGATGAAGAGGGTTTTTTGTTTGTCAGCAATGATTTAACAACCGCTCAAAAGGTAAAAGTAAAATTGGGGAAATTAGAAAATGGCCAAATTAATATTCTTTCGGGTTTAGAAAATATCAAATATGTGATTACTTCTGGTAATGCCTATTTAGATGATCAATCTGCCATCAAGGTAATTTCACCATTAGCAAAATAAGAAGATGAAAATATCCAATTATGCGGTAAAAAATTATCAATTCACTTTGATCATTTTCTTGATGGTGATTGTGGTTGGAATTACCACTATTTTAAATATGCCTCGGGCGGAGGATCCGGATATGAACGCCCCTCAATTTCCGATTATCGTTGTTTTCCCAGGAACAAGTCCAGAAGACATGGAGGATTTGGTTGTGGATCCAATCGAAAAGAAAGTCAATAGTTTAGAGGATATTAAGAAAATCAATACCCGTATTAGTGATGGACTAGCCGTTTTTGAAGTGCAATACAAGTACGGCGTTAATGTGAATGATAAGCATTCTGAATTAGTTCGTGAGTTAAATAATTTACGTTCACAATTGCCAAAGGAGATTGTCCGTTTGGAGGTAAACAAAGTTGGGCCTTCTGCTGTGAATGTTCTCCAAATGGCTTTAGTTTCTAACAATGCTTCTAGGAAACAATTGAAAGAAACCGCTGAACGACTACAAGATGAATTAGAAAAGGTGCGGTCCTTGAAAAATATAGAAATTTTCGGTTTACCCAAAGAGCTCATTAAAGTCGATCTGAATTTGGAGAAAATGGCACAAATGCAAGTGAGTCCAGAGCGAGTGATGCAAGCGATTCAAAGCGAATTGGCCAATATCCCGGCTGGAAGTATTGTCGAAAATAACCGTTCATTCAATATTAAGACAAGCGGGAATTATCAAAACATGGATGAAGTAAAAAATACCGTGGTATTTAGCTATGCAGGTAAAAATATTTTATTAAAGGATGTGGCTCATGTGTATTTTGATTATGATAAAGACAAGCAAATCACTCGTATCAATGGAAACAGATGTGTGTTAGTGGCGGCTGCCCAAAAAACGGGTGAAAATATTTCCAAAACACAGCAAAATTATTTGCCAGTATTGGATCAGTTCAAAAAAACCTTGCCCAAAAATATCGATTTGATTGTTAATTTTGATCAAGCGGACAATGTCAATAATCGATTGACGGGTTTATTTACTGATTTTCTATTTGCTATTTTGTTGGTGGCCATTACGCTTTTGCCTTTGGGTTATCGAGCGGCTATTGTGGTCATGATTTCTATTCCTTTGTCTTTGTCAATAGGTATCGTCTTATTGAATTTAATGGGTTATAGCTTGAATCAACTGAGTATTGTGGGTTTTGTGGTGGCTTTAGGACTTTTGGTAGATGATAGTATTGTGGTGGTTGAAAATATTGAACGTTGGATTCGAGAGGGATATTCCAAATTGGATGCCACCTTGAAGGCAACCGAGCAAATAGGAATGGCCGTTTTAGGTTGTACGGTAACCTTGATTATTGCATTTATGCCTTTGGTTTTTTTACCAGAAATGTCTGGTGAGTTTATTCGCTGCTTGCCAATTGCGGTTATATCCTCGATTTTGGCTTCTATGTTGGTTTCTTTAACGGTGGTTCCTTTTCTTTCAAGTAGATTTCTGAAAAAACATGAAGGCCACGATGACGGAAATATTTTTTTACGTTTATTGAAGAAAGGTATCTCAGTGACTTATTCCAAATGGCTCGATTATGCGATTCAAAAGCCTTGGTTAACCTTGGGTATTGCCTTTGTTATTTTCTTAAGCTCCTTGCAATTGATTCCAGTTTTAGGATTTAGTTTGTTTCCAGCTTCGGAGAAACCTCAGTTTTTAGTGAACATTTATGCTCCGCCTCAATCCAGTTTAGTCTATACCGATTCTGTGACAAAAAAGGTAGAAAAAGAGTTGAAAAAATTCAAGGAAGTGGAGTTTATTACGTCGAATGTAGGCAAAGGAAACCCTCGAATTTATTACAATGCAATTCCTTTAAATGAGCGGACGGATTATGCGGGATTATTTGTTCAATTAAAGAAGGAAACCAATGTTACCCGGAAATTGGAGATTATTGAGCAACTAAGAAAGCAATGGGAAATTTACCCAAATGCCAAAATTGAGGTGAAAGATTTTGAGCAAGGCCCTCCAGTAGTGGCTCCTGTAGAGGTCCGATTACTGGGAGCCAATATTGACACACTTCGCATGCTATCCAAGCAAGTGGAGCAAATGTTACAACAAACGCAAGGAACCATTTATGTGAATAATCCACTGAAAAATTTGAAATCGGATATCAAAGTAGATATTGATAAATCAAAGGCTAGTATGTTGGGTATTCCGACTGTTTCCATTGATAAAATGGTTCGCTTGGTGGTAGCAGGGATAGAATTAGGTACGTTTTCAGATAAAGACGGAAACGAGTTTCAAATATTGGTTTCCAAAGAAGATAAGCACCAACCTAGTTTGACGGTTTTCAATAATGTATTTGTTAATAGCGTACAAGGAACGGCTATTCCTCTTTCCCAAATTGCTACATTGAAGTTAGAACCCAGTCCGGTAAGCATCAATCACTTCAATACCGCTCGAATGGTGTCGATTAATTCCTTTGTTAAAAAAGGATTTTTAAACGCGGATGTGATCAAGGTGGTGGAAGAAAAAATGGCGAAAGTGAAATTGCCAAGAGGATATAGTTTCATGATGGGAGGAGAAGTAGAAAGCAGAAATGACTCGTTTGGAGGGTTTGGGAATGTTATTATTATTACCATTTTCATTTTTATTGCAGTTTTGATTTTAGAATTTAAAACCTTCAAAAGCACCATTATTGTTTTATCAGTTATTCCTTTAGGTATTGTAGGAGCCGTTTTAGCCTTGTTGTTTACAGGTAATACCTTGTCATTTGTGGCCACGGTTGGCATGATTGCTTTGGCTGGAATTGAGGTAAAAAATACCATCCTTTTGGTGGATTTTACCAATCAATTAAGAGCAGAGGGTAAAAGCCTCGAGCAGGCGATTAGGGAAGCGGGGGAAGTCAGGTTTTTACCGATTATTTTGACCACTTTGACTGCAATTGGTGGTTTAATACCGATTGCCATTTCCACAAATCCATTGATTTCACCTTTGGCCATTGTAATGATTGGTGGTCTAATCAGCTCCACTCTACTTTCTCGAATCGTTACACCAGTTGTTTATAAATTAATTCCACCTAAAATTTAATCGAATGAAATCTCTAGAAAATCAATTGGATGAAATGGAAATCTTATTGGAAAAATCCACTAGCATGAATTCCAAGGTATCCGACGCAGATGTTGCTTGGCATTTGGAGCATAATTTATTGGTGATTAATCAGGTGATAACGAATCTTAAACATTTCAATGTACAAATGTTTCAACCTACCTTTTCCATCGCTAAATGGTTCGTTATCCTAGTAGGGATTATACCAAAGGGAAAGGTGAAAGCACCTCAAGCGGTGAGTCCAAAGGAAGGTTCAGACAAGGATAAAATCATACAGGAGTTGGCATTAGCAAGAGAGAATGTAGAAGACCTTAAATCGATTCCTTTGAATAAATATTTTGAGCATCCTATTTTTGGTCATGTCAACGTTCGCTTGACCTCGCGTTTTTTAGCTGTACACACACACCATCATTTGAAAATTATTCATCAGATTTTGAGTTAAAAATATATTGGTTTCCAGTTACGTTAAATTAGATTGCTTGATATAAAAAGATATTTTCACATAAGACTTTACATTCTTAAAGAAAAATACTACTTTTGTATCCCATTTAAAGAAAGAACAAAACCAGTAAATAAGTAGAAATAATTTAAAGATTTAATACACGTGACTAAGGCAGATGTAATTGCTGAGATTTCCAGCAAAACAGGGATTGAGAAAAAAGATGTTTCCGAGACTTTGGAGCAGTTTTTTGAGGTAGTGAAAGAAAATTTATCCAATCAAGAAAATATTTATATTCGCGGCTTTGGGAGTTTTATTAACAAAAAGAGAGCTAAAAAAATTGCTCGTAATATTTCTCAAAACACAGCGATTACCATTGACGAGCATTATGTACCAAGCTTTAAGCCTGCAAAAGTGTTCGTAGAACAAGTAAAAACTAGCACTGACCCTGCCAAATAATAGCATTTCTATTATTAAAAAGGTCCAAAAAGATGAAAAAATCCCTTGTGATACTTTTAATCATTGGCCTAGGATTAATTGCTCTATTGTTTCAATTGCCCAAAGGAAACGTAAGTAATAAACAAAATACTGTGGCTGGCGGTGCCAATCGAGACGCGAATGGCGCCACAGATAAAGTTGAAAATGCTCCCACTGTAGAAAAGCATTCTGCTCCTTTGACTGAGAAACAGCAAAAGGAAATTAGTAATTGGAAGATGAAATGGAATGTGGCAACTACTGAGCAAAGTCAAGTAAAAGCCTTAGACCAATTGATTAAGACTTTTGTGGAAGCTTCTCATATTGATAGTGCAGCCTTTTATGCAGAGCAATTTTCTTCAAAATATGGAACACTTTCCAATGTTTTGAAAACGGCTCAACTTTATTTTGAAGCTCAAACCTATGCCATCGACTCCAAAAAAGGTGCTAGATTAGGAGAAAAGGCAAGAGTTAATTTTGAAAAAGCATTGTCGCTTGATCCGAATAATTTATTAGTTAAGACGAATATGGCGATGACTTATGTAGATACACCTACTCCAATGAAAGGCATTACGCTTTTAAGGGAGGTAATCGAACAAGAGCCGACATTTGTGCCCGCCTTGTTTAATTTGGGCTTGTTGTCTATTAAATCGAATCAATTTGGCAAAGGCCAAGAACGATTCACACAGATATTGAAGCTGGAACCGAACAATTATAAAGCTGCCTTAAATCTCGGCTTTTGTTTGGCACAGTTAGATAAAAAAGTAGAGGCTGAAAAAATTCTTAATCGAGTCGTCAAAGATTCAAAAAATCAAGAAGAGCTGAAAGCCGCTAAAGAATTACTTGCAGAAATGCAAAAACATTGAGGTTGAAAATCAATCCTCCTAATTTATTTTAAACATTAAACGCTAAAAGGTATGCCTTGCGGAAAAAAGAGAAAACGTCATAAGATTTCAACTCACAAAAGAAAAAAACGTTTACGTAAAAATCGTCACAAGAAGAAATAGTTTATATAATTACTGATTCTTCGTGGATTTGTAATTGGTAACACAAGAACAGGCATTTTATCAAATAAATGGCCTGTTTTTGGTGTTTAAATTCGTGCGTAATTTAGCTATTAGGGCGTTTTGCCCATGAACATTCTTCTCGTAAACATATTGTGAGTAATGAATTAATTATTAATTCTACCCCCAAGGGAGATAGAATTGCCCTTTTGCATGACAAAAGGATTGTAGAATACCACATTGAGCAGTCAGAACCTCAATTTTCCGTTGGAGACATTTATTTAGGAACAGTAAAAAAACTTGTTTCCGGATTAAATGCTGCATTTATTGATATTGGATATGAAAAAGATGCATTTTTGCACTATCAAGATCTAGGTCCTAATTTGAACACGCTTCATAAATTCACTCGAGATGTCCTTAACAAAAAAGGAAAAAACATCAAGATTGAAAATTATAAAATTGAAGGGGAAATCGACAAATTAGGTAAAATCGATAAAGTTTTAACTCGGAATCAACCCGTACTTGTTCAAGTAGTCAAAGAACCCATTTCTACCAAAGGACCTCGATTATCTTGTGATATCTCTATCGCAGGAAGATTTTTAGTACTCGTACCTTTTGCCAATGGAGTAAATATTTCAAAGAAAATCACTTCCAAAGCAGAAAGATCTCGTTTACTAAAACTAATGTCTTCTATCAAACCAAAGAACTTTGGAGTCATTGTTCGTACTGTCGCGGAAGGAAAAGCCGTGGAAGAAATGGAGCGAGATTTATACGATTCCATCGCAAAATGGGATGAAGGAATTAAAAAATTAGTAGACGCAAAACCTGCCGACAGAATCATTGGTGAAATGAGTCGCGCGACTTCCATGTTACGTGATTTATTGAACAAAGATTTTGATAATGTGATGGTCGATAGTCAAGACCTTTACAATGAAGCCAAAAACTATGTACACACTGTAGCTCCAGAAAAAGAGAAAATAGTGAAGTTGCACACCGGTAAAACGAAATTATTTGAACAATTAGGGATTGAAAAACAATTAAAAATGCTTTTCGGTCGTTCTGTTTCTTTACTAGGTGGAGGCTATTTGATTGTTGAGCATACCGAAGCATTGCACGTAATTGACGTTAATTCAGGGAATAAATCCAATTCTGAAGAAGATCAAGAAGCAACAGCTTTAAGCGTCAATAGAGAAGCTGCAAAGGAAATTGCCCGCCAATTGAGATTGCGTGACATGGGAGGAATCATTGTGATTGATTTCATTGACATGAAAAAAGCGGATAACCGGAAGTTGATTCAGGACATCATGCGCGATGAGATGAAAACGGATCGCTCAAAATTCACGATTTTGCCTTTGACAAAGTTTGGTTTAATGCAAATTACGCGACAAAGAGTAAGGCCAGAAATGAATGTGGCAACACATGAAGTTTGTGCTAGTTGCGGTGGAACGGGAACTATTACAGCAAGTATTGCTGTTTCTGAGATCATTGCTCAACATGTTGACCACTTGGTGACCAAACAGAATGAGAAGAATTTGACTATTTTAGTTCATCCATTTTTAAGTGCCTATTTTACGAAAGGATTCCCTTCCATTCGAATGAAATGGTTCATGACTTACAAAATATGGATTAACATCATGGAAGATTCATCTCTAGGCATAACGGATTTCAAATTCCTGAATAAAAATGGAGAAGGTATTGAATTATCATCTTAAAAATTGGCTTCTGATTATCTGTTTTCTTCCCTTATCCTTTACTTCTGAAGGCCAATGGTGGAAGAAAACAGAAGAAGCCGAAAAAGAGCGTTCCAAAGGAATGCTTTTGTTAACTGCTGAGGTCCAAATTGAAGCAACCAATGCCATCAATTTAATGTACAATTTTAAATTCCCAGAAGCCGAAAGGGAATTTAATTATTTGAAAGTCAAGTATCCCACTCACCCTCTTCCTGATTTCTTATTGGGCTTGATTCAATGGTGGAAAATAGTTCCAAACCCTGCCAATGAGGTCTATGATGATCGATTAGTAGAATACATGGATGCTAGTATTGATAAAGCAGAAAAAATTTGGGATGATACTGAAAATCCAGAAGCTGCTTTTTTTCTGGCTGCCGCGTATGGATTTAAAGGAAGATTGCATGCGGAGCGAAAGCATTGGACTCGGGCAACATTGGCTGCCAAAAATGCCTTGAAATTTTTAGAATATTCCAGAAACTTTGCTGAATTTAGTCCAGAATTAATGTTTGGTGATGGTTTGTACAATTATTACTACCATTTTATCAAGCAGAATTTTCCATTACTTCGTCCTGTGCTTTGGCTTTTTCCAAAGGCTAACAAAGAACAAGGAATCAAGCAGTTAGAGCAGGTTAGTTACCAAGCATTTTATACTCGGACGGAGGCTAGGTATTTTTTACTTCAGATTTACGCCATGGAAAATATGACTGAGAAGTCGTATGAATTAGCCAAATATACACACGCCAATTTTCCCGATAATCCATTTTTTGAACGATACCATGCTCGCTCAGCCTATATGTCGGGGAAATTAGATGAAGCAATTCCTCTTTGCAAAAGTATACTTTCAAAAATTGAGCAGCGTCAACCCGGTTACGAAGCTGTTTCAGGGAGATATGCAAGTTATATTTTAGGTTATTATCAATTGTATATCTTTAAAAATGCAGAAGAGGGTAAAAAATATTTTAACCAATGTATAAAATTTAGTGAAGAGTCAGGAACCAAAGATTCTGGGTATTACTGGGCCGCACTGTTAGGAATAGCTCGAATTGCTTATCAAGAAAATGATTATGATCAAGCGGTCGATTTATGTAAAGAAATCCTAGACAAGGCAGAAAGAAAATCAAGTCAATATACAGAAGCCAAGAAATTACTTTCTGAAGCAAAAAAAGCAAGAAGAAAGAAAAACAATAAATAATGAATACTGAGATAATCAAAAAATATTTTCCATCAATTAGCCAAGAGCAAGTAGAGCAATTCGAACAGCTTCTGCCGCTATATAAAGAATGGAATGAAAAAATTAATGTTATCTCTAGAAAGGACATTGATAATCTGATGCTGCATCATGTCTTGCATTCTTTGGCGATTGCTAAGTTTATTAGCTTTAAAGATGGAACAGAAATTTTAGATGTAGGTACAGGAGGTGGTTTTCCTGGAATTCCTTTAGCCATATTATTTCCTAATTGTCAATTTACTTTGATTGATAGCATTGGGAAAAAGATTAAAGTGGTACTTGGAGTTGCTGAATCATTGGGCCTAAAAAATGTAACAGCTGTACATGGAAGAGCCGAAGATATTGACCAAGATTTCGAATTCATTGTCAGTAGGGCAGTCACTCAAATAACGCCTTTTTATTATTGGGTACATAAAAAAGTGAGTCCCAATCACTTTCATACCATGCGCAATGGATTGATTTGTTTGAAGGGAGGGGATTTGGCTGAAGAGTTAGCTGAATTTGGGAAGAAGCACAAAATGCATGAATTATACGAGGTTTTTGATGAAGAATTTTTCGAAACCAAAAAATTGGTGTATGTTCCCATGTAATTTTATTTATTAAATTTAACAAACGATAAAATAATTTGAGCCAATTCATTTCCGTTGCACTTTGTACTTATAACGGCGAAAAATTTCTCGAAAAACAATTGACTAGCATTCTTAACCAAACCATTTTGGTAAATGAATTGGTCGTTTTTGATGATGGATCAAGTGATGCTACCATTGAGATTATCCATAATTTCAAAGTAAAAGCCCCTTTTCCAGTTTTGATTCATCAAAATGCTGAAAATCTTGGTAGTAATAAAAATTTTGAAAATTGCATTGCTGCTTGTCAAGGAGATTGTATTTTTCTTTGTGATCAAGACGATATATGGGATAGTCAAAAAGTTGAAAAGCAATTGGCTTATTTGAATGAAAATCCAGATAAAGATGCTGTTTTTTCTAACTCAATCATGATCAATCAGTTAGGAATACCAACAGGTAAAACATCTTTTGAACAAATTGAATTTGTGGATGCATTGCAAGATAAATGGAATTCAGGTGGATCATTTGACATTTTGTTAAGAGGCTATGTGGTAACGGGCGCAACATTGGCCATTCGATCAAAAATTGTAAAAGAATCTTTTCCTGTACCAACGATTATTGATGAGTTAATTCATGATGGATGGATCGCACTTTTTCTTGCCATGGACAATCGTATTGGTTTTTTAAAAGATTCACTTATTTTTTACAGAGAACACGAATTACAACAAGTCGGTTTGAAAAATAAAGTAAAAGCGGTTACCCTTTGGGATCGCTTAACCAGGAATAGAGAATCGAAATTGCAGAGAATTAAAAAGAAATACATAGATAGTGAAGCACTTTTAAATTATTTGACTCAAAGAGGAGATATTCCTGTTGAAACACTAAAAAAACTAGAGCTTAGGGTTCAGCATTATTTGATGCGGTCTTCCTTATCAACCAATAGATTAAAAAGATTTTCTCCTGTTTTAATAGCAGCTTTCAAAGGAAATTATAAATTGCAAGACGGAGGTAAATGGTGGCACCCCATTTTGGGCGACCTCTTTGAATAAAATGGAGCATCAAGTCGCAATTATCATTCCTGTTTATCAATTGATATTAAATTCCAACGAAGAGCATTCTTTGAGGCAATGTATTCGGATTTTAGGTCATTATCCAATTATTTTTGTTGGACCCGACGGTTTCCAGGCTGATTATGTAAACAATACTCCTAATTCGTCTTTTGAAGGCTTTTCAGCTTCTTATTTTGAAAGTACTAAGTCATATAATCATTTACTGATTAATGCGGCATTTTACGAGCGATTTAGCGCCTTTGAATTCATTTTGATTTATCAACTTGATGCATTTGTGTTTAGAGATGAATTAAAAGAGTGGTGCGCTAAAGGATTTGATTACATAGGTAGTCCTAAATTAAAACGAAAGCATTGGGAAAACAAAGAAACGATCAATTGGCCAATCGTCGATCCAGTCTTGTTGAATGGTGGCTTTTCCTTAAGAAAAATTCAACCCATAATTCGTTTCTTGAAATGGTATCATTTGCTATTTAATGAATGGCCTGCTAATGAAGACACTCTATTTTCTGTGTACCATAAACGTTCATTCCCCTTGCGATTTATGTTGAAATTGCCTACTTGGAAACAAGCCTTGTCTTTTGGCTTTGAAAGAAACCCAAAATTAGCCTTTCATTTGAACAACAATCGTCTACCTTTTGGATGCCATGCTTGGGAAAAATATAGTCCTAGTTTTTGGAGAGAAAAAATGAGGTAAATAGGTAAGAGGTAATAGGTAATAGGTAATAGGTAAGAATGCGAATTAAGAGTTGAAATAATAAAATATAAGCTTATACTTTGTTAGAGAAAATAACAAAATGAGATGGGAGGAAAATAGTGTTAAATTTAGGATAAGTACCTGATAATTATCGTTTTTTAAGCATTATAATATGCTAATAAATACCCCAGATTAACGGATCATTTTCAAAATTTTGAGGCTAGTAATTTTTTTAGTCGTTTGTCTTATTATTTCTATCATCTTTCTTTCTCTCCACGGATTGTATCCGAGGTTATGCACATTGTAGCCTTTCAGGCTACATATACTTAGGATGTGGCATTTACATAAACCCCGAAGGGGTTGAATATGCATAACCGCGGATCATATCCGTGGAACATAACCGCGGACAATATCCACCGAATTGAAAAGTGAACACAACCAAGCTTGTCAAGGTCCTGACTTGTGAAAGCAATTATTAATTGATACTTCGTAATTTATCAGTTTTCACTCAAATCTTTCGTCGGAAATAACAGGTAGTTGTAAGAAGCTCATTTTGAAAAGTTCAAATTATCAGTTTCTAAATTTATAAGATATTTCAACCCTTAATTTGCATTAACAGGTTAAGGGTAATAGGAGAGAAGAGAGAAATTTTTTTAACCCTTAATGTTCTTAATTCCTTCATTTTTCTTAATGTTAAAATGCTATGAAAAGAGAAGATTGATGTAAGACGTAAGATGTATGATGTAAGTCGTAAGTAAAAGTACAAGATGTATTACTCTCTTATAAACTAAAATAAGCTTTCATCACAGCCACATTTCTTCTTGAAATGCCAATCGCAATATCATCATCCAAGATGATGGTTTTATTAGTCTTTAATTCAACGAATTTAATGTATTGGGGATTTACCAAAAAAGACTTGGAAGGTCTAATGAATGGGATATCTAATAACAATTTTTCAAAATATTTTAATGTTCTGCAAGTAAGTTTTTGAGTTCCGTCTTTAAAATGTATCATTGAATAATTGCCTACCCCAGCTATAAATGTAATTTCTATTGGATTTACAAAAGTTGCACCTATTTTAAGTGCCTTTTGTTCAGGTTTATTGTTGTTGTTTTTTGGGGTTGACATGGAATTTGAATTTCAATTGAATCAAATCTAATTTTCTATTCTCGTTTCATATAAATAAATTAAGTTATTTGCGTGAAAAACACATTGTCCCATTTTTTATAGTAAAATGGAACTCAATTGGTAGGTGTTAATTGGAAAGAATATTTTTCTTTAGGGCATAGTTACAGGTAAATAAAAACGAAAGAATTGATACATTTGTGCACAATAAAATCATGTACAATGGAAAAAAGAATTTTCGGAAAAACACTATGGGAAATAAGTGAGGTTGGATACGGTATGTGGGGATTGGCGGATTGGACAGGTTCAGATAAAGACGAAGTGAGTAAATCCTTGGAATTATCTGTAGAATTAGGATGTAATTTTTTTGATACAGCTTGGGGATATGGCGCCGGATTAAGTGAACAAATTTTAGGAGATTTGTTGAAAAGACAGGCATCCAAAAAATTATATGCAGCCACTAAAATACCACCTAAGAATTTTATCTGGCCATCTAAGTCTCATTTCAAATTAGAGGATTGTTTTCCAGCTGAGCACATCATTGAGTACACAGAGAAAAGTTTAAAAAATTTAGGAGTAGAACAAATTGATCTTCAACAATTTCACGTTTGGGAAGATGCTTGGGCAGATCAAGATGAATGGAAAAGAGCCATTGAAAAATTAACTCAAGAGGGTAAAGTCGCGCATTGGGGAATTTCTGTGAACCGCTGGGAACCGAATAATTGCCTTGCATCTTTGAAATCGAATTTATTCTCGTCGGTGCAAGTGATATATAATATCTTTGATCAAAATCCGGATGATCAATTACTCCCTTTGTGTAAAGAATTGAACATTGGGGTCATTGCTCGTGTTCCTTTTGATGAAGGAAGTTTAACAGGTTTATTGACGAAAGAAACCGTATTCCCAGCAGATGATTGGAGATCAACGTATTTTGTGCCTGAGAATTTGATTACTAGCGTGGATCATGCAGATGCACTAAAGCCATTGGTTCCTTCAAACATGGATATGCCTGAAATGGCTCTTCGTTTCATCTTATCCAATCCTACCATTGGAACAATTATTCCAGGTATGCGGAAAATTAAGCATGTACAAAGTAATATTGCTGCTTCAGATGGGAAAGCCTTAGATAAATCTTTGTTGGAAAAATTGAAACAGCACCGTTGGGATAGACAACCTACGGAATGGTCGCAGTAGGGATTAGGTAATTGGTAAAAGGTAAAAGGTAAGAGGTAATAGGTAATAGGTAATAGGTAAAATTAAAGATGAGTTAGATTTTATGTTTCAAATATATAAAAACCACAAATAATTGATTATCAGCTAATTGATTACAAATGTCAATAAACCTATCAATCATTACCTATTACCTATTACCTCTTACCTATTACCTATTACCTATTACCTATTACATTTTCTTCCTAAAATCATTTCTCGAAAAGAATTTTTCGATCAGGATATATAATAAGATAAATAAGTATCTACTGCCCATTTCCTTTATTTTCAAATTTGATTCTCCCGCTTTTCTGTTTCTCCAAGAATTGGGTAAAACCTCATATGAATAGCCTCTTATGATGGCTTTTAGCGGCAATTCAATTGTCAGATTGAAATGGGGCGCTAAAAATGGTTTTATTCCATCTATCGTATGCTTTCTGTACATTTTAAACGCGTTGGTAGAATCATTGTATTTGATCCCAACGGTTAATTTAATGATGAAATTAGCAACTCGATTAATGATTAATTTATGCTTGGGATAATCATATACTTTGCCACCCGGTATGAAACGCGAACCAAATACGCAATCTAAATTCTTATCTACCATTAATCGGTAATAAGCCACTAAATCCTTTGGGTCATCCGACAAATCAGCCATCATCACCGCCACCATATCTCCTTGAAATCTTTCTAAACCGTATCTAACCGCGTAACCAAAACCGTTTGGGCCTTTGTTTGTATGGATGGATAAAGTTGGGATAGACGTTTCTTGTAATTGCTCCAATAGCGCTAAGGTGTTATCTTTGGAATTGTCATTTACCACAACTATTTCATGATCAATGTTTTCCTCCACCAATTTGGTATAAAGCGTCGTTAAAGTTTCCTCTATGGAACCTTCTTCGTTGTAAGCCGGAATAACAATACTTAATTTTTCCATGCTTAGCCTAAAATGGGTTGTAAAAATGTTTGATCAGCTTCTATCCATTGGTGTACCTCTTCCAATAATTGCTTTACGCCTATTTTAGGTACCCAACCGCTAATCGCATTGATTTTGGTATTATCTGTAATGAACACCGGGATATCGCCTGGTCTGTTGATACTATCAGATGAAATATGAATTTGATTGCCTGTAATTTCTTCACAAATGGCCGTCAATTCAGCTAATGACACCGAATTAGCTAAGCCTCCACCCACATTGAATATTTGATTATGGACTTTTTCTGTATGATTGATCTCCCAAAGAATGCATTCAAATAAATCTTTGATGTGAATCACATCTCTCGATTGCTGACCCAATCCGCCAAATCCAATATAACTTAAATTCTTCTTCCAAAAGTGTCTTGCCATCCAAAGAACCACAACACCTTGATCTATTTTTCCCATTTGGAAAGGTCCACTAATCACCCCACATCGATTGATGATCGTTGGGATATCAAAATTATGGCCAAATTCTTTGCTAATATATTCCGAAGATAATTTCGTTGCTCCGTATAGCGAACGAACACCTTCTAATGGAAAATCTTCGGATATTCCCGCTTGGGAAACGCCTTGAATCGTTTGTTGATTGGAAAAATCAAATCTTTTTTCACTCGTTTCTAATCCTACTTCTAGCAGTCGATCGTACGGATAAACCCGACTCGTAGATAAAAATACAAATTTAGCTTGATGCTTTCTCGCAAAATAAAGGGTATTAATCGTTCCGTTTAAATTCGTGTCAATCAAATTCTCCAACTCGCCTGGAACAGTGCCTGCCAAAACCGAAGGTTCTGCTGCGGCGTCAATGACTAAATCAACTTTGGGTATTCGATCAAAATCGGTTTTGATTCGCACATCTCCATGAACAAATTGAATACCGTAAGATAAAATTTTACGTAAATTCAACTCGGATCCTCTTCTGGATAGATTGTCTAAACAATAGATTTCCGATTGTTGAAAATACTCTTTGAACAAAATGGCTAAATTCGATCCAACGAATCCGCAACCTCCCGTAATTAAAATTTTCATTATTTGGCCTCCATGTAGCGGTTATAAATATCATTGAAAACATCTTCTAAAGACTTAGTAATGTCCCAATTTGGATAATGCGCTTTCATTTTTCTTAAATCACTGTAATAGCAGATGTGATCCCCAATACGATTGGTTTCATCGTATTTGTATTTCATGGGAATACCACTGATTTTGGAAATTAAATCAAATGCTTCTAAGATAGAAACGGAGTTGTCTTTGCCTCCTCCAATGTTATACACTTCTCCAATTCTTGGCGCTTTGATAAATTCTTCAATAAATCGGGCAACATCCAATGAGTGGATATTATCCCTCACTTGCTTTCCTTTGTATCCAAAAACCGTATATTCTTTTTGTTCCAAATTACATTTGATCAAATAACTTAAAAATCCATGTAATTCAACTCCAGCATGATTCGGGCCAGTTAAGCAACCACCACGTAAACAAGCAGTTGGCATATTGAAATATCTTCCGTATTCTTGAACAGAAATATCCGCAGATACCTTGGATGCTCCAAAAAGCGAGTGTTTCGATTGGTCGATGCTAAAACTCTCTGCTATTCCATGCTCATAAGTAGCATCATCGTAGTCGAAACGCGTTTCCAATTCCTTCATTTTGATGAAATTGGGAGCATCTCCATATACTTTGTTGGTAGATAAATGTACAAATGGAATGTTGGTATTATATCTTCTTGTCGATTCTAATAAATTAAATGTTCCAACGGCATTGGTATCAAAATCTTCAAAAGGAATCGATGCGGCTCTATCGTGGCTCGGCTGAGCAGCAGTATGTACGATCGCGTCCGGTTGAAGCGCTGGAATTAAATCCAAAATACTTTGTCTATCTCGAATATCAACGGCGTGGTGTTGATACCTATCGCCAAATTTGGCTAACCGATCTTGATTGGATGAGTTATCACCTTGTGTGCCAAAAAATACAGCTCTCTGATTATTGTCTACACCGTAAACGATCCAACCTTTTTCCAGAAAATACTCACTTACTTCTGAACCTATTAAACCCAGTGACCCTGTTACAATTAATTTTTTCGCCATTGAAATTGAAAATGAATTCCAAAGATAAATAATTTAATTGGAAATTTTTTCTATCAAAATAGGTTTTATCCCTGAATGAACCCCCTTTCTTAGTGCGTTAAAAGAGCTTGAGAGTTGTACCCAAGTAAAGGCACAATGCGCCTGTCCTTTGGTATATTTTACGGCAAAATAGGCTTTTTTGTTCTGTTGAATGACCATATTTCAAAATTCGTCACCATATACGTGGGTGGAATGAATTGATCATACAGGGTATGAATCAATAAAACGGGTTAGTGAATATTTCTTGTTCTGTTGTAATTCCACAGGTTTTATTCCAACCAGGATTCGGTAAAATGGAGGATTCATGCGATAAAATTTATCCTTTTTTCAAAAAGGATAGTTGTCTAAGTAAATTTTCTTAATTTTCATTTTGTCATTCCCATACCTCAAAATGAAAACCTTCAATCGTCTATTTATTACCAGCATTTTTTTGCTCTTAGCTTGTTCCATTTTTGCACAAGATAAATTCATATCTGGATTTGTAACTCCCCCCAATGCGGCAAAACCACGAGTTTGGTGGCATTGGATGAATGGCAATATTTCTAAAGAAGGAATTCAAAAAGACTTGGAATGGATGTCAAAAACCGGAATTGGGGGGTTTCAAAATTTTGACGCTTCTTTAATGACTCCGGTCATGGTCAAAGAAAAGTTGACGTATATGACAGCCCCTTGGAAAGAGGCCTTCCAATTTACCACACATTTAGCCAAAGAAAAAGGCTTGGAAATGGCCATAGCAGGTTCTCCGGGTTGGTCCGTAACGGGTGGTCCTTGGGTTAAGCCAAGTGATGCTATGAAAAAATATGTATGGACCGAATCCATTATTGATGGTGGAATAACCATTGCCATGAATATTCCACATCCATCTTCAGCCACCGGACCCATGCAAAATGTGCATTTAGAGGCTGGCGGATTTGGCATATTGGAACAAACCAAAGCGAAAGAGCCATCATTTTATGAAGACATTGCAGTAATTGCCTATCCGATTGTAGATAATGAATTATCTATGAAAGACTTAAAGCCTCAATTAAGCACTTCTGGGGGCAATTTTTCCTTTTCAAAATTAACGGATGGCGATTTAGAAAACTTCGATTACTTAGAGCCTAAAAAACCAGGTGAAGAAACCTATATTCAATATGAGTTTGCTCAGCCTACTAAAATTTATGGACTTACTTTTGCCAATGAGGGATATGGTGAATTAGCTGTTTTTAGAGGAGCAGGGAATAATCGTTTTGTACAATACAGCGAAGATGGTGTCAATTTTAAAGAATTAGTCAAGGTACCTGGATTAATCACTTCTCAAAATACATTGAATTTTGCGCCTGTGATGATGAAAAAAATCCGTTTGGTGTACGTGACTTTGCCTCCGGCACCTCCCGGAATTGAAGCCATGTTTGGAGTAAAACCAGATCCAAATCCTAAAGGAACAAAAATCGCTGAATTTGTGGTACATACAAGTCCAAAAGTTAACCTTTTTGAAGCCAAGGCGGGATTTGTGCCTTGGAAAGAAAATTATACAGAAAAAATACCTGCTGATTTAGGGGCCCAAGCTACTGAAGTGATGGATATTTCTGCTTTTATGAAACCTGATGGTAGTCTAGTATGGAATGCCCCCGCAGGGAAATGGGCTATTTTGCGTTTTGGTTATTCCCTGACGGGCAAAAAAAATCACCCGGCTTCTCCAGAAGCAACAGGATTGGAAGTGGATAAATTGGATAGAGAGGCAGTGACTCGTTATTTGGAAAATTATTTAGATCAGTACCAAGATGCTTCTGGAGGCTTAATGGGGAATGAAGGTTTAACACACATGGTCTTGGATAGTTATGAAGCGGGACATACAACTTGGACACCAAACATGATGGAAGAATTCAAAACTCGAAGAGGTTATGATTTAAAGCCATTTATGCCTGTTTTAACAGGAAGAATTGTCAATTCAGCCGAAGAAAGTGAAAAGTTTCTATGGGATTTCCGTAAAACCATTGGAGAAATGATTGTGGAAAATCACTATGAATTGATTGGCGAATTATTAGCCAAAAGAGGTATGAAGCGTTATACCGAATCACATGAAAATGGGCGAATTTATTTGGCAGATGGCATGGATGTAAAACGATTTTCCGACGTTCCCATGTCTGCCATGTGGCAACCGGGCGCTTTGGCCGCCGGCAAAGAAGAAGAAATTAGAAGTAGAGCTGATATTCGGGAATCGGCTTCAGTAGCACATATTTATGGACAAAATTTGGTGGCAGGAGAATCTATGACAACCATTGGCAATTCCTTTTCTCCACATCCAGGGTCCTTAAAAAGAACAGCCGATATGGAAATGGCTTCGGGTTTAAACCGTTTTGTGATTCATACTTCCGTGCATCAACCTTTGGATAATTTGTATCCGGGATTTTCTTTGGGGCCTTTTGGACAATGGTTTACTCGACAAGAAACCTGGGCTGATCAAGCGAAAGTGTGGGCAGATTATTTAGGCAGAAGCTCTTACTTATTACAAGCGGGTAAAAATGTCGCAGATGTTTTATACTTCTATGGAGAAAACACCAATATTACCTCTCAATTTAACAATGCACTTCCAGCAATTCCCGCAGGTTATGAATTTGATTTTGTTAATTCAACCGCCTTGAAAAATGCTATTTCGGTAGAGGATAAAATGCTTATTTCCAAAGGCGGAACCCAATATGCTGTTCTAGCTTTGGACGGATCCGCTCAACAAATGACTTTAGGGACTTTGAAGCGGATTCTTGAATTAGCCCAAGAGGGTGCTTTTGTGACAGGGACTATGCCTTTGGCTAGTCCCACTTTGGCAGATAATTCATTGGAATTTGCATCAACTCTTGAGGCATTAAAAGCCCTTCCCAATGTACATTTTGGTAAAGATTTGAAAACGGTTTTAAGGACTGCGGAAGTGCCAGAGGATATCCAAATTTTGAATCAAAAAGCAGAAATTTTATTTCAACATCGCAAATTTGATGGTAAAGATATTTATTGGATCAATAGTCGCTCAAAGGATGACAATTCAGCCACTATTTCTTTCCGCGTAAGGGGAAAAGTGCCCAATTTATTTGACCCTCAAACGGGTAAAATTTCAAAGATTTCCTATGAAATTAAAGGGGCTCGAACCGAAGTGGATTTTAAATTCTCTCCTTGGGATGCGCAATTCATCGTGTTTGAAGGTATTTCTACAACCAATAAATTAGTGATTTCTGAGTCGAAACTCTTGGATTCGAAACGTTTGGAAGGTCCATGGACGGTGAAATTTCAAAAAGACAGAAGTGCTCCAGATGAAATCAAGATGGACCAATTGATGGCTTTGAACAAGAGCGAAATAGAAGGAGTGAAATATTTTTCGGGCGCCGCTACCTATGTCAACAGAATTGATGTGATGAATATTGCCAAAGGCGAAAAAATCGAATTGGATTTGGGAGAGGTGAAAAATTTGGCAGAAATATCCATCAATGGTTTGCTTGTGGCAACTTTATGGAAAAAACCGTTTAAGGTGGACATTACTGATGCCTTGAAAATGGGTAAAAATACACTGGAAATTAAGGTAGTCAACTCTTGGGTAAATCGTTTGATAGGAGATGCCCAAGCGAATGCGAAAAAAATCACATTTACGACGATGCCCTTTTTCCAAGCAAGCTCACCAACCGAAGAATCAGGCTTGTTGGGCCCTGTTCTTGTGAATCGTTTGAAATAAAACCTTATATTTAGGACAAATATTTAAACCTATTTAAAAAAATGTCTGATTCGAATTCAAAATTTGCCTTAACCGAAGACTGGACGGTCGTGGTCTTCGGATTTTTATTAATTGCCCTTGCGCTTTTTGGTATTAAAGTTCCTAGCCCAGCCTTTGGTTGGAAGGATTCTAACGAACTTGTTGAAAAAGTATTAACCACAGAAAATTTTGCCAAAATAGCGACCGTTTTTTGCTACGTTTATGGAGTAGCGATTTTGGCAACCAAAGCACTAGGCAAAAATGCCCTTGCCACCATCAAAGGCTTTCCCATTGTATATGTCTTAACTTGCTTGGCATTGATTTTAGCAGGAAATGCATTTTTGAAAAGTTGGAATTTAGAAGCGGTTATTTTTAGCTTGTCCATTGGACTCATTTTAAGCAATTTCTTTTCCCTTCCAAAATGGTTAACCGAATCCCTTTCTACCGAATTAAACGTTAAAATAGGATTGGTGATTTTAGGATCCAGTGTCATTTTTGGGGATATTCTGAAAGCGGGTTCTTTGGGATTGGTTCAAGCCTTGATCGTGGTAGTATCTGTTTGGTATTTCGCCTTTTGGGTATCTAAAAAGTTAGGAGTCGATGAAGAAATGGCCATCATGATTTCCAGTGCGGTATCTATTTGTGGTGTTTCTGCCGCGATTGCCACCTCAGGGGCGATCAAAGGCGATTCAAAAAAATTGTCTTATGTGATTTCCATTGTGTTGATTACCGCCATTCCGATGATCATCTTTTTACCCTTCATTGCACAGGCTTTGGGACTTTCACAAGAAGTAACTGGCGCTTGGTTGGGTGGTACCATTGATACAACGGGGGCTGTCATTGCTTCTGGAAGTTTGGTTGGAGAAAAGGCTTTGGAAATCTCTACCATTGTGAAATTTTCGCAAAATGTTTTGTTGGGTTTAGCGGCTTTTGCTATTTCTATTTATTGGACTTATACCAAAAATCAATCCGCAGAAGTGAAAGAAGCAAAGCCAACGATCGGAATCATTTGGGAGCGTTTCCCCAAATTTGTGATTGGCTTCATCGCGGCATCATTGGTCTTTTCTTTTTTGGTGAGTCCATCAACAATCGATTCCGTGAAAGGCAGTTTAAAAGCCCTACAAGGTTTATGGTTCGCTTTGGCATTTACCAGCATCGGATTAGAAACCAAATTTGCTGATTTATTCAACCAAGAAGGTAAAAAACCTTTGTATGCATTTTTGATTGCGCAATTATTTAACGTGTTTGTGACGCTTGCGATTGCGTATATCTTGTTTTAAGCATCAAAATCGACGGTGCTTTTTCACAATAGGAACAGCGCCTGTTTTCCACATTAAACAACAAAATGAAACAATTCTTTCTGCTTCTTTGCAGCCTTTTGGTATTTCAACTTTCCGCACAAAAAGATTCCCTTTTCGTTAGTGAGGAAGTGGCTTTGGGGCCCATTAAAGGAACCTTGACAAGCCCCCTGAATCCTTCCAAAAAATTACCATTGGTGATCTTAATTGCGGGTTCTGGCCCGACCGATCGAGATGGGAATAATCCGATGATGAAAAATAATTCGCTGAAACTATTGGCGGAGGCTTTGTCGGCGAAGGGAATTGCTGTTTTGCGATACGACAAGCGATTGATTGCTAAAAGCCAAGTGCCAGATTTGAAAGAAGCCGATTTACGTTTTGATACTTACATCAATGACGTATCGGATTGGATTACGAAGATGAAAGCGGAAAAGAAATATGCCAAAATCATCATTGCAGGCCATAGCGAAGGTTCCTTGATTGGAATGGTGGCGGCCCATTTGTCTCAAGTCAATGCCTTTATTTCCATTGCGGGAGCTGGGGATCCTGCAGATCAAATCCTGAAAAAACAATTGTCCGCGCAACCCAAAATGGTGCAAGATTTATGCTTTCCCATCATTGATAGCCTAAAAGTAAGTAAAACCGTATCCAATGTTTCGCCGATGCTAAATTCCCTTTTTCGGGCAAGCGTTCAGCCGTATTTGATCTCTTGGTTTAAGTACAATCCAGCCACGGAAATAGCCAAATTGAAGGTTCCTACTTTGATTATCCAAGGAACCAATGATATCCAAATTAGTACGGAGGACGCAAATATTTTGTACGCAAAGTCCCAAAAGGGTCAATTGCTTGTGATTGAAAACATGAACCATGTGCTGAAAATAGTTCCCGGCGACAAAGCTGCCAACATACAAAGTTATAGCAATCCTAGCCTGCCGCTTTCTACGCAATTGGTAGATGGAATTGTTCAATTTGTACAAAAACAATGAGGAACTGATGGAATATAGGCAATTTTTTGAGGACACATTTACCCTAGCAAAATTCTCGGAATTGCATCCGCTTTTTGTCCATTTCCCTGTTGGACTTTTATTAGTATTCGGGTTTTTTACTTTTTTGCCTCAATCCAAAAAAGCTTTGTTGGAACCTGCGATGGATATACTCTTAAAAGCAGGAGTGTTTTTTTCCATTCTTTCCTGCCTTTCGGGCTATTTACTTGCCAATTTGGAAGAAATGAATTCCTCTTTGGTACAACAACACCAATGGCTAGGCATTTCCACTACTTTGGTATATGTTGCGCTTATTTTTATCCCAAAATACCGAACGTATATTACCGGCTTAGCAACTATTTTATTGCTAATCACGCTTTTTTTAGGCACGATTATTACCCACGGGAGTTTCAACTTATGGAAAGAAAAGGTGATTCGTTCCGTGGAAACGATGTTGAAAAAGCCGATTCAGGCGCCTGTCGATTCTCCGGTGAAAGAACCCATCGATACGTATGATGACGAAAAAGAGGAGGCAGTTTTACCGGATGCAGTCGAAGAAAAACCGGCTTTGGAAGTTAGTCAAGAGTGGATTAAATCCCTCTCTGCCCAAGGTGTGGTTGTGACCAAAAGTGGAGAAAAAGCCAATGGAATTGTATTGAACTTTGTGAATGTTTCTACCTTAGATCCTGCTATTTTGGATCAAATGATGCTATTCAAAGATCAAATTTTGGCTTTGCGTTTGAATAATATTCCTCTCGATAAATTGGCTTTGGAACAAATCAGTCAATGCAAGTATCTGCAAAATTTGCAATTGGCCAATACGCAATTGAGTGACGAATCGTTGCTTTTGCTTGCACAATTACCTCGATTGGAGCAATTGAATGTGTACAACAATCCATTGACCGACAAGGGTATTTTGGCTTTGCAAAAATGTACATCGCTTAAAAAATTGTTTGTTTGGAAAACCAAAGCCAGTCAATCTGCCTTGCAGGAATTACAAAAGAAATTACCCGCGCTTCGCATTGAAGGCGGTTTTCAAGTATTCACTAAACCTGACTCAATCAAGAAATGATAAAGTATCTATTGCTGCTTTTCCCGGGTTTACTTTTTGCTCAAAAGAGCCAAATACCTAGCGTCAAAATGCCCATTGACATTGCCGCGGAATTGCCATTATTGCCCAAGGAGTTGGATTATAACATTCATGTAAAACCGATTTTGTCGGACAAATGCTTTGCTTGCCATGGACCAGACAAGGCCAAACAAAAAGCAGGTTTGCGATTGGATTTTTCTGAAAATGCCTACGCCGAATTACCGGAAAGTCCGGGCAAAGTAGCCATCAAACCCAAGAATTTATCCCAAAGCGAATTGTTTCATCGGATTATTTCCAATGATCCCAAATACAAGATGCCCACCCCGAAATCGCATTTGAGCTTAACGAGCAAAGAAAAGGCGACCTTGATCAAATGGATTCAAGATGGAGCTGTCTATCAACCGCATTGGGCCTTTGTGAAACCGGTGAAAAAAAGCATTCCTGAAAAATCGAATGCTTCCACTTCGCAGATGATCGATTATTATGTGCGCAAGAAACAAGAAGAATGGGGTTTGAAAGCCAATCCAAAAGCCAACAAGGAATTACTGCTCCGCCGATTGTATTTGGATCTAACGGGCCTGCCTCCAAGTTTAGCCGAGTTAGATGATTTTATCCAAGATAAAAGTGCCGATGCTTTTGAGAAAAGAGTGGATCAGTTGCTGACATCTCCTCATTTTGGAGAAAAAATGGCCACCGATTGGTTGGATATCGCGCGTTTCGCCGATTCGCATGGCTATACTGTTGACCGCATACGAGACATGTCGCCTTACCGCGATTGGGTCATTAAGGCGTTTAACCAAAACATGCCTTATGATACATTTATTCATTATCAATTGGCTGGCGATTTAATGCCAAAACCGAGCAAAGACATGCTCATCGCGACGGCCTTTAATCGGAATCATCAACAAAACACAGAAGGTGGAATTGTGGAAGAAGAATTCCAAACTGAGTACGTCATGGATCGAACAAATACCTTTGGAGATGCTTTTATGGCACTTTCTGTGGGTTGTGCCCGTTGCCATGACCACAAATACGATCCAATTTCACAAAAAAATTATTACGAATTATTCAGCTTTTTCAACAATGTGAGAGAGGCCGGGCAGATAGCCTATAGTGACGATATGCCAACGCCTACGATGTTGTTGCCTACCCAAGAAAAAGAAGAAATTTTGGCCTTTATTCAACAAAAAATTCGTCTAAAAGAAACCTCTTTGGCGGACATCACGCGTCAAAATATGCCTGCTTTTGAAACTTGGCTAAATCAAGGCAACCATCAAAAATTAGGCGAAAAGCGTTTGCCTCAGGCAGGTTTGAAAGGTTTTTATAACTTTGAAAAAGGGCTGGTTAATGAAGTGGATTCCACTGCAAAGGCCGAAATGAAACACGAATCGGGGCAAAAAGGAGATCTTCCTTTGTTTGGAAAAGATACCAAAGGAAATCATTTGACTTTGGATGGAGATGTGTATTTGGACTTAAATACGGTTGGCGTTTTTCGGAAATCTCAACCATTTACTGTGGCTATTTCCGCTTATATCCCCAAAGACTTGAAAGAAGGGGTCATTTTACACAAATCCAGTGCCGAACGTTTGTATAATTTCAAAGGCTTTCATCTTTACCTCCGGGACGGGAAATTGGAAATTACCATGGCACACACAGCCCCTTCCAATGCCATTACTAAATTGTCTTTACAGGAAGCTCCCAGAAATCAATGGATTCATCTGGCTTTGACCTATGACGGATCTTCTTCTGCCAAAGGATTCCTTTTATATCTGAATGGAGATGAATTGGCCATGGAAACCGAAATCGATCAATTGTACAAAGACATCATTTTTCATTCCAAATCGGAGCCAGCCATACAAGTGGGTGCTTGGTGGCGGGGACTCGGTTTCAAAGGCGGGAAAGTCGATGATTTGATGGTGTACAATCGGGCATTAATTCCCCAAGAAATCAAAATTCTTGCTCAAAAAACCCATTGGGAATCCATTGTTTCCAAACCCATCGCACTGCTTTCTGCTTGGGAGAAAAACACCTTACACGATTATTTCACGCAAGTGGTGGATGAAAATTACCAAAAAGCTTTCCAAGAATTAACGGATTTGCGAACGGCCTTGTCGGATTCTACGGAAAACATTCCGGAATTGATGATTATGCAAGAGCGACCAAAACCCAAGCAGGCCTATTTGTTGGCCAGAGGCCAATACGATGCCCCAACCGTTCCGGTATATCCTTCCACGCCCAATAGCATCTTGAACTTTCCGGCACAATTACCCAAAAATCGATGGGGATTGGCGCAATGGTTGACAAATGAGAATCATCCCTTGACGTCCAGAGTCGCGGTGAATCGATTGTGGCAAACCTTTTTTGGAACAGGTTTGGTAAAGACGGCAGAAGATTTTGGGAATCAAGGTGAAATGCCAAGTCATCTGGAATTATTGGACGGATTGGCAGTGGATTTCAGGCAACATCAATGGGATGTAAAATACTTGATTAAGCAAATGGTCCTTTCTGAAACTTATCAACAAGATTCTAAAGTGGACAAAGCCGCCAGAGAATTGGACCCTGAAAATCGCTATTTGTCGAGAGGCCCTTCTGCCCGTTTAAGTGCGGAAATGATGCGAGACAATGCCTTGGCAGCCAGCGGTTTGTTGAATGCAGCCATTGGGGGAAAGAGCGTGAAACCTTACCAGCCATCCGGTTTGTGGGAAATCAACAGTTCCACCTATCAGCAAGACACCACAGACGCCATTTATCGCCGAAGTTTATATGTGATCGTGAAAAGAACTGTTCCGAATCCAACTTTGAGCACTTTTGATGCCTCGGCTCGGACTTCTTGTTTGCCAAGAAGACAAAAAACGAATACGCCTTTGCAGGCTTTGGTGGCATTGAATGACCCCACATTTGTGGAGGCTTCCAAATGGATTGCTTCGGAGATGTGTCAAGAAAAAGATGTTAAAACGGCCATTCGAAATGCTTACCGAAAATTGACCGGCGTATTTCCATCTGAAACCCAAGTGAGTTTATTGCAGCAATTGCAAGCGAGTCAGGCGGAGAAATTCAAGCAATTTCCACAAAAAACAGTGGGCTGGACGCAAACAGGTAAGCGGCCATTAGCAGCAGGCCAAGACAAAGCACAATTGGCGGCCAATGCCGTGGTGGCGAGTACCATTTTAAATTCAGATGCAACCCTAATGAAACGATAATCATGGCGGACAAAAATGACTTGATCGAATTACATCGGAAGCTGGATCGCAGGGATTTTCTGCAAAAAACAGCGATGGGTTTTGGTGCCTTGGCCTTGAATTCGGTCTTTGCCGGACAAGCCAAAGGCGAAAGCATGGAGGAGCAAATCATGCG
>Ga0209084_1000636_pt1 | contig 32730 bp, 30 predicted proteins | sample C_130820_MF_Meta_FD_187309 | JGI IMG/M metagenome (GOLD analysis project Ga0209084, IMG submission 187309) | Freshwater microbial communities from Lake Croche, Canada to study carbon cycling - C_130820_MF_MetaG (SPAdes) (version 2) | ecosystem: Environmental > Aquatic > Freshwater > Lake... | reverse complement strand
TTGTGCGCTTTCCGAACGACCCGTTGTCGATCACAGCAACGCTGGACTGTACTTCGTTACCCTCCATGGGTATCTCCCTTACCTTGTTGATGGGTAAGACATCATGACTGTGAGCAACTACCGAAATGTAGTTCGTGCCGATCTTCGATCGAGGTGCGCGGCTTAAACCCGAACACCACTACCGAGGACCGACTTGTGCAATACAGCCAGCGATGTCTCCCCGCTTTGTACCAACTTTTTTAGTGGTACATACACGTGTGCCGACCCTTAAGGCCGGCACACGTAAAACTTTTAGCGACGGATACCGAGCTTTTCGATGATTGAACGGTAGCGGTTAATGTCAGTCTTGATTAAGTAATCAAGAAGACGGCGACGCTTACCAACTAGCAGAAGCAATCCGCGACGGCTGTGGTGATCATGCTTGTGCATCTTCAGGTGACCAGTTAGGTCGTTGATGCGGCGGGTCATCAGTGCAATCTGAACTTCTGGGCTACCAGTGTCACCAGGCTTTGTGCCATGTTCTGCAATGATTTCGGACTTTACTTCAGTTTCTAACGGCATTGATTTCCTCTGGGCGCGTAGTGGGTAACTATTGAAGTTACCGTTGAATAGGACACGAGAATTGGGGCGCCCGCCCCGATTCCGTCTTTCCCTAGGCTAGCAGGGCTTGTGACAAATGGACAAAACGAGGTTGTTGATGCCGTTTGGAGTGTTTAGCGCGAATCTGCGGACTTCTGGCTACTGAGAAAGTCATTGATTTGCTTTTGCGCTTCTTCAACATCGTGATTCATAGCAACAATCAGCGGCTCGATCCCGGAAAATGCCTGCATACCTCGAACGAAGCCAATGAAATCTAGGTCAACTATTTGGTCATAAAGGTCTAAATCCATGTGGCCAATCACATGGGCCTCAACTCGCCGACCGACAACCCCTTCAAAGGTTGGATTAGTACCGATACTTACTGCCGCTGGATAAATCTCCGTTGCAGTGTGCAGCAGTCCGGAATAGACACCATCAGCCGGGATGATCAATCCCCCATGTACATCCAAGTTGGCTGTTGGGAACCCGAGCTCACGACCACGATGATCCCCGTGGACCACTGTTCCAGTCAGGCGATGTGGACGAGTCAGCAATGAGTTGGCAACCTGGACATCGCCGTCCAAGACCGCTTGGCGAATTCGTGTTGATGACCAGACACCCGCTTCACCGACCAACTCAAAGACTTCAACCTCGAACCCGTACTTGAGTCCCAATTGCTGGAGGATGGTGACATCGCCTTGAGCTTTGTGCCCGAATCTGAAGTTGGTTCCAACAATGACCAGCGATGCTTTGAGCTGGTCTACCACGATTTGCGACACAAAGTCTTCAGGCGACATGTGCGAAAGTTCAAGGTTGAATTTCAGAACCTCAACATGATCCGCGCCAGCCTCCAAAAGAAGCTGCGACCGGCGCTCGACAAGAGTCAGAAGTCTGAGAAACAACTCAGGACGCAAGAACGCTGTCGGATGTGGATCAAATGTGGCTGCAGTGACCGTGCCATTCAGCGTGCATGCACGTTCTGCTGCATGGGCCATCAGGGCACGATGCCCAGCATGCACTCCATCAAAAACACCCATGGTGAGCACCATGGGACATGGACTATTGCTGACCATGAACAAACACCACTACTGGAACAAGCTCATTGTCAATGTTTTCTGAAAGCGAAATGACATCCCCATTGCTCGCAAACACCCCTTGGAGACCACTGCCGGCATCTATCGGACTCGGAAAGCGCAAACCATGGCGTGCCCGAACTTCTTCAACCTCTGGGACCACGACACTAGGGAAAGCCTGTCGGACTGCATCAGCCAAAGGTACGAACTGAGCAGAATCCTCTAAATCCTGAAGGTCAACCATCTGACTGAACGCTCCTGAACGCGTTCGGCGCAAAAACGTGAGATGGCCACCAACATTCAATTGAGCGCCAATGTCTCTTGCTAGCGCACGAATGTAGGTACCTGAACTGCACACAACCCGGATGTCCACGTCAATCACATTGAGATCTGGTAGGAGTTCAATCTTGATGATTTCAAGATCCAGAATCGTGACTTCTCGTGAGGGCAATTCGATTTGCTCGCCATCTCGAACACGAGCGTAAGCACGCTTGCCATCAACTTTGATGGCGCTGATACTACTTGGGCGCTGTGATATGTGTCCGCGATAATCGCGAGCAACTTCAAGAATCTGTGCATCAGTTACGGCTGATGCATCAACTTCGGCAATTGTTGTGCCCTGCGCATCATCAGTGTCTGTGGCAATGCCGAGACGCATAGTTGCTACATACTCTTTGTCGTTCGCGGACAAGTAACCCAACAAGCGAGTCCCTCTGCCGATACCGAGAATCAACATGCCAGTAGCCATAGGGTCGAGAGTTCCGGCGTGGCCAACCTTGCGCGTGTTGAAAATACGACGAGCCCGAGCTACAACATCATGAGACGTTGGTCCCTGCGGCTTATCCACGAGAACGATTCCATCAACTGACACAGTTACACCTTCGGCGGGTTGGCCAATTGCTCAAGCAGACCTTGAAGCACAGCATCAAAATCATTCGAGCCAGTGAACCCAGCGGCAAAACGGTGACCGCCCCCGCCCAGCGAAGTAGCAACAGCGCCAACATTAACTGTTGCCTTGCTGCGCAGCGAGCCTTTCCAGATGCCATCGTCCGCTTGCTTAAAGACTGCGGCTACTTCTGCTTCAGATGTGCGACGCAATACTTCAATAACGCGTTCCATAGCGAGCTCGGGCAGAGTGCCACGATCATCTTGACCGATAGCTGCGTAGACAAGCCCGAGTCCTGCTGCTGCATCCGCAACAAATACAGCACTACTTAACGCTTGACCCATCATGGTGATCGCATCGTACGGCTCATCATCGAAGAGCAACCTGGCTAAGCGACTGTGGTCGATTCCCGCATCAAACAGTCGTGCTCCCAGGCGCAACGTGTCGCCCGTGGCGCCCTGAAACTTGAATGAACCAGTGTCTGTGACCAATCCGGCGTAAAGGCAAGATGCGACATCAACCGTTAGTTCAAGACCAAGTCGATCGAGGAGCTGCATAACAATCTCTGCAGTGGCTGCCGCATCAGGATTGACAATGTGAATCTTCCCAAAGCCAGTGAAGGACGCGTGATGGTCAATAGCAATGGACATAGGTGACTCGCGTAGAACCGAACTCAGCACACCTAGTCGCTCAACCGATGATGTGTCACAAGAAATGACGAGATCCGGAGAGACAACATGCTCAGGTGACACTACAAGATGAACACCAGGCAAGAAACCAAGCGATGTCGGCACTGTAAAGCCCTCTTCACCCACCGAGACCTGAATCTGCTTACCCTGATCCGACAAAGCAAGACCTAGCGCCAATGCCGAACCTAAAGCATCAGCATCTGGCGTGACGTGCGCGACCAACAAGATGCGCTCGGCACTGTCAATCGCCCGCGCAGCCGCAGTCCACTGGTCTATTGTCACTTCGGAAGTCACAACTATTCAGCGTCCCCAGTTACCCGATAAGGATCCGCATCACCAGCGTAAGTTGCCTTGGCAGCCTGCTGAGCAATTTGTTGGTCGGCCTGCTTGGCCTCAGAAATCAAGTCATCAATAACGCGAACATTCGTTGGTAAAGCATCACGAATGAACGACACCGTAGGCGTGAACTTGATGCCGGTGCGCTTGCCGACTTCAGTGCGAACCATGCCCTTGGAGGACTCAAGCGCCACAGCAGTATCTGCAGCTTCTTCTTCAGAGCCATAGACCGTGTAGAAGACGGTTGCATCACGCAAGTCAGGCGACACGCGCACATCAGTGACAGTGACAAAACCAAGACGAGGATCCTTGACCTTCATCTCTAGGGTTTCAGCGACAATTTCTTGAATACGTTCGCCCAACTTACGGGCACGTGCTGCATCAGCCATGTGTTCTCCTATTTGTGTGGAGGCACGCGCAATTAAGCGCGCACCTTCTCACGCATCTCAAAGGTCTCGATAATGTCGCCGACCTTGATGTCATTGAATGATCCAAGACCGATACCGCACTCGAAGCCCTCACGCACTTCGGTGGCATCGTCCTTGAAACGACGCAAGGTGTCGACAGATAGATCTGCCTTGACAACTGCGCCATCACGAATGAGACGTGCCTTGGCTTTGCGCTTGATTTCACCGGTCGTGACCATGCAACCAGCAATGTTTCCGAACTTGCTTGAGCGGAATACATCGCGAACTTCAGCAGCACCGAGTTCAACCTCTTCGTATTCAGCCTTACGCAAGCCCTTGAGCGATGATTCGATGTCGTCGATTACGCCGTAGATGACGTTGTAGAAACGAATCTCTACATCTTCGCGATCAGCAAGTTCACGAGACTTGCCTTCAGGACGAACGTTGAAGCCGATGATCAAGGCATCAGAAGCGGCAGCGAGTGAAACATCGTTCTCAGTGATAGCACCTACGCCACGGTGAATAACGCGCAGCAGCACGTTCTCATCGCCAATGTCGATACCTAGCAATGCATCTTCAAGTGCCTCAACCGAACCAGAAACGTCACCCTTGATGATGATCTTAAGTTCGGCCACTTCACCCTTTTCGAGGGCCTTGAGTACATCTTCGAGAGTGTGACGGCCACGACGAGCAGCAAGTTGCGCGTTACGCTCACGCGCCTGACGAGACTGAGCAATCTGACGGGCAATGCGGTCTTCAGAGACAACGAGGAATGTGTCACCTGCGGAAGGAACAGAAGTCAGACCAAGTACCTGAACAGCACGAGCCGGACCTGCTTCTGAAACTGGTTCACCATTCTCATCGAGCATGGCGCGGACACGACCGAACGCGTCACCGACAACAATTGATGCGCCCGGACGCAAAGTACCGCGCTGAACCAACACAGTTGCCACAGGTCCGCGGCCACGGTCGAGGTTGGCTTCGATTGCCACACCCTGAGCATCCTGATGAGCATTTGCATGCAAATCCAGACCAGCATCAGCGGTCAACAGGATGGAGTCGATCAGTTCATCAATGTTGAGATGGCTCTTAGCAGAAACGTCAACAAAAATCGTATTGCCGCCGTACTCTTCAGGAACAAGACCGTATTCAGTGAGTTGGCCACGGACCTTTGTTGGGTCTGCGCCTTCCTTATCAATCTTGTTCACCGCAACAACAATCGGCACATTCGCTGCCTGAGCATGGTTAAGCGCTTCAATCGTCTGAGGCTTTACGCCATCGTCAGCAGCAACAACCAGCACGGCAATGTCAGTTACCTGAGCTCCACGCGCACGCATAGCCGTGAAGGCCTCGTGACCTGGTGTATCGATGAATGTGATTGCACGCTCAATTCCTTCGTGCGTGTGATGAATCTGGTAGGCACCAATGTGCTGGGTGATGCCACCTGCTTCACGAGCAATGACGTCAGTCTGGCGGATCGCATCCAGCAAACGAGTCTTACCGTGATCAACGTGACCCATAACTGTCACGACTGGAGGACGGATAACCCAATCAGAATGATCGCCTTCATCGGCAAATTCAAGGTCGAATGACTCAAGCAGTTCACGATCTTCGTCTTCAGGTGAGATGAGTTGGACTGTGTAGTTCAGCTCTGCGCCAAGAAGGCCCAAAGTGTCTTCATCTACGGACTGCGTGGCCGTAACCATTTCGCCCATCTTGAATAGCAACTGCACTAATGCCGCTGGCTCCGCGTCGATCTTTTCGGCAAAGTCAGACAGTGAACAACCACGGGCTAGACGAACAACTTGACCTTGACCCATGCGGACGGATGAGCCACCCATTGTGGGTGCCTGCATGTTGTCCCATTCTTGACGCTTTGCACGCTTCGACTTACGGGCTTTAGAAGGCTTACCTCCTGCACGACCGAAAGCACCCGCAGTTTGACCGCGACCACCCGTGGAATTTGGACGACCGCCACCGGGACGACCTGCAGGAGCAGCACCCGGAGCACCAGCACCGGCACCGGCAGCGCCAGGACCAGCCGGACGATCACCACGAGGTGCGAAACCGCCAGGACCAGCCGGACGATCACCACGAGGAGCAAAATTACCAGGACCTGGCGGACGACCGCCCGGACGTGAGCCTGGACCGCCTGGGCGTGGACCTGCACCTGGACGTGCAGCAGGACGCGGAGCGCCAGGGACACCCGCTGGTCGTGGACCAGCACTACCTGGCGAGAATGGGTTGTTTCCCGGACGTGGACCGCCGGGTCGTGGGCCTGGCGAGCCTGTTGAGAATGGGTTATTGCCCGGGCGTGGACCACCAGGACGTGGGCCTGGTCGCATGCCGGGAACCGAAGGTGGAGTTGGTGCTGCAGGCGCTGCAGGTGCTGGGGTTTCGGAAGCAACGGGCGCTGGCGACTGCTCTGGAGCGCTTTCCACTGGCGCGGCCGAGGCGACGTCAGCTACCGGTGCCGATTCAGCCGGCGCTTCCTGAGTGGTCTCTACCGGCGCCTTTGCTGCAGCCTTCTTAGCTGGAGCCTTTTTGGCAGGAACTGGCGCGTTAGCCGCCGCTTCTTTAAGTTCAGGGAACTTCGCATGCAACTTGCGCACAACCGGCGCTTCAATAGTTGACGAAGCAGACTTTACATACTCGCCAACCTGTTCAAGCTTGGCAATGATGTCTTTACTTTCAATTCCGAACTCTTTAGCGAGTTCGTACACTCGGACCTTGGACACGTTTCTCCAGTCTGGCCCGAGTAATGATATTTACTGGACCGTCTCTTGTTTCTTGGCACCCATTAGAGTGCGCACTGCTTGGTGGCGTTCATGGTTAGAACGCGAGCCAGTTGGACATAATTACTCCCGATTTACGCGGTCGTTGACGGTTAATTGTTACTCATTCAGAGGCCAACAATGACACTTGCATCGACGCTGGAAGGGACTCGAAGAGCCCTGACAAACATGCGACGCTTGAGCGCATTATCGACACATTCGGCTGCAGGATGAACATACGCCCCACGACCCAATGCCTTCTGCTCACGATCAACAATGAGTTGATTGTCGGCAGAAACCACTCGAATAAGTGTTTCTTGCTCCTCACGCTCTCGGCAAGCAACGCACATTCGCATAACCTGTGAGCGCATAAGACCTTCCTACTGTACCGCCAAATGGGGTGTATTTATCCCACCTGGCATTCTCGGGCGATTACGCTGGGGCAGAATCTGACTTGATATCGATCTTTGCACCAGTCAAACGGGCTGCTAGACGTGCATTTTGACCTTCTCGACCGATGGCTAGCGACAGTTGATAATCGGGCACCACGACTCGCACAATGCGGTTCTCATAATCAAGAACCTGTGAAGAAACAACTACCGCTGGCGAGAGTGCATGAGCTACGTACTCCCCTATGTCGTCGCTGTAATCAACGATGTCGATCTTCTCGCCACCGAGTTCGTTCATCACTGCCCGCACACGTGAACCCATCGGCCCGATGCAGGCACCCTTAGGATTCATGCCCGTGATTCCGGTAGAGACGGCAATCTTGGTGCGATGGCCTGCCTCACGAGCTAGACCCTCAATTCGAACTGAACCATCAGCGATTTCTGGAACCTCAAAACGGAAGAGTTCCTCGACCAGGCGAGGATGGCTGCGCGATAACGTGACTTCTGGACCTTTCGGTCCCATGCGCACCGATACGACATAACACTTGATTCGTCGTCCGTGCGAGTAGTCCTCTTCCGGAACCTTTTCCTCTGGAGGAAGTTTGCCTTCAACAGGGCCAAGATCGACGAATGTGATGCGTCGGTCACTGCCCTGCTGAATGACACCGCTGACGATGTCACCTTCCTTGGCGGCAAACTCGGCAACTGTTGACTCGTCGGTTGCTGCCTTGAGTCGCTGGGTTATGACTCCACGAGCAAGAGACGCTGCGACACGTCCGAAGCCTTCGGGCGTAACTTCGTACTCACCAAGGACGTTACCGTCTTCATCGAGCTCTTTAGCAAAAACCTGCACGTGCCCTGTGACGCGGTCAAGTTCGACACGAGCCTGCTCAACTGACCCAGGATTGTGCGTGTAGGCCACCAATAGTGCTTGTTCTATGGCTTCAACAACGTAATCAAGGGAAAATCCGCGCTCTCGTGTCAGACCCTTCAGTGCACTGATGTCGATATCCACTAGTCATCACCCTTAATCTCGTCATCGGTATCATCATGAATCTCTTCATCAGGCAGTTCATCGTCACCCTCATCTAGAATGTCATCAGTTGCCTTGCGATTGAATTCGACTTCAATAAGTGCTCGCGATATTGTTGTGAAATCTACAACACGTTCAGCGCCATCCACATCGATAGTCACCTGTGGGTCGTCAAAAGACACAATTCGACCCGTTGCATCAATCGCGTCTCCAACAACATGAACCAAGCGACCCACGTTGCGCGACCAATGTGCAGGCTTCGTGAGCGGACGCCCTACACCACGTGATCCGACCTCCAAAAGGTACGGCAATTGACCCATGATTGTCGATGCATCAAGATGCTCAGAGATAGCGCGAGAAACCTCAGCGACTACGTCAAGATCTACTCCGTTGTCGCCATCCAGGACGACCTCAAGCACACGGCGTTTGCCGGCTTTTGTGAGTCTTAACTCATCAAGATCAAGACCAAATTGAGCCACAATAGGCTCAAGTTCAGCTACTAGTTCATCGCTCATGAGTTGGCCTCTTCAATTAGGTAGAACAGTTATGCCTGCGACAATACCTGCAAACAAGCGCTTTTGTGAAAAGAGTCAAGAAAAATTTGACACTAGTTAGAGGCCAAATTCCAAGCATCTACGATGTTCCAGACATCACCAAGCCGATTAGCTATCCCATCGGGGACTACACCAAGATCAGTGGAATGGGCCGGTGGCAGTTGCGTATGTGGGATGAGGATGCCCTTCATACCGACTGCTTGCGCACCCTGAATATCGTCAAAAGGGCGATCTCCCACAAAGACAGCCTCTAGTGGGTCGACGTCAAGGTGATAAAGCACATCGGTGAAGACCGAACGATGCGGCTTACCAGTGGGATGCTCGCTGGAAAACAACAGGTAATCGAACAAGTGGAGCACTCCGTCACGCGCCAACACTTGCTCATGATGTGCACGTGGCCACATTGTGTTCGAGAGGACAGCGGTCTTGATGCCATGGCCTCGCAACTTCTCGAGCAACTCAAGAGCATCTGGGTCGGTGTACGTATGAGGATCCCAAGCGGCGAAGTAAGCATCAAGAGCTGCAGAGTGCTCACGACTCGATGTATCTACGCCAGCTTCAAGGAAAAGTTCCTCTAGTACCCCGGTGCCAATTTCACCACGTGTAGCAAACTGCTGAGCCCAACGCGTCTGCTCACCGTGATGAAGTGCCTCAGCAATTTCCTGTGAACGTTGGGCATCATAAACATTGGCATAACTCAGCCAGGTCTGAAGCAAGTCAAAGTGATGCCATGGAGTGAGCGTGCCACCCCAATCGAAAACGACTGCTTTAATTGCCACTAGGACACCCGGGCCGTTTCGATGAGCAACTTGGCAGCAGCGTCAACAGCAACAAGTTCGTGCTCCCCAGTGCGACGGTTACGAACCTCAATCAAACCATCAGCCAAACTTCGACCGATGACCACAATGGTCGGAACGCCGAGCAACTCGGAGTCATTGAATTTCACGCCAGGTGATACGCCGCGACGATCATCAAATAGGGCCCGCAGCCCATTAGCCTCAAGTTCAGCCGCCAAAGAGTCAGCCGCTTCAAATGGCGCATCGTCCTTGCCAGTTGCAATGATGTGCACATCAGCGGGCGACACCTCGCGTGGCCAAATCAATCCCTTCTCATCGTGGGACTGCTCAGCGATAGCAGCAACCGCACGTGACACGCCGATTCCGTAGGAACCCATGGTCACTGTGACTAGTGAACCTGATTCGTCTAGCACCTTGAGGTCCAATGCCTCGGCATATTTGCGACCAAGTTGGAAAATGTGCCCAATCTCGATTCCACGAGCAATTGAAAGAGGCGAATCGCATGCTGAGCATGCATCACCTTCGCGCACAGCAGCTGCTTCGATCACGCCATCCCAAGTGAAATCGCGACCTGCGACCACATGCACGATGTGCTTATCGACCTCATTGGCACCAGTGATCCAAGTCGAACCTTCGACAATTCTTGGATCAACTAGGAATGTGATTGAAGATGCAGATTCAGCGCCCAAAATCTGTGGTCCGATGAATCCCTTAACTAACTCTGGATACTTAGCAAAGTCCGCATCTTCAAAAGGCACGACCGTTGCTGGATGCAAGGCTGCTTCCACACGCTTGAGGTCCACTTCGCGATCGCCAGGCAAGCCGATCACAACAGGCGTGCGAGTTCCATCCAACGCCGTCTGCATCAGAACAACGCTTTTTAAAGTGTCTGTGGCACTGAAAGTCGAGCCATCTGAGCTCAATCCCAACGCGTTAATTGCCGTCACCACATCGACAATTGCTGATGCGCCTGGAGTGCTGACCACGCTCGGAGATGCAATCTCAGAGGCATCAATTGAATCAGGGGCCTTGGTCACAATCGCTTCGACATTCGCGGCTAGGCCACATGAAGGACACTTAACAAATGTGTCTTCCCCTACTGGACAATCAGCAAGGAACTCTTCACTCTGTGAACCACCCATTGCACCAGAAAGCGCGGAGACAATTTCGTAAGACAAGCCAAGACGATCGAAAGTCGAGATGTATGCATCACGGTGACGTTGGTAGGAAACAGCCAAACCTTCATCAGTTGCATCAAAGGAATACGAATCCTTCATAACAAACTCTCGACCACGCAGAATGCCAGCACGTGGACGCGCCTCATCCCGGAACTTTGTCTGAATTTGATAAATGCACAGTGGTAAGTCTTTGTAGGACGAGTACTCGCCCTTGACCATGAGCGTGAACATTTCCTCATGCGTTGGACCAAGAAGGAAGTCTGCCTTCTTGCGATCCTGCAAGCGGAAGAGTGTGTCGCCATATTCGTTCCAGCGATTGGTCAGCTCATACGGCTCACGAGGAAGCAGCGAAGGAAAATGTACTTCCTGAAATCCTGCATTGTCCATCTCCTCACGAACGATGCGCTCAACATTGCGGTACACGATGTAGCCAAGAGGTAGCCAAGAGAAAACACCGGGCGCGATTCGACGTACGTAACCGCCGCGCACCAATAGCTTGTGGCTTGGCACCTCAGCATCGGCTGGGTCCTCACGCAAAGTCCTTAAGAAGAGGGTGGACATGCGCAACACGTGAACTCCTAGTGAGATAGAGGGCAAACTATGGCTCTAATCGTACTCAGCCATGCGATTCTTACCGACTCGGTGGCACTCATTGAATTAGAGCAAGATACTGGCAAAAGTGTCGGTCTGGACGAATCCGACCCGCTTATAGGCAGCAAGCGCACGAGTGTTGTAGATGTTTGCATACAGAGAAACAACACTTGCAAGATCTTGCAGAACGAAGCGAACCACTGCAGCGATGGCTGGAGCTGCAATGCCACGACCTCGGTAATCCGGATTAACCCAAACACCCTGCAACTGAGCAACATCATTGCCAATCGAGCCAACCTCAGCCTTAAAAATGACGTCATCTCCGTCACACCGAATGAAAGATCGGCGTGTGGTAACGAGTTCATCCACTCTTTGACGATATGCCGTCGGACGGTTCACTATCGGACTGATTCCCACCTCTTCGGTAAACATGGCCACACATGCCGGAAAGAGATTGTCTAGATCAGAAACGCCTGAGTAACGAACCTGGTCGTCAATTCGTAGCGATGACGGTGCGCTCGTACTAAAGAATGGCTGCTCATGGCGCACGTCTCTTGCGCTGCCCCAAGATGGTTCAAGTATGTGCCAAAGGTCAAGTACTTCTTCCTGGTTACCAACGAGTGACAAGCATCGTTCGCGTAATGTCACAACGGCGTCGGCAAAACCCACTCTGGATTCAGGAGTCGTATTGATTGGTACCACGTTTGCACCTAGCATCAGGGCACTGTGGAGTCGGTTTGCCTCAAATGCTCCGAGGAAGCCTTGAAGCGAAATGGCCTGCGAGCCCAAGGTCTCAAGGCGCGAAGAAATGAACGAATGCCGCACTGGATGTTCTGCCAGCAACCGGCGTAGGGCGGGCAAATCTTCAGACTGGAGCCGACGAATAGTCAGTGCCATGTTTAGGAAACAGAAACGATTGGTTCGCCTTGCTTTTCCATGGATGCCGCTAACTTGTGCGCTTCTTCAATCAGTGTCTCGACAATTTCGGACTCTGGCACCGTCTTAATCACTTCGCCCTTGACGAAGATCTGACCCTTCCCGTTGCCGCTTGCCACACCAAGGTCAGCTTCGCGAGCCTCGCCAGGACCGTTAACAACACAGCCCATGACTGCGACACGAAGTGGGACATCCATCCCAGCGAGACCTGCAGTTACTTGCTCGGCGAGTGTGTAGACGTCCACCTGTGCACGTCCGCAAGACGGGCACGAAACAATCTCTAGACCACGTTGGCGGAGATTGAGCGATTCGAGAATCTGATTTCCCACTTTTACTTCTTCTACGGGTGGGGCAGATAGTGACACGCGAATTGTGTCGCCAATGCCATCGGCCAAAAGTGAGCCGAACGCTACTGCGGACTTGATGGTTCCTTGGAAAGTTGGACCCGCCTCAGTCACACCGAGATGTAGTGGGTAGTCGCACTGGGCTGCAAGTAGACGGTACGCACGAACCATAACCACAGGATCGTTGTGCTTCACAGAGATTTTGATGTCACTAAATCCATGCTCTTCAAAAAGTGAGCACTCCCACAACGCTGATTCAACAAGAGCTTCCGGCGTTGCTTTTCCGTACTTCTCAAGAAGTCGCTTGTCTAGTGATCCTGCGTTTACACCAATGCGAATTGGAATCCCTGCATCGCCCGCAGCTTTGGCGATTTCTTTTACCTTGTCATCGAACTGCTTTATGTTCCCGGGATTAACTCGGACACCTGCAACACCGGCATTGATTGCCGCGAAGACATACTTGGGCTGGAAATGAATGTCTGCGATAACTGGGATGCCACTTTTGCGAGCAATGGCTGGCAATGCATCTGCGTCGTCTTGGCTCGGTACGGCTACACGTACAACCTGGCAGCCAGAAGCAGTGAGCTCAGCAATTTGTTGCAACGTGGAGTTGATGTCGGAAGTCAGTGTCGTGGCCATCGACTGCACGCTAATCGGTGCATCTCCACCAACAGCAACTGGATGAGTGTGATGTTGCAGCACAATCTGACGGGTCTTACGACGAGGCGCCAGAACAGGTGGAGGTAAAGCGGGCAGACCGAGGTTTACAGACATAGTTCCATTATCCGATACTGCAGCCAGATTCGCGTCACAAGCAGGCGGTGTTAGCCGATTGGCTTAATGATGTCAGCAAGCACCGTCACTAGCGACATGGCGATAAGAAACAGGGTCACTGCGTAAGCCAATGGCCACATTTTGGCAGTGTCGACTGGTCCGGGACGTGCCTTACGTCGCAGGCGAGCAACGACACGTCGGGCACCTTCGTAAAGCGCGCCGCCGATGTGTCCACCATCGAGCGGAAGAATCGGCACCATGTTGAAGAGAAAGAGAAACAGATTGACAGAGGCAATAAGCGTAAGAAAGTCATGCGCCTTTGCCGAAACGGTGACGTTTGGTGCTGCAGCTATCTCACCAGTGATCTGACCAATTCCGACGATGCTGACCGGTCCATTAGGACTACGTTTCTCCGAACTAAACAGCTGTCGAGCGGTGGTAAAGACCTGTGCTGGAAATTGTCCAAGTGCCTTAACCGAACTGACAATCATGCTGCCCACTTGAGGCAGTACATAGCCTAGAGGCTGCCGCTCATTCACAATCTCTGGAGATACACCCAGAAAGCCACGGGACTCTTGGGCACCAGTTGGCTTGCCGTTTGCGTCGAGTACATCTGAAACCAAGGTTGATACAACGACCTGCTTTGTGACGATGATGCTTCCAGAGCGGAAAGACACTTCCGTCATCTTGCCCTCGCGATCACGTATCGCAGCACCTAAATCTGGCCAGGCATTAATCGGCTTTGCATTGATTTTCAGCAACCGATCCCCGGGCTTCATGCCTGCCACCAGAGCAGCGGTTTTGGCACTTCCGTGACATTGACCATCAGTGGACAGCAGACCTTCGGGATTGGCGCTTGTTGGAACACAGGCGACCACTGTGGAAACTGTTGTGGTGGTAGCCGGATTTCCTATGACTGAGAATGCGACGGTGAACAACACGATTGAAAGCAGCAAATTAGTGACTGGACCACCCGCCATGATGGTCAACTTCTTGGGGACACTCAGATTGTAAAAGGCTCGACTAGCCTCGCCTTCATGAATTTCAGCAAGCGAGTCTGCACGCAGGGACTGAACGAGTGTTTGAGTTCGAGAAAGCGATGAAGCATCAACCTCACCTTTGGGATTTGGCGGGAACATCCCAATCATTCGGATGTAGCCACCGAGAGGAATGGCCTTTAGACCAAACTCAGTCTCTCCTCGTTTACGGGACCAAAGAGTCGGACCGAAACCAATCATGTACTGGGATACGCGCACACCAAACTTCTTGGCAGGAATAAGGTGTCCACATTCATGCAGCCCAATCGAGATCATGAGGGCAAGAAGAAAGAGAACCCATCCAATAACGGTCAACATGACTTCCCCCTACTTACGTGCATGTACAAGTGACTGTGCGAACTCGTGAGCCCACTGCGCAGCATGTACGACTGCTTCCAGTGTAAGTACATTGTCTGTCACAAATCCGTCACGCAAATGTTCGTCCACCACTTCCGTCACCACATCAACAATCTCCAAGTAACCGATTGAGCCTTTAAGAAACTCATCTACTGCGACTTCATTGGCAGCGTTCATAACGGCAGGCGCAGTTCCCGCTGCTGTGCCCACTCGTCTCGCAAGAGCAACTGCTGGGAAAACTTCTTCATCTACTGGTTCAAAGGTCCATGAACTCGCCTGGCCCCAGTCCACCGGATTGGTGCTGTCTGGCAGTCGTTCGGGCCAAGATAAGCCCAACGCTATGGGTAAATGCATGTCAGGCGGACTAACTTGAGCAATTGTTGACCCGTCCACGAACTCCACCATGGAATGCACGATGGACTGAGGATGCACGACCACTTCGATGCGATCCATCGGGATGTCAAAGAGCAAGTGAGCTTCAATAATTTCAAGGCCCTTGTTCATCATGGTTGAAGAATTGATAGTCACGACAGGTCCCATAGCCCAAGTCGGATGGGCTAGTGCCTGATCGACAGTGACATCAGCAAGTTCAGCACGGGTCTTGCCTCTGAATGGTCCACCACTTGCAGTCAGGATGAGTTTGCGCACTTCGCCTGTGGTGCCAGAACGCAGGCATTGCGCCAAAGCTGAATGTTCTGAATCAACCGGCACAATCTGACCTCGCTTGGCCAGTGACGTCACTGCAACACCGCCGATGACGAGTGACTCCTTGTTCGCAAGAGCCAGAGTTGTGCCCGCTTTCAAAGCAGCAACGGTGGGCTGAAGACCCACTGCTCCTGTAATGCCGTTGACCACAACGTCGCATTCAACCACGGCCAATTGCGCCGCAGCATCTGGCCCGATGAAAAGTTTTGGCAGCTCATAGTTGCCTGTTGCATAACCCATTTGGGAAGCTTTGGCATACAGAGCCAGTTGAAGATCCTGAGCGACAGTGGCCTGGGCTAATGCAATGTATGCAGCGTTGAACTCGATCGCAAGCTCTGCCAAGAGTGCAACATTTCCACCGCCTGCAGATAGCCCGATGACTTCAAATGCATCTGAATTCGCGCGAATGATGTCGAGTGTCTGCGTGCCGATACTTCCTGTAGCGCCAAGAACGACTACCTTTCGGCGCGAAGGCTGCGACATTTAGATCTCTATTCCACTCAGCACGAGAATGCGTTCATGAGTCAGATCCTCCATGGCAAAACGAACGCCTTCTTTACCTACACCAGATGCCTTAACGCCGCCGTAAGGCATGTGATCTGATCGGAAGGCGGGGACATCTCCAACGATTACTCCACCGACATCAAGATTCGTGTGCGCACTGAATGCTGTCTCAAGGTTGTGCGTGAAGATCCCGACCTGAAGTCCGAATGGTGAGTCGTTGACTGCTGAGAATGCTTCCTCTGTGGACTCAAATTTCGAGAGCACTATGACCGGCCCAAAAACCTCGCCGCACACCAGTTGCGAATCTCCAGCCACATCCACCATGACAGTCGGTTCAACAAAAGAGCCGGCACGAACACCACCAGTGAGCACCGTGGCACCCGCGCTCACCGCGTCGGCTATCCACGATTCGACACGAACAGCGGCTGACTCATTGATAAGTGGCCCTACGACAACGTCTGCGTTATGCGGATCACCATTCACCAACGCAGCGGTCTTACTCACAATGCGTGCACTCAAATCGTCAAAGATATCTGAATGAATCATGACTCTTTGCACAGAGATACACGACTGACCAGCCTGAGAATGACCGAATGTGGCAATTCGTGTGGCAGCCCATTCCAAGTCTTTCTCACTGGACCAGTCCGCCAGTACAACGGCTGCAGCATTGCCACCAAGTTCCAAAGTCACATGCTTGTTTGGAACTTGTGCCTGAATGTGCAATCCGACCTTGTCTGACCCTGTGAATGAGACGATTGGCAAACGTGGGTCGAGGACAAGATGTTCTGCTACTGAATTGTCGACTGGCAGAACAGACCAGGCGCCAAACGGTAACTCCGTTTCGGCGAGAATCTCCCCAAGTATCAAGGCACAAAGTGGAGTCGCTGGAGCCGGCTTAATAACAATCGGCGCACCAACAGCAATCGCAGGAGCAACTTTGTGTGCAATGAGATTCAACGGAAAATTGAAAGGCGCAATACCGAGGATGGCTCCGCGTGGAAAACGTCGAATGAGACCCATGCGGCCTTCCGTCGCAGGTTCTGTATCGAGCCGTTGGATTTCTCCGCCAAAACGGCGAGCTTCTTCAGCTGCCCATCTGAACGTTCCTATGGCACGAGTCACTTCAACTCTGGCCCACATCAAGGGCTTGCCGCCCTCCTCAACGATGATGTTCGCAACTTCGTCAAAGCGCTCTTGGAGACGCGTTGATACATGCATCAGCGCTTGGGCGCGGGTAGCTGCTGAAGTCTTCTGCATTGGCATCTTTGCCGCATGCGCTGCACTAACAGCATCCTCAACGTCGCTTGCGCTCGGAATGTAGTGGGAGGCAACAATATGCGAATCAGCAGGATGAAGAACATCTACAGTGAGATCGCTCATTCGGGGCTGGCCGGCAATCCAAAACGGGTACAGGGATGTCATGTCTCTAACGCTACGCCACTTGTAATGACAAAGGCACTTGCAGGCGTGAAAACACGGCAGTTCTTCATCAAGAGAGAATGGGTTATCGGGTCTAACATGATGTTATGACTATCGAAACCTCAACACCTGTTATCAACGACGTCCGCCAAGAGTTGCACCTTACTACTCCGATACCAGGACCTATGTCGATCGAACTGCAGAAGCGCCGTGTGGATGCGGTAAGTGCTGGCGTTGGCGCCACACTACCGATTTTTGTCACGAAAGCGGCTGGCGGAATCGTGGTTGACGTTGATGGAAACTCGCTCATTGACATGGGCTCGGGAATTGCAGTGACTAGCGTCGGCAACAGTGCCACAGAAGTAGTCGAGCGAGTGATTGCTCAAGTGCAAAATTTCACCCACACGTGTTTTATGGTGACTCAGTACGAAGGCTACGTTGAAGTCTGCGAAGCCCTGAATCGCCTAACTCCGGGGCAGCACGCCAAGCGGTCGGCCCTATTTAATACTGGCGCGGAAGCTGTTGAAAATGCCGTGAAGGTCGCCCGCGCTTACACGCAAAGACAAGCAGTTGTCGTGTTTGAACACGCCTACCACGGTCGAACGAATCTGACTATGGGTATGACTGCGAAAGTGATGCCATACAAGCACTCGTTCGGACCTTTTGCCCCAGAGATTTACCGCATGCCGTTGTCCTATCCAGCTCATGACGGTCTCAGTGGTGCAGAAGCGGCAGCGATTGCGATAAGTCGTATGGACAAGGAGATTGGCGCAGAGAACATTGCCGCTATTGTCATCGAGCCGATTGCGGGCGAGGGCGGCTTTATTGTGCCTGCGCTTGGCTTCCTTCCTGCTCTTGTGAAGTACGCAAACGATGCCAAGGCCGTGTTCATTGCCGATGAAGTTCAAACTGGTTTTTGCCGGACAGGAAATTGGTTCGCAAGCGAACACGAGGGTATCGTTCCTGACCTCATCGTCACAGCTAAAGGCATCGCCGGCGGACTTCCTCTGGCTGGAGTTACGGGACGTGCCGAAATTATGGACTCTGTTCACGCTGGCGGTCTAGGCGGAACTTACGGTGGTAATCCCCTGTCTTGTGCGGCAGCTCTTGGCTCAATTGCCACGATGGAGAAAGAAAACTTGATAGCCAAGGCTCTGCACATTGAATCAGTGATGGTGCCGCGACTAACGGAGATCGCAGACGAATCGGGTGTGATTGCTGACGTTCGTGGGCGCGGAGCCATGATCGCCGTCGAGATTGTCAATCACGCAACGCGCAAACCAGATTCTGCACTCACCGGCGCGATTGCCAAGTATTGCCATGCACATGGCGTCATTGTGTTGACTGCCGGCACCTACGGTAATGTACTGCGATTCCTGCCCCCGCTGGTCATCTCGGATGACTTACTGAATCAGGCTCTTGACATCATTGCGGCAGGTTTTGCTGAACTTGCACATAGTGACCACTAGTCACTCGGTCGTCAGCAGAATCAACTTGTTCACTTCACGGAGGATGACGACCGCCGCGTTGGTGTTTGCGGTTCTGACAGTTGTCCTCAACATTGACTGGCCGCTAGCTCATGGACAGTCGCGAACAGCTACCAGTATCGCCGGGGTCATCTCGTTCTTCCTCTGCAGCGCTCTTCATAGTGCCGGCACACAATCTCGCAGGTTCACAACAACGCTCCTAGCAACCATGCCCCTGGCATTTGTTGCGGAAGCAATTGGCGTTCACACCCAGTTTCCGTTCGGTCATTATGAGTACAGTGACCTGCTTGGTCTCTCGATTGCACGCGTACCACTTCTCATTCCATTCGCGTGGATCATGATGCTCTACCCGTCATATCTAGCGAGCCGCTACCTCACTGCAAACCCTTTCTTGAAAGTTGCGCTGGGCGCATGGCTCATGGCTACCTGGGACCTCTACCTCGATCCACAAATGATTCATGAGGGCTACTGGACTTGGTTTACCTCAACTGGTGACCCGACTTTCAACATCCCTTGGACAAACTTTGCTGGCTGGTTTGCCACAAGTGCAGTGTTCATGTGGTTGCTCCACAAGAATGACGCCTCACATAAATTGGCCGAAGTGTCAACCAATACCGACCACATGCCTATGACTCCCGCAACCATGCTGCTGTGGGTATGGATCGGCAGTTTCGTTGCCAATGTCCTTCCGTTTGCGCCCTACCTTGATCGACCTGTTGTTGCCTTCACGGGACTGATTGGAATGGGCGTTGTCCTACTTCCGTGGAGTTGGAAACTGTGGTCACAACGCTCCTAAACATCACCTGCATCCTGTCCCTCTTCTTACTGATTCACACAGTCATCAACTTGATAGTGATGATTCGACCAACGCCCGCAGATGTCCTAGAGACAGTCACCATCCTGATACCTGCTCGCAATGAAGCAGCAAACATAGCTGCGGTAATCGATTCAGCGCTTGCGCAGCAACAGATCGCCCACCTTCATGTCACTGTTCTCAACGACAACTCAACCGACGACACATTGTCTATCGCACGGCAGGCCACTGATACTCGTCTACGTGTCATCGACTCAACTGAGGAACCACCACAAGGTTGGCTTGGTAAGGCGTGGGCCTGTCAACGACTCGCCAATTCGACACATAGCGACATTTTGGTCTTTATCGATGCCGACGTCACACTTGAGCCTGATGCCGTGTGTAGTGCAATCAATGCAATGTACAACTACAAACTGTCCATGATCAGCCCATTCCCTCGACAGGAAACAACTGAACCACTAACACGATTGATTCAACCATTACTGCAGTGGTCTTGGATTACGGCTGTTCCGTTGTTCATCGCTCGTCGTTTCACATTGCCGACACTGGCTGTGGCAAACGGTCAGTTCATCGTCTGCCGTCGCTCCGACTACCTGACAATGGGCGGACATGAGAGCGTCAAAGACACTGTGGTTGAAGACATTGAGTTGGCACGTCAATTCAGTCGCCATAAACTTCGCAACAGCGTCGCTGACGGCAGCAGAATTGCTTCTTGTTTGATGTACCCAACTGACCGTGAACTGATTGATGGCTATTCCAAGAATGCATGGAGCGCTTTCAATGGGTTCTTTGGATCGCTGGCGGTCAATTTGAGCATGATCTTTGTGTACGTATTTCCACTGCTTGGGTTCGCAAGTGGTCAGGCTAGTTTGGCGGCTGTTGCCCTGGGCACCAACATCGTTAGCCGTTTGCTCATTGGCAAGGCCACTGGTGCACGGACGTGGCCTGAAGTTTTGTTGCATCCACTAGCCATCTTGGCTTTCAGTGCTATCAACATTTTGTCTTGGACTCGCCATGTGCGTGGAACGAATACTTGGAAAGGACGCACGGTATGAGCAAGTATGAGGTGAACCAATGTCACGCGTAATCGTGATCGGTGCTGGCATGGGTGGCATGGCATGCGCCGCTAGATTGCACGCTCAAGGCCACAAAGTCACCGTCATTGAACAGTCGTCTACTTGGGGTGGAAAGCTTGGACGTGTAGAACACGAGGGACATGTTTTCGACACTGGACCGAGCCTGCTGACCCTTCCAGCGGTGTATCGAGATCTCTTTCTCAAAACGGGCAAGCCACTTGAAGAATCAGTTGAGATTGTGGATCTCGAGACAGCCTTTAGATACCAATTTTCTGACGGCACCGTTCTGCGAATGCCTGGAGTTGGCATTGGGAAATCTGCAGATGCAATCGGAGATGCCCTAGGTGGTTCATCTGCGACACAGTGGCGTAACTTCATGGATCGGGCAAGTGCGATGTGGGCCGCAACCCGCACACCCTTTCTCGAGTCGGAGCTCCAAGGACTTCGGACACTCCTTGCGCTAAGCACTCGCGTGCGTGACCTGCGCACTATCGCGCCGCAAAGAACGCTCCGTAGTTTGGCCAAGCACTACTTCTCTGACCCGCGACTCGTCACGCTCGTTGACCGTTATGCGACCTACACGGGCTCTGACCCTAGACAGGCACCTGCAGCGCTTGCAACCATCCCCTACATCGAGCAAACATTTGGTGCGTATCACATCGCAGGTGGATTACGAGAACTTGGTCGTGCTTTGTTTGAGCGTTGTGTTGGTCTCGGTGTGGACTTCATGTTCGACACAGATGTCAGTGCCATCAACGGATCCACACAGGCAACTGGCGTAACCCTTGGGGACGGTCGAGTTTTATCAGCGGACATCGTCGTCGCCAATGCAGATGCCAGCGCAGTTTACGAGAGTCTGTTGTCGGAGTCTGCTCGACGTGTGTGCCGTTCCGAAATGCGCAAAATACGGAAGTCCACTCCATCATTGGCTGGCTTTGTGATGCTCGCAGCACTCGAGGGAAGAACGGCAGACTTCGAACATCACAATGTATTTTTCCCCCAAGATTATGATGCAGAATTTGACTCAATCTTCGGCCAACACCCCAAGCCTGTCGAGCTACCTACTATTTATGTCTGCAGGCCGGACGACCCAGCGATGTCACCTCAAAATGCAGAATCCTGGTTTGTGCTGATAAATGCGCCTCGACATCAACCTCATTCAGGGTGCGACTGGCACACCCCAGGTCTTGTCGATGAATACGGCAGCAGGATTCTGGAACAACTGGCTAGCCGTGGCTATGAGACGGCTTCGCGACTCACCTGGCTCAGCACTTCCTCCCCCGCAGACTTGGAGAGTCGCACACGAGCACCCGGTGGATCCATCTACGGCACCTCGAGCAACGGCACGTCGTCGGCATTCCTTCGACCCAACAACACCAGTCCACTCCCTGGACTCTTCCTTGTGGGCGGGTCTGCTCATCCTGGTGGAGGACTTCCACTCGTGGCTATGTCGGCAGCAATAGTTGCAAAACACATCGGCCAGGCGGGTTAATGCTGTTGTAGTCGTTGCTTGATGTTGACGAACAACTGCACGCAAGCAATAAATGCGAGCGCGGCCCATGCATAGGCGCCGATACCCACAAGTAAGTCACTGTACTGCGGCATGATCGCACACCCGAGGAAGAACATCACTCCAATCGCAATGCGCATTGGCTTTTCACCCACGGTGATAATCCCAACCTCTCTCATCCCCAGTCCTATGGCACGCGCTCGCATGTACTCATGAAGAAGCGTGAGGCACAGTGCAAGCAGAATCGCCACCAGCGGCGCACCGTGGTTCAGTAAAAGCAGCGCAATTGCCACATCGATACCCCGATCGACGAGGGAGTCGAGAAATGCTCCAAAAGTGCTGTTGCGATTCGTCACTGTTGCCACAATTCCATCGATGCTGTCAATAACACCAAGCAAGAGGATCGCGCAAGACAGAATGAGATTCGACAGGACGAACTTCACATCGAGCCCGACAAGAGCGACGGCAGCAACCAACCCTGATGAAGTGATGACATTGGGGTGCATCCAGCGGAAAGGCATTGCTAGACCGTAGCTTGTTCGTAGCCAAAGACGAATTGGTCCAGTGGCGACTGCATCCCCATGGAGGGTCGACCATCGCACGAGATACTCATCAAATTTCATCGTGCCTCCCACTGCTTATCTCTGCGTGCCTGACCAAAAATCGCCCGGCGGCTCACACAATGAAAGTGCAAAGCACTTCATAAACACCTAATCTAATGGAGTGAGCCCAAATCCCCTTGACGAGCAGGATCTCCGTATTCGGATCCAAGCCGTCCTCGACGACTTTGTGCATTCTCATCGCGGTGCACTGGATGAAGCCTCACCAGACGCCTCTGAACTTTGTGACAGTTTGGTCGGTCTACTGTCGGGGGGAAAGCGTCTTCGTCCTGCATTTGCCTATTGGGGCTACCGTTCAACTGGTGCAGCACCTAACGACGAAATCATTAAGGCGGCAGCAAGCCTCGAATTCCTCCAGGCGTGTGCTCTGATTCACGATGACGTGATGGATGGTAGCGACACCCGACGAGGCAAGCCAGCAATTCATCGACATTTTCAAAATGTGCACGACGCTGCAGGCTGGCAGGGATCCCCAGAAGGATTTGGTGTAGGTGCTGCAATTCTGGTTGGAGATTTAGCGCTGTCTTGGGCAGACACTTTGTTGTGCGATGCAGGACTAACGTTCGCGGAACTCAGCCGAGCGAAATCAATTTACGATGTGATGCGCGCTGAACTTATGGCCGGTCAGTACCTTGATCTCCTCGAACAGGCTCGTCAAAATACGACACCTACTCAGGCCCGCAATGTGATTCGGTACAAGAGTGCGAAGTACACCATTGAGCGACCACTTAATCTTGGCGCAGCTATTGCCAACGCAGACCAAGCTCATCAAGACGTACTCACTAGTTATGGCCTTGCCCTAGGCGAAGCTTTCCAATTGCGCGATGACCTCCTCGGTGTGTTTGGCACTCCAGAACAAACAGGTAAACCAGCAGGTGATGACCTGCGCGAAGGTAAGCAAACCGTGTTGGTTGCGACTGCCCGTGAAAAAAACAGCGACGTAGTGAACGAACTTCTAGAACAGCATCTCGGAGATCCCGCGATTTCTGCACAGAACATCGAGCTCCTACAAGAGGCCCTGCTATCAACAGGTGCAGTCGATGACATTGAGACACAAATTAGTGCTCTCACTCATGAGGCACTCATTGCCCTCGAATCTCCAACAATTGAACCCAATGCGCGGGAAGCACTGAGACAGCTTGCCATCATGGCAACACAAAGGAATAGCTAGTATGAGTTTTTCAGCACGTAGATGGATACCTGGTCAGCCTCGAACCGTGAACGGTCCAACCGACAATGTGGTAATCGTAGGAGCGGGCCTTGCCGGCTTATCGACAGCTATGCGTCTTGCCGCAGCAGGGCGCAATGTCACAGTCCTTGAGCGTGAATCCATTCCTGGCGGCCGAGCAGGCCGCATCTCTGACCAAGGATTTGAGTTCGACACTGGGCCAACAGTGTTGACTATGCCCGACCTCATCGAAGATCTCTTTGATTGCCTCGGTGAAACGATGACCGACTGGTTGACGTTAGAACCACTTGCACCGCTCTACCGTGCCTTCTACCAAGACGGCAGCGTTCTTGATGTGCACGCAGATACCGATGAGATGTCCGCTGAAATTGAACGTGTCATTGGTCACGAAGAGGCGCTTGGCTATCAAAAGTATGTTGACTTCGTCTCACAGTTGTACAAGTACGAGATGCGCAGTTTTATTGATCGCAACATTGATTCGCCACTTGATCTTTTGTCAATGGACTTGGTCAAGCTCCTGAAACTTGGTGGATTCCGCAAGCTCATGCCCAAGGTGAATCAGTATCTAAAGGATGAACGCACGCAGCGCATCTACTCTTTCCAGGCAATGTATGCCGGCCTGTCGCCCTATGACGCTCTAGCCATCTATGCAGTGATTGCTTACATGGATTCTGTCAATGGTGTATTTGCTCCGAAGGGCGGAATGCACGCTCTTCCTGTTGCAATGGCTGGCGCCGCTGCTAAGCACGGTGTGAATTTCGTCTACGATGCCGAAGTAACAACAGTGCGTATGAATGGTGATCGTGCTGTTGGTGTAGAGACTGCCGATGGCACTTTCTACCCTGCAGACGTTGTTGTTCTCAATCCAGATCTGCCAGTTGCTTACCGCGAGCTACTCGACAGGCAACCATTGAGTCTCAAGCGACTCAAGTACTCACCTTCGTGCTTCCTTCTGCTAGCTGGTTCGAGTGCGTCTTACGATCACATCGCCCACCACAACATTCACTTTGGCCACTCGTGGGCAGGCGTATTTGACGAATTGATTAACAAGAAGCAACTGATGTCAGATCCAAGCGTGCTGGTTACAAATCCAACCCGAAGCGATCCATCATTGGCTCCTGATGGCAAACACGTGTACTACGTACTCTTCCCAACGCCGAATATGGATTCAACCATTGACTGGAACACTCGCAAGGCAAGTTACCGCGATGAAATCCTAGAGACGCTCGAATCCCGTGGCTACTCAAACTTCAGTTCATCCATTGAAGTTGAACACATCACGACCCCACTGGACTGGCAAGCCATGGGACTTGAACAGGGAGCACCTTTTGCCTCTGCTCATTCCTTCTTCCAAACCGGGCCGTTTAGACCAGGAAACATGACTGGTCAAAACATTGTGTTTGCGGGATCTGGTACGCAGCCAGGAGTCGGCGTTCCAATGGTTTTAGTCTCAGGTCGACTAGCTGCCGAGCGCATCACTGGAGTGGATCCTCACTACACCTCCAAGGCTTACCGCTAACCGAGTAATCTGAATAAGTGAGTTTTGTAGGGAGGCAAGTGAAGGCTGAGACGGCCATCAACAGCGACTCACCACTGCTGTACGCACTGCCGGGCTTTCTTGGTTCACTTTTTCTCACGATTGGCGCCTTCGGTGTCGGTTGGTTCCCTTTGGCAATCAATGCACTCCGATGGCCGCTCATAAGCTACATGCAGACCAGTACAGTTGGGCTGGCTCTTTCGCGCTCGTTTGTGATTGTGGGTACAGCTCTACTACTTCAGGCGTGGCTCGTAGTTGGTGTCGATGCACTCCGTGGCCGCATAACTGGCTTGCGCACCATGTACATCACTCTTGCGGCGTGGTGCCTACCCCTACTTGCTGCGCCTCCCCTATTCAGCCGCGACGTCTACTCGTATTACATGCAAGGTCGCTTACAACTTGCTGGACACAACCCTTACTTATCCGGAGTGTCACTGGTGCCAGGCTGGTTTCGAAGTGGCGTAGATCCGCTATGGGCCGATGCACCTACGCCTTACGGGCCGGTCTTTTTACAAATTGAAAAAGTTGTCGCCTCAATCAGCGGAGAATCACCCTTAGTCGCTGCTTACTTGCTCAGAATTACAGCTGTGGTTGGGGTGGCCGTCATGGCTTGGTGCATTCCGCGCCTGGCTCGTATTCATGGCATCAACGCTGTTCCTGCCCTGTGGTTAGCCGTGATGAACCCGATGGTCATCATGCATTTTGTCGCAGGTGCACACAATGACTCGCTGCTCATCGCCGCAATGTGTGCTGCGTTACTACTGGCTCTGCACGGACATCGAAATACCGCGCTTGTTCTGGCAGCTCTTGGTTTAGGCGTAAAACCCATCGGCATCGTACTCATTCCCTTTGTTGCGCTAATCGTGGCTGGACCTGGAGCCGATATCAAAACGAAGTTTTTGGCAGGTGTTCGTGCAATTTTGATCACAGGCATAGTGATGGTCAGCACCTCAGCAATAGTTGGCGTTGGACCGCTTGGTTGGATTGGTGCTCTTTCTACTCCAGGTAGTGTGCGTAGCTGGCTGTCACCATCGACTGCAATTGGCATGATGTGGGGCGGCTTCTTTCAGATTTTAGGGCTGGGTAATCTCACTCACCTCACGATTGCATTGACGCGCACTATCGGGGCCATTGCACTTGGCGTTGTGTTAGTGACACTGGTGCTGCGACCAAATGGTCGAAGCGCGACAAGAGGTGCTGCCTTAGCGTTTCTCATGCTTGTTTTGCTAGGACCGGTGGCACAGCCCTGGTATCTCCTGTGGGCGATGCCACTGCTTGCCGCTACCGGACTCACTCGTCATCAAGTACGCATTTGTGTCATCACGATTGCCGCGTTTACAGTTCATGGGCTCGCCACGTGGAGTGCCACGGCTGACACGTTTCTCGAACTGAGTGATGGTGTTGCGATCATCGTCGCCTCTGCAACATTGGCTTTAGCTGTGTTGGCATCACCACAAGAGCGGCAGCTGATTCTGGGAACGAATATTGACCAGGGATTGATGCCTCGAGATGATGCAGCCGCAAATCGTGCACAATCCCAAATTTTGTAGCCCGCTAGGCCAGTGCTAACTCATCTATTCGAGGGAAGTTACCTTGATGCCCAGCAATCAGAACCAGACCTCGATAGTCCTTCAAAATGTCCTCAAAGACACCCACAATTACTTGGGCATCAGCCGGATTACTAGCGATGATATCCTGCCAGCCAACCCAAGTGATACATACTGGAACAGACTGAGTAAGAGCGTCCGTCAATGCCTGTTCCCAGCTAGACAAAGAATCTCCAGCACCTGGCGTTAGACCCAATTCAGTGGCCGAGATTTGCAAAAGTTCGGCGAGTTCACGAGCGCCATGAGTATCGAGCATAAGCGCGCGCCACCCTGCTGAGTCGCACTCAATGGCAACTGACTGGGGACTGAGAACAACCTTCCAGCGCAGAACGCCACCCAGTCTTCCTGTCTTTAACAAGGCTGCCAGTAGACCTGGATTTGGACTAACCACCAATTTCCTCTCGCAAGTGCTCACTCATTAACAAGTGTAGGCGGATTCGATGCCATACTTGTCAGGTGTCTTCCCAAGAACTTGATGCCGCGGGAATCTTCGACCCAGATCTGCGAGCGTCATACGAGTTGTGTCGTGAACTGAATAAACAGCATGGTAAGACCTACTACTTAGCGACTTTACTGCTACCGCCACATAAGCGCCCCTACGTGCACGCGTTGTATGGTTTCGCTCGCTACGCGGACGAGATTGTCGATGACTTGTCCTCTACTCTGTCAGACGAAGAAAAAGCCCGAGCACTCAAAACATGGGGCGATGACTTTCTCAATCTTTTTGATGATGGCAAAACAATCGACCCAGTATGCATCGCGGTTCTGGATACTGTCCGCCGATGGAGCATTCCAAAAGCACACTTCGAAGCCTTTCTGCACTCTATGACCATGGACCTTACGGTTACCGAATACCAGACGTATGAGGATTTGTATGAGTACGTCTATGGCAGCGCAGCAGTTATTGGGCTTCAAATGGTTCCCATCCTTGAGCCAACGGATCAAGCTGCATACCAATACGCAACAGACCTTGGTGTGGCATTTCAGCTCGCAAACTTCATTCGTGATGTAGGTGAGGATCTCGAGCGTGGTCGGGTCTACCTTCCATTGACTGAGTTAGCCGAACATGGTGTGACGAGAGAGATGCTAGAACAACGCAAACTAACGCCAGAAATTACTCAAGCCCTGAAATTCCAGATTTCTCGAGTCCGACAACTCGAGGAACAATCACGCGCAGGTATTGCCATGCTTGATGCGAGTGCGCAGCCCTGCATCCAAACTGCTCGCATTCTTTACTGCGGGATAGTTGACGCAGTTGAAGACATCAGCTACGACGTCTTCAATAAACGAGCGACGGTCTCGCTCTATCGCCGACTAAGAGTTGCCATTCCGGCATGGCGCAAGGCCCGCAAACTTTGGCGCGCAACACCGCCTGACCCCGATGCAGATTTCTTGATGCTCATTTCTTGATGCTCACTTGATAAGTCTGCGCATGAATGTGCGTGGTGGACCACTCTGTGGTGCGCGACCGATCCCGATTCTGCCGAACCATACCCACAGCACGAGTGTCAGCAACACCAAACTGAACCCGAATAGCAGATCCTCAACGGGAGCAAAGGCAAGCCGTCCATCTCCGAGAAATGCTGGGGCTGAGTCCACTGGAGTGCTTGAACCAATAATCTTGTCGCCGTTGTAACGCACAATGCGGTAACCGGTAAGAATCCCATTGGTCAACAATTGGAACGAAATGATGATGGCATAGGACTTCCAAAAGATTCTGCGCTTGACAAGCCCCGTTCTAAAGATCCACAAATCCAAGCCAATGCACACTGCAACCCCGATAAAGCTCAGTTGGGTGTATGTCATTTTTTGTCACCGGCGGTTTGCTCTAATAGCTCATCGCCTACCACGTCACCATGTGCACTTCGCACACCCTCCAAAGTCAAAATTGCACAAATGGGAATCACGATGAAAAAGAGAATTTCATCCAGTGGAATTGTCCCCCACACTGTAAGGGTTGAGACATGTTTTGGATCGAATGTCCAGTGGGTTTGAGCAATGGCATATTTGTCCCAGAGCGTAAACAGAACAGTCACAGGAAGCACTGCTAACATCAAGCGATTCCAACGGCGGTAAACACGCGTGCGCATGGCCAGCTCAAGCCATCCGGTCCCAATCAAACAAAAAATTAGAACACCGATGTATGCAAAATGCGACATGACATCCTTTCAGTCTCCTTGATGACTTTACCGCGAACGTGGCGAAACAACGTGCTCGAACCAACCTCACTTAGACTCTCAATGTGAGCGGAATGAATCTCAGTGACCCATTTGTTGGGCAGATTCTAGATGCGCGCTACCGCATCGACGAACTCATAGCTCGCGGTGGCATGGCGACTGTTTATCGTGCTACCGATACGCGTCTCGGTCGGGTTGTGGCCCTAAAGATTCTGGCTGGAACGCTTGCAGCAGACAAAGCATTTGTTGAGCGCTTTGTTCACGAAGCACGCGCAGCAGCAGCCTTGACGCATCCGAATGTAGTGGCCGTACATGATCAAGGAGTCTGGAATGAATTTCCCTTTTTGATCATGGAATACGTTGCTGGGCACACTGTTCGAGAGGCATTGCAACAACATGGTCCGTTTACATCGGCACACGCTTTGGAAATTGTGCAAGCCGTACTCCTTGGACTGTCAGCCGCCCATGATGCTGGATTTGTGCACCGTGATATCAAACCTGAAAACATCCTGATAACAGCCGACGGTCACGTGAAAGTGACTGACTTCGGTTTGGCTCGTGTCATGGATGCAGCTCCGATTGGGTCTGCGACGGGCGCAGTTCTATTGGGAACAATGGCGTACTTATCCCCTGAACAGGTTCAGCAGCAGCAAATTGATCAACGATCTGATGTGTACTCGACTGGGATCATGCTCTTTGAATTACTGACTGGATCTGTCCCATTCTCTGGAGCATCGGCTTTAGATGTGGCTTTCATGCATGTCAACAAGGATGTACCTGCACCAAGCGCTCTGCAGCCTGATGTACCGCCTGCAGTAGATCACTTAGTGTTGGCGGCGACACGTAAGTCACCAAATGACCGTTTTCAAAGTGCTCGCTCGTTTCATGAGGCAATTGTTCGAGCATCTCAAGCAGTGCCAGCCGCAGAAGCTCTTACCTCTGCGTTACCCGTAACTCACACATTGATACTTGAGCGCACCGCAGATTCGAGTGCTGTCACCGATGGGGTGGCTACTAGTACCCAACGTCAAACTTCAGTTGTGGTGGAGCCACTGGCACAGCCCGCAACACAGTCCAAGAAGTGGCGTCGAATTTGGACCGCACTCCTGGCACTAGCACTTGTTGTAGGCATTGGTGCAGGCTCACAAACACTGCTCAACCGAGTCGCCGTCCCTGATGTTCAGGGCTTCTCACTCGCGAAGGCAGGTTCCGTCCTGCACCAGAGTGGACTTGAAATAGTCGTCACAAAGGGTTTCTCTGAAACCGTGGCGATAGGAAAAGTCATAACGTCATCACCAACCCCAGGCACCAAGACCCGCAAAGGCGCATCAGTTGCTCTCGTGGTTTCCAAAGGCAAAGAGCGATACATCATTCCGGGCAGTCTCGTCGGCTCTGATCCCAATACGGCGCGAGCAGCTTTGTCCGAATTGACGTTGACTGTATCCAATCAATTGCAGACCTACAGCGACCAAATTGTTTTAGGAAAGGTCGTTCGCACAATTCCTAGCATAGGAAGCCTCGTGCGACGGGCCACGCCGATAACACTTGTCGTTTCCAAAGGTCCTGCACCTGTTTCTGTACCTGCACTTCAAGGAAAAACAGTTGCCCAAGCGACAGCCCGTTTAGTGAAGATCGGTCTGAAACTGGACGTAACTGATGAAATCTTTGATGACTCCACAGTGGCCGGGCAAATACTCTCCGCCAATCCCAACTCTGGCACTCAAGTTAAACGGGGTACAACGATTGCCGTCACAGTGAGTAGAGGTCCTGCTCTCATTCCAGTTCCAAATGTGGTTGGTATGGGTGCAGATCAGGCGGTGGCCACATTACGTGCTGCTGGATTCACAGTTATTCGTCACAACCGTCTAGGTGTTGTGGTCTTCAACTCGGTTTATTCCCAAAATCCAAGCGCTGGTACTTCGGCACCCCGTGGCAGTGCCATCACCATTGAAATCGTCTGATGACACAATCGCTAGTAACAACTGGGCAGTCGCGCGCCACTTTAGTTTTAATCTTCACCACTGCAATCTGGGGCTTTACCTTCGTTACTAATCAAAGTCTGCTCAAAACTATCAGCGCAATAGATGTCATGACATGGCGATTCGGTATCGCAGCAATTCTGCTCGTTGCATTCAAACCGACAGCACTCAAACAACTGAATCGCAGTACCCTGCTGCAAGGCATCGCTCTCGGAGTGTTGCTGAGCGTCGGATATCTTGCTCAACTCGTTGGGCTCAAGACCACAACTGCAACGGCGTCTGGATTCATTACTGGCCTCTTCGTGATATTCACGCCGATTATTTCGAGCACAATATTTAGACAACGCATAGCAAAGATGGCCTGGGTTGCGGTGGTCTTAACCACTGTTGGACTTGGACTATTGGCGCTCAAGGGCTGGTCAATGGGTCGCGGTGATCTCCTGACACTTATCTGCGCATTTGTGTTTGCTGGCCACATTGTGGGGCTTGGGCAGTGGTCACGCGCTCACATTGCCTACGCCTTGACGACTGTGCAAATCACTGTGGTTTTCGTCATCAGTCTTGTGCTATCACTCGCGCAAGGTGGACCTGCTCTGGATAACACGTCGGCTAATTGGCGCGACCTAATTTTCCTAGCTGTCTTTGCCACATGCCTATGCTTCTTCGGACAAACCTGGGCTCAAAGCAAGCTGACTGCAACCCGTACGGGCATCATCTTGACATTGGAACCGGTGTTCTCAGGCATTGCTGGTGTGACCATTGCTCATGATCAATTGACCAATCGAATGATTGCAGGAGCCTTCCTCATTCTTGTGGCAATGTATCTGGTCGAACTCGATCCGACTCAGAGAAATGCTGTAAAAACTATTCGCCTAGAGCCTTAAACGACCCACAGTGAGATTTAGTCGTGATGACTACGAAGCATGTCGGACACTCGGAAAGCCAAATCCAAACTCTGAACTCGATTCAAGCGCGGATCACACGCGGTTTCATAGCGGAATGGCAAGTCGTCCTCACTCACACCACTCACTCCACCAATGCACTCTGTGACGTCATCACCAGTAAGTTCGATGTGAATACCACCAGGGTAGGTACCAGTTTGCTTATGCGCTTCGAAGAATCCAATGACTTCGTCCAAGACGTCATCGAACAAGCGGGTCTTGTGCCCTGATGCGGCTTCCCTCGTATTGCCATGCATAGGGTCACAAACCCACAGCACAGGATGTCCTGACTCCTTGACTGACTCGATAATGCCTGGGAGCACATTCCGAATATTTCCTGCACCCATGCGAGTGATAATCATTAGGCGACCTTCAATGCGTTCTGGGTTAAGGCGGTCGAGGAGAGCTAAGACGTCTTCAGGCGTGGACTT
>Ga0209084_1000635_pt1 | contig 32755 bp, 51 predicted proteins | sample C_130820_MF_Meta_FD_187309 | JGI IMG/M metagenome (GOLD analysis project Ga0209084, IMG submission 187309) | Freshwater microbial communities from Lake Croche, Canada to study carbon cycling - C_130820_MF_MetaG (SPAdes) (version 2) | ecosystem: Environmental > Aquatic > Freshwater > Lake... | reverse complement strand
CAAGAAATGATTAAATTAGAACTAACTATACAAGAAGTAGAACACGCACTCAAGTTTATCGGCTGTGGGCCATATGCTGAAGTAGCAGACTTAATCACTAAAATTAGAGAGCAAGGTCTCAAACAAGTACAAGAGATGCAAGCCTCACAAAATGTTGTAGAATTACCACAAGAAGATTAATTTTTTCAAATATTTAGGAATTAAGTTAAATGGCAACGATTGGAGCACCTCTTGGTAACCATAATAATACGAAGAATAAGCTATTCTATGATCGTATTAAGATACATTTAATCCAGAATCCTAAGAAGTTGGAGAAGATTGTTGAGAAACTGGTGGCTAGTGCAATTGAAGGTGAGCCGTGGGCTGTCAAAGAGTTAATGGATAGAGTAGACGGTAAACCAGTCCAGGCTACTTCATTTGAGAACCCAGACGGCACTCCAATGGTAGGCAGCATACAAGTAACATTTATTAAGCCAAATGAGCCTACAGACAGCAATCAGTCGAGCTGAGTTTCCAGCTAAGCTAGAATGCCTATTTGTACCTGAGAACAGTCGTTACCGAGTCCTATATGGTGGCCGTGGTGGATCTAAATCATGGAATGTGGCTAGAGCTCTTCTGGTCAAAGGTGCTAAGAGTCCTATGCGATTCCTTTGTGCTAGAGAATTCCAGAATAGTATTAAGGACTCAGTACACAAGCTACTCACAGATCAGATATTTGCACTTGGTCTAGAATCGTTCTATGAGATTACCCAGAGCTCAATCCGTGGAAAGAATGGTACTGAGTTTGCCTTTGTCGGCTTAAAGAACAACATAGCAAACATTAAATCATTTGAAGGTGTAGATTGTTGTTGGGTAGAAGAGGCACAGACCGTATCCAAATTAAGCTGGAACGTACTCATACCTACCATACGAAAAGACAAATCAGAGATATGGATTACGTTTAATCCTGAGCTAGAGACCGATGAGACATTCCAACGGTTCGTGGTTAGTCCTCCACAGAATGCAGTAGTTCAGAAGATTAACTGGTCAGACAATCCGTGGTTTCCTGAGACACTAGAATTAGAACGGCAAGCACTCAAGAACCGTGACATAGAGGCATATAACACCGTTTGGGAAGGCATCTGCCGACAGACATTGGATGGTGCTATCTTTGCTAAAGAAATGACTATGGCTGAGATAGAAGGACGGATCACCAAAGTGCCATATGATGCTACTAAGCCAGTCCATGCTATCTTTGACCTTGGCTGGGCAGATAATACAGCTTGCTGGTTAATGCAATTTATTGGTCAAGAGCTACATTTTATACGGTATTTTGAGGATAACCAGAAGACAATTACCTATTATTTACAGGAAATGCAGAAGTTTGGCTATCTATATGACACGTTATGGCTGCCACATGATGCAGCTGCCAAGTCTTTAGGAACTGGTAGGAGTATTGAGGAAATAGTCAGAGCTGCTGGGTTTAAGGTACAAATGCTAGACCGAGTACCAATAGCCGACTCCATCAATGCAGCTAGGACAATATTTAATAAATGTTATTTTGATAGAGAAAATACAGCAGATGGTTTAAACTGTCTGAGACATTATCAATATGATGTAGATGTAGAAACTGGAGCATTTAGTCAAAAGCCATTACATAATATTTATAGTCATGGTGCTGATGCATTCAGGTATGTGGGTTTGATGGTGAACGAGCCTCGCAAGCCAAAGCCAAGAAGACCAGATTATCAACCTTATACGAGTTGGATGGCATAGATGGATGATCCTAGAATTGAAGAGGCAAAACAATTTCTGAGGTTTTGTGGTGAGGCAGATGCCAATAACCGAGCCGAGGCATTAGATGATGTAAGGTTTTGTGCTGGTGATCAATGGCCAGTAGAGACACAAAACAGTAGATTACTTGAATCTAGACCATGTCTGACCATTAATAAAGTGGATGCCTACGTTAGGCAGATATGCAACCAGCAACGGCAACAGAGGCCACGGATTAAAGTCCACGGCATGAATTCTGAGTCAGATGCCAAGGTAGCAGAGATATTAACTGGTATCTGTCGGCACATTGAAGTCCAATCTAACGCTGATCATGCTTACGATACTGCATTTGAATACGCTGTAAAGATGGGCTGGGGATACTTTAGGATAACTACCGACTATGTTCGAGATGACTCATTCGATCAAGAGATATACATTAAGCCTATTGAGAATCCGTTTACCGTTTACTTTGATCCGAATTCACAAGCACCAGACGGCAGAGATGCTGAAAAAGCATTAATTACTACTGTAATGACTAAAAAAGCATTTAGTGCAATGTATCCTGATGCTGAGGTAGATCAAGGATTTAATGCTAGAGGTACTGGTGATAGTAATGCTGAATGGGTAATGAGAGAAGATATACGGATCGCTGAATACTTTTATACCGTCCGTAAACCAGTAAAAATTGTTCTATTAAGTGACGGCACTACCGTTAAAAAGTCTGAATTACCAGATGAACAGTTAATGAATGATGCTGGAGTATTCATTATTAATGAGCGTGAAAGCCACGAAAAAGAGATTAAATGGGTTAAGTTAACTGGAATGCAGATCCTAGAAGAGAGCACATGGCCTGGCAAATACATTCCAATTGTTCCAGTTTATGGTCAAACGGTAGTGGTGGACTCTAAGCATAGGAAATTTGGATTAGTACGTCAGGCTAAAGATCCACAGAAGATGTATAACTACTGGACAACTGCATTGACAGAGTCCGTAGCATTAGCACCAAAAGCAAAATGGATTTTGGCAGAAGGACAGGACGAAGGCCATGAGAATGAATGGGCTCAGGCTAATATTGCCTCCAAAGCTACTCTTAGATACAAACAAACAGACATTGACGGACGTGTAGCACCTCCACCAATACGGCAGCAGCCAGAAGCTCCACCAACAGGCATAACAACAGCTCTACAAGGTTTAAATGCTGACTTAATGGCAGTAGTTGGAATTTATGATCCTAGTCAATTGCCACAAGGTATGCAGTCTGGTAAGGCAATCCAAGGCCAACAAATGCAAGTGGACATGGTTAACTATCATTACTTTGATAACTTAACTCGGTCTATTAGTCATGTCGGCACAATTATTCTAGACTTAGTACCGAAGATTTACGATACCCAGCGAGTTATGCGAATTATTGGTGATGATAATAAGCCTGATCTGGTTAACATCAATGAACCTGGAGAAGATGAACAAGGAGTTCAAAAGATATTAAATGACGTAACTGTCGGTCAATATGACGTAGTAATGGATACAGGCCCAGGCTATAACAGTAAACGTAGTGAGGCAGTTGCATCCATGATGACATTGTTGGCTGCTGATCCTAATCTCATGCAAACTGCTGGAGACTTAATTTTTAGGAATATGGATTTCCCAGGAGCTGACGTGGTAGCAGATCGTTTAGCAGCTGCAAATCCAATGGCTCAGATCGATGATAAGTCGCCAATACCTCCACAGGTTCAGATGCAATTGAAGGCTAATGATGCCCAAATGCAACAAATGCAGCAACAAATACAGAAAATGCAGATAATTATCCAAGAACGTCAGGACATGGAGCAAGTCAAGCAAGATAACATGACTAAACGTGAGTTGATGAAAGTTACAGCTAAAGCACATGAGATTGAAATGAATAATGCAACTCGCAGAGCTGATACCCAAGCTAGAGCTCAGACAACTATTCACGATACAGATACTAGAACTGATACACAATTACAAATTGAAAACTTAAAAGGCCAATTTGCAATGATTCTTTCGCAAATAGATGCAGTTGCTAGAAAAGCTGCTACCTCAGAAACTACAGAGAGAGCTATATAATGCCTACAGTAACATCTGAAAACAAGTCTGAGTTTGATAAGAAAACACTTGGAGTTAGTAATTCAGAGCCATCTATTAATGTAAATAACAGAGATATAAAGGTAACTTTGCATCCTGTAGAAGAACGTCAAGGCCATAAATTACATTACGTTCATACTGATAAATTTGAAAATGCTTTTAAAAAAGATGAGACTGGATACATTGGGCCAAAAGGTACTGAAAATGCAATAAAAAATAGATATAAAGGTGTTGGAGAATTTCTAAAAACTGCACCATCAATGCGAGCTAGTGAGGCATATGTTAGACCAAATGGAAGTGTTGTTTTTGGTGATGGAAGACATAGATTTGCTTATCTAAGAGACATTGGACTAAAGAAAATACCAATGAGTTTAGATAAAGAATCTGTTAGAAATGCTAAAAAACACGGATATATTGATTAAATTGACAACAATTAATTAATGTATTAACTTAGTTCAAACCTTACCAGTTAGGTAAACTGGGTAAATTCTTGGAGCTTATCCATGTCAGAAGCAACTGTATTAACAAGCGAAAATAGTGCCGAGTTTTATGCAAATAAATTAGGTTTAGCTGATCAACCAGAAGTTGAGGCTGTAGCAACAGAAGCAACAGAGCCAACTGAGGAGATTGAGCAGAGTGAACCAGAGGCAGAGAATGAGGACAAGGTAACAGAGGAACGGAAGTCCAATCCTAAACTTGAAAAGAGGTTTTCAGATCTAACTAAGCAACGTGAGCAATTGCGTAAAGAAGTAGAGCAAGAGCGATCAGCTAAGACAGAACTGGAGAATCGTTTAAAGGCATATGAGACACAGGCTGCACCTAAACAGGAGCAGAGCAGCAATCAGAGGCCACAGCCGTCACAATTTGTAGATGCATTTGAATATGCAGAGGCATTAGCAGATTGGTCAGCTGAAAACGCTGTAATGAGAACAAGACAGGAAGATGTAGAGCGTAGAAGACAAGAAGAACGAAATGTAGTAATTGACACATGGAATAAACGACTTGAAACTACTAAAGCTGAAATACCTGATTTTGAAGATATGGTGCAATCTAGTGACGTTATTGTCCCAGATGCTGTCAGAGATGCAATCTTGGAAAGCGAAGTTGGCCCAAGAATTTTGTATCATTTGGCAGAAAATAAAGACATTGCTGAAAAAATAACCAAATCAAGCATCATTACTGCTCTAAGAGAAATAGGTAAGTTGGAGGCAAAATTTGAGAAATCAGAAGAGCCAACAAGTAAGACTGTTGCTGTGAAGTCTAAAGCACCAACTCCGATTAGTCCGATTAAAGGATCTGGAACGATTGCTGACGTACAAGTAGATGGAGAAGGAAAATTCTACGGTAGTTATCAAGCGTATAAAGAGGCTCGAAAGGCTGGACGGATTAGGTAAATCTAATTTATTTTAAAAGGAAATATCATGGCTAATACCTTATTAACCATTTCCAAGATTACTAACGAAGCGTTAATGGTGTTGGAAAACGAATTAACATTTACTAGTGAAGTCGATCGTAACTATGATGATCAATTCGCTGTTGTAGGTGGAAAAATTGGTGCAACTGTAAACGTCCGTAGACCAGGCCGTTTTGTTGGTGCAGTTGGCCCAGCTCTGGTTGTTGAAGACTTTAACGAGACTTCAGTACCAGTAACTTTGTCAACTCAATTTCAAGTATCAACTCAGTTCACAACTCAGGATTTAGCATTGTCTTTGGATATGTTCTCAGACCGTGTTCTAAAGCCAGCAGTTGCTGCAATTGCCAACAAAATTGACCGTGATGGTTTATCAATGGCTACTCTACAAACTGCTAACACAGTTGGTACAGCTGGAACTCCTCCAACAGGCTTAATTACTTATTTGACTGCTGCTGCTTATCTAGACTCCGAAGGAGCTCCAAGAGATGGCCGTAGATCATGTATCGTTGAGCCGTTTACATCTGCTACTATCGTTGACAGCTTAAAAGGTTTATTTGTACCTCAAGAGGCTATTAGCGAGCAGTATCGTAAAGGTTTGATGGGTAAAGACAGTTCTGGTATGAACTGGAAACTTGATCAGAACGTAGTGTCACAGACTTACGGTAACTTTAGTTCTTCTACTGTTACTGCATCTGTTGCTACTACAACTGCAACTGGTTTCTTAACATCTGGCTGGGCATCTACATCGAGCATTAGTTTGACTGCTGCTAATACTGGCACAATTAATCTAAACGCTGGTGATACATTTACCATTGCTGGTGTTTTTGCAGTTAACCCACAAAACCGTCAAGCATATGGCTCAAACAAACTACGTCAATTTGTAGTTAAGTCTGCTGTAACTGTTGCCTCTGGTAGCTCTGTAACTGTAGTTGTATCTCCAGCTGTTATCTCTGCTGGTCAGTTCCAGAACGTATCCATTCCAACTACTTCAGCAACTGCTGCTGTGACATTCTTTGCAAGCCAATATAATGCAAGTGGATCTGGAGTTGTCAGCCCACAAAACATTATTATGCATAGAAATGCCTTTACATTAGCTTGTGCTGACTTAGAGCTCCCAGAAGGTGTACATTTTGCTGGACGTGCATCTGATAAAGAAATTGGTCTAAGTATGCGTGTAGTCCGTCAATACACCATCAATAACGATTCGATACCGACTCGACTTGATGTATTGTATGGCTGGGCTCCACTATACCCAGAACTTGCTTGCCGTGTTGCAGCTTAACTTTAAAGGAAAATAATCATGGCCGCTCCAAATTCAGTCTCAACAATTCACCCAAGTAACTTAGCTACTAATCAAGCAATTCGGTTATTAGCTGTTGCAACAGGTGTAAACGTCAACTCAACTGGTGACCAGGCAACTTTGGCAATTAATAATGCCTCAAGTTATTCTGTATCCAATGTCGTGTTTACTAATGCCTCAATCAGTCTTTCTTCTGCTGCTGCTGGACTATTTACAGCTCCAGCTGCTGGTGGTACAGGACTTGTTGCGAATGCTGCTCTATCTGCTCTTACATCTAGTACAGTTGTAAGCCAGAGAACAGTAGCATCAACAGCATTACAAACAGCTCAGAACTTATACCTCAATGTAGGTACTGCACAAGGTGCAGCTGCTACTATGGACGTATATGTTTATGGCTACGACTTCAGCACATTTTCTTAATTTGAGCTGAATAATTGAAGAAAGCCATCCGATAAAAAGGATGGTTTTTTTCTATGAATGACTTATAATGAACTAACCGAAAATCGGTTTTCTTTGCAAAGGAAAAATTATGCCGTCAACCACAATATGTAGAGGAAATATACTTTCCTATACTGTTATTCAAGTTAGTATTACTCCAGCAGCAACAGCAGCTAGTACTTCAGCAGCACAGACATTTACAGTACCTGGTCTAGTTACAACTGACATAGTTAATGTGCAATGTAGTGGAGCTCAAACAGCTGGTATATTTATTGCCGATGCTAGAGTTAGTGCTGACAATATATTAAGTATTCAGTTTGGTAATTGCACAGTTTCATCAGCTACAGCAGCAAGTGGCAATTATATTGTTGAAGTAATTGATGTAGAAGGCCCATATCCTAGTACTGCGAATTAATCATGGCTGCCACTCAAGTATTACGAACAGCTGGGCCAACAACTGCAATAGCCGTTACAACGTCAAGTAGTACTGCTGTAACGATTACTCCAGCTGGCACAACACAAATTAGTTATTGTGGATTTTTGAATACTGCAAGTACACCAATAGCAATTTCCATTACTCCTGTAGTGGCTGGTGTAGGAACGGCAGTTACAGCAGCATTTCCAACGGCTGGCTCATCTAATAACACCATTATTTTAGGTGTTTCGATGGGTACTCCAATGGTTATTGCTGTACCTCCAATATTCCAAGTAACTGCAATAGGCACAGCTAGTTCGACATTATATGTAACACCAATGGTTGACCAGACTTAGGAGTTTTTATGGCTGATCCAGCCTCCACGGTAGATCAAAATCTACTGCCAGTACAGGCTTACTTTAACCTGGATGGTAGTTTTAGTACATTTATTGGGCAGAGTCAGCCATTCTATGCCACAACTAATCCAAGTCAATCTGGGTTATCGATTACGAATAGCACAATCAATAGTTCGACTATTGGTGCTACAAGTCCGTCAACTGGTGCATTTACAAGCCTATCTACCACAACAGGTACGGTAGCTACTAGTCCAACATCAAACACGGATATTGCTAATAAACTGTATGTAGATACGGTTGCACAAGGACTTAATCCAAAAAATGCTTGTCAGGTAGCAACAACTGTCAACATTACTTTATCTGGATTACAGTCAATTGATAGTTACACTACATTAGCTGGTGATCGAGTACTGGTTAAGAATCAGTCTACGCAAGCTAATAATGGTATTTATGTGGCCTCTGCCAGTACATGGACAAGAGCCACGGACATGGATGTTTGGTCAGAAGTGCCAGGAGCATATACCGTCATTTTAAATGGTGGGCAATCAAGTACTGGCTGGGTATGTACAGCAACGGCAACAGGTACAATTAATGTAACTGCTATGCCTTGGAGTCAGTTTAGTTTAAATGCAACATATTATGCTGGTACAGGACTGAGTTTATCCTCCAATATTTTTAGTATTACAAATACTGGAGTAACAGCTGCTAGTTACGGATCTGCTAGTCAATCCTTAACGGCTATAGTCAATGCTCAAGGACAGTTAACCAGTTTAGCTGCACAAAGTATTGCTATTAGTAATGCTCAAGTAAGTGGCTTAGGCACAATGAGCACTCAGAATGCTAATAGTGTTTCCATAACTGGTGGAAGTATCACAGGAACAACTATAAGTGGCTCTACAGGAGCTTTTACAACTCTGTCGGCCTCTGGTGTTATTACATCAACTGTAGCCACAGGAACAGCTCCTTTTACCGTTTCTAGTACAACTGCTGTATCTAACCTAAGTATTGGTGGAAATGCAGCCACAGCTACTACGGCATCGAGCGTAACTAATGCATTAACTTTTAATAACTTGGGAGCTGGAGATAGTTCTGGCACAACTTTTAATGGTTCAGCAGCTAGGACATTGTCGTATAACTCTATTGGAGCACCATCAACTACAGGCACAAATGCTACTGGTACATGGGGAATCTCCGTAACTGGTAACGCTGGCACAGTTACAAATGGAGTAGTTACGACAGGATCTTATTCGAATCCATCTTGGATAACTTCTATTTTAGGATCAATTGTAAGTGGAGCAGTCACAAGTGCTACCACGGCTACGAATTTAGCTGGAGGCACAGCTGGTGCTATTGCTTACCAAAGTGGAGTAGCAGCAAGTACTTTCTTAACTTTAGGTACAACAAACTATGTATTAACAGCTGGAGCAAGTGCTCCTCAGTATGTAGCTCAAAGTACTTTATCGGTAGGATCGGCAACAAGTGCAACAAGTGCGACTACAGCAACTAATCTAGCTGGTGGAATAGCCAGTCAGATACCGTATCAGAGTGCAGCTGGAACAACGGCATTTATTGCTAATGGTACAAGTGGATATGTGTTGACTAGCAATGGTACTTCTGTACCTAGCTGGCAGACAAATGCAGCCTCGGTATCGGTCACGGATGACACAACTACTGTAAGCACTCGGTATCCATTATTTGCTAATCAAACATCTGGGAGCATAACTACTCAGTTTACAAGCTCTACAAAACTGCAATTTGTACCTAGCACAGGCACATTAACGGCTACAGTTCATGCTGGTGGAGCATTATTAACTAGTGGAAATATAGACAACGTAGTGATTGGCAATACAACTGCTGAAAGTGGTAAGTTTAGTACGGTGATTATTGCACCATGAGTACTTGGAAGATATTAGAAGTAATTAAAGATGGTGAATTAATTAGCCAGGCTAAATACCATGTTAAGTTAGCTAGTGAGAATTTAATGGTAGAAACTGAAGGCCATTGGTATTTTAGTAATAAAGAAGTAAAGACCAATTTTAGTGATGTAAAAGAGGCTGACGTAATTAATTGGATTAAATCAGAAAGTATGCAAAACGGCATAAATATTATAGAATCAAGGCTTGAGGAGCAACTAGCATCATTACAAAATGAACAGAAAGTTAATCTACCTTGGTTGCCACAAACATTTAAATTGAAGGAATAATCATGGGCCAGATCGTATTTCAAGCAACCTTAGGTGGACAAGTAGCAGTAGCTGGGCCAAATACGGCATCCTCTTTTACGCTAACTTTGCCAGCTGCAACAGATACTTTAGTCGGCAAAGCTACAACTGATACTCTGACAAACAAGACTTTAACTAGTCCTACGATAACTGGTGCAACACTTACAACAAGTGCTTTTAATGGCACAGTAGGTGCTACAACAGCAAGTACAGGTGTATTTACAACCATAACTGCATCAACATCAATCACTAACTCAGGACTAACAACAGGTCGAGTAGTCTACACAACAACAGGTGGATTGGAGACAAGTTCAGCCAACCTTTTATACTCTGGTACTGACTTAACTGTTTATGGTCTTACTGTTGGTCGTGGAGGTGTTGGAGATTCAGGTTCTACTGCTATTGGCTATCAAACATTATTAGCAGTAACGAGTGCGTTAAATCAAACTGCGGTTGGCTATCAAGCATTAACAGGAAGCACAAGTGGAAATGCAAATCAAGCGTTTGGATATAAAGCACTTTTTACTACAAATACTGGTGTTAACAATGTAGGGTTTGGTCATTCAGCTTTGTATTTAAATAGTTCTGGTAGTTCAAATGTAGCCGTAGGTCGTGAAGCACTTTACTCAAACACCACCGCCTCTAACAACACCGCAGTAGGTTATCAAGCAGGATACTCAAATACAACAGGCTCATCTTTAGATGCTTTTGGTAAGTCTGCTTTATATTCTAATACTACAGGTACTTTTAATGTAGGAATTGGAAGCCAAGCATTAATTTATAACACTACAGGTGGCAGTAATACTTCTGTTGGATATGCTTCTTCTTATTATAATACGACAGGTGGAAATAACACAGCATTGGGATATTACGCTTTATTTAACAACATCACCTCCTCTAACAGTACAGCAGTAGGTTATCAAGCAGGTTATAGTGGGGCAACTGCTAACAATGCTTTTTTTGGGTATCAAGCAGGCTTTAACGCAATAACAAATGGTAATAACCAATTTTTTGGATACCTATCTGGTAGTGCAGTAACAACTGGATATAGCCACTCAATTCTTGGTTCATTTACAGGAAATCAAGGTGGTTTAGACATCCGTACAGCAAATAACTACATTGTCTTATCTGATGGTGCTGGAAATCCTAGAGGGATATTTGATAGTAGTGGGAATTTTTTGGTAGGTGCTACAAGCAATGTTTTGTCTGCTAAATTTCTTTCGCAATATAATGGCAGTACAAGTAATGGATTAGTTGTTGATGATTCCAATAACACATCTTCTACAGGATTTGCAGCATTTTCTGTATCTGGAGGAACTTATTGTGGAAATATTACTCGAATAGCATCAACTAATGCTGTTGCATATTCTTCTGGTTCAGATAGACGATTTAAAGAAAATATTGTAGATGCACCATCAGGAAATATTGATGATATTAAGGTTCGTTCATTTAATTGGAAATCTGATAATACATTTCAAAAATATGGACTTATTGCTCAAGAATTATTAGAGACAGCACCTTATTGCGTATATCAACCTAAAAATTCTGAAGATATGATGGGTGTTGATAATAGTAAATTAATACCTATGATGATTAAAGAAATTCAAGACCTTAAACAACGCATCGCAATTTTGGAGAATAAATAATGGCAACAGTCTTTACAACACGCATCACAGCAATGTACACAGTGCAACAACCTGACCCAAACTATGTGATTAACGCACTATGGGAAGTAACAGGAGTAGATGGCACTTATACTGCATCTATTCAAGGTAATACACAGTTTGACTCTACAGACCAGACTACATTTGTGCCTTACGCAAATCTAACAGAGGCATTAGTAATTAGTTGGATTCCTGAGAACCAAATAGACAGCGCACAGTCTTGTGTACAAGGACAAATTGACAGTCTAATTACACCACCAGTATCACCGCAAAATACTCAGTTACCTTGGTAAACCATTATGACAATGCCGATAGACATAATTAGTCGTTCTTTAAAAGACATAGGTGCTTTAGAAGCTGGAGAGACTCCGACTCCAGATGCTGCTCAAGATGCATTTGATCTATTAAATGACATGATTGATCAATTGTCTAATGAAAGCATGATGGTCTTTTACAAAACAGAAATTATATTTCCTATTACTTCTGGACAAACACAATATACGATTGGCCCAGGTGGTCAAATAGGTGCTAGTTTTACAGGTTCTATATCAGGTACAACTCTAACTATCACAGCTATTGCTAGTGGTGCAGTTGCACTTGGTCAGACAATAAGTGGAACTGGAATAACTGCTGGGACTACGATTGTAGGATTTGGCACAGGATCAGGTGGTAATATCAATGAAACTGGCACATATACGGTTAATGTTTCACAAAGTGTTACATCAACTACAATCAGTTCTTACTATCAACGGCCGTTATCTATTACTAGTGCTTTTGTTCGGATTAATACAAACTCTAATGGTCAGCCTATTGTTAACGGTGGTCTCGATTACCCAGTAGCTATCTTAGCTGTTGAAGATTACGAAATGATTGGATTAAAAACACAATCTGGGCCTTGGCCAAAGGCTTTATATTATCAACCGTCAGAACTATTAGGAAATATCTTTGTATGGCCTAATCCGTCTCAAGGTGAGATGCATTTATTTGCTGACACTTTGTTTTCTAGATATACAACTATGAATGACACGATTAGTCTGCCACAAGGCTACACAATGATGCTTAGATGGTGTTTAGCAGAAAGACTAATGCCAATGTATGGCAAAGCCTCTGCTACGCAAATATCCATGATTCAAGCCTTTGCTGCACAATCAAAGTCTACAGTAAAACGTACCAATATGAGACCAGTACAGACTTCTCGGTTTGCCGATGCCTTACTGTCTGGTAGACAAAAAGATGCTGGATGGATTCTAAGTGGTGGTTTCTACAGATAAGGATTAGTTATGCCAGAAATGGGCTTTGTTGGGCCAAGCTACGAAGCTCCGAGTATCTATCAAGATGCCCAGGAGTGCATTAATTTTCGTCCAGAAATTGATCCATTAAAACAACCTGGCACTAGAGGTATTGTTGCCTTATATCCAACACCAGGCTTAACTACCAAAGTTAATTTATTAAACCAGCAACAAGTCCGTGGAATGCGTACTGTCTCTGGTGGACAACAAATGGTAGCTGTATGTGGGCCTTATGTGTATGTACTCAGTTCTAATCTAACTCCAGCTATTGTTGGTCAATTAAACACGTCTACAGGCAATGTTGGTATTACTGATAATGGAGTCAATGTTTATATTGTTGACGGTGCATATCGCTATACATGGAGGATAAACAATCCTACAACAGCAACATTTCGAGGATCAATATCAGGTACTACTTTAACTGTTACTAAGGTTTTAAGTGGCACTATAGCAATTGGACAGGCATTAAATGGTACTGGATTAAGTAATGAAACAATTATTACTGCTGGATCAGGATTAAGCTGGACGGTAAACATATCCCAGACAGTTGCAAGTACACAAATCTTTGCTGCTAACACGATTGCATTTACTGGAGCAATAGCCAATGTAACGGTAGGTGCAGTAACTTATTACAACTTAACTGTTTCATCAGCTACGACTTTATATTTAGGACAGACTATTTACGGTTCTGGAGTTACTTTACAGACCATGATTACGCAAATAGTCACAGCTGGTAGTAGTTATTATGTCAATCTATCCCAGACTATTACTTCAAGGACAATGTATGCTTTGAACTTTACGGTTATTCCGAGTACTGATGGAGCGTTTACTGGTGGTAATAATGTGGACATTGTAGACAATTACTTTATTTACAATAATCCAGGCACTCAACAATTTGCTGCAAGTGATGCACTTAGTCCAATTACACAACCATTAAGTTTTGCTAGTAAAGATGGTGCTCCTGATGACTTAATTTCTTTAATTGTTGATCATCGAGAAATTTATTTATTAGGTGAAAATTCAAGTGAAGTCTGGACAGACGTAGGAACATTTCCATTTCCATTCCAAAGAATACCTGGCACTAGTACGCAACATGGTATTGCCTCGGTCTTTTCTGTAGCTAGGTTAGGTAATTCGTTTGCCTATGTTTCTAGGAATATCCGTGGTCAAGGCCAAGTTGTACAAATGAACGGTTATACTCCACAAAGAATCTCTACTCATGCTGTAGAACAGACTTTAGTTAATCAATACATTGATGATGCCATAGCCTATACATATCAATTAGAAGGCCATGAATGCTATGTAGTGACATTTCCTACACTTGATTTAACGTGGGTATATGATGCAACAACGCAAATGTGGCATAAATGGCTGTGGTGCGATAACAACAACGTCTATCACCGTCACAGAAGTAATTGCTCTGCTAGTTTCCAAGGTATGGTATTAGTTGGAGACTATGAGAATGGTCAGATTTATGAGTTAGATCCTGAGAACTATACGGACAATGGGCAGAATATTAGACGGTTACGAAGAGCTCCTCACATGGTAACTGACTTTCAAAGACAGTATTTTGATGAGTTACAGATCCAATTTCAGCCTGGAGTAGGAACTACTGGATTAAGCCAGACGGCAGCTACAGGCTTTATTGCCTCACCATACATTATTTATCCAAATGCTACGTTTACTGTACCAGCAAATGCTACGATTATTTTAGGTACTCAGTCGGCTATTAGTGATCAAACGACTACGACTAATCCACAAGCCATGTTAAGGTGGTCAAATGACGGTGGATCGACATGGAGTAATGAGCATTGGGTTAGTGTTGGTCAGCAAGGTAAATATAAGAACAGAGCTATTTGGAGGAGATTAGGACAGGCTAGAGACCGAGTATTTGAAGTAGTGGTTACTGATCCAGTTAAGATGGTTATTGTCTCTGCAAACCTCAAAGCAAGTGGAGCTGAAAATTGAACATTGGCAATACCAATATACCTCGCAGTCCATTTTTGGATACGACTACCAATCGAGTCAGTCGAGAATGGTTACTGTATTTATTGGGTTTAGGTACTTCAATGAGCTATGGAGCATTCCACGATGAGACAACTCAGACAGCAGCTGCTAATACTGCCACAGCTATTACTTTTTCTAATACAGATTACACTAACAATGTGTATATTGGGAGTCCTACAAGTAGGATTTACTTTAATAAAGCTGGCATTTATTCTGTTGCATTTAGTATCCAAACTGAGAATACAGCCACGGCTGTAGATGATATAACTTTATGGTTTAAAATTAATGGTGTAGATGTACCAACTTCATCTGGAATATTTGGCACAGTAGGCAAACACGGTTCAATTAATGGTAAAGGATTATTTGGCTGGACAGCTTTTTATTCGTTTAATGCTGGTGATTATTTACAGATGTACTGGGCAACAACTGGTGGGAATACAAGTTTAACAACGTATCCAATAGGTGTAGCACCAGTTCATCCATTAAGTCCAAGTGTAGCTATCAATATTAACTTTTTTGCTGGCTTATGATAGTAATGAAGATACTGCCACAACAAGTATATGGTCTATGGGATCGAATAGCAGAACTTTTAGGAAAAGCTATTCCTTACGCTGGAGGCGATTACTCATTAGACCAAGTTAAATTGTATTTAACAAGTGGTCATTGGTCATTATTAGGAATATTTAAAGATAAGGAATTAACAGGTGCAATTGCAATTACTTACATGAATATGCCAAATGATCGAATTGCATACATTACATTAATTGGAGGCAAGAACGTCATTAATCCTGACACTTATCAACAATTTAAAACTATCCTAAAAGACCATAATGCGACTAAAATACAAGGTGGAGCGAGACCATCTGTAGCCAGATTATGGAGAAGATTAGGATTTAGAGAACGATACATTTTGGTGGAGAACACGTTATGAAATATGGCCATGAAACATTTTTACCATTGGGAGCTTTTGAGCCTCAACTTGGTCGTATGCGTTTACATGGAGGTGGTGGAGGTCTAGAAGAATATTTAAAACAACAAGGTTATAACGAATACAGACCTTTAATTACTGGTTATGGTCCAGACATGACCGAGGAAATTCAGCAAAAAGCTGGATACGGTAAAACAATAAATGATGCAACAGAAGACTATCCAGCTGGATATTTTCAATATGCACCAGCTGAAGTAATAGACGCTTACTTCAATAATCCACAAAATTTTATTACTCAAAGAGAAACACCTGTCGAACAAGGAATTAATACTTTTAACGAAGGCAATCCAGATCAAAAAAAAGTAATTGATCAAATTAATAGTGGTCAATTAATGATAGTTCCATCTTCTGCACCTGATGTAATGGGCAGATCAAGTAATGAATATCAAGTTGTTGATTCAACAACAGGTCAAGTAGTACAACAACAAGTAATGGCTATTGATCCTAATAAAGGTATATTTTCAATAGCGGCAGATGATCCAAATTCAAGTGGATACTTTACTAATATTGTATCGACAGACCAACAAGGTTTTGTTAATCCAATAACTAGTGAACAACAATCACAGTATTCAAGTCGTGAAAATAATAGTCTAAACTTTATTAAAGACAGTATTAAAGGTGTAGCAATGATGGCAGCTATGGCTACAGGAGCTGCCGCATTAACACCAGCTGCCGAAATAGGAAGTTCAGGATTAACAGCAGCCGAGGCAACTAATTTAGCTAATTCAAGTGCATTAGCAGATTCTGCAATGGCTGGAGCTGGTGGAGCTAGTACAATACCAGCAGAAAGTACATTAGCCTCATTTGTTTCTGATTATGCACCACAGGCAGCTGGGCAAGTAGCTCCACAAACGGCATCTGAAATAGCAATGCAAGAGGCATTGACTAATCAATTGTATGGTAATCCTGAAATAACTAATGTTGGTTCTGGATTAGGCTCAACTTATACTGGATCTACTCTAGGTACTAATTTAAATGGTTTAGGAACAGCTATACCAAGTTCAGAATTAGCATTAGGACAAGGCATGGCAAATGCTGGAACTTTAGGTTCTCTTGCTGTACCAGCTGCTGCCGTTGGTGGTGCTGGAACTGCTCTAGGAGCATTATCTGGTTTAGGTGGTGCAACTGCTGCAAGTTTAGCTGCACCAGCTGCTGGAGCTGGAATTGGTAGTGCTATTGGTAGTACTTTAAGTAGTTTATTACCTAGTTCTGCATTAGGACAGGCTGCCTTGATAAGTGGTTTAGGTGGTATAGGAAGTGCATATTTAGGTGCAAATGCTAGTAAAAATGCTGCCGACTTGCAATCACAAGCAGCTGCAAATTCTACGCAATTAACTAGAGATATGTTTAATACCCAGAATGCTCAACAAGCACCACAGAGAGCAGCTGGATACAATGCATTAAATCAAATCCAAGGATTATTGCCAGGACAATATCAGCAGTATGATGCAGCTGGTAATCCGACAACAATGGGAACTGGTACAGGTTATTTGACACAACAAATGACTCCTGGTGACTATCAGAACTATTTGTCACCTTACTATCAGTTTGGACTCAATCAAGGTCTAGGACAGGCTGCTAATCAAGCTAATGCATTAGGTGGCAGAGTTGGTGGTAATGCCTTACAAGGACTTAATCAGTATGCCCAGAACTATGCTCAAACAGGAGCACAGCAAGCATTTAAAAACTATCAAGATCAACGATCTAATATTTATAATACTTTGGCTGGGATTGCTGGGATTGGTCAAACTGCCCAGAGTCAGACTAATCAATTGGCACAGAATGCTGCTACGAACCAAGCTAATTTAGGTGTAGGAAGTGCTGGAGCTCAAGCTGCTGGACAGATTGGTCAAGCAAGTGCCTATTCAGGAGCACTTGGTAATATTGGAAATAACTTCATGTTGGCTAGTTTGTTAAATATCAAAAAGGATCTTTAATAGGATAAATTATGGCTCAATTTAATACTGACTTAACAGTCAAACCAACACAATATGGATCTAATATTGGAGATATGCTCAATATTGCTAGAGGAGCACAGGCTTATCAACAAGCCCAGCAAATTAATCCTTTAGAAGTTAGGCAGCAACAAGCTCAGACAAAAAAAATAGAAGCTGTAACTCCGTTGGACATTGAAAGAGCTGGAGAACAACTTAAACAATCTAAATTGCAAACAGAGACTAGCCAATTTAATTTAAATTCTGGTCAATTAGGTTATTTAAAAGAATCAGCTATGCGAGTTGCTAATCACCCAGAAATATTAAAAGGCAATACAAAAGAGATAGTTCGATTGTTAGGTGAGGCAGAAAAAGAAAGCAGTAACATTATTCCAAATGCAACTTTACGTTCTAGTATATTTCAACCATTAATAATGGAAGCTGAGAAAAACCCAGAACGAGTAGTTAGATCTTTACGGACACTTGGCGAAAGTAATATTGGTGCTCAAGGACAACAAGCCTTACAAACACCACAAACATTTGTTGTTAATGGTGTTACATATCAAGTTAAGCCTGGCACTAATGAGGCTGTACCAATTGGCCAAGGAGCAGCTCAACCATCTGCACAACCTAGTACACAACCAGCTGCACCAGCTGCACCAGCTGCACCAGCTGCACCGTCTGGAACGTCATTAATTGCTAATGAAACCATTTTGCCAGCAACCACAATTCCTCAATTAAATATGCAACAGAAAGAGGCATACGACTTTGGTACAGGTTTAAAACGTGATGCATTGGCTAGAGTACAACCAGCTGAAGAAGGTAAACAAACAGTACGGAAAATTAAAGAATACATTAATAAAGCATCTGGTAGTAGACCTGGTCAATTAATACGAAGTGCTGGTAAATTTATAGCTGGTTCTGAAGAGTTAGAAGTTTTAACTAAAAATCTAGCCGACTTGCAAGTAAGAAATGCACAGTTAATGGGAGCTGGAACAGACGCTGCTAGAGAAACTATTTCAACCATTTCTGGAAGTGCAGACTTAACTCCAGCAGCACTTAATCAAATTGTTGATCGAGCAGATGCCTCCAACACAGCTGTTATTAAGTTTAATAAAGCATTAAAACAATATGAAACTAAACGTGGCCATACCAATTCAGCTGTTAATGCAAGTAACTTACAGCAATCTTGGGCTGAAAACTATGATCCACGGATATTTATGGTACAGAACATTAATGCCAGCAATATGTCTCCAGCTGAAAAAAAGTTAGAAATTAGTAAAATTTTAAAAGAATTGTCAGCAAGTGAAATAGAAACATTAAGAAAAAAATCAGAAAATATTAAACGTCTAGAAAACGGTGATTATAAATGAGTTATGAAAATGATCCTGATGTAGCTGCCTTTGGAGTAACTAAAAAGAAAGCTGCTGCCGACTTAAATAATCCAAGTGGATTAGGTTATAACGGTCAGACTTGGACTTCTTATGACACTCCAGAACAAGGTGTACAAGATACTCTTAGGTTAGTTCAAAAGAAGTTAAAGACAAAAGGATTAAACAATCCAGAAAGTTTTGTTGGTAACTGGGTAACTGGCAATCCGTCTAAAGGTGGAGCTGTTACAAGTGGCAATTATGTTAAAAGCCTAAAAAATGAATTAATCCAAAATGGTATTCAATTAAATCCTGATGGCACTATCCCAGATACGTCAGAGGCTGCTCATGCTATTACTAGAGCATTAATTAAAAATGAGACTAGTCCTGATAAACAACAACAGTTTTTAAAGTATGTAGATCCTAAGAATCCGTACTCGACTGATCCAGATGTTGGAGCATTCCAAGTAGTAACACCAGAAGAAAAAGTAGATAAACCGTATCAGCCAGGCTTTTACAATCCTAATCTACAAAAACAAGCAGCTAAAGCCAGAGTTAATATGCCTGGTGCAGCTGCTGTTGAGCAATTTGGTAAAGATGTAGCTCAACCTATTGCTGAAATGGATTTTGCAAAAGAAAGTAGTTTACCTAGTGTTGGTAAGTATGCTCTTGGATCTATGCCAATTGTTGGTACTGGCCGTGAGGCTCAAACAGCAGAGGCACAAGCAGAACTACAGCGAAGATTGGTAAAAGGTGTAGAAGGAGTTAAGTCATTTGTACAAAGTCCTATAGAATCCTTACAAGGTGTTTACGAAGGATTAAAAAATGCTAGACCTGGACAAATAGTTGGTGGTGCAATTAAAAGCACATTATTAGAACCAGAATTGGCTTTGTTACCAGTTAAACCAGTTCTTAGTGGAATTGGAAAAACAGTAGAGGCAGCTGGTAAAGTTGCTGCACCTGTAGTCCAAGGAGCTAAAGAAGGCTTTGGAACTTTGCAAGATGTATTCCAAGCTACTCGACAAGGTGCTAAACCAGCAATGATTTCTCCAGTTCCAAGCACAATGGCTGGTGGTGGAGCTGCATTAACTCAACAGGCTAATGCTGTAAAAGCTGCTTTACAAAATGTTCATCCAGAATTTGTACAAAGTCTATTGCGTGAGGCTGGAGTACGTTCTATTGATGAATTGCCGTTTGACCGTCTTAACTTACAGGCAATAGATACACAACAAAAATTTAATAAATTTGGCATGATGGCTACTGAAGGTGAAGCTTTAGGCGATGTAGCTAAAATGTCTGACGAATGGAATAACCGTGCTAAGAATCCAGAAGTATTAAAACGGTTTGAGGAACGTAATCCTAAACTGGTAGCAGCCGTTAATGATATTCAAGAACGAGCTGCACCTGATATTTATACCAAAGACATTAAAGAGCTTGGACAATTAGCTATTGATGATTTAGTTAAAAAAGATGCTGTACGGTTAGCAAACATTGAAAACAATTACAAAGCATTAGAGGCTGCTAATGGTGGTCAATTTCCTATTGATGTAAATCAATTAGGTGCAAACATTGATAAATCATTAAAGTCTAAATTAAAAAGTAAATATTACGAAACGCAATTATCTGAAATAAAGCACGAAATTGATAACTTTATTAAACAAGGATCAATGACGTTTGAAGACTTTGAGAATTTAAGAACTAATTTAGCTCAAGAAATGCGTAGTAGTAAGAACGGTAATGTTCGAGCAGCTGCTCATATTATTCGTGAGCAATTAGAAAATTTACCAATGCCAGATAATTTGACAAGTATTAAGCCATTGGCAGACAAAGCTAGAGCATCTGTGGTTGAACGTAATAAAATTTTAGATTCTAATCCAGCTTACCGTGCAGCCACTAAAGATACTAGAAATATTGCAGAATTACAATCTGGTGTAGACCATGTGGGATCAGATCGGTTTATTAGTAAATTTGTTACTGGTAATACAGATACTGCAAGTCGAGCCAATATTCAACGATTAATACAAGAATTAGGTGAAGATTCACAAGGCCATCAAGCTATCAAATCTGCCACAATTGAACATTTAAAACAATTAGGAGTTAACCAGCAAGGTGTTTTTAAACAAGATGCATTTGGTAAAAATGTAAAAACTGTACTGGGATCTAAATTAGATTCTATTATGCAAAAACCATTTGTTACCGATTTAAATGATTTAGCTGATGTTGCTAGAATGAGTGAACACGTTAAAGGTGGGCCTAGTTTTGCCAATACTTCAAACACTGCTGTAGTAGCAGAACGTAATGCACTTTTACAAGAGGCTAAAAATATTGGAGCTGGTGTAACTGAGGCTGCAATTAATACTAAAACACTAGGTTTTGGTGGTACTTTATTAAGAAGACAAATAGAAGCTAGAGCCGAAAAGAAAGCAGCAGAACAAGCAGCAAAGCAAGCAGCATTAGAAACGCAACGAATTCTCTCTCCATCAGCTGGAGTGTTACTTAAAGATATAGGAAAATAATTATGGCCGTCTTACTATCTCCAATTGGTAATGGATTTAACTTCTTAACCACAACTGGTTTACCTTTAAATGGTGGATTTATTTATACCTACCAGGCTGGATCTACAACTCCTCTAACTACTTATTCTGATTCTCTTGGCACAATACCAAATGCCAATCCAATTACTTTAGGTACAGACGGTAGGACTCCAACAGAAATATGGTTAACAACTGGGTACTCATATAAGTTTGTTTTAACAGACAGTACAAATGCTCAGATAGCAACTTACGACAATTTATATGGCATTCCTAGTTCATCCAGCTCTAGTGCAACATTACCTAGTGGCACAATTGTGATATGGTCTGGATCGATTGGATCTATACCATCTGGATACGTTATTTGTGATGGTGCAAACGGTACTCCAAATCTTAAAGATTACTTTGTAGTTGGTGCTGGTAATACTTATTCTGTTGGTCAAAGTGGTGGATTTACGAGCTCGATAACCAGTTCTATTGGAACTAATCTACCGTTATATTATGCACTTGCTTACATTATGAAAACATGAGCGATCTAAAATTTATTAGCGAGGTAGAGGCTAACTTATCTACACATGAGGCTATTTGCCAGCAACGATACGAAAGCATTCAAGATTCTTTTGATAGAGGATCTAAACGGATGCAAAGAATTGAGTATATGCTTTATGCATTGATAGCCGTTACATTCTTTGGTAAGGATACTTTTATGGAACTATTACACGCTGTAGTCATTAAATAATGGATACAGTAGACATACTAGCTAAAATATGGCCTTTACTATTGGCTTTTGTTTCGTTAGTTATTGTCCTAGCCAAAATGGATAATAAAGTAACCGTCTTAGAAGAAAAAGTTAAAACATTGTTTGATCTTTGGAATAAGAAATGATTCAAGACATTCTTAAAGCTGTATTACCTATTATTGTTGCAGCACTTGCATGGCTACTTGGTCAAGTATCAGACTTTTCTACACGACTTACAAAGATTGAAGGTCAAATGCCAGCTTTAATTACTAAAGAAAATGTACCTACAGACAGTCCATTAAGTGCAGAGGCAAGGCATAAACTAAAAGAAGAAGTTTATAAAGATATTCACCAGCTACAGGTTAAGGTGCAACTGCTTGAAGAACGAGAAAAGAGGAAATAATGTTTGGAATAGACGATATTATTAGTGTTGGAATGAAAGTCCTGGACAAGGTAATTCCTGATCCAGAGCAAAAAGCTAAAGCACAATTAGATTTACAAGAACTTGCTCAAAAAGGTGAATTAGCTCATATACAGGCTGACATTGATAAGTTTAAGGCAGAAGTAGAGGATAGAGACTCAGCTAGGAAAGCCCATGCTGAAGTTGCTACGAGTGCGAATTCTACGCAATTAGACAAGGCTGTAGTGCCTGTTCTAGCATTGGGAGTAGTAGGACTAGCATTCTTATTAATTGCAGTCCTGATGTTTGTAGACACTCCTGATAACCAGCAACAATTAGTTATCTTTGCATTAGGATTTATTACTAGTGCAGCTGGACAAGTCTTATCGTTTTACTTTGGATCAAGTCAAGGCAGCAAGGATAAATCGGAGTTAATGAAAGGCTTAAAATGACAAATCTATCAGAGCACTTTACTTATGAAGAACTTACGCATACAGATCATCGTGAATTTGACAATACTCCGAATGATGCTGAGTTGGCTAATCTTACTCGCTTGGCAGAATTTCTTGAACAAGTTAGAACGCTACTGGGCAAACCCATTTTTATTAATAGTGCTTTCCGTTCTAAACTGGTTAATGATGCTGTGGGTTCTAAAGATACTAGTCAGCATAGGTTGGGTTGTGCTGCAGACTTGAGAGTTGTAGGAATGACTCCTGATGAAGTTGTACAAGTTGTTTTATCATCTGACTTGGGTTATGACCAGATTATCCGTGAGTTTGATAGATGGACTCATATTAGTATTCCTAATTCAATTCATAATGAACCACGGAAACAAGCCTTGATTATTGACAAACAAGGTACACGTTTATATAGTAGTACAACAATGGAGAAAGAACATGGCAACTAACTTTAAAATTTCTGGTGGAGCTAGTAAAGGTAACACTAAATCACATTATGTTGTCGAAAGAGAACATGAAAAAGCCGAGCATAATGAAATTACTCGGCTGGCTAAAAAACTAGAAAAACATATTAATTTACCAATGGAACAGGCGCATTCTGATCAAAGCGATGCACCTTTACCCAACATGAGAAAGTATTAAAACGGTACGTCTTCTAATGTTTTAGGAAATGGATCTTTAGGTTCTGGCACATTTAAATAAGCCATTAGAGATCCGTCTTTTAATGCGAATAACGGTAAAGATTCAATCTTTATCATTAAATCACCGTTCTTGGTCTCCAGCACAACACCAATAGATTGGTATTTTTTCTTAGATTTACCATCTTTATCTACATACTCACTTACTGCTGCTTTTACATAATATTTGACTGACATTTTATCCTCGCATTAAATTTGTTTCGACTGCCACTTCATTCAAGAATTGCTGTACTTCTTCTTCCATCTTTTCAATGAAATCTTTATCACGCTGAATTTGCTCAATGTATAACTGGCACTTCTCAGGCATTCTCGGATCATAGCTAACAAACCAGACATGATCGATATGTTTACCTACACAGGCCATTTGAGCTTGCATCTGGGTAACATACTTGCCAGGAGTTCCAGACTTAAAGTATGACCAATGGATCGATGAGCTAAACGGACATTTAATCTCGATGAGTGCATCATTACCTACTAGACCATCAGGAGAGCAGCCAAACCATTCTATGCTAGGATGTTTAATAAATGCTACTTGGTCTACAAATACATTGTGTAAAACCTCAAAAGCGACTCTGGCTGAGTTTTCAAATTCCTTGCCATGCTCCATTGCCTGATTAGAATAAGACGGCTCTATGATGCCTGTAACACGTTGCAGAGCTAATTCTATTAAATAATTGGCTCTGGATGCTGATACACCAGTCTTTGTTCTAGCCATTACGTCTGCAACACGACTAGCAGTTACAGATCCTCTGCGAACTTCCAACCATTCTAAAGATCCTTGTTCCATATTTAACTCGCTTTCAATTGTTTAACCATCTCACAAATTAATTTCCATTCCTCAAGCGTAGGCAATATGTCAGGATTCATTACAATTTCTTTATTCATTTCTCATTCCTCCATGCCACAAAATGTTCACCCAAGTTTTGTTCCTCTAAATACTTTTGCATTAGTGTCACCTCTTCTCTTAGCAAAACTATTAAGTCTGTTTGTGGTTGCTCTTTAACTAAGTTATGTAACGCTTGTATTTCTGCTGACGTATACAACGGATTTAGTTTAAGTATTGAATCAGGTGGTGATTCTTTAAAAATTACCCCACCATCTGAGATATAAGCTACTGGTTTCATCTATCGTTCCTCTCTTGTTTAGCAGCGATACACATTTCAGCATACTTTTTAGGTACATCTGGATGCCAGCCACCCAGTAACATATTGCAATTAATCTTATATTTTTCCTCGGCTCTAGATAATTCTGTAAAGTAGATAATAAATCCACATAAAAAGATAAATGCTGATAAAACTACAATAATTTCACGCATTAAATTTCTCCTCAAGATTTTCTAAAAGTGCCTCAACTCGGCAATTCCATAACTGACTATCGGCAGTTTGTGGCCAAGCAATTAGATGGTTTTCAATAATATCTTTCATCTTTAATAAATCAAGCTGTTTTTGTTTCTGGCACAGCTCATCAATAGTTTCTCTAATAGTCATACTAGTTCTCCTTTTCTGGCATCTTTGGCCTTAGAAATACGATCAATTGCTACTTTATCTTTACTCAACTCTTTGTAAGCCTGACCATAAACAGCCTTTAATGTATCAATGTCTAGGCACTCATTAATCATGTCTATCCAATGTGTACATAAGTCGGTTAAATCGGCTACGTCTTGTTCTGGAAGGTCTTCACCTTGGTAGATATAAATAGCTAAACCGTGGAGCGATATTGCCTTGGCAAGAGCTCTTTGCATAGCCGTATTAACGTCCATGCTAGATGGATTAGGAATTGGCTTATTCTGGTTATTTAATACAGGTAATTGAGCCGTCATAACCTTACCAAAAGCAGATACAGAGCAGAATACCATCATTGATCCGTCTGTAAATGTCATAGGATCTTTGTAATCCCAAGTAGCCATTGGATCATGCTGTAGCAAAATATCCACGGAATTTGACCAACTCAAGTAGGTAAATTTACCTTTCTTCTCTACGAATGCATTTACATTAATTTTGCGTAATTCCAAATATTTACTCATGCTAAATCTCCATTGTTGTATTCAAGTGTTGCCTGTTTATCTGCACATTCATATGCATAGTCATAGGCTTTTAAGTACATATAGTTACCTAGACCATACATATCGTTTTCATTAATAAACTCAGCCATTTTGATCTGGTCATCGCTTGTAAATTCGAGCTCAGTAATTAAATCAGCTGGTTTAAATGTAGTTTTAATGAGTACATTGATACGGTCATCAATGACACATTGAGCCAGTTCATTGGCATCGTATTCTTTATCGGTATTTAGCCAGAAGTCGAAGTTAGTCATTATTTGCCTCCTTGTAATAACCAGATTGTTAGTGCTGGGCCAAACATAACTGCAAATCCTATTAGTGCTTGAATAAATGTTTTCATAACTTCTCCAAAGTTAAATGGGAGATTGCTCTCCCAATAATTAATTAATCAACGATTTTTTTGTGGTTTGTAAAACTTCTAGTGTCGGTGTATTCAAACAAGGCATATTTTGCTTGATTCATTATTTGTCTAGCACATTCAGAATCGTCCATTTCTAAAGCGAACTGGGCATCTGAAAGCAATCCAGCAACAAACATGGAGAGGTTACTTGCACGATCAATTTTTCTATCGATTTGTGCTTCTGTGCATCCGTACATTTCTTTTTGGCTCATTTTGACTTTCTCTTTCTTCACTTGGTTAATTAAATTTACTGCATGAATTAAATACTAAAGCAAAAAACAAGATTTGTGTTAGTTTTTGTAAAAATATTTATTTTGTATCTTTTTTACAACTTTCATACAAATCTATACAATATCATATACTATTACGATATTAACACAACAAAGGAAGAAAATGAATCCAATAACTGCATTGCAATTAGAGTTTGGTCTTTTATCAGACTTAGCTCAAAAATTAGGTGTTCGAGAGAGTGCTGTATACGCTTGGAAAGCAAGAAATACAATACCCAAGAAACATATCCGAAGTATTGAAAAACTATCTGAAGGCCGATTAACGAGAGAAATGCTTAGACCTGATCTATACAGAAAGGATTGATATGGCTGGTGATTGGATTAAATTTCAAATTGATACTCCAGACAAGCCAGAAGTTCTTGCAATTGCCAATAGGTTAAATATTGATCCTGATGCTGTTGTAGGAAAGTTAATTCGAGTCTGGTCATGGTTCGATAAACATACGATTGATGGTAACGCACAGAGCGTTACATTTTCGTTCCTAGATCGTCTCACTTGCGTTACAGGTTTTGCAGAACAAATGCAATTTGTTGGATGGTTAGAACAAAACGGAAGTGTCTTAACAATGACCAATTTTGTTTATCACAACGGAAAGTCAGCAAAATCAAGAGCTTTGGGAAAGGATCGTCAAGATAAGCACAGAATTAGTAACGCAAAAAGTAACGCAAATAGTAACGCATCTACCGTTACGAAGTCGTTACTAGAGAAGAGAAGAGAAGAGAAGATAAATACTTATACGGATGATTTTGAGTTGTTTTGGAAGTTGTATTCAAAGCCAGTAGGCAAAGTGAATGCATTTAAAGAATGGAATAAATTAAAACCAAATGTTGAATTAATTAAAACAATTACAGAAAAAGCAAAAGCACAAGCTATTGCAATACCAGAAACAAAGTTTCGTAAAGATGCAGAAAGATGGATCAGAGACAGAAGATGGGAAGATGAGATTACTGCAAAACAGACTAACGATATATTTTCACCACAAAGGACAACATCATGATTGGACAAAAAGAAGTATTCGAAGACTTGTACTCTGGTAAACAAATACCAAGTATTTTTGTATTCGTAGGAGATAAATCAGATTACTGGGATATGAAAGATACCATCTTTACAGAACAAAACCGTCCTAAGCCAAATGATTTATCTTTTTTAAAAGATCAGGTAGTACAACTAATTCACTTTAAAAACGCTTCTGACGAGTTTTTCTTTACTTGGTATACCTACCTATCAACCATAGGAATAAAAACGCTTGTAGCCACGGATTCGGAGGTAGAAACGTATGTTAGTAGACATTGATCTCAGTAAATACGCTGAATACTCTGAAATTAGGAATATGGTGAACGAAAAGTCTGATTTTGAGGCTGAAGTAGTCGAGTACTTTCAAAACCTACAAAACGGTATTTTAGGTGACAAATTGCCTTTTTACTCTGCACAACAAAAAATAGGCTTTCGTAGAAAAGAAATAACCGTTTTAGCTGGAGTAAACGGTCATGGAAAATCATTAATCCTTGGTCAGATTGCACTCGATATTGTGGATAAAGGATCAAAAATTCTCATGGCAAGTTTAGAAATGCCTCCAGTATCAACTTTAGCTAGGATGACTAAACAGGCCACAGGAGTCAATATTCCTACTAAACAACAAATAAATGAGTTTATGAAATGGAAATTAGATCAATTCTATTTATTTAACCATGTTGGTAGTTTGGAGTCCTGGCAAGTTATTAGTCTTTGTAGGTATGCAGCACTTGAACTAAAAGTTAGCCATGTGATTATTGATTCTTTGACTAAATGTACTAGAGGTGAGACTGATTATGACGGTCAAAAAGACTTTATGAACCAGTTATGTGAGGTTGCTAAAGAAATGAATATCCATGTTTTCTTAGTTCACCATGTTCGTAAAGGCAATGACGAGACAGAAACAGCAAATAAATTTGATTTAAAAGGATCTGGATCGATCTCGGATTTGGTGGACAACGTCATAATAATTGCCAGAAATGTAAAAAAAGAGCGAGAAACGGAAATAAATGGCATAGCAGATAACACTATTCCTGATGCTGCATTAATTGTAAGTAAACAACGTCATGGTGATTGGAACGGCACGATCAGGCTCTGGTACGACAAAAAAAGCCAGCAATTTATCGAAAATTTTAATCAACCAGTAATTAAATATGTGGAGGTAATGTGAATGAGTTGGCTCTTTTCGCAGGTGCTGGTGGAGGAATACTTGGGGGACATTTGCTTGGATGGAGAACAGTCTGTGCAGTCGAATGGGAAGCCTACCCAGCAAGCGTACTTGTCGCAAGACAAAATGACAAAATACTCCCGCCTTTCCCGATTTGGGATGATGTTCAAACCTTTGACGGAAAACCTTGGCGAGGAATTGTTGACGTTGTATCTGGAGGATTTCCATGCCAAGACATCTCAGCAGCTGGAAAAGGAAGAGGAATTGAAGCCGAAAGAAGTGGAATGTGGCGAGAGATGGCAAGGATTATTGGCGAGGTTAGACCAAGATACGCTTTTGTGGAAAATTCCCCAATGCTCACTACTAGAGGACTTGGAACAGTCCTTAGAGACCTGGTCCAATTGGGGTACGATGCAGAATGGGGAGTGCTTTCAGCAGCCGATGTTGGTGCAAACCACCACAGAAAACGAATTTGGATATTGGCTTACTCCGACAGCTACAGCAATATCAGGTCGCAGCCCACAAGCAATGGAATACAGAACAAAACAAAGAGAAAGTCAAGGACATCGAACAGTTCAACCAGGCAATCTTGCGGAACAAGTGATGTATTCAGGTCAAATTCCATGCAAAGATATGAAACATCCGTCATATTGGCCAACACCAGTAGCAAGAATGTGGAAAGACAATGCAAGCCCATCGGAATTTCAGAGGAACGAAATACCATTGGCAGCTCAAGTTGGTGGAACATTGAACCCAACCTGGACCGAGTGGCTCATGGGGTGGCCGCTAGAGTGGACAGACTTAAAGCCATTGGAAATGGACAAGTGCCACTTTGTGCAGCAACAGCTTGGAACATACTTAAAGGAAGAATAAATGGACGATCCTAATAAAGCAGTAGATTTTTTACTTAAAAACTCCAAAATATATGCCCAGGCTAAAGCTGAAAGAATCTATTTGGAAGAGTTTAGAAAGTCCAAGAAAGCATTATTAATGCAACAAGCCCAAATGCATGGAGTAGAGACAATGTCGGCTCAGGAGCGTGATGCTTATGCAAATAAAGAATATCAAGAATTAATTAAAGGATTAGCAGCTGCTGTAGAAATCGAGGAGGATCTACGGTGGAAGTTAATAGCAGCTCAGATGCGAGTTGATATTTGGAGAACCAATCAGGCAAATAACCGATTTATAGAGAAAGGATTAACATGAACCATCCATTTAACGTCATTGTGCATTTATTAAAACAATATAACCAGGCTATTCAAAACAGAGAATATGTCAGAGCTTATGAACTGGCCACAGATATTACGGATCAAGCTCAAAAGTTAGAAGATTTTGCTCAAGAGTCGGCAAATGCTGATTAAATTAACAAAAGAAGAAATTATTGTTGCTAGTCAGGTAGGTATTTTGCGACAGGCTGAAGATATTGACGAAGAAAAAAAATCAGTATCTGGTGAAAAACCTGAGTTGGCTTGGCAAAGACACATTGAAGGAGCTTTGACTGAATGTGCAATGGCAAAATATTTAAATGTTTATTGGAATAAACGTCCTTGGCCTTATCCAGATGTTGGTAATATAGACGTTAGAAGCACTCATTGGTCATTTGGAGACTTACGCATAGAGCATAAAGATCCTGATGAACGAAAGTTTTACCTATTAACTGGATTAAATGGTACTTATACTATTCGTGGCTGGATGTATGCAAAAGATGGTAAACAGGATAAATATCTTAAAACCTATGATAAAAACCGAGAAATGAAATTTTTTATCCCACAATCACATTTAAACCATGACAAAAAGTGAAAAACAACATTATGACAAAATTGCCAGAATTGGCTGTAGCCTCTGCAAATTCGTACTTGGGTACGATGATACACCAGCTGAGATCCATCATATTAGACGGTCAGGAAAGCGATCCAATGCTCCAGTTATCGGACTCTGTTACGAACACCATCGAGGAAATACAGGTATTCACGGCTATGGACGCAAACAGTTTGAACGAATATACAACACAACCGAGGAAGCGTTACTTACCAAAACCTTAGAGCTCATATGATTACATTACCGTGGTATCCCAGACAATTAAATCCTAATGTTAGTTCGCACTACCATGAAAAGGCAAGGCACAAAGCCATATATAAAGAAGCTTGTTATTGGATAACTAAAGAATCTAAAACAAAAAGTAAAGACTATACAGAGCTACATATACGATTTTTTAAGCCTACTCGAAGGTGGATGGATTTAGATAATATGTTGGCCAGTATTAAATCTGGGTTAGACGGTATGTGTTTGGCACTTGACATTGATGATCGATGTTTTACAAAAATAGTCATAGAAATTGATAAAAACATTGGTGGAATGATACAAATAGAGTTAAAATAAATCGTGCAATTACGCACTTCTTTTAGCTAAAGGATGAATTATGGGAATGATGGACAAAAAAATGATGAAGAGCTCTACTGGTGCTATACCTCCAAAGAGTGCTAGTGCTGCCGACACAAAAGGTGAGCGTAGAGACAAGATGGTTGGTGGTGTTGCAATGGGTATGATGGATAAGACTGGCAAGGACAATCAGTTTAATACTGGACGTTCTGAAGGTGTTTGTTATACTCACGACAGAAGCGGCTACAAGTAATAAGCGAAATGGCCCAAGTCACGTCTTGAGCCACTTCTAACCAAAACAACTTAAGAGGAGTTGCAATGGCTGTAAATAAGAATACCGATACCTGTAATTGTTGTCGATTTTTTTCTAATAATCAGGAAATAATGGGCAGCTGCAAACGGTATCCAACTTACCAGAACCGACATGGCTCGGACTGGTGTGGAGAATACTCTCCTGATCAACCAACACAAGTGGTCAATTTAATTGTTGAACATTTTGTAGAACCAACAGAACAACCGAAGAAAAAACGTGGAAGGCCATTTAAAAAATGAACTTAAAGCCACTCAACGACAAAGTAGTCGTAAAACCAATAGAACGGAATAAATCCGAATTAATTGCCGTCATTATGGATGAGAAAGACAACATGGGTACGGTCATGGCTGTAGGCCCAGGCAAACGTCTAGAAAATGGTAAACGAGAAGAAATGCCGATAGAAGTAGGATCATTTGTTAGATTTGGACAAATGGGCAATGATGAATACTTAAAATATCAAGAATACTTTGAAAATGGCGAAAAATACCTCATAATGAGCTGGCAAGACGTATGTTTTATAACTGAAAAGGAGCAATAATGGCAACTAAACCTGGCTTATATGCCAATATTCATAAAAAGCAAGAACGGATCGAGCGAGAAAAAGCTGAAGGTAAACCAGTTGAGAAGATGCGAAAGCCTGGCAGCAAAGGAGCACCAACTGCTAAAGCATTTAAAGAATCAGCAAAGACTGCGAAAAAATAATGGCTACCAAAAAACACGATAAGCCAATACCTCACAAGACTACTGGCAAGGATAAGACATACAATCCTACCGACAAAGGTGCTGGTATGACAGCTAAAGGCAGAGCTGAATACAATTCTAAGAACAATGCCAATCTAAAGCCTCCAGCACCAAATCCTAAGACAAGTACTGACAAAGGCAGAAAAGCCAGTTTTTGTGCAAGGATGGAAGGAGTTGTAAAGAATGCTAAAGGCCCAGCTGAGAGAGCCAAGGCATCATTAAAGAACTGGAACTGCTAATGCCATTAATTAAAAGTAAATCCAATAAAGCAGTAGAAAAGAATGTTAAAGAGGAGCTGAAATCAGGAAAGCCTCAA
>Ga0209084_1000634_pt1 | contig 32809 bp, 29 predicted proteins | sample C_130820_MF_Meta_FD_187309 | JGI IMG/M metagenome (GOLD analysis project Ga0209084, IMG submission 187309) | Freshwater microbial communities from Lake Croche, Canada to study carbon cycling - C_130820_MF_MetaG (SPAdes) (version 2) | ecosystem: Environmental > Aquatic > Freshwater > Lake... | reverse complement strand
GTAGTTTCCAATCATCATTTTTAAAATCAATATTAGATACATATTCTCTGATTGCTATTTCTTTCATTGAGCTCATATTCGAAAGTTTATTTTTTATTTATATATTAAATATATGATTTGTTTAGAAGTGACCTCTATCTATGTAATAGGTATTAAGAGTTGATATTACTTCAAAGTTTTTGTGTAACAATTCACATTGTGGTTTGAAATCTTTTATTTCTTCTTCATTTAAAAGAAACCACTCACCATTGATCTTTTTTGGTCTGTATAGTCGGTGTAAACTAGCTTCTATTTTAGTTCCCCATTTAGACTTAAATGAATCTACAATATAAAAATCAGATGCGTTACCAGTTTTAAATTCTTTGATTCTTTGTTCTGGTGTTCTTCTGGTATAACCAATTTTGTGAACTTTTTCACCACCAATTTCGGCACATATTAAATAAACAGAATACATGGAGTATATATTCTGTCATCATGATTCCCTACCAGATTTGTATTCCTTTTGGTGTAGAAGTTATAATAACATTAGAAACATCTATTCCAAATATTTTACCTATTTTTATTCTTCTTAAGTATTTTTTAGAAAATTTAGGTCTAACAATAGATATATCAATCTCTTTAGCAAAAACACCAGGACTCTTAAATATTGCCATTTTTCTTCTTTTTACTTCTTCTTGTTTTCTTATGTGGTTCATCACCATATTTATAATCTAAATAGAATAAAGTACTTGATGGAGCAGACATTGGACTTACACCTTTCTTCATTAACTTTTTGTATTCTTCATCATCTTCTAACTTCTTTTCAGTAAATTCACCATCTTCTATAATAGCATCAATTTTACCATCACGATTATCAGATTGTACCCTGCTTTTTACAGCATCAATTTCTTCTTTTGAAGCAAAACACAAATCCATAGCTATTGTTTTTGCAGCTACTTTCATAGCTATTGGTAATAAACTTGAAAACTCTTCTGATTTAGTTTCTTTAATAGACCCTAAAGCAGTGGTCCATTTTTTCATTATTTCTTCTTGTGTTGGTTTATTCATAAAACAAAAAAACTTTTCTTATTATAGAAAAGTTTTTATTTTTTGTTTAATAGATAAAGTTTAAGAATTCATACTCTTTTAGTATCAGTTGTTTTACACTTTCAAAGTTTTCTTCAGATAAAGCATAATACTTTTTCTCAAACCAACCAATCATTTGATTGATAATAACATCTTCAGCTTCACCATTTCCCGAAGTAGAGTAAAATTCAGGATCTTTATCATCTGGTTTCCATTGGTTAATTTCTTTTTCTAACATTTCTTTTACAGCATCAACTGGATATTCTTCTTTAATTTTAGTAATTACAAAAGTAGGATCTTGTTGTTCTTGATTCTCGTTATATTTCTTTAAGTATTTCATAAATGTATATATTAATTATAGTCCAAAGAAACTATGACCATCAGGATCCGAGTTTTCTCTTAAATGTTTTATTTCTTCATCTGTTAGATTGTGAATAGCCCATTTAGCACCGTTTATAAATGATGCTTGTTTAGTCATAGTTCCAAATGTTTTCAAACTATAAGCAGCGTCTTGAATTTTTAATTCAATTTCTTCAATTTTTGAACTATTAGATTCATTGTATTTCTTTAAGTATTTCATAATGTATATATTAATTATAGTTCAAATAAATCTTTCATTTGAGAAAGAAAATTATTAACAAAATCTTTATCTTTTTGAGAACCGTCTTCAAGTATATTTTTTATCCAAGTTTTATTCTCAATATATTGAAAAGCTTGAAGTTTTTCAGAATAATCAAAATCTTCTATTTTCTTACCAATATATCCTTCAATGTCTTTTTCAAATTCATCTTCAGAAGTCCACATACCACCAACATCTTCAGATAATCTATCTTCTAAACCAGCAATAGCATCATCAATACCATCAGTGTTAATTTCAAAACTACTACCATCAGATTCGTTCTCATAAACCCAAGAATCATCCATCTTATCTAAGATATGATCAGCGTCTTTGCCTAATCTATTAATATCATCTTCTTCCCTTTCATCTAATGTTAAGTTGAAAAGACCCACCAAGTCATCTAATGAGCTAAATAGCGACTGGTCAAATTCTGCCAATTTATTTTCATTATAAACTTCTTTTTCAAAAAGATATATTACAGAAAGATAATCTTCTGTTATTGTATAAAAATCTTCCTTGTTATCAGGTGTTGTTTCAATTGCCTTATCAATTAAGTCATTAAATGAAACTTTAAATCTTTCATAAGATGATAGTTTAGTATCACCATAACATTTTTGTTCATGAAGTTGAACTATTTTAAGAATAGCTTCTTTCATTTTACCAATATTTGCTAAAAATTCAAAATCAAATTCACTTGATTCTAGAAATAGTTTATAGTTTTTAATTTTCATACTATTTTATTTTAATTTTATGTGTATATTAAGCCAAAAGCTTGATGGTTTTATAGAAATTAAGATTTTCTCTCCCCATTTCTTACCTAAGACAAAATTTGTAAAATTAGTTTTAATATTCATTAACTCACCATCATCTAGCTTACCGTTATCCCATTTACCAACACCATACCAAGCAAAAGATATGATTCTATCTTTAATAATTACTTGACCTTTCTTTTCATGATATCCAGGGTTAAATTCTTTCATATCAGATTTAATCTTACTTAAAGTTAAAATATCAACCAAAGTCAAATTAACTAATTCTTTCTTTAATGAGTGAGCTGATTTAGATTCTAAACTCAACATCCATTTAATAATAGATTGATTTATCTTAAATTGACCTATTGGTGTTAAGTCATCATATCCTATACCATATTCAAAAACACCATCTGATTTTAATCCAAAATATAAATTAACTTCATTTTTACCATAATCAATAGTATCTAAATACATTGAAAGTGATTTAAATCTTGTGAATATTTGTTTAACAATAGTAGCATCTAAATTAGGATAATAGTAAAATAATAAGAAATTATCAGGACATTTTTCGAAGTTTGGATTAGTTTCTTTTTGACCTAAGGCAGTTAGTGCTTTTAGAAAAGAAGTAAATATACCTTTACCAGCAGATTCACCTAACATCTCTAAATCCGTAGAAGCTAAAACTTCAGGTTCTTTTTCTTGAATTCCATTTTGTAAATAGTTTTCAATTTGATTTTTAATCTCATTTTGAATTCTTTTATCTAAGATATTAATAGCATTTGATAGTTCAATCTCTGGATCAATATCTTGTGTATATCTATTGATTATATTCTTAACATATTGGTCTTCTATAAGAGACTCAACCCACTCACCAAGTGAATTAAACCCACTAAAATCTTCTTTTATAAACTCAAAGTATCTTTTAATCATAGTTTATATATTATTATTGAAAGATTAGGTTCATAGATTTTAAGATATGATAATCATTAGACGCACCAGTTGCAGCGCCGAATCCTAAATAATAATTACCACTATCAAATGTTACACCAGTAAATGTATGTTGAGGTGATACTGGTTTGGTATTTGATGTTGAGTAATAAATAGTCATCGTTGATGTAGAATAATTATAATCCATCCAATAATAAATATTTTGTCTTATATTTATTGATAAATTTTCATTATTCATAGAGTTATTATTTTGTAACCAGTATATTACATTATAAAATGTTTTAAATTGAAAAGAATTAATTGTTGATGAGTCTAAAATAGTACCCACATTCCCACCTTGAACTCCTAATAAATTATTTGATGTAGTCCATTGTACACAGAAACCGTCAGCACCATCACCACCACCACAATAGAAATTCCAATTTAATGAAAAGCTCCTATCATATCTTATAGCAGTTGATGTATAAACATTTCCAACATCCGAATAACTAATATTTGTTAGATAAATCTGATTAGCACTTAATTGATAAATACTAACTAATTCAAGTCCTGTTGTTGAAGAAAAATCCTCATAATAATATTGATAAAAAGATGGTAAACTACTTGTCCAGCCAATATTAGAAGCAGTTACACTATGTAATCCTGTCATATCTTTTGTTGGATTAACTTCTTGAGATGTTATTAAAAATTTAGTATTTGAAACTGTTCCACTTAATTGAACACTAGGAATACTAAATGTGCCAGTATATAAACCTGTTCCATTAAGAACTCTTACATTACTAATAATACCATTAAAATAATACCCATTATAATCTGTATAATATCTACCAACAACTAAATTATTATTTTCATAAAAATAAGCATCAGCAACTTCATTAAATAAATTACCATTAACAAAGAAACTAGAAGTACCACCAGTTCTTGATATAGCAACATGATACCATTCATTATTACTAGCGGTATATGTTAAGTAGTTACCACCAGCGCTGAACTCAATTAAAGGAGTTGATGTATTTGCGCTCTGTAAATTTATAGAAGTACTATTTGTTCCAACCTCTCTTAATGAAACTATACCTCCAAGACTATTACTTGATGTTGCTGCCTTAAAGAAAGCTTCAACTGTAAAATCATTTGTACCAAAAGCATAATCATTTGATGAACTTATTAGATAAGAGCTTTGAGTATCATTAAAAGTCATACTACCAAAGTCATAACCATATTTAGATTTATTAGAATTAAAAGAACTCAATAATTGTGTTGAGTTTAGATTTTTATTCCAAACTTTTATAGTTGATATTCTACCATTGAAAAACTCAGTAGTATTACTAACACCAACTGTTAAGTTATTAAAATAAGGAACACTATGTGATAAACCTGGTGTATCAGTTCCTAATGATTGACCATTCAAATATATTGTTCTACTTGTACCATCATATGTAGAAGCTAAATGATACCAATAATCAGTTGAGTTAGTTGCAGATACAGTTAAGTCACTTCCCCACCAATAATTCGCAAATCCCGAACCATATTGTCTTAGAACATTCACCTCACCTATAGACCCATAATTACCCCATCCAATTATACCACCATTTTCATAAATACCATAAGAATTAGCTTGAATCCAAGTTTCTATTGTATAATGTGAATCCATCAAAGGTATAGCTGTTCCTGAAATTAAAGAACCAAAACTACTAGTACCACCAAACTCAAATGAACCTTCAAATTTAGTTAATTGATTATATGTAGCATTGAATGTAGTATTTGATAATGATATATCATTATTTAGACTTGTTAAATCATACCAAGTATTACCTGTTCCGGTATAAGAAAAGGTATTACCAGCGTCCAAGTATAATACTAAACTTGGACCTGCTGATACTCCTGAAAAAAGTGAGGTTGGACCTAAATGTGAAGATAATTTACTTATCATTTATTTTAATTATTTTTTAAGCAAATGTACCTGCTTGTCCCAATACTTGTGATAATGTACCAGCGCCATTATATACAAACATAAGTCCAATTGTATCAACTTGATTTGCTGTTCCACTTGGTGCGTTTCCACTATACCATTTAATTGTTTCTGTACCACCACCATTTATAGTCAATCCTGTAATCATATAAGGAGTAGCTCCTTGATTTAAGATTAATGTATAAGTAATAACAGAATTAATATAAGAAGGATTAGGGAAGTTAGTGAAATCAACTTGGAAATCAGAACTTAATGATGATAAGTATTTAATACTACCATCTAAGAAGCTAGCTGTAACACCTGGAGTACTTACAGTAACTTCTTCAGATGTTTCAACTGTTTGATTTAACCAAGTTGTACCATTTAACAATATTGTATTGTCTCTTTCATAAAGAGAGGCAGCAGTACCACCTAATATAACTGAGTTACATGAACAACACATATAGTTGTCACAACCACCTAAAATAGATGAATATTGAGAACAACAAGAAATTTCATTTCCACAACCACCAATAACAGTTGAATAGTTAGAACAACAATAAATTGTATTATTACAACCACCTATTATACTACTATAATTTGTCTCATAAATACAGTTATAACCACCAGCTCCAACAATAACCGAATAGTCAGAATTTCCTAAATAATTTCCTCTACCCCCAATAACAGATGATCTTTCTGAGTTATAAATTGAGTTATAAGAACCTCCTATTACTGAAGACTGATAAGAACTATTATAAATGCAGTTTCCACAACCACCTAATATAGATGAATCGCAGGATCCATTATAAACAGAGTTTCTATAACCACCAATAACAGATGAATGACAAGAACCATTAAATATTTCATTACAACAACCACCAAGAATTGATGAGTCACAAGAGTAATCATTTATGATATTACATTGACCACCTATGATACTTGATTCAGGTGAACAACTAATTACATTACAATCACCTCCAATTATTGAACCAGAGTTTGAAGAAGTCACACCATTATAAGAACCACCTATAACTGAACCATTACTTGAGTTATAAATACTATTCATAAATCCAGTCATTGATACAGTAGCACCAACTACGATACCACCAAAACTTGGTACTAAACCAGATACAGTTCTGTATCTAATTCTACCATCAGCATCAGCGGTAACAATTCTTGTATCACCAGGTTCATTTTGCAAAGTGTCAATTTTAAGACGATTTACTAAAACTGTATCATCTTCATTATCAAGTGTCATATTTGAACCACCTAAGATTAAAGATCTACTTGAATCACAAACACAGTTGTTATATCCACCAATTATACCTGAGTTATTTGAACAACAAATTGAGTTATCACATCCTCCAATTATTGAAGACCTTTGTGAACAACAACAAATTGTATTATTATTACCTCCAATTATTGAAGACTCATAAGAACAATAAATTTCATTACTTCTACCACCAACAATTGCTGAATTAATAGAATAATAAACAATAGAATTACCACAACCACCTAATATAGCACCTTCATTAGAACCATAATAAATGCTATTTTGACAACCACCAACAATTGCTGAATTTTCAGTATAGTGAGAGCAGTTACATTGACCACTTAATATTGAAGTATTATAAACTCCTTCTAAGTAGTTTCTAAATCCACCTATAATTGAAGACTGGTCAGAATCTTGTATTAAGTTACAATTACCACCTAAAATAGAAGAACATTCACTATTATCATAAATTTTGTTACAATGACCACCAGTAATTGTAGAAAAACAAGAACTATTACAAATACGGTGAGCAGAACCAGCAAAAATACCTGATCTATCAGAGTTTTGACAAATTAAGTTCCAACCACCACCTACAACAGTAGCTCTGTCAGAGTTTTCAATTACGTTGTGACATCCACCCATAATTGTTGAATCATCGGAGTTGCAATAAATTGTATTACAACGACCTGCTATAATAGAAGATCTCTCAGAATCACATATATAGTTACAACAACCAGCTGATATCATAGAGTCACAGGAGTAATCACAAACACAGTTATCATAACCACCTAAAATTACAGAGTTTTCATTACCATATGAAAGTAAATTATATGAACCTCCAACAATAGCTGAATAGTAATTATTCTCACCACATATTGTATTGTATTTACCAACAAATATACCTGATGTGTCAGCACAACAAGCAATTGTGTTATAGTGACCACCAATAATAGTAGCACCTAAATCAACGCAACATAAGCAGTTATTATGACCACCAATAATAGTACCTTCATCTGTATCGCAGATTGTATTATTACACCCACCAATAATATTAGAAACACAACTATCAACTATACTATTACAACAAGCATAGAATGAACCACCTCCACCTAAAGTAGAAGCTTCTCTATATGTAACATTACCATCAACATCAGTTACTAACACTTTAGTATTATCATTACATTGGTCTAAGTTATTAATTTTCAAGTGAGGAACTAAAACAGTATTACTTTGAGTAGCTAATGTTAAATTATGACCACCAATAATAGCGGAACATTGTGAGTTAATAATAGAATTACAATGACCACCAATTGTACTTGAATATCTTGAAGTATTAGTAATATTATTATAAGACCCACCTATAATGGATGAGTAGTCTGAACTACAACAAATATTATTACAATAACCACCTAAAATAACAGAACCTTCGTTATCATTTATAATTTGGTTACAATATCCGCCAATAATAGCAGACTGACAAGAACAACAATCAATAGTATTATCACAACCCCCTATAATAGATGAATAGTTGGAAGAATCACATATACAGTTAGCTCGACCTGACATAACACCAGATCTATCTGAGTTACAAATGTGGTTATTATTACCACCAACTACAGTTGACTTTTCAGAGTTGTATATTTTATTCCATCCACCAGCAAAAATACCAGATTTATCTGAGTAAACACAAACTCTATTACAACATCCACCAACAACTGATGAGTCACTTGAATCATATCTTATTTCATTTCTACAACCACCAACAATAGCAGAGTTACAAGAACCATAAAATTGAGCGGGAGTACCATTATAACCACAAATAAAGTTATCATTACCACCAACAATAGTAGAATTACAAGAGTATCCATCTACAATATTACAACAACCACTTAAAATACCTGAATTATTTGAGAAACAATTTAATGTATTACAAACACCACCTAATATAACTGAAAATCCATTATCATTACCACCTTCAATACAAATTGTATTAGAATATCCACCAATTATAGCAGAGTATTGAGTATCATAAATAAGACTACAATAACTTGCGAATATACCAGAATAGTCAGACTCACCACAGATTTTGTTCCCCGCACCACCTATAATTGATGTATAATCAGTATTACTAATTGTATTACAACCACCACCAATTATTGAAATATAGTTATTACTATATCCATCAATTGTGTTACAACATCCACCTATAATTGATGAGAAATCCGAACAAGTTATTATATTATGATAACCACCAATAATTGATGAGAAATCTGCTGCGCAAATTATTTTATTATCACAACCACCAACAATAGTAGAATTACAAGAACCATAGAAGAATCCTGGTCCATAATTACTATCATATCCACAGATACAGTTATTAGAACCACCAACAATAGTAGAGTTATAAGAATAACCACCTACAGTATTATTATTACCACCAACAATAGATGAGTCACAAGAATAACAATTTACAATATTAAAACAACCACCTATTAAAGATGAATCACAAGAATAATAATTAATAGTATTACAATGACCACCTAAGATAGTAGAATTTGTTGACTCACAACAAATATGATTACAACATCCTGAAATAACAGATGAATTACAAGAACCATCAACAACACAATTTCTAAAACCACCAATAACAGTTGATCTACAAGAGCAATTAGCAATTTTATCTTGAGAACCACCTAAGATAGTAGATCTTTCTGAGTAATCACAAATATGACTACTAACACCAGAAAATATACCAGCCTTACAAGAATAATCAACTGAGTTATCTGAACCACCTATTATACTTGAATCACATGATCCTATATCAATAGTATTATTTTCACCACCAACAATTGATGAATAGTAAGTATTGTAATAATCATTACCACAAATTGTATTACAACATCCACCAATAATGGAAGAGTAATCAGCACAACAACAAATAGTATTATTATTACCTCCGATAATTGAGGATCCTTCTGAACAAACTATACAGCTATCAAATCCACCAATAATACTTGATTCAAATGAACCACAACAAATTTTGTTATTACCGCCACCTGATATTAAATTGTTATTTTCATAGTCAAATGTGAAATTTGATGATGAAGTTAGACCAGTGCCTGTTCCTACTGGAATATAATGATCTGGTTGTGAGCTCTGATCTACTTGTGCTAATGACTCTAAATATGTGAAGTTTCCATCCATTTCGGCGATGGTTAATCTTCTTCCGATTAAACCTCTAAGTACTAAACTTTGTGTTGGCATAGTTAAAAAATATTTTTTATAGAGTATATATTAAAGTTATAATGTAAAAAAATTCTTTTATGTGATTTTTTAAAACAAATACATTCTATAAAATATAATTCATATGAATATAACTACGCACAATTTTAAAACAACAAGAAAAGACCGAGAATCTATCAAAAATCAAAAAGCATTCACTATTTGGATGTCTGGATTATCCGGTTCAGGCAAATCAACTATAGCTAATTTAGTTGAAGAAAAATTAATTAGTTTAGGATATCACACCTATATTTTAGATGGTGATAATACCAGAATGGGTCTTAATAAAGATTTAGGATTCTCAGAAGAAGCAAGAGTAGAAAACATTAGAAGAGTATCAGAAGTTTGTAAACTTATGAATGATGCTGGTTTAATTGTTATCTGCTCATTCATCTCTCCATTTGAAAAGAATAGAGAACAAGCTAAACAAATCATTGGTGAAGGATTTATGGAAATTTTCATTGATGCTGATCTTTCTACTTGTGAAACTAGAGATCCTAAAGGTCTTTACAAAAAAGCAAGAACTGGTGAGATTAAAGAATTTACAGGAATTTCATCTCCATTTGAAACTCCTCAAAATGCAATAGTACTAAAAAATAACACAGAAGAAGATTTAGAAAAAAATGTAAGCTTTCTTACTGATTTAATAAAAAATAATAACAAGTAATAATATGTGGTCAAAAGTAAATCACGGTGGAGAACCCACTAAAAATACAGATAAAAAGTATGCTATATTTGTAGGTAGATATCAACCTTATCATTATGGACATATTGAATTAATTCAACAAAAATTAGATGCAGGTATTCCGGCTTTAATTATGGTTAGAGACATTGCACCTGATGAAAAGAATCCATTTACAACAGAACAAACAGTAGAAATGATTGAAAAATATCATGCTGCTAAAAATGATGATGTTAAAGTAATGATTATTCCTGATATTGAGTCTGTTAATTATGGTAGAGGAGTTGGTTACGAAATCAATGAGTTTACACCTCCTGGTGATATCGCATTTATCTCAGCAACTAAAATTAGAGAATCAATTAAAAACGGTGATGATTCTTGGAGAACAATGGTTCACGAATCTATACAAGAAGATGTAATAAAAAATTTAATGGAAACAAATGTCTAGTGAAAAAATATATCAAATAAGATATAATACACAATCAACAGAAGATTCTAATAGATGGAGATTACTTTGTGATGGTCAAGAAATATTAGTTGCTAATATTATTATTAACTCACAAACTTATACAACTAAAGATTATATTGAAGGAGTTGGTGATAAATGGCATGTTACTTGTCGTGGTGAATTAACAATTGAAAACAATACAGCTTATATTAACTTCAAAAAAGATAATGCAATTGCTCGTCACTTAGCAAAAACAATTACTTGGAGAATAGTAGGATCAATTGATACTATGTTGGTTAGTTGGTTAATAACTGGTAATCTAAAAATGGGATTGGCTATTGGTGGAGTTGAAGTTTTAACTAAAATGATTCTTTACTTCTTTCATGAAAGAGCCTGGTATAAATGGGGGAAATTAAGTAGATAAATAAAAAAACCGATTAAAAATTTAATCGGTTTTTTTATTATTTCTTTTTCTTAGTCTTCCAGAATTCTGTATCATGTAATTTAACAAACCAATCTCTTCCCAACATCTCAATAGCATCTGATTTAGCTGGTAATAATCTACCATTTTTAATTTCATGTAAATCAGATCCCCATCCATAACCAGCATCATTCTCTCTAATATTTTGTTCAATATTGTTATAATCATGTTGGTAATATTCTTCACCAACAAATTCATATAATTTCTTAAACCAGAAGTCAGGATTAGATGACCATTCTTCATATGGAAAGAAAAGTATTCTATCACCTAAACCTCTTTGGATTGTATCCAACAAAGAAATATAAGGTCTTCCTATAACTCCTTCATCTGATGTCCAAACACCAACTCTACCTTCTCTATTTTTCATTTTAGGATTAGAAAATTCACCATGTATTTCACCATCAGCTCTATTCTTTCTAAATAGTTTTTCAAAAGAAGAACAGATATCTTCAAGATTTCTAACACAAGCAATTATTTTAACTCCTTCTCCAGTTGCTTTTTCCATAAATTCAATATGTGTAGACCAACCTCTGTTTTTATCAAAGATAACTTCTTTATTAGTTTTGTGATAGTTATACATAATTGCTCTAATAACTGCCCATTTATCTTGACCTTCTTCATAAACTTTATGCCCTTCTAATTTATTCCAATTATCCCTTACCTGAAGAAGAAAATCTAAAAGTGAAGATGTCGCTGTTGTAGCAAATTTTGGATTCTGTAAAAGAATATTTGTTAATAAAGTAGAACCTGATCTGGGTAGACCGCTTATATAATGGATTTTTCTCATAATGTTAATAATTTATTTATTATTTCGTTTGAATCAAATACTTTCAATTTATCATAGGGAAATTGAACTGGATTTCCGCCAATATCAAAATCATCTAAATAAGATGAATGATATGTATCAAATACTGGTTTAGCAACTGGTTTGATATTAATATGACTATCATAACCTAGAATCTCAGGTTTATTACCAACCCAACAAACAACTGATTTAACACCAAGAGCGACTGAAGCGTGTTGTGAGAAAGAATCAATTAATAATCTTTTTTTGGAAAAAAGAGGAGCTGCTAATATCTCTCTAGTTTCTAATGTTAATTTATTACAACCAGGTATTAAAGATTGTCCTTGATATCCAAGTTGATAGATATGGTAATCATTTTTGAAATAATTAACAACTTCTATAGCATTTTGAACTGGGATATCTCTATACCAAGAATAAGGTCTTGATTTAGGACCAGATCCACCACCATTTGTGTGTAATAAGAAAATAGGCTTAGTTACACCTTGTAACATTTTTGTTCTAATACCTTCTAACTCTAAAGGTGAGAAATAAAGTTTAGGTGATTCATCATCATATTTAGCACCAACTAAATCACACCAAATTTCAATTAAATGTTTTTTATTTAAGATATAATCTTCTGTGTGATAAGGATCAACACGGAATATTTTTACATCTTGGTCTTTGATAAAGTTTTTGTAAAAGTTAGCGACTTGACCCATTGGAAATATTTGAGAAACATTAGGATTATTAAACCAAACTTGTGGCCATGGACTAATCAAAACTATTTCTCTATCTGGATCTGTTTTTTTGAGTGACTCAATAACCGCAGTTGCTAAAATATTTTTACCAATTCCTCCTTCAATGTGGAAAATACTATATTTCATTATATTTCATTTATTTTTATATTGTATTATAAACTATCAACATAGTTTTTTATTTCATGCTTTGATTTTAAAATAATTATTAAATCTCCACTATCTCTAACTGTTTGCCATTTAGTTTCATTTATAGACTCTAGTTCCTTATCACTACCATTTCTATTGTATGTCCAATATGATTTTATCTCTATGACAACATTATTGAAAGTGTAATCAGAATAATAAGTGTGAATTTTTTCATTATAATAATAATTATAAGATTTACCAACAAATACCATATTTAAAAATCCTTTACTTTCCATTAATTCTAGAAAATACTTTTCATGTGATCCTTGATAGGATAGGTTTGAATTTTTATATAAATGAGTTTGGAAAGATGATGACTGAGCTTTGTTGAAAATTTCTCTATTTTGCGTTGGATATTCCACACCATATCTCTCTAAATTTGTGTTTTTAACTTTTGTTTTTATTTCTTTAGATTTTGAAATATGATCAACTCCATACTTTTCTAATACAGACAATTTGGACTTTTCCCTGATTTTTTCACATTGCATTGGATATTCAAATCCTATATTTTCAATATTAGTATTTCTAATTTTTTGTTTAACCACATCTGATTGTAATGCCCACTCAACTCCGTATCTTTTTAAATTAGTTTGTTTAGATTTCTCCTTGTACTCATCTGTCTGTGTATAATTTTCCGCTCCAAATTTTGATAAACTAGTTGATTTGAATTTTTCTCTGTTGTTATAATTTTCATCATTATATCTTTCATAATTAGTTTTTTTATTTTTTATAATAGAGCACTTATTATTACAACAGTACGGTTCTGTAAATTCCTTTGTATTTATAACATAATTGTAGTAATGTAATTTTTTCTCTAAACCACAAATATCACATTTTACATCTACCTTAATATGACTCTCCTTCGGTAAATCTTCAATTTTTATCAACAATAAATGTCTACATTTAACTACATAGTTAAGATTTTTGTAATAGATAATCATTTTACCAGAAGGCATAACTTCAACTTCTTTATTTAATATCATCTTTTTGTTTATTTTCTTCAACTATGTAGATATATCTACCAGATAGAGTCTTCTCTACTTTAATATAACCTTTTTTAACCCAATTAGATAGGGTATTTCTTGATATATCAAATTTTTTCATAACATCTTTCGCTTTCATATTTTTATATATTAAGTATAAAAAGTATGTTTTTGTATATTTTACATATTTAAAATAAAAAACCCAACATTTAGTTGGGTTTTCAATTAGTTTTCAAAAAGGATTATGAATATAATTCAGTTAATCTAGCTTCAACATTTGAATCAGTCCATTGACCAATAGCATCATAAGATGCTGCTTCCCATAATACTACAGGTTCGTCAAGTTCTTCAACAAAAGCTCTAACCATTTTCTTCTTCGGCAAGTCCACAATTCGTGATACTGTTAGTGTCGTTACTGTTTTACTTTTTTCTTCTTGTAAAACTACTTTCTTCGGATTTGATAATGAAATTTGCATATTGTTTTGTTATTTTTTATTATATATTATATTTCAAATACCTATTTTTTCTATTTTATATACCGTAAGTGGCTCTGTTAGCTTCAAAGTTCTTAGAAACATCAGAATCACTTAAAGCAGAACTATACATTCTTATTAAACCAATTGAACCCTTGAATAAAAACTCAGCAGATGATCCGTCAACACTTACTCTATGAGCAATTCCAACAGGACTTGAGTTACTTACTTGTCCAACTCCAACTAAACTTGCGGTACTACCAATTACACCATTTTTATAAATACTTAAAACATCTGTTGTAAAATTAAAAACACCAACCACTTGATACCAGTTACCTACTGAAATTCCTGTTAAACTAGCTGAAGGGAAATTAGTTCCATCATAACAAGCAAAATAAGCATTACTTATACCTTCATTAAATCTTAATGTATAAGGATATCTTGATATATTACCCAGATTCCATTTTTCTAAAATAGTTGTTACTGGAGTTGGCTGACTTGAAGATGGATTGAACCAAACTTCTATTGTATAAGTATCAGCGTTTGTAAAATCAGTAATACCGGAAGAACTAGGAATTCTACCATATTGACTAGTACCGTTAAATGTGTATCCAAGAGAATTGTATGATGGTGAACCTGTCATTGTAGCACTAAAAGTACCTGTCGATGTAGACCAAGTAGTATTATTATTAGCATTAAAAGGTAATAAAGATGTTTTTATATTATCAATTACAAAATCACCATTGGAATAAACATTTTTCAAAGCATCATAATTTTGTTTAATTTCATTCAGTGTTAATTTTTTATTATATAACATCATATTTCCAACATAACCAAAAGGTTGACCAGCTAAAGCATTGTTACCTAATCCCCAATGTGTGGTCGTTCCAACACCGTAAGGAATTGTGTTTCCTACTTGAGCATCATTTATATAGTATGTATGTGATGAATTATCCCCAACAACAGCATATTGAACCCAAACATCAACGGAAGATGTTAGACCATACCCAGAAGTTCTGAACTGAGCAGGTGGATTTCTATCCCACCATCCTAATGTATTTGTTCCATTAGGAATAGTAATTGGTGTGTATTTATCACCTGATATATTTGTATAAATTAGAGTTCTAAATGATGAGAAATTGTTACTTATAAGTCTTGCCCAGGCAACATATGTATATCCAGTTGTTGGTAATGTAGGACCTGTACCATTAACTTCAATTCTTTTAGATCCAGTAGTACAATCAAAAGATTTGAAACCAAATATAGTAGATGAAGTAGAGCCTGCTGTTAAAGTATGTGTATAATTATTACCACTTAAATCATTAACTGAAGCACCTGAGAAACTTGCTGGATCATTAGCATCTATCCAAATAGACATACTGCCTGTATAAATATAATTAGATTTAGTAAAATCATAATTATTTAATATTTGTTGTTGACTAAGAGCTGTATTATAAACGTGAAAAGCACCTAACTTCATTTTAGCTGGACTACCATCACCTAAACTTGTTGAATCAGCAGCGGCAATAGCATAATGTAATCCAGTGCTACCTAGATTATAAGGAGTATCTCTTATAAGATTTTTAGTACCTGCTAATTGACCATTCACATAACCTCTCATTGTAGTTCCATCATAGGTAAGACCAACATAATACCAATTATAAAAAGGTGTTGAAATTGAAGAATTTAAACTCGATACACCACCAAATCCCGTCCATAAACCAAATTTTAAATTTCCTCCAACTATTTCAATTTGTGAGTCATGCCAAAGTGTATTTGGTGTAGTCTGACCAATCTCAGCAACAATAACACCATTATCTGTTGGGTAAATCCAAACAAAGTGAGATATAATAAGTGATGTATTAACTGGTGATAATTTAGAATTTAATGATGTATTTGTTGATAAATAGTCATTAGTGCCATCAAAATTTATGTAACCATTTATAGAGTATGTTGGACCATTAGTAAGAGTGGCATTACTATTACCAACTAAGTCAGTGATATTTAATTTACCCGAATATGAATCTCTATCAGATATTTCATATCTTAAAATTAAACCATTTAATGTGAAACCTTTAATGGCGTTAAATAACTTAGATAAAGGTCCTGAGAATGATGAAAGTCTACTCAGCATATTAAATAAAAGTATTTATCTGTCCTAAGACTACCCAATTACCACCAATTCTCATAAATGTAAAACCAATAATATCTGTTTGATTAGTATTTCCGGTAGATAAACCAGACCATTTAATAGTTTGTGATGAGTTATTAATCTGAACCGCATTTGGTACATAAGCAGTTGATCCTTGCACAATAACTATTGTTACTGTTATAGCTCTATTATTATCGGTTGGAACATTAGTAAAGTTAGCTGTATAATTAGTATTAGCTGATGAGTGATACCAGTTAGCACCTGTTGAGAAATTATAAACAACTGTAGATGATGTAGCACCAGGTGTTGTATTTATAACCTCAGAAACTTCTTGAAGAACAGTTAGCCCATTAAATGAAGCGGTACCAGAAACTGTTAAATTACCAGATAATGTCCAGTCTGTTGTTGGTGTTACACCAGATGTTCCTGAACTACCAGAAGAACCACTTGATCCAGATGTGCCTTGACCACTTAAACTATTCCAAACTACTCCAGTTCTACCGTTGCCATCATTGAATGAAAAATATGATCCAGTTGATGCGTATGCTCTTAATTTATAAGTTGTTGATCCTGTTGTTGTTACAATATATTTACCCGTGCCTGTACTAGATCCGTTAGTCGATCCTGTGTTATAATATGACAATATTTCAGAATTTGGAAGTATATTATTTGCGTTATCTGTCAAGCAAAATTCTCCAGCATAAGCTAAGACAGTTGTATTTTGAGATCTCATGAAGTATGTGATCTCAAAAGTACCAGCTATTGGTATTGTGAATGAAAGAATATCAACTGGAGTAGAACTGGTAACTGAAATTTGTGCAGTTGATTGATATGCAGATCCAGTTGTGATTACCGAACCAATTGGTGTAATACCAGATGAGCCGGAAGATCCTGATAAGCCAGAAGTACCAGATGAGCCGGAAGATCCTGATAAGCCAGAAGTACCAGATGATCCACTAGAACCAGATGTACCATTAGTACCATTAGATCCAGTAACACCATTAGCACCAGTTAAACCAACACCAGTTTTACCACTTAAATTTATATACCAATAACTATATGTGTTACCAATAGATTCTGAATAATCAACAACAACTGACATACTACCAGTAAGTGTATCATATGAATCAACTGTACCTACTATATTACCACTAATACTATCCTCTACATAGTCATCAACCATATATAAGTTTGGATAAGTATCATACATTATAACAGTTTCACCCGGTGTATAAGCTAAATTAGTTTGTGTTGTAAATGTTACAACATATCCCGGCTCAGGTACAACAATCTGATTGCTAGAAGTTCCTCTATATTTGACAGTTCCTTCAACTACAAAATCTACATATCCTTTATCAACTAATGAATGTGTTACAAATCCTAATTTATAATCAGATTGATAAACTAAACCTTGTGTATTTCCAATAGAAACCAAACCAGAATCCCCACTTAGAGATAGTTGACCACCAGCATTTATAGTAACATCATTAACTGATAATATTTGAGTAGAATCATTTGAATCTAAACTAATAAAGTCTGAAACAACATCAAATACCGAACTAGTAAAAACTAAATTATCAAATCCAGTAAAAAGTAAATCATTTGACCCACCATTTAATACTACTGTTTTACTAAGGGTACCACCTAAACTAACGGTTAATCCACTTAAAGTCAAACCATTACTATACTCATAAGATGATCCACCAGATACACCTGATGATCCGCTTGTTCCATTTACACCAGATGATCCACTTGTTCCATTAGATCCGGTAGCACCATTTACACCAGATGATCCGCTTGTTCCATTTACACCAGATGATCCGCTTGTTCCATTTACACCAGATGATCCGCTTGTTCCATTTACACCAGATGATCCGCTTGTTCCATAGAAAGTACCATCTACACCAGATGTTCCTGATGATCCAGATGATCCATTAGTACCATTAGCAACACTATCTATGTAATTTTTAATTTCCTTATCAATTACAAATGGTGTCTTTTGTGTTAATGTATCAATTTGAGATTGTAATCTAGGTAAAGCTAATTTAGCTTCATTTGATGTTGAGAAATTAATAGTTATAGTTCTACCACCTTTTAAACTAACTTTTAATAAATTATTAGAAACCATCGAATCAACGACAGAAAATGGATTAATGGTGAATTTAACAATACCAGTATTATCTAAAATTTGTATATTTCTATCTGTAGATGTTATCGGCCTTAAGAATCTATCGTAACTATAACTCATTTCTATTATTTATTTTTTTAAGCTGTTATATTTAAATCTACTATAACTCCATCTAAATAGTTTTGTGCTATATCAGAGAAGTCAAATGTCAATGAATATGTACCTGGAATCACAATTGTTGGAACAACACCACTAGATCCACTAATAATTAAATTAGAAGGCATCATATACATATACCCATCTCTATTATCTTCTATAGAGTCAACTAATAAGTAAATTAATTGATTTTTATCTATAACAGTTCCACTATATGTTCCATCTGTACTAATTGAAATAGATGTTGAAAAAGTATAACCAGTAACACTATATGAACTACCACCTACATAAGTAGGAATAGACGATGTTAATGATGAAGATATAGTAGCACCAGTACCACCAACATATGAATTAAAATATAAAACAGGATCAGTTAAATCAACTACTGGACTTAAAGTATCAATATCAACACCTGGATTTTCAAGAATATAATTCAATAATGAATGAGCTTGGAAAGCATCATTTTCTGTTAAGAATTGTAAAAATACAGTACCATATGTAGTATTATCAATTATTAATATAGTTCCAATTTTTTCTATTGAATTTATAGTATTTAATAATATATAAATTAAAGGTTTAGGAGGTGAGTTTTTGTCATTAATTACAATTGATTCACCAACAATATGGGATTTGATATCAGTATATTCTAAACCTGTAAAAGATGTACCTGTTTGATTTAAAGTATCATTAAAGAAAGAATATGTGTCATCAAGAACAGCAACCATAACATCAATAAAAACAGGATATTTAGTACTTGGGTTTGTTAAATAAAGTTGCGGAATTCTATTTGATGAATTACCAGTCAAAACCATCATTTGTGCAAATGAGTTTATTCTAGTTAAATCATCATAATAACTCCAATTAATATAGTTGTCTTCTTCATTTACAGATTTTTGGTTATAAGTAGCTCTAATACAAAGAAAAGTAGCATTATCACCAAGACCTAAGTGATTAAGTAAATAGTTTGTTTGTCCTATTTTTAAGATTATTCTGCTTTTTAGAATTTGTTTATAAGGCATTCTTAAATCAGATGTTATAAGCCTTTCTCTAGTATCAGAACCTTGTATAGCTACAAAGTCACCACCATTTATTTTAATGAATTGACTACTATTTCCGAATAATGATGCGCCACATCCTGCCATAAGTTATTAATAATTTTAATGTATATATTAAAATTAAAATTCTTTATTTTAAAAGATGTTCTGTTTGAATTAAATATCTATCACCGATTGAAGAAATATCTGAGTCTGATATTCTAGTAATTGTAAATCTATATCCTTTATTTAAACTAAAGTAAGGAATATTTGACAATTCTGTTGAATAAGTACCAGATGTCATAAATCCATTAGGATCATGAATATATTTTGGTAGAGTAGCACTTGCTCCATAAGCCACCAATTCATTATTAGTAGATATGTCTAAATAGATATAAGAACTTGTAGTACCAATACTAGAAATATCATACTGACCAGAAAAGTTAAATACAGAAGTAGTACCAACTAATAAATCATTCATCATAAGTGTATCACCTGACTTCAAAGTATTATTTAATAATAAATAATTTGAATTAAGCGGAACTTGTAATATACTACCTGCATTTAATATAATAGGATTATTTAAATCAACATTAAAATTAAATTTATCACTTACATATGAAAAATTAGCTCGTTGAGCAACACTATTAAATGCCACTGGTAAGTCAATATTTGTAATCAAAGGAGTTTCTACTGGTAAAACAGTTGTATTTGGTATGTAGATTGTTTCTCCTGCTGAAATATTAGAATTAGGATTATAAGTATATTTAATATAAATATCTAATTTTTTATTTTGTGTTGATGTTGATGTTGAATCAATTACAAATTGACAAGATTGTCTATAGTTTAAATCTCTGTCTAAAACAACAACTAATCTATCTTCATTAGGTAAAGTTAAATTAACTTCATCATTATTAATGATATTTACAAAGAAATCTTTGTTCTCAGGAACATTTATATTAATAGGGATTATTCCAGTAGTTGTATATAAATTAGTTGTATTAATTGATGTAACTGTTTTATAACCAGTATCAATATTCTCTAAAGTTAATACAGTAAAACTTGGAGTTTCTTGTTGAACAACTTTGATTGTATCAGATGTTTGTAATTGATTTGTTTTATATAATATCAATAAATTTTCAAGATTTTTAATCTTAGCATTTATTGTATCAAGATCAGTTTGTGTATAAAGTAATTGTCTAATATTACTTATTTCAGTCTTAATATCAGTATTCTCAGCAACCATGGTTAAAAATGTATCATTAATAGAAGCTAATCTTGTCATAGCCGTATTAAATAAATCCATACCAAATAAAGTATTAACTGAGTTAGGATTATAAGCATCTTGTGGGTTATCATTAATTATATTAAAACTTAAATTTAAACTAAAAGCATAAGATGTACCATCATGAACACCATTAGAAACAAGCTTTTTATAAATAGGTAATTTAAGACCAACTTCTTCAGTAACAGGATTATTTAAAGGATTGTCTAAAAATGATATACCATATAAATTAGTTGAAACATTTCCATTAGTATCTTGAATAGTATAATACCATAAAATAGCATTAAATTCAAAATCTTTTGGTGGAGCATTATCAACTTCCATAGCATTAAACTGGTCAAATGTTTGAATAGTACCACCATCAATATTCATCTTAACATAGTGAGTAGTATTAAAATCTAAAACAGATCCATCAACGGTATATCCATCAATAACTGGATTATTAGTATCACCACTAACACCATAATAATCACCACTTCTTCTAATAGAGTCCCCATTAGAAACTTCATAAGTGAAATCTTCAGTATCAAACTGACCAAAATATGAACCAGGATAGTTTTGAGGAGTATTAACAATTGGTGATGTGAATAACTCAGCTCCCATAATTTCTGGTTGATATTGACTAGGTATAATTGGAAATGTTAAATTAGGCTTATAGTTATTATCACTATGTAATCTAAATAAAATATCAGGAGTTTGACCAGTATGATCTGGAACTAAAGCATAAACCTCAGTATATGATCTATTTGACTCTTGAACATTGTTAATACCATTTACTTCACCAATATATTGAACTAATCTATTATAAACTAATCCAATAGAACCACCATCTGTTTCAAGATAAGTTCCAGAAACTAAGCCATTTGTTGGTATATCAAAAATAACTTTTTGACCTTGTGTAGCTCCAGCTGCTATTAATTCAGTAACAGTTGTTTGTAAAGTCCCTGATTCTATACCAGGAATTTCTGTATTAGTTAAAGCTGTTATACTAGTAAACTTAACAATATCACCAACTCTAAAGTTAGTTGTTGCATAAAACTCAACCTCTAAATAACCTGGTTGATTTGAACTTTCATAAAATGAATAAGCTGACCAATCTATAATTTCTCTTTCTTTCCAAAGATATTCTGGAAAATAAGTATCATCATTTGGATTAGCACTTGAGAACTCATCTAAATTTGAAAAATATTCATCACTAGGAGAAGCTGGTTCATACTGAATAACATTTAATTTCTTACACCACTTCCAAAATATTTTCTCAGTAGTAGTATATGGTTCATTATTATCATAATAATATTGGCTATTATTTAATTTAGATTCCTTTATAACAACTTCTTGATTAGCAACATAGTTTCTTAATGATTCAACTAATTGTTCTGAGTAATCAATTGAAATTGCAGCGTTTGATGATTTTTTGAATACATCAAAATCCCAATAAACTGGTGTAGCTTGAGTACCACCTACATTATTTAAATTTTGTTTTGGAAAATTTAATAAAGCATATTTAGAAAAATACATTTTATAATTTTGATTCTGATACGCAGCTGATATATCTTCTGCAGCACCTGGGAAACAATAAAAGGTTGTGCCATTATCTTTAAGCTTCTTATAAAGTGGTGTACTTGCCATCTAGTTAAATTAATTTTATTATCTATATATATTTATTTCATACTTCTGTTTGTATTAAAAAGATAAACTAATCTTCTTATTTATATATAAAATAAAAAATCATTTAAGATGCTAGGACACATATATTACGCATTTGGATTAATTATAGTAGTATCATTACTTACCATATTAGTTAAGTTTAAACAAATAACAAATATTAGAGAATGGTATACAAAATTCAAAAAAGTAACTGGTAAAACACCTAAGGAAAAGGATTTTAGAAGTAAGGAGGAATCTGTCCTATACAATTCATTTTCATCATTGTTGTTGTTTGAATTTACTTGGGCTATCTTAGGTCTATTAACAAATAGTTGGTATGTGTTTCTTTCTTTATTTATAATTACTTTAATTATAAACTTAATAAAAAGACCAATAGAATTTACACTTATTGATAAAATTTTAGGATTTTTAATTATTCTATCAAAATTATTGATTTATTTATACTTAGTTATAAACCATTATCATTTACATCTTGATACTTGGAGTTATATTAAAATGATATTCTAAATCATTTTAACAACTTCCTTAACAGCTCTTTTAACACCAGCTATAATATAGTCATAAAGTCCAATAGAATTCATCTTACTTGGTACCTCATCAAAGAAATTGATATTATTAAGTATTTCATCTATATCATTTCTCCAATCTAAGTAAAATTGATAAAGGTCATCTTGCTTTATTAAAGTTCTTATTTCAACATCACTTTTTTTCACAAAGGAATCAACAAAAGAATCAACAGAGTCATATTGCTTTTCTGTATCAATAGTATCTTGAATTAAAGAAGTGACTTTATCCTTTAACTCTTGATATTTACCATCTTCTTGAGATTCTTTAATATATTCAAAATACTTTTTAATCATATACTATATATTAATTTCTAATTTAATTTTATCCCCAAGTACCATTAAATACCCCATTATACCAAATACCACCATCCCACAATCCATTATTGAAGATACCATTTATCCAAATTCCAGAATTCCAATTAGATCCTTCAAAATAACTAACAACTCTTAAATTCAAATCTTTTTCAGTTATTGAATAAGTACCAGTTAGATTCTCATCAACATAAATAGTTGAGAACTTACCAGCAGCGTCTTCTGTTTGATATAAGACCTTATATGTAGTTGGTATATCATTACTACCATAAACAGAAAAAGATCCACCATATTGATTATCTATGACTTTTATAGTGTCTCCAATATTAAACTTAAATATACCATTTAATTGAAATGTATTATCAGTTGTGTCTACTCCACATATTTGTATATCTTCGAGAATACCACCATGCCATGTACCAGATCTAAAATCCATATTATATGCAATTCCACCATACCAATTACCACTTGACCATATACCAGTTTTCCAAATAGATAATTTATGAACAGATGAAACATCAGGTAAACCTTGGTCATTTAGATTTAATCTACTATGAAATTCACCAGTAACCCATTTACCAGCATGCCATGTAGAAGTTCTACTATTAAATGATTTAACACCAAATCTAGACTTTTTATTATTCTTTTGGTCCCAAACACCATTATACCACATACCATTTTCGAAGTCACCACCATCCCAACTACCATCTAACCAATAAGCAGGTTTATTATTGGTATTAAATATACCATTCTTCCAATTACCTAAAACCCAAATACCCCCTGTAAAATTACCATCAATCCAAGTACCATCATTCCAAATACCATTAAACCAGTTACCTGTACTCCAAGTACCACCATACCATCTACCATTTTCCCAGGTACCATTTTCCCAGGTACCATTATACCATCTACCATCATACCATACAGAACTTGTAGTATTAGATATTTTCTGAACATCTATAGTAATAAGTTTATCAACAATTGTATTTGATTTCCAAATACCACCATACCAATCACCAGATACCCATATACCTGATATCCAAGTTGCAACTTTACCATTAGAACTACCAAACCATCTACCACAATGCCATATACCAGTATACCAAATAAGGTTCATATTAGTATCCATTCCTATAATAGCATCCGATATTTCAGCCTCTAATAACCAAGGGTATAAAGTAGTAATAATATCAAGTGTTAATCCATCAAGTAATTTAAATTTATATTTTGTATAATCAACATCAACTAATTTATGTTTACTACCAACTAAATCAACATTTTCAGGTTGTAAGTTAATAGATATCTTAGTTTTTTTATCTACACCTAAGTCAATTAAATCAACAGGTTGATAATTAAAGAAAGGGTCTTGTCTAATATATTTAACAAGGCCTGGATCTGATCCTATCAATGTAGGTGTTCCAAATTGTTTATAAACAAAGAAGTTATATTCATCACCTGGGAAAGTACCAACTGTATTAAATCCAAAATATTGAGGATTTAATTCTTGAGATGAACCAGTACCACCATTAAATTCTAAAATAACACCATCTCCTTCTTTTAGACCATGTTTATCAGAGCATGAAATATAAAGATAGTTATTAGAACCGGTTGCAAAGTTTGTTGTTGTTTGAATATTAACTTCAATTTCTTTATCTAATTTTGTTATATTAAGTGCTAACTCATTTTTATAATCAGTGTAAATAACACCACTTAAATTATCAATAATATCTGAATCAGATAATAGAATCTTAGCATATGAATCTGTAGGAAACTTAAAGTTTAATTCTGATTCATAATTAGAATAAGTATAACCAGTTGCTATTTCTTTAACCGAAGACATTGGTCTTTGTATATTAGAAAGTTCTTGTAAGTCACTGCTAATTTGTGATAAAAATCTTCTAGATACAATAGAAACAAATTCAATATCATAGTATAAATCATATTTTAACTTCTTATGAAACTCTATAATATAAGCTTTTTGACCATCACCTAGATAACTATCAGTTTGATACTTATTAATAATCAATAATTTATCGGTGGTAAATGTTGTTGATCCAGCAGATATTAATATATTAGACCAAGCTGATAAACTAACATCAACATATGTATATTGTAGTAAACTTTCCCATTCTAATTTTAAATCTTCACCAAATACTAATTTATTTGTGTATGAATTAGTATCTATGTAAATATTACCAGCTGTTAATCCTGAAAATCCTGGATAGTATTGATTATCAACTCCAGGAATAAAATAGTAATTAGGCATTGCTAAAAACTCTTTACCTGGACTAAATAGTGTGCTATTAATATTCTCTAAATATGAAAGTATCTCATAAGTTGGTTTATATCCAAATTTTAAGAAAGTGTCTTTATAAGACATACTAAATGTAGTTCCTGAAAAATCAACTTCTGATGATAAATTATAATATGATGTTAAATAATTAAACTTAGAATCAATTTGAATATTCTCTAATATTGAAGATGTTCCTAAAACAGAAGCTGTTGAGTAAGATAACTCATAAGCATTTGATATTGGATGTAAATTAAATCTAGTTTCTAACTCACTTGTAATATTATACTGATTTAAATTTGTAACGGTAATGGAATAAGTGCTTGATTTAATATCATTTAATATAGTTTCATTAAAATCAGTGTAAGCGTAACAATATTTACTACTTCCCGTTGCAAATATTCTATTAATAATAAAATTATCACTAACAACACCAGATTCAAATCTAATAACATCACCCACATTAATATCCTCTATAGATTTAACTTTATAAACCATTAAATAATCATAAAGATATAAAGAATATGTAGCAGATGGTATAGATATTGCGGTTAAACCATATCCATTATATCTACTTGATTGTGGAGAACTATTAGTAACACCTGGTCCAAATGTAGAAGAATCTCCAATATGTGGTGCTAAATTAAATATATCATTATAATTTATTGTAACATTTGAGGATGTAAATGAATTTGTGGTATTAAAAGCTGAATAACTAAATCTAAATGACATTTCTACTTTAGATGAATCACTTAAAGGAGAATTACTATAATATTCAAATGTTTTTAATCTATCAGACCAATAAGTTAACCAGTTAGTTTCACCACTAAGAGGTTTTAAATTAATATAAGTAGGTATTGAATATGTTGAAGAAGTTGCAGAATTTGGTAATCTATAATTCTGTTGGTCATCAAAGAAATTTAACTTAGATGCAATATCATAATCTAAAAATAACAACTTAGATTTTAATCTAACACTAAAAGTAGAATCTAAAACCTCATCTATTAAATAACTATAAGTAGCATAATCAAATAAAGAATTATTACCAGCTACTAATAAAACAGATTGATTATAATCTTTAATTGAGTTAGCATAAACATCTTGTGATAATGTAGCACCAGTAGCACCATAAATTATATTAGACACTGAACTTGAAATATATTGAAAGTTATTAATATCAAAAGAATATATTTCTTGTCCTGAAAAATAAAACTGATTAGTATCCGATTTCCAAGTAACTGAGTTAATATCACCATAATTATAAGGTTCAAAATCTAAGTAAAGGAAATCATAATCAACAAATCCATTAAGATTATAAACAATAAAATTATTATTATTAGTGATTAACATTAATCCTTCTTTATAGGGAGGTATACTTGATGTTATTCCTACACCATAAGAATATGTTAAACCCCAATTACTACTAGTAAAAGGAACAATTGAATTAATATCTTCTACTAAGATATATTCATCATCATCATCTATATACTTAGCAACTCTTTTCTTATTTATAGTCCAATCACCACCAGTTAATATAAATTCCAAAAATACACCAGAATCACCAACTACATAAAACTTATCTATAGAATAATAAATAACTTTGTTATAACTATATCCAGAAAAATCATCAACATTAATTGGCATCCAATTGTGACCACCATCATTAGTATAGTAAATAATATTAAAATCACCAACTACAACACCTCTTAAATCATTAAAAAATGAAATAGATTTGAGAGATGATAAAACATTAATACTTGACTTTTGAATACTAAAATCTATTTTAGAAACTTTTAAGATAGTTCCTTCATCACCACAAACCCAATAGTATCCACTAACCTCAACTATACTTCTGATATTAACTTTATACTTATTATTTATAATATGTTCTATTCCTTCCTGATAATTAATGATACCACCAAACTCACCAACTGCTATTAATCTTTCAGGTATACTATATGTAAAACCTAACACAGAATCATAATATGTTTGAGTAGAATGTTTTAATATATCATAATAATTTAAATCTAAAACATTATTATAATCAACTCTATTTCTAATAATCCAATTATGTTTTTCCTTAAAATCAATTGGTAGATTTTCAGAAGTTGTTGGATAATAACCATTTCTCATTCTTGTTAAATGAAATTGTTTATCTTTATTTGTGGCTCCTAATTTAACACAAATACTATATCTAACACAATCAGCATAAATATCTAAATCAGTTTCTTTAACCAACTTACTATCTTTATAAATATAAATTCCATTAAACTCATTATAGTAGTAATAATCAGTATCAACTGAGCCAATAGCTTGATTAAGAGCTTCATAATAATTAGTTGGATAAAAATAAGAATCAGCATCAATAAGACTAGATAAAGTAACATTTGTTCTTTGATCCTTAATTAAAATTCTATGACCTTGTTTTAAAGTAACTCCATCTATAACTAATCCTACTTTCTTATCGGCTATGTTTTGAATTTCTTCTGTGCTACAAACATCAACATATATAAAGTTATTAAGTGAATCATCAATTAATCTTTTTGGAGTAAATAGATTTTTTAATGTTAATCCATATTCTTTAGAATATTTATCAAAATATTCAGTTGAGGTAGTGGCAGAGATAGCTCTTGTATTGGTTGTTGGTATTGAAGGAATACTATAAGGACCAGATACATACCAGTTTCTAGGAATATAAGATCCTAGTATATCATAAATATTATCTAAGTCATTAACTGGATAATAGGTAGCCCCACTTAAACATTTACTGTAAAATCTTACACTATCTAATGTTTGTTTTAAATAATCATAATTTTCTTTAGTAAGTGAGTCTGTTTGTCTGTACCACTTATTGAATTCGGTGTCTAATGTCCACATATTATTTCTTTACTTTTAATTCCCATACTACAGTTTTACTATCTAATAAAACCGCACTTTTTAGTATTTTAACCTTTGACTTTTTTAAAATAGATTTAATTCTATCAACAAATTCATTATGTTTATAGATATCTTTTGAATAATCAGATATATCTATATTATAATCAACCTTATCCGAAAAAATCAAATCATATATTAAATCATCCTCACTCTTCTTCACCTTTTATAAAAAGCCAAATTTTATCTTATATATTAAAACTTTATACTTCTTATCAACATATAAAAGGTAATTGGTCAACACCAATATATAATAAAAAATAATCTTTCTAATGAGTAAAGAAAAGCAAAAAAACCAAAAGGAAATAGACAGTATGGTTGAAGACTTCAACCGAAACAGAACTCCACGTAAAACAGGAATTACTAAAACTGAATGGGAGAAAGTTAAAAATATTATATCATTAACCCCTAAACAACTTGATCTTTACAAAGGCGTTAGAAATAACACTCTAACAATCTGCCAAGGTCCAGCAGGTACAGCAAAAACATTTGTAGCTTGTTATTCCGCTCTTGGATTATTAGCTGATAAGAAAATTGAAAGAATTATTTTAACCAAACCAATTCAGGAAAGTGGGGAATCACTAGGCTTCTTACCTGGAACAATAGAGGAAAAGACAGATCCATATATGCAATCTTACTTTTCAACATTTCAAAAAATTATTGGTAAACAAACATTTGAATTCATGAAATCAATTGGTGAAATTGTTGTTGAACCTATCGCTTATATGAGAGGAACTACTTATGATGATGCGATTATGTTATTAGATGAGGCTCAAAACTGTACCATGCATCAATTAATGTTATGGTCTACTCGTTTAGGTAGAAACTCTAAAGCAATTATGATGGGTGATATTTCTCAATATGATATTAAAAAAAGAGATTCTAAATTTTTAGACTTTATTTCAATTGTAACTGGTGAATATAATTACAAAGCTGATGATACAAAAAGTCAACAAAACTATAAATCACAATTAAATGATGTTTATAATCATAGATTTGAAGTAGAAGATATTGTAAGAAATAAATTCTTAATAGATTTAGTAGATAGATATGAAAAATATAAATATCAAAATAACTTATAAAAATAAAAACCACTCATTATGAGTGGTTTTTTTATTATTCATCCCATTCAGGATCGGGTTCTGGTTCTGGCTCAACAGAACCGTTACTTTGAATTAAAATATAATCATAATTCCACTTTCTACTATTAGAAAAGGTTCCTTTATATTCATTAAAATATTTAAATGTATCTAAATATGGATAATACCTAAAGTCACAATTTTCTAACTTAACAATAAAATCAATTGTAGATGGAACACCACCAATATCAAATATTTTTTCTGTTTTTGCACTCTGAGTCCATTTTGGAATATATCCATTTTCATTAGCCCATTTCTTAAATAAGATAACATCATGATCATAAACAGAATAAATTCTATCCATTATTTTATAAGTATTACCTTCAAGATCAACAACATCATTCCAAAGAAGAGCTCTACATCTTACTTTATTATCAACTAAAAATACAGCCATTTTAATATTAGGATTTTTAGCATAAATTTTCATATACTTATTACGGTCATAATATCTCATACAAGAATTCCACAAAGATCCAAATCTATTACCATTTGGTGTGTAGTAATTTTCTTCTAAATACCATTTTAATATTTCATCACCTTCTACTATTTTAATAGATTCAGTAGTAGCGTTAAAATATGATTTAAAAGAATTAACAAAAGATTCAATTGTTTGGTCATTAATTGAAAATGTACTAAAAGATTTTTCAGAAATAAATTTTCTAATAAATCTGCCTATTTTTATTTTAACTCTACCTATTCCTTTCTCATAAGGATCAAATTCATCTACTTTACTATACTTTGATTTTGGTAAATAAGATAAAAAATCATCATCTTCTTTTTTGATAAAATTACCTTCTTCTAAGATTAAATCACCACTTCCGTGTATTAGGATATCAGATATTTTATTTGAAGTCAGTGACAAGAAGTCAATCATTTCTGAATTAAAAATAAGCCGTTTGAACATTTAATATATAGTTTTATGAAGTTTCTGCTTGAATATAAATCTTTTTACAATGAAGGTGACATTATACTTATTGAATATTGGTATAATGACATGATTGTTCCAGTAAAAATACTTGAAAAGGTTTCTAAACAATCCTATAAAGTTACTCACAATGTTGCTAATTCTAAAATTAAGAATGCTCCAGATGAAGTAATAAAAACAAAGGATATTATTGATATTGCTCGTTAACATATTGAACTAAATAAGTATAAAATAATTTATCAGAGTTATTATCCATATCCAAGTATTGTTCTTTTATAACATCTAAATCATCTTCTGTTAGTTTACCAACAAATTTAGACATAATCCACTCATAAGAGTCTCCTCTTTTATTAGAGTTTGTATTAACAACTTTTTTATTTTCAGTGATATCAATTAATCCACCACCATTATCATAATATTTTCTACCTTGTTTCTTAAAAGATTCACTTTGATCATACCAATCATCGTGATATCCATAATCCTTTCTAGTTGACTTTTTAGTTCCAAAATCACGACTTCTCCAATTATCATCATCACTAGACCATCTATGTGTTGGTGTTGTTTTTCCATAAGAACCATATCCATAGTTATGAGATTTGTATTCAGTTTTAGTCATATCTCTTTTAGTAACTAAATCTTCCCAATTAACTAATAAACAAGCTTTTGCTAATTTTTGTAAGTGTTCAATATCTTGTTTTTCACCAGTAGTATGTTCTTTATAATAACCAACAGATAAATTAGTACACTCTGGAATAATATCAACAAACTCAGCAGAGTCAGTGTAAATACCACTATCATCTGTTTTATAAGATAATCCAGATTTATTTAATTGTTTTGCTAATTGTTTACCAAAATCATCTGAACAGCATCTTGATGAAGATTGATAAGTAATTACAGAATCTAAACCTCTACGGTCAAATGAAATCATTCTATCATATTTACCTTTGAAGTCACCATATTTAGAAGCTAATCCAGATCCAACACAACCAACTTCTTCACCTATAAAGAAGTAGTATAATCCAGGAATATTATGTAACATCATCCATAACATAATAGTCATACCTGCTTTATCATCAGCTCCTAAAATGGTTTTACCATCTGTTTCAATCATATTACCCCTGAAAACATGAGATACAGAAGTATGTTCTTTACAAGCAGTGTCTAAGTGAGAAGAAAATATAGTTCTTGATTCACCAATTTTTATGAAATAGTTTCCGTGTTGGTCAGTTTGAATTTGTTCAGGGAATAAACCAGATTTAATCATTTCTTCAGCTAATACATCTTCATACCCATATGGATATGTATTTGAAGTTAGCTTCAAAAATGTTTCAAATATAAAGTTGTCTTTTTTTATCACTTTTATTTAGATTGATTATACAAATATACGGATTTTTAAATGAAAACAAAATTATTAGTAACAATAAATAAATAATATATAGAGATATGAGTTATGTTATTGATAAAGGAATGGAATGGGATGGTATTTACAAATATACCACAGATTCTGGTATTTCTTACATGGTTAAAATACATGA
>Ga0209084_1000632_pt1 | contig 32887 bp, 49 predicted proteins | sample C_130820_MF_Meta_FD_187309 | JGI IMG/M metagenome (GOLD analysis project Ga0209084, IMG submission 187309) | Freshwater microbial communities from Lake Croche, Canada to study carbon cycling - C_130820_MF_MetaG (SPAdes) (version 2) | ecosystem: Environmental > Aquatic > Freshwater > Lake... | reverse complement strand
TCATTTGTTTACAAAAATCTCTTGAATTTCCACTTGAATACTTCTCAAAATATTCATAACGTACTTTATAATTTCCTTTATCTAATGAACTTTTTGCACTTGGTGAAGATTTTATAACTCCAGCAAATTTTTGTAGTATATTTTCTTTATTTTTTATTTTAGAATTTGCCCATTCATCAATAGAAATATTGCTATCTGAATATTCTCTTTTATCAACAAGCTCCCATTCATCATCTATACTTTCACCTTTTAATAATTCAAGTATATTATTTCCATCTTCATCAGTTAAATCTTTGCTTAAACAAGTATGTGAACTCATTTGTGTTGGTGTATCTAATGCTTTAGTTAATTCACCATCTATATCAAGCGGTTGAAGTTGTTTAAACGCTAAATCCAAGCTAATTTCATTAAAAGCTAACACTTTATCTAACCCATCACAAATTAACTCTTGAAATGGTCTAATAACCATATTTTCAAAAAGAATATAACTATTTTTTAACTCATCTGCATTAGCACTAAATCCTGTTGATGTTGCAATTCCAAAAAGTAAAGGACTTGTTACATTATGCGATAACATTATTTTAGCCAAACATTCATCGGATAAATATTTGTAATGTTCAGGTGCATCGTTTAATGGAATATCATCTACAGTAGTTTTTTTAGTTTCATCCGAATTAAATGCAACTATTACCTTTTTACCTTTGCTTCCTGTTAAAGTAGATTTAACTTTAGATTGAATAATAGATTGTTGTTCCTCTGTTGGAACTCCATTATTAAAATTAACTATTTTTGTACCTGAAAATCCGTTTTGAACTTCGTTAATCAAATAGTTAGATATTTCTTCTTCTAAAGCTGCGTAACTTACTCCACCAATATAATCAACATTAGAATAATACTTTTGACCTATTGTATAATTGCCCACCCGCAAAATCTCGAGTTTTTCTGTCTTACTTCCGTAGCCAAATAAAGAAATTCTTTTAGGTGGGAATTTCTTAATATCTTCCCAATTATCTGAATAATAAATCGCTTCTACAACTCCATCTTTATTACATTTTTCACTTCTAACTAAATTAGTAGGTAAATGTTCAACTCTTACAATCTTATCTTTCTTTTCATTGTAGATTAACTGCAGATTAAACTCACCTAATAATTTTAAATCCTTTGTTATTTTTCTAATAGTATCTTTAGAAAACAACATTTTCATTTGTGCAAACTCATTAGGTTTACGATTTGCATCGTTAGCAGTCAATCCTTTTCCATAAATAAGTTTAGTAATATTATTTATTACTGCATTATTTGTAGTACTTCCGTTATATCTGTCAATTAAAAACTGATAGTAATCATTATTATCACCAAAATCAACCCATTCATCACGTTTATTTTCAGTGATTTTAGGTGCTTGGTAATCTGCTAATTGTATAAAGTGTATATTACTCATAAATTACAAAATCATTCGTTGTATGGTTTGCTATATAGTCACCATTATTAATAGTATAATCTTTTATTTCTTGATTTGTACACATTATCTTATCTCGGTACAAAGGTACTCCATGAGCATCAAAACAATTAAATCTGTAAGTATGCCCATCAATTAGAAAACTAAATGTACTATTGATTTCTAACTGCATATAATAACGCTCACTTACTAAAGTAGGATTGTTTATTGTTGTTGAAGTGTTTGTTAATTCATCAATAAATACCATTGAAGCAATATCTTTACTTCTTGGCATAAATCTAAAATTTTGACTGTATGTGTAATCTTTTAAAATTATCATACTTATATAACGTAAAAGTTAGTATTTTGTTTCTAAAAAAAAACCTTACCGATTAAAGTAAGGTTTTAAAACAATTATGAAAACAACAATTATGAACCTGATACAACTGTAAATCCTGCAGTAGCTAATGATGTTCCAATGAAATTAGCAGGTACTCTTTCCATAGCTTTCAAGTCAAGTGTATATCCTGACATATCACCCATAGTAGCACCAGTTACAATAGTTCCACCTGTAACTTCCATTCCGTACTCTAAACCACATAAAAATAAATTTCCGTTATGATCCTCAACAATTACGTTTGGTCTACCATAAGATAATAATTTAATTTGTTTGTGGTCTACTGCAGTTAATTTTTTCAAAGTTAATTTTAAATTTTGCTCGAAAAAAGTAGTTCCATTTTCTCTGTTAGATGTTATAGTTTGGTCAAAACTATTTGTACCTTTCAATTCATATTTGTAGGCACTTAAAGAAGAACCTGTAACTGAATCAATAACATCTGTATTTGTTGCGTTATAAGTAACTCCTGTAATTTTACCGAAGTTTACAAAATAAACATTTTTTAATCCACCAACTGAATCTTTACAAGGTTCAATTCTACCTAATGAAATATCACAAGCCATAGTATTTTTTTTTAATGATTAATAATAAAAAAGGTGGCGTTTATTGCACCACCTTTAATTTAACTATTTTGCTATTAGTTAGCAGAGTTAGTAATTCCGTAAGTAGCAATATCTTCGATTGCAGCATATTGAACACCTGCAGCCATACGCATTACAATTCTTACATTGTTACTTCCATCTGTTTCTGACATATCAATTACTCTTACTTCTTGTAAATCAGAGTTTAAAGAACAACCAAAGAATAAATTTGATTTCAAAGTAGCAACTGCAGTATTAGCAGCTAAACCTTGTGCAACAAATATTTTGATACCATCAAAAGATAAACTTCCGTTGTTATACCATTGAGTACCCATTGCATTAGTACCATTAGCACCTAAACCTGAAGCACCAAATCCACCTAATGCTCTTACATATGCTTTAGCAATATTTTGAGAAACATAAATATACAAATCATCTTTTCCGTAAAGTGTAGCAGGAATAGCATCAACAAGTGAACCTAATTGTGCAACTACATTAGAAGAAGTAACAGTTGTTCCTGCAACTTCTTGAGCAGTAGGCAATCCTGCATCAGCAGCAATTTTAGTTACAAAACCATCAAATTGACCTGAAGTACCTGTAGCACCAGTCCAAATTGCAACCTCATTTTGAGCAGCAACTTTAGAAGCTACATAACCAATTAAGTATTCTTGAAAAGATGGTGGTAAAGTATCAAAAGATGAATAACCTTGCTCAATTCCTTGCCAAGTTGAGTGAAAAGTAGTTTTACAAAGTTGTAAATTTACTTGTAAATCTTTTACTTGCAATACTCTTTCAGTTAATGTAAGTGTAGAAGTAGCAGTAAAATCACAAGTTGCATCTTTCAAAATTCCATCAGTTGCAACTTTTTGAAGAACTTGTTTGTATTTTACGTTTGGTAAAATTTCAACTCCACCATTTTCAATAGTAGGTGAAGATAATAGAGCAGCAGCAACGTATTTCTTTGCAAACTCTCCAGCATAAGTAGTAGTTAAACTTGTAGTAGTAGCCATTTTTTAATTTTTAGTTTTTAATATTAATTTTTAGTTTTTAAATAATTTTGAGAATACAACATCTTCAGTTGTTCTTTCTCTTTTTGATGCAAATTGAAAAGAATCTTTTACAATTTCATTTTCAGGATTGTGATTGATTGGATTTGCAGCAGGTATATTACTTGCTAATTCAACTTTCAATCTTTCAATTTCTGCTTGTAATTCAGTAGTTTTTTCAACCATAGCAAAGAAAGTTTCTTTAGATACAGTTTCAACTACTTTTTTAGCAGTAGCTTCAGCCATTACAGGTTCTGTTGCCTCTGCTGCAGGATGATTCGTTTCAGGCATTGCTTCCTCTACTGCTTGTGGTGCAATAGATTTAATTATACCTTCAACTTCTACAACCAAAGCATCACCATTAGCCAATGTATATTCACCAACTGGCATAGGTACAACACCATCAGGAGTAACAATTCCTACTGAATAATCAGGAGTAAATTCCTCTGCTTCAATGGTGGTAACTCCATCCATTAAAGTTTGTTGAGCAAGTTTTACTTCCATAGAAAGTAATTGCTTAACATTGTTTAAAACATTTTTGTACATATTTAATTAATTTTAGTAATTACTCTTTCAGTATTAGTATTAACAATAGTTATTGTAGATTGTTCTACTAATGCACCTACACCTTGATTTTGCAATTCACCAGTGCAGCATTCTTTTTTATAAGTGTTATCTTTACAAAGACAACCTCTTTTGCCACCTACAGGTGATGTTACTTTATTTGCCATTTAATAATTTTTTTAGTTGTTCAATTATTTCTTTATTTGATGCAAATTGTGCTTTGTCAGCAAAATATCCCTCTATTGAAAACCCTTTTATTTCACCTGCTTTAACTTTATCCCAAATGTCTTGATTGTTACATTTCATTGAAATCATCCAAGTACCTTTTGGTAAACTAAAACCGTATTCTTTTGACTTATCCATTTCAGGATTATCAATGATCCAACTTTCAACTACTGACATATCTTTTACCGATTTGTCGTGCATTAAAGTAGCATTGTTTTGATTTCCATTTATTAAAAACAATTCACTTGCTTTTTTAATTGTATCTGTAGAAAAGAAAACATTATATTCTTCTTCACCATTTTTGCGATAAATCATTTTATTAGGAACTAATGCTGCACCCATTAAAATTCTTTTATCAGTATCAACTTCCGCAAGTTTAACTTCGTGTTGCTCTTTTAAAGCGATAAAGTTTTCTTCAATAGCAGGTCTATCAACTACGCTTATTGCATCAACTCCATCTGTATTTTTATCTAATATTAATTCAAATATTTTCATATTTATATAACGTTTATTATTTATTTTGTTTCTAAATTAGTTTTAACTTATTGAAAATTAACCTATTGTAGCATTGTTTTTAATATTCATATTCAGTCCCTGTTGTGTTGTAACATCATTTGCAACTACATAAGTTTTGATAGGTGGCATTTCTTTGTTTGCCATAACTCCTGCTATTTGATTTACACCACCATTACCTACTACATTAAAACTTGGAGCAGATGGAGCAGATGCAGCACTACCACTTTTTGGTCCTGTATCACCTGAAGCAGCACTACCACCACCTAAAGCACTTAATGCTTTTGATGTTGCAGCTATATTTGCAGCGATACCAATTCCTGAACTAATATAATTTAATGGTATTTTAGAAGCTAACCAAGGAATACCTGCTGGACCCATTAAAGCAGCAGCTGCTGTATCTGCTGCGTTTGCAGCTTGAGTAGATACAATTATTTTAGCAATACCTACTGCACTTTCTGCTATTAATAAACCTTTTTGAATATCTTTATTTTTTTCAAATAAACCTTTTAATAAATTAATTCCTGATTCAGCAACTGCAAATTCTTGTTCTTTAATTGCTTTTTTACCATCCGAAACAGCTTTATCAATTTCTATTTGTTTATCTGCTGCTTCTTTACTTGCTTTTACTTGAGCATCAAATTCTGCTTCTAATTCTGCAAATTCTTTATCTTTTCTATCTTTTTTATCTTTATTTCTTCCTTCAGTAACTTCTGCTTGTTTTCTATCATATTCTTCATTCCATTTTTGAGTTATTAATACTTTTTCTTCTTCATTTTTAGCAAGTAATAAATTAGCTTTTAATTGCCTTTCCATTTCTAAATCTAATTTATCTTGTGCATCTTTAGCTAAAGCATCTGCTGCTCTATCATCATAACCTTGAATTAAATCTTTAATTGCTTTTCTATGTTCTTCTTCTTCTTTCTTTTTTTCTTCTGCAACTCTTTTTCTTTCTTCTTTTGCTTTATCATTTGCAGCTCTTTGATTATTGGCTAATTCTTGTTGATGTTTTTTTTCATCTTCTTTACGTTTAGATAATTCATCACTTTGAGTTTTGGTTAATTGTTTTGATCCATCTTCAAAACGTTTATTTGCTTCATCATAATGTTTACCAAAATCAGTTACCGAACTTTTAGCATCTTTCCACGCACCACTAAAATCACCGCTTAATAGTTTCTTAATCGCACTACCTAAAGCACCTAATGATTCAAATACTGCAGTAACAGATGAATATACTACACTAAATGCTTTGCTTACCATTGGTAAAGCAGAAACTGCCAAATCAACTAAAGTATTAAACAAAGGTTCTACAACTGCAAAAACTCCTGCAAATATTTTTTGTAACCCATCTAATAATGGTTGAAGTTTCTTTTGTGCTTTTTCATTATCATTAAATGCTGCAGCTAATCCAGCAACAAGTGAAACTACTAAACCAATTCCTGTAGCTTTTAATGCACCGCCAAATGATTGAGTTGCAACTTTTGCTTTATTAATTGATGCTCCTAATAATCCTATTGGTCCACCTGCTTGTTCTAAACTATCAATCCAATCACTTGACTTATTTTTTGCAGATTTTATTTTATCTTCTAAATCATCAATTTGATTGTAAAGTTTTTTAAATTCTTCAGTACCTACATCAACACCTTTTAATTCTTTTTTAAGTGCTTTAAGTTGACCTATCGAACCCTCGATATTACTATTTACATTTAAATTTATTTCTTTCTCGATTGCCATTTGATTGCTCTTATTATTTGTTTTTTACCTTTTTTAAATGTTGTTGGTAATTCGTTCTTACCTTTTGCAATTTCTATATTTTCAGAAACTCCATAATGTTCGTGCAGTTGCAGAAGTTGTAATATATTTTTAAGCATTTTGAATGATGTTTATGTATTGAGTTAATCCAGGATTATGATATGTAATTTCAATTTGTTTGTAAACAATATCTCCTGTAGTATTTGCATCTATAGGTACTATAAAAGTTCCATCTGCATAATTATCACGATTTAAATATGAAGTTGGTGAATATTCAACATCAAACTTTTCTGCATTTAATTTCAATATTGTAACTTCTAAATCTTGTGCAGTATTATCGATATTAAATAATGATTTCAAAGCAAACTTGTCAGTTCCATTACTTGCTATTTGTCTGAAGTCAGATATTAATTCAAAATCAACCTCACCTGTTGTTAAATCAGTTGTAAATTGATTGATGATATATTTTTTATCTTTATAAATTATCTTATCGTTTAATTTAATATCCGTTAGCATTGGTATTGGAATGATAGCTTTCAGTTTTACTATTCTACATTTTTTATCGTATAATGCAGATATGTAGTTACGATACCACAAAGCAAAAAGTGAATCACTTGATAAAGCAGATAAATTCCAACTTGATTGCTCCTCACCAAAGTTTATACTTGCTATATCATTATTTAAAAATAATTCATTTGAAAATCGTTGATAGTATGAAGTACTTACATAACTTGTAGCACCATCATATAATTTAATTGCAGGTGAAACACTTTGCAAACCATTTTTATACATTAATATTGGTTTTGGCTTATATGGTTTTAAATCTTTATCAATTAATGATGCAGTTTGAAAATTACTATCTTTAATTCTATCCCACATAACATCTTCAAATGGTGATTTAATTTCATAAGCAGCACTTTCATTTGAATCATTATTCTCATACAATAAATCGCCATAATCGTAACCACGATTAAAAGTATTTCTAAAGTAGTTGTTTAGTACGTTTTCAGATTTTTCGTGGCTAAAAAGTAGTTTTTTAAATAGTTTAGTTCGTTCAATATCTACACTATCATTAATAACATAAGTATTAATATCAATGTATTTACCATAAGAATAGAAAAACTCCAAAGGTTCTAAATTAAATGATGTTTCAGAAGTTGCAACTATTGTAAGATTAAACATTTTGATTAAACCATTAAAAAAATCAAGTATTTTCATATCAGGTACTGAATTACCAATATAAATTTCAGTAATAATAGTTTGACTTGAAGATATATAATTATGGTCTATATAATAATATCCATAAACATAACCATAACTTTCTCTATAATATTCACCATAAACGTGATGTCTTATATTTAATTCTGTATTAAATGTTATAGTGCTTTCACTTTCAATTTCAAAATAAAAATTTTGATGATTATAATTATATAAAAAATTTAAATCAATAATAGTATTGCCTATTAAATTATCAAATATTCTAAATATTGTACCATCAAGTTTTTTTACTTTTAATCTATAATTTATTGTTGAATTAGTAACATATATATTTAAATTATAATACATATACCAAGCATCTAAATATGGTATAACAGGTCTACTTGGATAATAAGGATTTGCTATTGAATGATCAACAGTAAGATAATCACTATCTAAATGTAAATCAGTAAAAGGATGTAATGGATAATTTGTATAATCTAAACTTGTAAAATTTATTCTTAAAGGAGCAGAATATATTTTAGATTGTTCAACATTTTTACAATATAAATATAATTTATTCCAATATGAAGTGTTAAATAATGTACTTGTAAAAGTAATTCCATATTTTGTTTGAATAAAATCAAAAATTTTACTTACTGAAATAGCAGGGAATAAATCTGTGAAAACTACAGATTGATTAAAATTTTGTCCGTTTTCACCTACAGTTATATCATAAGTTCCACCATTGTTATATTCATAATAATGTTGATTTCCAATTAAAGGATAATAAACATTTCCATCGTCAGTTGTTCCATCAATTCTACCTCTAATTTGACTAAAAGTATATGGATGGTTTAATGAACTATAATCTAAAACTGATAGTTTATCTTCTTTAAATAAATCTTTAATCTGTTTTACCTTTCCGTAAAAAGTAATTGAGTAACTTTCAATTTGATTATTCTTTTCGTTTGCTTTTTCAATTTGTATCTGACCTTTTTTAAATGGAATTGTGTTTAATTCAATAATAGCATCGTATCTTATGCGTTGGTCAAAACCATCTTCAACTGCACTTTCATTCCAATAACTAAATATTTGATTATTATTCTTTGATGCAGGAATATTAAACGATTGTGTAAAGTCAGTAAATACTTTTGACAAATCATTTATATTCTGAATAGAAGAACTTAAAGATATCTTTTCTTCTTTGAATAAATCAATCCTTTTAAATTCTGTACCTATCTTTATGTAAATTTCAACTGATGTCATTATACTACGTTATTAATGATTGAATTTGCAACTTCGAATGTCAACTCATAATTAATTACTTTCTCGTTTAAATGCGTTTTAAATTGCATACTTGAATCTTTTAAAGTAACTGCAGCATTCCAAATTGTGCCTTTATCTTCATAAAATAATAAAAGCCATTCAGACAACATAATATCTTCTATAAATTCGTTATAATCTTCACTTATCCAACCTGTATTACCTTTAATTGTATGCTTACCATTTTTATTATAAACTCTTGTTTGTCCTATTAATGTATTTATAAACGGATAATCATTAAAAGTATTTGTATTATAATTTGATGATTTAACTTCTATACTTTGATTATTATTTTTAAAGAAATAAAAATCTTGTGTACCACCATATCGATTTAAATATTGTAATTTTAAAGGTTTATATTTAGTTTCACAAATAGAAGTTAATTCTGCTTTAAATAATGCAGTCCAAGTTGTTGTTCCTGCTATTGGTGAACTTTGAATTTCAAAAGAATTACCATTATTAAAAGCAGAATATCCATTATTCATAGGTTTACCATAAAAATTAACTCCACCTGTTACAGGTAAATTTTCAAACTGCTCAATTAATTCACCTAAAGAATAAGTATAATATCTTAATCTATATTTATAAGTAATTGTTTCTAATAAAAATTCTATTTGTGGAACACCATATGCAGCATAATCATTTCTAAAATAATTAATCTTTTCAGTTTTAATTACATTTGTAATAGGATTTTGATTTGGTCTATATAAAATATTAGCAGAAACAGGAGTAAATCCATTATCATTTTGAGAATATCCATATAATGAAAATCCTAAAGTTACATAATAATAATTATCTGAAATAGAATGTTCTACATTAGATGAATCTGTATAAAATTTTAATACTTCAACTTTTATACAATCATCGCCTTGATAATTTCCAAATAATACATCATAACAATATGGACTAATATTGTAATAATTAATCCTTTGTGTAGGACTAAACATTGTTTTTTTTAATGTATATGATGCTAAAGTAATTGTTCCTGTAACATCATAAATATTTATAGCTACTCTTGATGCTATTTGGTTTGCTGCTCCATTTACTTCAACTATAAACGGACTTCTACAATTAAATGTATTCATTTTATTTTATATCTTTTAGTGTATAACTCATTAAATCTTCAACATCCAAAGCAAACTGTTGTATTAATTCTTCATCAATATATTTCTTATATCCTGCTTCAAATGGTTTGGTAAAAAATAAACTTGGTCTTAACCCAGTTGTATAAATGCTTCTGCTAATTAAAAAAGCAGTTTGTTTGTAACTTAAATACTGACCTTTAACTCCTTTACCCTCTTTTTGTCTAAATTGTATTCCTTTTCTTTGCACCCATTGAAGAATGCTTTTAGTCAATCCACCTTTTTGACCTGATCCACTACCAAATTTAAATGGACTATCAGGAGCTTTCATACTTGAAAATTTACCCTTTACTCCTTTGTCTTGAAACTGCCCATACATTGGCATATCAAAACCTAACTGAAAACTATTAGCACTTACTTTGACATCACCTTTAATTTCATTGTATAATTGCTTTGTATCGTTGTGTCCGCTTTTAGTTAGATTGCTTCGTGATTGCTGTATTACATAATCTCGAAACTTCTCTAATGTCTTTTGTGTATGTTCTAAATTTACCATTAGCAGATAGTCATATCATTAGCAGTTTCAATAGCAAATGTAATAGTCCATCCTACTATTTTATTTTCAAATCTATCGCTAAATGCTTCTAAATTTGCATTACCATTTAATCTATAACCCATATCGTAAAGATTGCCTCTGCGTAAAGACATCAATAAACGATTTGCATTTTCAAATTGCGAATTAAATATATCTGCTTCGTTATCATTATTGAAAAACAAATCGTAAGGTTCTACTTTAGATATATCGCAAACATCCATAAATAAAACTGAAACATTAAAAATATTAGTGTTACCTGATTCGCTTTGTGATGCAGTATTTACAATAATATGTCCTAAAGGGAATATTGTAGGTTTGTTTATATCAACATTGAATATATCGCCTTGTGATACATTGTTTACAATTCCATCCTTTAGTATTTCATCTCTTAATACTTCAGTTATTTTATAGTAGTTATTCATTTTTCTTTAACATTAGTTGTTCTATTTCTATTTTTTCCTTTTCAAAAGTTAAGAATGTGAGTGCAGTAAGTAATCGAAGTTTTGATATTTCATCAAATCTTCTAACATCAGCTTGAGCGAGAGCATAGAAAGATGAATACCATCCCCACTTAACTCCGAATTGTGCTTGTCTATCAAAACTTTCACTTCTAGATTCGTTTCCAAAAAGTTCAGGGAACTGATTAATAATTCGTTGCTTAAATTGTAAAAAAAAACCATAGCACCAAAAACTACATCCATTGGCATATGTTTCATTACATCGCAGTAAGTTATACTTCCGTTATAATCTTGAATGGTATATTTGTCTTTATACTTTTCAATTATAGGTCTGTATAATACTGCCATTGCATTATGCAATTTATCCATCTTACCGAAGTAAGTATCTAAATCACTAAACTCACCTAAACTTATTTCGTCCAAGTTTGGTATAAATCCAAAGTTAGTTTCACCAAGTTTAAATATAGTTTGCAGTTTATATTCTTTTGCAAACATTTGATTGATACTTGCAGTAATTTCGTTAACGTCTTTTAGTGACATATTAGAAGCTACATCCAAAGGAATGTTGCAGAATATCTCTAACATTTTTAACTGCAGAAAATCGCCATCTTCGTTCTTTTCAGATATAGAAATAAACCTTTGATATTGCTCTAAAGTAATTTCATTTAACGATGTTGGAATTGTAATCTTAACTTTCATAATTATATAACGTATTTAATTGTTTTTTGTATTACACTAATAAATAAAATAGTTTCCTTTGTTGGGATTTACACTAAACCACATTCTCATCATTAATGAATCGCTATAATCAGGTGATCTTCCTATTTTCTTTTTAATATCATCTTTACTCATTAATCTTATTCTTGAAGTATCAATTTCTTTTGGTAATCTAATCATCTCAATTTCCTCCATTAATAATGTTGATATTTTTTCTGAACAATCAACATAAATTTCATTTCTATTTATTTTTTCTGCTAAATAATAATAACATTGGTCTTTTAAAGATGCAAAATTATCTTTTAAACCATTTACTTTTATAGGTATACTATTGTTTACAAATCCATTACATTTTAAATAATCTACAACGCCACCACCTACTCCATCTTCATCAACTATAACATTATTATCATTTACATTATATTTTTGTTGTAATGCTTTTATTTCATTAACTATAAAATCTATTCTACTAATATCATATTCTTTTATTTCTATTACTCTAAATCCATCCCATACATTTATAACAGTCTTATCTTTTCCTAAACGTGCTATATCTGCAGTAATATATTTTATTCCTGATTCAATATGTGTATTTGAAAATAATTTTAATATGCTTTCATTATTTACTAATTGTCCTTCATCTTCACTTGCTTCTGCTTCATAAAGTGCTTTAAATATTTTATCAGGTAAATCTTTTTTTGCTTGTAATACTTCTTCTTCTTCTAAAATTCCCTCTTTAATTGCATCCCAACAAGTAACTTTAAAATATTCATATTCTTTATCAATTTTAGATTTTTCTTTTAGTTTATGTACCCAATTAGATATACCACCAAAATTACCAATAATTTTACAAGGTGCTTTAGTTGCTGTTAAAGTTGAACGTAATGCAAACCAAGCTTCCTCTTTTGCTCTTGGTGCTTCATCAAATACACAAGCATAAACATCTTCACCATATAAATTATCAGGATTGTCTGCAGATTTAAAATGTATTTCAGAACCATTAGGACAAGTAATAATTAGATTACTTTCATTAAATGAATAAACCCCGTATTGAACGAGGTTTCTTTTTAATCTTTTAAATGCAATTTTTGATTGATTATAAACTGGAGCAACCCACCAATAATTTTTACCTATTGCTTCTTTGTATTCGTGTGCTTTTCCAAACAACCAAATAATATGAGAATGTGTTTTTCCAGCTTTAGTAGATGCTTCAGTAATTGTAAATCTTGCTTTAGAAAATAATATATTCTTTTGATAACTTGTTAAATGTGGTTTGTTTATTTCCATTCATTCATATCAATTATTGGAATATTAATTTCTGTCTTTTGGTCAATAGTTTGTTTAGGCATACCATAACGATAACTTAACCAAGTTTTAATTGCTTGTACATCATTTTCTTTTACTTTGTCTGCTAATTTTTTCCAAGCTTCTTGTGGAATTAAAACAGCATCCATACTTTCAATTATAGAAATTTCATCAGCTTTAGGTTTTCTTCCTGCTCCTTTTCTTGCTCCTCCATTTAATTTTCTATTATCTTCCATATTGAAAAAAATTGATTATTCAATTACTAAATATGCTTTCCAATGCTTCCTAATTGATTTAAGACATCGTTATTGTTATCGTAATGTACTTGTATCTTTAATGCTTTTATCTTCTCTATTTTAGCATCATTTGAACCTGTAGCAAATATATGATTAAATGGTATTCCAATCTCACGTGCTTTATCAATCATTCCTGTTTTACTACTTCGAGCAGATATAATATACAAAGTATTATTTGTAATTAAATCTTTGGCAAGTTTAGTTCCTTTTTTAGTTGACAAAGTTCCATCGTAATCAAAACTAATCTTTTGATTTGAATTAAGTTTAGTTTGAAAAGCAGTTGTGCAGATAGCAGTACGTTTATCTTTTGAATATTCTGCAACCATTACAGGATTAGACATACATCGTTGTATGAATTCCTTTTTAGGTTCGTTACTCTTTGGTTTCGGTATTGGCATCTTCTTTGTGTGTATCGTAAACTTTTCTTAATTCATTTATTCTATCTCGCCAACAACTTGAACAATTTGAATGCTCCAATTTAGATCCGAATACTTGTAAGTAAATATCAATCAATTCGTATTGTTGATTTATTGAAATTTCATTCAAATTCTTACTGAATAAGTTTGAAAGATAATTGTAGTTATCTTCTGTTAAACAGTTTGGTTTAACGTATGGAAATAAACGATTAAGAGTTTCTTTCCTTGCATCGCATCCACAATCCCATCCTGTTACTTCTTTTACTTTTTCAACTACTGCTTTAATTCCTGTAGCTTCTGTGATAGCTTCTAATGTATCACCTAATCCTAATGCTTTTTTTCCTTTTGCCATTCTGTTTTAATTTTTAAGTTACAACTTCTTATAGTTTTAAATATTGTGCTTTTTGATATTCCTGTTTCGTTAGCAATCTTTTGCATTGACATTTTATTATCGTAGTATAAAAAAAATATTTCTTTATCAAACCAGTGAAAATCTTTAACTACTTCTAAAACTTCATTCTGTTGTTCAATTTCAGTAATTATGTTTACTTCATCTATTGATACTTTGATTATCTTTTTTTGTTTGCGGTGTAAATCCATCGCTAAACTCCGCAAAGTCAAATAAAAATATGCTTCGTTTATTGTTTCTTTTTCAATACATTTTAAATATGCTTCTTGTACTACATCTTCTGCATAATCATCAATTCCAAATTGCTTGACAATATTAATCCACCTTTGGTGTTGTTTACAGATTTCTTTCAATTATTTGCATATTATAAAAAGTTAAGTAATCTTTTGCTATTTTATGTGCTTGTTTTAGTTTTCTAATTTCTACAAAGTTAGTTACTTTTATATTAACTTCGACAAACTTTGTCAAATGTATGTAAATTTGAACAATAGCAATCATACTTTCAACTGACTCCATTTAATATTTTGCGATATAAACTATTTATTCGTTCAGAGTTTACACCACGATTGTAATAAAATTTCATTACTCTTTTTATTCTTACTATTGGACTATATCTCTGCACTTTCATTTGTAAATAATTTATGTGTATCTATTGCAGTAAATCTACCGATAAAGTTTCTTAATTCTTCACCAAGATTTTTAGCCATTAGTTCGCAATCTTCATCAGACATATTTTCTTGTTCTTGAAAGTCAATCATTTTATCAAAGATAGCAGATTGAAAAATATAAACTGCTGCTCTAAATCCATCTTTTGTATAATTTGGCTTTAATGCAACTGTATCAATCAATCCATTTTCTATTTCAACTAATATCGGACTATATTCTTTTCCTAAACTCATAGTTATATAACGTTTAAATTATTGTTTTGTTTTAATTATAGTTATTTTCTTTGTTTCACAACCCATTTTATGTATTCCATCAGTTTGGTGACATTTAGGGCAGTAACTATCCTGAACACATTTTGGATAGGTACAGTAATCTAAATTGCATATTTCGCCATCACGTTTAACACCACCTAATTTACATTTAATAGAGTCAACACCATTACTCCAAAAGTAGGAGCAATTTATTTCATCATCCTCACAAGTAAAATCTGCGTATGATTGTCCAAACTTATTTGGTGTTGCAGTAAATCTATAACAGTAATCTTTAGATTTGCAAAATTGATTTGTACACATTGATATATCTGCCATATTAACTGCCTTTTTTAATTAAGTAATACCATAACCATATTAATTTACTTCTTATAAATTCATAAGCTGCTAACACTAATAAATACTTCATAATTTACAAACAAATTTATTGTTATAATCAAATTCAAAACTAACAAATTCATCGTAAGCATCCAAATATTTAAAAGTATAAATCCAATGATTTTTGAATGATTTTTCAATAAATTTTTCTGCAACTTGTAAATTTTTTGCAATTCCGGATAACCTTATTGGCCTACCATTTGGCGATATTTGCTGCTCAAATGTTAAATCTAATTTAATGTTCTTTGAAATCTGTATCATAATCAATCCATACTTTAACGTTAATACCTTTACTTCTTAACTCTTGTATTCTTACTTTTTGCAATTCTGATAATCTGCCATTGGGTTGCTTAACTTCAACAAATGTAGTAATATTATTTTTAATAGCAATTAAATCGGGATAACCATTTTTATTGGCTTTTATAATCTTAAGCACGAAGTAGCCCTCTTGCTCCAGCTTGGTCGTAATTTTCTTTTGTATTTGTTGCTCTAACATTTTGAATAATTTGTATTTTATTAAATTTATCTTTTACAATTAAATATCCAACTGCTTCATACAATTTTAAATATCTGTAAACTGTTCTTAAGCTTACATTTAAATATCTTGAAATTGTATGCATATTCCTTGGCTTATCTTGTAGGTATTGCATCAACATAATGCATCTATACATTTTGTTTTGATTCATAACTAATAAACGGTAAATGTTAAATTATTGAGTTCAATAATGCTGTCTAAACATAAAAAATCTAAAACAATTCCTTTAAATTCATAAACCTTACCAGAGGCATCAATCATTAAAAATTTAATGTCATTTTTTATATGCCTTTTGATTTTCGGTAACAAATTTAAATCAAATTTTTTATTTAATTTATTAGCCAATTTTGAACCATTAACAGAAACTTTAAATTCATCAGTAAATATTTGCTGATTAGATTTAGCAATTTTTATGCACTCATCCCAAAAATCAAATATATCCTGGGCGTTATAATTGCGATCTAATAAAACAGAGTTAATCTCTGTAATTTTTTTATGTATTTGTTGCTCTAACATTGTAATCTTTTTTAAAAGTTGATAGTGTATAATCTTTTTTATTTTGTACTGATTTGTATATTTTTTCTTCAATTCCTCCTTTTGAGAATACCCAAAAAATAGTATTCTCTTTGCGATCCATTGTTGTAAGTCTGTCTTTTGCCTGGAAGTAACTTACTGCTGAAAATGCAATATTAAAAAATACTAAATGATCCGCAGCTTTTAAACTTATTCCCTCTCTACCCGATACAATTTGCAAAGCTATATTTTTATTAGTTGTATTGAATTCCTCCAGGTCATTTGTCAAGTTTTCTGCGCCAAATACTTGTCTTAACATTTCAAGCTCTGCTATAAAATTATAAAATATAGCTATTTTAACTCCTTTAAATTTATCTTTTATAAACTGCGCTTTGCTGTCGTCAATTACCTGGATGGTTCCATCTTCAAACTTAACCGTTCCACTTGATAGTTGATGTATTTTTTGTTGAAGCTTTACTCCAGTATCTGCAATTATTTGTTTACCGGTAGTTGATGAAGTTACTACTAAATCCTTTTTAAGTTTGTCAATTATAGCGTAGGTTATTGGTTTCATTTCGCATTCAAGCACCATTTCGTTAACCGATGTAGTAAATCCCGCCTCTGCTTGTGTAAAAGTTAAAATATAGTAACGTATAATATGCCAAAAATCTTTTTTTCTTGCATTGGAATAATCTTTAACCTGTGCATAACCTAAATATTTAAGTTTTATATCAACGTAATCATTCGCCCATTTATAAAAATTTGCGTGTTTAAATGGTGTATGATTTGATAGGTTAAAAATATGATAATATTGCGAGTAACTCTCGGGTGTTGGTGTTCCCGATAATAGGATCATTGGTAAATTACCAAACCTTAACTTAATATCTTTATGAAACTTGCTTGGCTTGGGATATGATGCGTAACCGTGTACTTCATCAATTATAACCACATCAAAGTCATTGCGCTCAATTTTATGCAAAGATTCTCTATTGATAACAGTTATATCAAATTTATAATTAAAATCGTTGTAATCGTCTTGTATTGAACTAAACGCTTTGATTTTAGTAATAAACAAAATACTCTTGGCTCCAAACTTTTTGCAAGTTTCTAAAGCAGTCAATGATTTGCCGGTTCTCACCTCCATAAACAAACATACTAACTTTTTACGTTGTAATATTTCAGCAGCATCTGTTGAAATTCTAACCTGGTAATCTCGTAGTTGCTTCATAAATTTTTAAATTTAATAGGATATTTACTTAAATACGGTAATACTTCTTTTAGTTTTGCAAATTTTATGTATTTACCGTTTATATCTAAAACTTTAATCATTTCAATTATTATTTTAGGTTCACCATTAACAAAATCAAATTTATATTTTACTATTTCAAAACTTCCTATTTCCATAATTTAAAATGCTATATCATTATCGTTTTCCTGCTCAATATTTTTATTAATAATTTCAAACCAACGTTGGCCATTTGAATTTCCTGTTAAATACTCATATTTATAAAATTTGCAATATTGCTCAATCCATTGAGTAAATCTTTTTTGACTTAATTTATAAGTTCTAAAATCGGGATATTCATTTATAAAACTATCGTAATATGTTTGTTTAATGCATCTAATATTAAATTCAATATTTTCATTTTTGCCAGCATTATCGGGTTTGCTCCATTCATAAAATTCGTGAGAAGTATTTTTAATAAATTTACGAACTTCTAAATTTTTAAAATCGTGTTTAGTCAATCCATTTAATAAATAATATTGAACGCATTGTATCATAAAATTATCAAACATTAACCATTCATCTGCATTCCAATCATCAAATAATAAATGCCCAAATTCGTCCAATGGTGTATGTTTGTAACTAAAATAATCAGACATTTCAACTTCAAACTTTCTACGTTCAAATGATCCGCCAACTCCTCCAATAGTATAATTTGTAGTAATTAATATTTTAGGACTTTGTGTTACTGGAAGTTTAATTGCATCTTGACCTTTATATTCCAAAGTAATACCTTCTGTAATTAAACTAAATAAACTCTCAAAATTAAAATTCTTTTTTACATCATCAAATACCAATATTTGGGTGTCAGTAGATACAGTTTGATAAGGAAAACTTTTGGTAAACTCAAAGGTTTTCCCATCAATACTGCTTACTTTTTTCATTTGCGCTAATGCGTTCCAAAACAAACCTTTTCCACTTCCTCCATTAGGATTTTCGCTAATAGTTTCATCATTAAAAATAATTGCTTTATTATTGGCAGAAGTTTTAAAAGAATGTAATAAATAACCTATTACTGATTTAAAACTATTATACTTGTCTGAATCTTGACCGGATATTAACCAAAGGAAATTTCTAAATACTGAATTATGATGATCTAATTGGCTATATTCTCTATTTACTATTTGTCTTTTCCAAACAAAACCGTCTAAATCTAAATAATCAATGGTTGTTATATTTTTATCAGTAATTTTTACTACACAATTATTAAAATATAAAAAACATTCCTCCTGGGTATCTTCTTTTATATTTATTTCTGAACTCTCTAAAAAACTTAAAAAATCAGATTGAAAATATTTAGGACTTGAAGCCATATAATCATAAGGACTAAATCCAATATCTTCACGTGATAATAAATTTTCCAAAACAAAATCTTTAATTCTCTTTTCGCTTGTTTCTTCAACTAAATTCTGTTCGATTTTTATAAAAGTATAAGTATTAGTATCAGTAGGAAAATATTTAAAAAAATTATTTTGTTGTAGCCAAAATTTATATTTATGTGGACTTAAATTAACTTTACCTTTATCATTGTAAAACCAAAAGTCAGATACTGAAATTTCATCTTTAATTTCATCAATGCACTTTTCAATTTCTTTTTTATCAAATTCAGAATGATAATCAATAACTTCTTTTCTATTTCTGCCTGTTCTAATTTGTTTTTCAATTTTTTGTTTTATGTTTTTATCTTCAAAAAATTTGGTTCCAAATTGATTAGTTTTTTTATAAGCAGAATTTAACAAAGATATTATTTCTTTGCTATCAAAATCTTCTGTTTGAAATTGTAATAATGTTTGTTCTGCTACATTTTTATTAATTCCAAAATCATTAAATGCAGATGCTAATTTAAATAAATTGTTATTTCTATTACCGTTAGATATACTATACTTTTTTTCAAACCATTTTAATAAATTTGTAATTATTAAACTATCCGATTTTATTGGAATAGTTACATTTTTATTTCCAATATCTTCAACTTCCGGTAAATCTATTTTATTCCATTCTTTTGAATTCTCATTTAAATATAAATCTGCATCATAACTCTCAAAACAAAATCTACTTACATCTGATCCGCTATCATCCCAGTTGGAATGATTATAATAATTTTTAAGTGATTTAAAATATTCTTTATGATTTTCTATTTCTTTTGGAATTTTAACCAAAGCTTTTATTCCTTTACCACTTGGTGAAATCCAAGCAGCAAAAATATAATCATCATCTGAAATAGAATTCCTAAAATCTATTGCATCCTGCTCGCTATCAAATTTATCAAAATCTAATATTATTAAACCCGAATGTTCTTTAATTCCTGCAAGTGATCTATATTCAAAAATACCATTAAAACATACACCAGGTAATTTGCTTTTATTTTTATCATATTCTATTTTATTCAAAGTTCTTAACCATTCAACGGTTTCTTTGCTTTTACCTTGTCTAATTCGTTCTAAACAAAATTTTACATCTTTTGTAAAACCATTAGAAACATCCGTTGCTTTTTTGTAAATTGTTACATTCATAGTTAAAAAAAATAAACCCCATTACCAGCAGTGGTAGTTGCGTGGTAATGAGGTTCTGTAATAAGTTATTAATTTGGCTACCACTCCAATTCTTGCAAATATAATACTTTATTTAATATAAACTAATAAAATAAAAAAACTTTTTAAAAATAAAAGTGTACTGTAGTTAAACCTAGTAAAATAAGGGTTTTATATTCAAATAGTACACAAGTACACATTGAAACCCAATTTTTGAGAAAAAAAATTTATTTTATTTTTTTTAATATTTCCTTATAATATAGTAACCACATTTAAAGTGTACTTGTGTACTTTTAAAAAATTAAATTTGCTATTTTAATAGCAAAAAAAACCCCGCCATTACAGCGAGGTTTCAACCAAACAAAATAAAACAATTATTAAAACTCTAAATCTTCATCGTTATCAATAGGATCAATATCTTCAATTATTGGCTCTGCTTTTACTAAATAAGCTTTTAAATAAGCTTCTAAAATATTAAACGCTTCATCTGCCAAATCCATTTCGCTTTCAGAAAGCGATTTAAAAAATGTAAACTCTGGAGTCCAAAACTTAACAGCTCCTTTTTTGCCATCTAACGCACTTGCTACTTGCACCCATTCATCCGGCAATCTGTTGCGTGTTTTTTGCGTAAAATCGCCCCATTTTTGAACTGCTGAACCTTTTAGTTGTATATTTGCAAGTGATCCATCTTCAAGCATTATGTAAATGCTTTTAGTATAATGTCCTCCTGCTGCAACAATCTTTTCTTTAATATCTTTATAAAGTCCTTTAGCTATTTCATTCCCTTTAAATGGTTTTACCGTTAAAGTTTCTTTTGAAATAAATTTAACCTCGTTGGAATAAATTGCGCTTGAAGTTGCATCGTTCCATCCTTTGATTGTATGCAGTTCATCAAGCACCAGGAATTTAAAAGGTAAAGGAATTGAAATGTTTTTTTGCTCCTCTTTGTCGTAGTAGCTAAAACATTTGTCGTTTGATTTCCATTCAATAAATTTAGTTGATGGATTGCTTTGTGGTTGTGCAAACGCTTGTCTGCGGTTTGAAGTACTCATAATATTTATTTTTATTTATGGTTTGGAGTTAAGATGCCCAAACCTTGCATCGATTAATTATGAAATGTAAAGATAATAATTTTTTTTTAATTTACCAACTAATAGCTAATGATGATTTTCTTGGTGTTGTTGAAACTTTAGGTACATCATTACCATACGCATCAATTAAGTCTTGTTTAAGAGCAAGTTTCAATAATTCTGCCCTATCATCTAAATCTTTTTTTATTGTTGCGTAAATCGCATCTTCTGAATAGTTAATAGTATCGCCACCACTACGGAATATACCTTTTAAACCAAATGCTTCAAAGTTTTCTTGTGGGATCACTTTTAGCAGTTCTTCATTAATAACATCCAATGCTTCACCTATTCTTTTGGCTTGTGCAAGTAACTCAAATTTATCAACTTCACCTGCTTCTAAAACTTCAGTAATAAACTTCTTACTGCTAAATTGGATCTCTTTCTTATTTGGTAGAAAGTTTGATGTCTGAACTTCTTGCTCACGTAACATCATAAATAAATCTTTACTCATTGCTAATTTCGTTTATAATTAATTTACTATCATAAATATCAAAACAAACAACTGGGTTCAATCCCTTCCAGTACATTTGATATTTATAAACTTGGTAACCTGTTCGTTTAGAGTAAAAGTCATATCCTCTTACTGCTTTGCTAAATTCTAAAAATGTTACTTTAGGCATCTTGATTAATTTTTAAAGTTGATTCTAATTCAGTGAATTTTTTGTACCAATCAAGTTTACATCCTTGTTGATATTCAATTTCTTTTTGTGCTTCCATTAATTTAGCTTGTAACTGCTCAATCAATAACAATTTTTCTTCAATAATTTTTAATAATGTTTCCATTTTTTTTTAAAATAAATACCCGAACTAAAAGAGGTAAGGCACTCTAATAATTCGGGATTTGTTAATTTTGTTCGACCGCCTTACTTGTCGTTTGTTATGCAAATATAATAATTATTTAATTAAATGCAAATTTATTTTACTTTCGATTATATAAAATCCATCTTTAATAGTAATTTGTGGTAATGGTCTGTCATATTTTGTAAAACCATCCATTGCTTTATTTTTTAATCTTTCTGCTTGTTCTTTAGTATATTTCATAATCTTATTTCTTTTTTTATTTATCTTTTAATTCCGATACAATGTATAATATAGAGAATACAAATATCATTAATAAAAATACTATTTCCATAATTCTTATTTCTTTTTAAATTGTTTTAAAAAATAACCTAAAAATGCTAATCCAAAAATACTTGTCATAATCCATCTATGTATTTCAATAGGGTTATTATATTTAAATTCTGACGCAGCATACAATCCAATTGTAAAACAATTAACCATTGCTAAAAATAAACTTCCAAATGTTTTAATTTTTTCCATATCTTATTTCTTTTTAAATTGTTCTAAAAATTCTTCAATGTATCTTGGATTTTCTGCTCTGAAATTCAATAAGATTTCAATTACTTCTTCCTCACTATAACTTCTTTCTTGTTGCCATTTAGCACCTTCTCTAAATCCAATCAAATGTGAAGTTCTATTTGTTTTAGTTACTGCATAATTTTGAGCAGCTTCTTCAAGTGTTTCTTGTTTAGGTTCCTCAGGTCCACATTCACAAGTTGTAGTGTGTCCGCAATAACATTTTATTTTTTCTTTCATAATGTTTCAAATTCTAATACTTCTATTTGGTTAATTTTGTCCTGTTCTAAAATTGATAACAAACGTTTATCACTTTGCCCTTTAGCTTCAATCTTGTTAAATGCTTCCATCATTTGAGCATTATCTGCAATGTTACCACCAAGAGCAGCAAACCAATTTTGGAACTGCTCACATTCTTTTATCCAATTTTTCATTATTTTTTAAATTTATTAATTATTGAATTTACTTTGTTTTCTATGTATGTTAACTTTGTTTGCTTTGCTAAATCGTAAATCAATTTTAACTCAATTTTAGCTTCTCTAATTTTGTTTTCAAGTTCTTTTACATATTCTTTAGAAGATTCTGTTTGATGGTCTTGATTGTGCCAAAAATTATCTTCAATGCTCAACTCGGTTTCGTAATCTTCTGTCGGATCGTTATACATTTTTATAAGGTTTACAGATTATGTCTATTGCTTTTTTTATCTCGGGAAATGCTAACAAAGGTAAATACTGATGAAATCGTTTTAACTCTATTTCTTGCTTCCATTTTTTAGGTCTGCCTACTGGTTGTTTCATACTCTTGCGATTTGTGTTATAAAATAGATTAATACTAAAAATGAAAATGCTAATTGCGATTTGCGATGTTGTAAAAAGTGTCTCATTGTTTTTATTTTTAAAGTTTGATAGGGCAAATATAAGGCAATTAATTTAATGCACAAATATTATTTAATTTATTTGCATAAAATTATGTAATTTATAATTATTCTAAATAACAATTATCGGCACATAGTACAAATAGTGCCAATTTATAGATAATATTTGTCCCAAATAATCAGAATATTAGGGACAAAAAAAACCACCTCGTTAGAAGTGGTTTAAAAATAAAACATATTTTAATTAACTTAACTTGTGAGCAAACATTTTGATAATTGTTGTTGGCTTGATAAATTTACATACTAAACGCAAAAAGAAACCTGCGTTTGTTGTTGATGGACTTGAAGCATACTGTGTCGCTGCTTCATCTAAAATGTTTTTTACTGGTTCTGGAATTTCATTCATAATTTAAAAAATAAAGTGATTAATAGTTTTTTGTTTTTCGTAATAATTAAAAGTTGTAAAGCTGCTCAATGTGTTTTTGAAATTTGTTTTTACCCAATCCGATGGTGGTGAAAATGCTCCAAAGTTTTGATATTCAAATGATGTGCTACTTGTATGGTCAAATAACAATTGGTGACTATCACCTTTGCTAAATTCTATTTGATACTGATGCAATTTATATTCATCAATATAGTTTTTAATCTTTTCAATCTGAACTGCATCTAAATTCGGTTTAAAGCCAAATTTTAAACTCTTTTCATCTTTACCATGTGTAAGTATAAAGCAACGATTATCTATGATGTAATGGTCTATAAACTTGCGTTGATTATTTACTTCAATGTTATTCGGATATTTTAATTCAATATAAGTTTTAAATGCTGAATTAACAATATATCCAAAACTACCTGCGTGATTATCATTACAAATATTTACTAACTTAATTTTACTGTAATGTAAAAATAAAGCATCAATTAATTTAATCTTAAACAATAAACCAATATCAAACGCTTTTTGATTATCCATATTTTGCGGAAGATGATGTCCGCCTCTTGTTGTTTCACCATTCCAACCATCCAAGAAATCTGCTAAATCATTTAAAAATAAAGTATCTGATTTTTGATTTTGTATAATTTCATTTACAAATATTTCAAGTCTTTTAAAGATTTGATTTTCGTTCCATTCACCATCGTACAAACTATAACCATCTTTGTTTACATCCATTCCAATATGAACATCGGTAAATACTGCTCTGTCAAACTTTGCAGATGATTTGAACTTGTGCTTAATTTGCAACGGTTCAATTTTATCCTTAAAAATGCTTAAAAAATCAATTTCCTTTTCAACCTGGACCTCTTTAATAGGTTCAGTTATTACCCATTGTTGATTTGTTGCAACATTTGTACTTACTCTTCTTATCTGATGATTTAAAGGTATTTCAATTAAATCCTTTGAAGTAAGTTTTTCAACTTTTGTAATTACTTTCCCATCTTTATTTAAAGTTCTTTTAACTTCTTTAAATTCTGATTGGTTTAAATTACGAAGTTTTAAAAGTTCGTTTTGTTGATTTTCAGATAAATAGTATCGTGCATAACCTCTACTATTTTTTTTATAGTTTGGAGTAAACCCTAAAGCTATCGCTTCAAATGGTTTTAATCTACAGCTTTTTTTTGACATTTACTCGATTGTCAAATAAACTTTACCAAGTTTCAATGCAGCTTCTAATTTAGGATAAAATTTGTCTATTGCTAAACGTGATCCGCTAATTAAATCAATGCTGCGAGTTTGTCCTAAAAGTACACAACCTTCGGTCTGTTCTGCATTATTTCCGCTGTGGATACGTACTCCTTCATATCCTGGAACATTTAACAATAAAGGCATCATTTTTTTAAAGCGATTTGACATTGTAATTGTAACTTCATAAATGCCTTTTGGAATTGCAGTTTTTCCAAAAACTTTAACATCACGCTCTACATCTTCAAGAGTATAGCATTCAAATTTTCCATCAATAGACAATTCACCAATAGTTGATTTGTCAGTTTTGTGTAATCTTTTAATTGTTAGTTTCATTTTTTTTGTTTTTAATTTCCATTATATACCATCTTCGCAAAGTGTAACCTATTGCTATGAGCAAAGATATAATTTTTAACGTTACTTCGACATCAGTAAAAGAAAAATATAAAACTGCTATATTTAAAAGCCAAAGTTTAAAGTTTTCAAGGTTATGCATCGGTACTTGTTTTTTTAGTACTACCAAAATAGTAACCAATTACACTACCCATTAAACCGACAACTGCTATTTTAACATCGTTTGTTGGATTGCTCCATCCCAAAATATATAAACCTACGCTTATAATTAAAAGAGCGATAATTCCTTGAATGTTTGCTTTTTGTATCATTTTTTAAATATTATAAGATGCTATTTGTCCGCCTACTGTTGCTACTGTTGCAGCATTTTGTAATCTGTCGCCAATGCTATCAGCAGTAAATCCACTTGCAATTAGATAGTTCCAAAATTGTGCTGGAGTCATTAATAATGTCCCTGTTGTATTATCAACTAAAACCCCACTTAATACGTTTGCAGCTGTTGGAACTCTTAATGTTCCTGTTAATTCACTTGATGCACCGTAGGTTGTTCCAAATCTTACGTTTGCTATTGCAGGATTTCCTAAAGCAACACCTGGAGCATATAAAGTTCTATTACCACCTGTACTAACTTGAAATAACCAAGATGATGTATTTGTATCAATAGTAACTCTTGGTGCTACAATAGCCATATTATTAGTTGAATTAACTACGTTTCCACTAACTTTCACATAAGTAAGAGAAGAATATCCACTTGTTGAAACAAAAGCAGAATAAATAGCAGGTGTTCCTGTTCCTGCATTAATTGTTCCTATTATAGAAATTGTTGCACCAGCAGTACTATTATAAATTGCAGGTTGAACTGTTGAAGCAGTTACAATTCCTGTTTGAGTATAAGTAACTGCTCCTGGTAAATAAACAGCAGGTGTTGTTAAAGCACTTACATTCCCTGTAATATTTAAAGTTCCACCACTTACACTAATAGGACAAGATAATATAGCTGAATTAGTTGAAGCAGTTACATTTCCTGTAATATTTATAGTACCTGCTGTATTCATTAATATAGTGTTTGTAGAATTTGTAGCAGCTGTAACTGTTGAAGAAATATCACCAATAATATTAAGAATTCCTGTTGAAGTTACTGCTATTAAAGTTCTTAATACAGTTCCATTATCAATAGCATAAGTTCCATTTAAATTTAAAGTACCTGTGCTTGAATGTCTAATAGATATATAATTGGTAGTGTTTGTTAAAGCTAAAACACTTCCATTAAATGTAGCAGTATTAGGACTTGCTAAAGTCATCTCTAATGTTGGAGTTGTTGAACCTACATAAATAGTTTGTGCGGCAGTACAAGTTAAATTACCACCATTAGCATAAATAAACTGCCCACTTGCTACACCTCCAAATACACTACCTGTAGATTCTGTCATTTCAAATTCACTAACAACAGGTTGTAAAGTTACATTTGTTGTTGCTAAAATATTAATTCTATAATATGTATATGAAGTTGTGTTTGCCAATACACCACTTGTATAATTACCACCTGCTACCATTGTATACAAAGTAACTGTTTCTAATGTTGTATAAGTTGTTCCATCATTTGATCCTTGAAATGTCCAAGAAGTTGGGTTATTATTTGCAGTTACACTATATCCTTTTACACAATATCTTTTAATAACTTTACCACTTGCAAATTGATAACCTAATACTCCTGTATTAGCAATATTACTTTGCCACCAAGATGTAAAATTATCTTGATTAAAAGCATACCAAGCAGCATTAGTAAGATATGCTGAACTTGCAAAAGCTGTTCCACTTGGAGTGTTATTTGAAGTCATTGCAGGTGTTGCAATATTTGGCACTAAAATATTAGTTGCTGTATTTCTTATTGATTGTGCTGTGTATGTTCCATCAATAGTAACTGTAAAGTTATTTGCATAAACATCATCAGCACTTGTTGGAACTGCTCCATTGTCCCAAATTGCTGTATTACTATAGTTACCTGTTGCTACCGCATATCTTATTGCCATAATTAAATATTTTTATCAATTATAAATTGTTGGATAGCAGCCATAATTGAAACTGCTGCTTTTTTAGCATCAATATCATCGCTTTCAAAAATATCCATATAAGTCAAAGGAATTGAATTGTCTTGTAAGTCTTCAATACTTCCATCTTCTAAAACTCTGTAAGGAGTTAATTTCATCGCTACACTTCCACCTATATCAGTTGCTTTAACTAATGGTGATATTGCTAAATTTACCATAAAATTAGGATAAATATTTCCTTTTATTTCTATTGGATTTGTACTTGTAATTGGCATAATTTTAAATATATGTTGCTGATTGTCTATTTGTCCAAGATACATTTGTAGCAGTTGCAGTAGTGATTGAACCACTTGCACCTATTGTTAATCTTGTTATAGTCCATACTGCTGAACTATCACTTACTCCTGTTCCTAAAGCTACTCCACAATAGTTTATATTGTTGTTTGAACTATTATTTGCATTTCTTCTTGAAGATGCATTTTGTTTAGCATTCCAAGTAGCTGAACTTGCTATTCTATTATCTGCAATATTAACTCCATTCCAAGTTGCCCCTGTTATTGATCCGACATAATCAAATGTATTAGTACTCCAACTAACATTTGATGGAGCTTGAAAATGTGCATCCCAACTTCCAGCAGCAGTTGAATTATCAATTAATGTCAATACTAAATAACCACCCGAAGGTATTGACTTAACTAATGTATTGGAGTTGTTATTTACAGATATAGCACCACTTGATTGATTGTTATTAAAATCATAAATTGCACCATTTTGTAAAGTAGTAGCATTTGGTAATTTTATAGTTTGCCCACCACTACCGGTAACTAAATAAGAAGGTGTTGAATTTACAGTTAAAGTTATTAAAGTTGCAGAAGCAGCAACCGAAGTAAATCCCTCAAATATATTATTAACTTTTAAATTTTTAGTGTTTAAATCAACATCAGTACTTGCACCAGTATAAGGAACTAAAGCCGATAAATCTTGATCACCTGTATTAATACCGCTTGTATTACTTAATTTAGTAATTTCAGCACTTGTAATAAGTCTTTGTCCTGTAGCTAATAATGTAGTCAAACTACTTACAGCATTATCATAAGCAGTTTTTAATGCATCAGTTAAATCATTTTTAGTCAATGAATAACCTGTAACTTTATCTACTTTGTTTGTAATTAATAAACCTACAGCTGTTGCAAAATCTGAAATTGTAGCAGCTAATTGTGTACCTGTATGATTTGCTCTATTTTTTAAATTAGCATCAGTATCATTTGCTGTTGCTCCTGCTTGAATTCCTGAAAGTTTTATTTGTTCAGCAGTTGTATAATCATTTGTACTTAAACCTTTGCCTGTAACTTTATCTACTTTATTAGCTAAAGCAGGAACTGTTGGCAAATCAGCAGTACCGCCTAAATCATTAGTAAGTTTTAATATACCTTTTACGCTTGAAGTTGCATCATTAACTGTTGGTATATCATCTGTAGTAGCTATAGTTTTTGTTCCTGATTTGTTTGGAACTTCTAAAACTAAATTATTTGTTAAATTTGTATTTTTAAAATTTGCTTCTGCAATACCATTAAAAATACCAACTTCACCATTTGCACCAATAAAAGTATAAGCACCTGTAGTTTTATTTTCTGTACCTATATCAGATGGTTGAACTACACTATAATAATTTGCATCTTCTACAAAAATATCATTAGTAGTACGATTTCCTATATCAGTAACATCTTGTAAATTTTGTGTTGTTCCTGAATTAGTAACTTTATTAATATTAACTTGTACAATTTCTTCAGTAATGTTTAAAGTAACTTCTTCAGTAGTTTCATAAACATTTACATCAACAACTTCAGTAACTTGTGAAGATACTATATTGACAATATCATTGTCCTGTTGAACATTTATTGTTACGTTATCTGCCATTATCTTGTAATATCACAAAATATATTAAACATTCCTTTTACCCAAGTTTTTACAGTATTATCTGCAAAATGTATCTCAATATCGTAATAGTAATTATAAGCAGGTATGTCAATTATTTGTTTATTAATTTTAAATTTACCATTTACAGCATCTGTAATAGTTAATCCTGCAGAAGCTACAGAAGTTAAACTTAAACCAATTACACCGCCACATTCTTTGCGTAATTGCATTTTAACAATAGCACCAGTTAAGTTTACTGCAGTATTATTTATTTTAACTTCAAAGTTTACCGCTTCAAACGTATCACCTTTTATGTTTTGTAAATTTAAACTCATTTTTTTCTAATTTTTTTAAAAACTTTTCTAATTTAACCTCATTCTGCTTTTGAGAAATAAGATTCATTTTTCTAATTAAAGTACCCATCCTGTAAAACTTGCATCGTGGTCAGGGAACATATCCCCATTACTATTCAAATTGTATTCAGGGAATTTAGATTGATTGTAACTCATATAATCAATAAATCTTGTAGTGTAATGATTTGCAACGCTTCTTTCCTTTTCAACTAAATAATCAATCTCTGCTTTATCTACTGCAGTAGCACTTTCAGAAGTATGTTTAAAAACTCCTTTATTAGCTATCGTATATGCACTAAAAGGCAAAAACTCAACCATTGCCCAATGTATTAGCATAGGTTTAATATAATCGCTTAAAAGGTCTTTATACGTTTGAGTTAAAGTATTAGCTACTATTCCATCGTTAAACTTTTTAAATAATTTTGTACCTAAATAAGTTTGAATGTGTATATCTTGAGCAATAGCAATATATTGTAAGAATTTATCTGTATCGATATTTCCGTTTAAATTAGTAAACTTTACTAAATCATCTCTATTTATGAATAATGCTTTTGCCATTTTTATCCTTTATAATTTGGGTGATGTCCTCTATTTGGCATATCTATTGGTGCTATTTGTGCTTCACTCCATCCACTTGGATTTGGATTATAACCTGCAATAGATTGTACTTCTTCGCTTGAACTTAATGCTTTATCTACATAAGGTGTACCATCAGTTTTTGTTTTTAATCTATAAAGATTTTCATTCCAAACGTGACCACAGTTGACACCGCCCTTAAATTTAAATAAAGAATAATTCTGACCTTCGTGTCCGAATTCAATATTAACTCCTTGAAAACTTGCTTGGTCTATATCTTCTTTTCTGTAAACTACTCCATTTGCAGTTCTTTTTATCATTTGTTTACAAAAATCTCTTGAATTTCCACTTGAATACTTCTCAAAATATTCATAACGTACTTTATAATTTCCTTTATCTAATGAACTTTTTGCACTTGGTGAAGATTTTATAACTCCAGCAAACTTTTGTAGTAAATTTTCTTTATTTTTTATTTTAGAATTTGCCCATTCATCAATAGAAATATTGCTATCTGAATATTCTCTTTTATCAACAAGTTCCCATTCTTCATCTATACTTTCACCTTTTAACAATTCAAGTATATTATTTCCATCTTCATCAGTTAAATCTTTGCTTAAACAAGTATGTGAACTCATTTGTGTAGGTGTATCTAATGCTTTAGTTAATTCACCATCTATATCAAGCGGTTGAAGTTGTTTAAACGCTAAATCAAGACTGATTTGATTAAAAACTAATACTTTATCCAAACCATCACAAATTAATTCTTGAAATGGTCTAATAACCATATTTTCAAAAAGAATATAACTATTTTTTAATTCATCAGCATTAGCACTAAATCCTGTACTTGTAGCAATTCCAAAAAGTAACGGACTTGTAACATTATGTGATAACATAATTTTTGCTAAACATTCATCTGACAAATATTTATAATGCTCTGGAGCATCATTTAATGGAATATCGTCTACAGTAGTTTTTTTAGTTTCATCACTATTAAAAGCAACAATAACCTTTTTACCTTTGCTTCCTGTTAAAGTAGATTTAACTTTTGATTGTATTATAGATTGTTGCTCTTCTGTTGGAACTCCATTATTAAAATTAACTATTTTTGTACCTGAAAATCCGTTTTGTACTTCATTAATTAAATAGTTAGATATTTCTTCTTCTAAAGTTGCATAACTTACTCCACCGACATAATCTACATTACTATAATACTTTTGTCCTATTGTGTAATTACCTACTCTTAAAACCTCTAATTTGTCGCCTTTAGCACCATACCCAAATAATGGTAATCTTTTAGGTACAAACTTTTTAATGTCTTGCCAATTATCTGAATAGTAAATAGCTTCTACAACTCCATCTTTATTACATTTTTCACTACGTACTAAATTAGTAGGTAAATGTTCAACTCTTACAATTTTATCTTTTTTGTCATTGTAGATTAACTGCAAATTAAACTCGCCCAATAATTTTAAATCCTTTGTTATTTTTCTAATAGTATCTTTAGAAAATAACATTTTCATTTGTGCAAACTCATTAGGTTTACGATTTGAATCATTAGCAGTCAATCCTTTTCCGTAAATAAGTTTAGTAATATTATTTATTACTGCATTATTTGTAGTGCTTCCGTTGTATCTGTCAATTAAAAACTGATAGTAATCGTTATTCTCGCCAAAATCTACCCATTCATCACGTTTATTTTCAGTGATTTTAGGTGCTTGATAGTCTGCTAATTGTATAAAGTGTATATTACTCATAAATTACAAAATCGTTTGTTGTATGGTTTGCCACATAGTCACCATTGTTAATTGTATAATCTTTTATTTCTTGGTTTGTACACATAATTTTATCACGATATAAAGGCACTCCATTTGCATCAAAACAATTAAAACGATATGTATGTCCATCAATTAAAAAACTAAATGTATTATCTATTTCTAACTGCATATAATAACGCTCACTTACTAAAGTTGGATTGTTTATAGTAGTTGAAGTATTTGTTAATTCATCAATAAATACCATTGAAGCTATATCTTTGCTTCTTGGCATAAATCTAAAATTTTGTGTATAAGTATAGTCTTTCAGAATTATCATACTTATATAACGTAAAAGTTAG
>Ga0209084_1000630_pt1 | contig 32921 bp, 52 predicted proteins | sample C_130820_MF_Meta_FD_187309 | JGI IMG/M metagenome (GOLD analysis project Ga0209084, IMG submission 187309) | Freshwater microbial communities from Lake Croche, Canada to study carbon cycling - C_130820_MF_MetaG (SPAdes) (version 2) | ecosystem: Environmental > Aquatic > Freshwater > Lake... | reverse complement strand
TTTTACTGAAGTTGCTGAAGAACACAAATCATTTAACTTTATCCGGTTGGATAATGGGCAGTTTGCAGCGCAGCCTAACAACAGATGCCTTTGGTACGACCAGTCGCTGATACCGGCAAAGACTGACTTTCCAGACTTTCAGGCATCACGCCACATTTGGACTGTAGACGGGTCTCGCAAATGGTCAGCGGGTAACGATTGGTTTTACGATATTAAGGAAAGGCATGAGTGAATACAGCCCACATCCCTGCATAGAATACATTTACGACAACGCACCACATTACGCCAAGGCCAAGGGAGAATTGGCGCAGTTGGAGGCGTTTAAATCAAGCCTAAAGGCTATTCTGATGAAGAAATCAGGAGAATCTGCTGTAACTGCCCAAGAGCGCGAGGCATATGCTCATCCTGATTATCAGAACCTATGTAATGCAATTGGGGCAGCAACTGAGAAAGCTGAGTTGTTAAAGTGGCGGCTAACAAGCGCACAACTACGATTCGATGCCTGGCGTACAGAGCAGGCCAGTAACCGTCAAATTGAGAAATTAACTAAATGACCAAAGCGCAACGTAAGCATTACGAAAAACTTGCCATTCTTGGATGCTCGCTGTGCCGACATTTAGGGTACGGAGAAACTCCGTGCGAGATTCATCACTTACGCCACGCAGGACGCAGGGACTCAGCACCAGTTATAGGACTATGCCCAGAACACCACCGAGGCAACACGGGTGTACATGGCATGGGTCGCAAAGCCTTTGCAGTAAAATATAGCGTGACAGAGGAGGATTTATTAACCCAGACTGAGGCGCTAATTTGAGAGCTAAACGGGTTGACGTTAATCAAAAAGAAATTGTTGATGCGCTGCGACAATTAGGGTTTTCTGTTACAGATTTGTCAGCCGTAGGCAAAGGTTGCCCAGATTTACTAGCGGGAAAAAGCGGTATTACTTACCTATTTGAAATTAAACGGGACAATAAAGCAAAATTCACACCGCAGCAAATTGAGTGGCAAAACGGTTGGAAAGGTGGTATTTTTGTTAGAATTGAGTCTATTGACGATGTTTTAGCATTGTGAGGCCATGATGGATTATCCTGCCGTTTTCGTGTCTACATTGTTTCATAGCGGAACAAATGCTCACTTTATGCATTTACAAACGGACAGTTACGCCAAGCATAAAGCGTTGCAAAAATACTACGAAGGCATCATTGATTTGACCGACAGCTGGGCCGAGGCGTATCAAGGTTGTTACGAGCAGATCAAAAGCTATCCTAAAGATTTTCACCTAGCTACAGACCCAGTAAAATACATTACGGCAATTAAATCATTTGTTAAAGATATTCGTGATGAATTGCCTAAAGATTCAGAATTGCAAAACCTTGTCGATGAGATTGCTGACTTAATTGATTCAACACTTTATAAATTAAAGGCGTTCAAATGAATAAGCCTGGACTCTACGCAAACATTCTTGCCAAACAGGAACGAATTAAAGCAGGCAGCGGCGAACACATGAGAAAGCCAGGCTCACCAGGCGCACCTACGGCTAAAGACTTTAAAGAATCAGCGAAGACAGCCAAGGACACTAAGAAATGACAGCGGCTTGGCAACGTAAGGAGGGCAAGAACCCTGCTGGCGGTCTAAATGCCAAGGGTCGAGCGAGTGCCAAAGCAGAGGGCATGAACCTCAAGCCACCCGTTAAGGCAGGCGATAACCCACGCCGAGCCAGTTTTCTTGCACGAATGGGCAATATGCCAGGGCCAATGGAAAAAGACGGGAAACCGACCAGACTAGCCCTAGCCTTAAAAGCATGGGGCGCATCAAGCAAAGAAGATGCAAGGGCAAAAGCCAAGAATATCAGCGAACGGAATAAGTAAGCTAAACTTAAAATATCTTAAATCTACGACAATTGAGAAAGATATGGCAGTTAAAAAACAATTAACAAATATTAAAGGTGCAGGCAGACCCAAGGGAGTGCCTAACAAATCCACCACAAAGGCTCGTGAGGCGATTGCAGCGTTTGTTGATGGTAATGCACACTTATTACAAACGTGGCTTGAGCAGATCGCTGTAGATGATCGATATGGGCCAAAGACAGCATTTGAATGTTTCATGGCTGTCGCTGAGTACCACGTTCCTAAACTTGCACGAACCGAACATACTGGCGCTAATGATGGCCCGATTGAAATGGTGGTCAAGTGGCAAGACGGGAAGTAACTCTGCCCTACTCTCCAAGGGGCGCTTTCAAACCATTCCATAACCGCACCGAGCGTTGGGCTTGCTTGGTTGCCCACCGTCGAGCAGGCAAGACTGTCGCAGCAATCAACGACATTATCCGTGCCGCACTCATGTGCAAGACTGAAAGCCCACTATTTGCCTACATTGCACCTTTTCGCAGCCAAGCTAAGTCTGTGGCTTGGGACTACATCAAACGCTTTGCAGCACCAGTTCTTGCATCAAGCAACGAGGCCGAGCTGACGGTTGAGCTTATAACTGGTGGCAAAATACGTTTGTTCGGTGCTGATAATGCAGATGCAATGCGCGGTTTAGGTTTTGATGGCGTGTTTATGGACGAATACGGGGACTTTAGACCTAGCGTGTGGGGTAACGTCATTCGTCCTACTTTGTCAGACAAGCAGGGTTGGGCTGTGTTTGCCGGTACGCCAAAGGGTAAAAACCAGTTTTGGCAGATATTTGAAACAGCTAAGAAAACGCCTGACGAGTGGTTTCACCTTGTTTTAAAGGCTAGTGAGTCTGGTCTATTGCCTGACACAGAGCTACGAGCAGCTGCCGCACAGATCAGCGATGACCAGTTTCTACAAGAGTATGAGTGTTCGTTTGAGGCGGCTATTCTTGGCGCGTTCTATGGCGAGGACTTACGCAAAGTGACCGAGGCCGGACAAGTTAGGCGTGTTGACTACGATCCGCACATACCTTGCCACACGGCTTGGGACTTGGGTTATCGAGATGACACGGCAATTTGGTGGTATCAAGTCGTGCGTAACGAAATCCACATCATTGATTATTTTGCAATAAGTGGTGCAAATATCGAGGAAATAGCTAAAATAGTGCTACAAAAGCCGTATATTTACGGTAAACATTACCTACCGCATGACGCGAGGGCTAAAACCTTGGCAGCTGCGGGTAAGTCAGTCATTGAGCAATTGGCAGAGTATTTAGGTATCAACAACATGGCTATCGTGCCTGACTTGTCGGTGCAAGATGGGATTCAAGCGGTCAGGCAGATGTTGTCGCAATGTTGGTTTGATGCTGAACGCACACACGATGGGTTAGAAGCACTAAGGCAATATCAACGGGAATATGACGAGGACAAGAAGGCATTTAGGCAAACGCCCAGGCATGATTGGACTTCTCACCCAGCTGACGCATTTAGGATGTTGGCGATTGCTTGGAGGCTAGAGCCAAAGGTTAAGCAAGCAGATACAGAAAAGCCTCTTATGGTCGGGCCAGAAAACACAGTAACTTTAAATGATATGTGGGCAACCCACACAACACAACGGAGTAGAAGATTATGAGTGGCGTAGCAAATCCTTATCGTTACCAATACGAACACATTGCAGCAAGTTCATCGGCGCAGGTTTTAGGCGGTACAGGCGCAATTGGTGATTACATTCACAGATTGGTTTGTACGGTCAATACAGCATTGACTTCAACGGTTCAAATCGTTGACGGTACAGGCGCAGGCATTTTGACGCATACTGTGTTGCCAGCTGCGGTCGGCGGCGGCATTGGTGTGTATAACATCGAGCTAAACGCAGTATCTGCAAACGGCGCTTGGAAGATTACAACTGGCGCAGGCGTTGAAGTCATGGCGGTAGGTATTTTTACGCAATGATCGTAGCAAGCGTATTGCGGTCTGGTGGTGATTTCAAGCCTGAACACGTTTATGCGCTTGAAAAGATGTGTGCCAAATATTTGCCAAGCCATGCGTTTGTTTGTTTATCTGATCTAAAACTGGATTGCCACACGTTGCCTTTGCTGCACAATTGGGACGGTTGGTGGTCAAAGATGGAGTTGTTTAGGTTACCAAGTGCGCTGTATTTTGACTTAGATACCGTGTTGACTGGTGACTGTACGGCAATGATTGAGGCGGCAAAGCAGCATGATTTTGTGATTATGCGTGATGTTTATCGGGGTCAATACAACCCGAAAGCAATGCAATCAAGCATGATGTATTGGTCAAAATCTGTTGATTTGTACGACAAGTTTGCTGCATTACAGATGTATACGGCGGGTGGTGACCAGACTTACATTGAACACTTTATGCGGGACAAAGTGACATACTGGCAGGATATTGCGGATGGGATAGTGAGCTTTAAGGCTGATGTGCTGCCAAACGGGTTAGACGATGCCAAGGTAGTAATATTCCACGGCAAACCTAGACCGTGGGAACAAACAAGGATACCGTATGAAATTGGTTGAAGGCTGGTACGTACCTGACTTTGATGAAGTTTGCATCACGGCATTGTTAAACGAATTGCCTGATTTAACGTTAAGTTACATTTACGTTAACAACTTCAGAACTGTCATTCAAGCAGGTGGCAACATTGGATTATTTCCTGCAAATATGGCTAACTATTTTGAAAGAGTGATTACCGTCGAGCCTGATGCGTTAAATTATTCAGCCTTGGTATTAAATACAAAAGGCATTTTAAACATTGAACATACGCAAGCTGCGTTTGGTGACAAAACAGGTATTGCGGCTGTTGACAGAATCCAGCCTGACAATATAGGAGCGCATCAAATCAAAGCAGGCAATGAGGTGCGAGTCCTTACGATTGACTCGTTTGATGTAAATGATTGTGATTTTATCCAGTTAGATATTGAAAGTTACGAACATTTGGCGTTGCTTGGCGCAGAACAAACCATTAAAAAAACATATCCGGTTATCACGCTAGAGCTTAAAGGTTGTGGCGAAAGATACGGTTATAGCAATGAAAATACGATTAATTTGCTTGCGAATTGGGGCTATCAGATCGTCGGGCGGGTCAACCGTGACGTAATTTTTGCGAGAATTTAAGATGGAAGCATTGACTGGTGTGCAAAAATGGCTGAATACAATCAGCCAATACGACAATGAATTTAAAAAGTGGGAAGGTCGCACCACTAAGATTGTTAAGCGTTACCGTGATGACAACCGCAATCAGAATACAAACGAAACCGCTAAATTTAATATTCTGTGGTCTAACGTACAAACGCTGATCCCTGCCGTATACGCTCGATTACCAAAAGCAGACGTTGCTAGACGCTTTGGCGATAACGATCCAGTTGCCCGTGTTGCCGCACAACTCATTGAACGTGCCTTGGACTTTGAGATTGAGCATTACACCGATTTCAGATCGACAATGAAACACGCAGTTGAGGACAGGTTCTTAGGTGGTCGAGGCGTGGCATGGGTGCGCTACGAGCCACACGTTCGGGCGCAAGACATTCCTGAAGATGGGCTGCAAATCACAGAAGATGTAGACGAAGTTGACAGCGAAGGCCAACAAATTAAAACAGCAATGCCTGGCATTGATGGCGCTTTGGGTGAAGAAGTCGAGCCACAAGAAGAAATTGAGTACGAGTGTGCGCCAACTGATTATGTGCATTGGAAAGATTTTGGTCATTCAGTTGCACGAACATGGGAAGAAGTCACAAGCGTCTGGCGTTGGGTGTACATGACAAAAGAAAGCCTTGCCGAACGATTTGGCGAAGAAATGGCTAAAAAAATACCATTAGATGCAGGGCCTGAAACGAATAAACAGTATTCAACCCAGTCCAAAGATTTCACAAGGGCAAAGATTTGCGAGATTTGGGACAAAGAAAGTGGCAAGGTGTACTGGATTAGCAAGAGTTGCCCAGACATATTGGATGAACGTGAAGATCCGCTAGAGCTAGAGAATTTCTTTCCATGCGCTAAACCGTTGTACGCCACAATGACGAGCGACACGCTTGTGCCTGTGCCTGACTTTGTGCTTTATCAAGATCAAGCCACAGAGCTAGACATTTTGACTGATCGTATCGACGGGTTAGTTAAGGCATTGCGTGTGCGTGGGGTCTATGACGCATCACAACCCACTTTACAGCGTCTTTTGACTGAAGGCGATAACAACACACTTATCCCTGTTGATAAATGGATGGCGTTCTCTGAAAAAGGCGGCTTAAAAGGGTCTATTGACTTGTTGCCGTTGGATACCCTGTCAAATGCTCTATTGCAATGCTATCGGGCAAGAGATGAAATCAAAAACCAAATTTATGAAATCACAGGTATTAGTGACATTGTTCGGGGACAGACAGCAGCTAGTGAAACCGCTACGGCACAACAGATTAAGGGTCAGTATGCAGGACTGCGCTTGCGCTCGATGCAAGAAGATGTTGCCTTGTTTGCAAGTGAGTTATTCCAGTTAAAAGCCCAAGTCATTTGCACTAAATTTCAGCCCACAACTATCTTAATGTACGCTGCCGCACAAGGTATGCAACCGGCAGATCAGGCGCTTATCCCACAGGCGTTGCAGTTAATCCAAGACAAGCCATTACGTTCGTTCCGCATCCAAGTTGACTCAGATAGTCTGGTGCAGATTGACGAAAATCAAAACAAACGTGAGCGAGTTGAGTTCTTGCAAGCGATGGGTGGGTTCTTGACGCAAGCCTTGCCAATGGGTCAACAAGCGCCAGAGTTAGTGCCTATGTTGATTGAATTGGTTAAGTTTGGCGTTGGCGCATACAAAAAAGCCACACCGATTGAGGGTACGATTGACCAGGCTATGCAAGAGTTGCAGAAAAAGCAGCAAATGATGGCGCAACAACCACCACCGCCAAACCCTGAAATCATGAAGATGCAGGCAGAGCAGCAGTTTGAGCAAATGAAGATGCAAGCTCAAGCCCAAAACGAGCAAATGAAGATGCAGGCCACAGCGCAGGCTGAACAACTACGGGCGCAAGCCGATATTCAGGTAGCTCAAGCCAAGGCGCAGGCAGACGTTCAAATGCACCAAATGAAACTGCAAGCCGAAACACAACTTGAGGCGCAAAAACAACAGTATATGCAGGCAATGGAACAAGCCAAGTTGCAAGCCGCTGAACAATTGGAAAAGTGGAAAACTGAGCTAGAGTCTGCAACCAAGATTATGGTGGCTAGGATTGGGGCGAACCCAGGCTTAGACTTGCCATTGCTTGAGGCTCAAGAGGCTGCAAGCACCAAGATTGCCGCAGAACTGGGTGACAATGTGACGCAAGCAATGAACCGTATGGTTCAGATGCACGAAAACATGAACAATATGCACAACATGGCAATGGATAAGATTAATGGCGTAATGACGGTTATTGCAGCACCTAAGAAGATTGTCCGTGGCGCAGATGGGAGAGCCGCGGGGGTCGAGCTTGCATGAACGGTTACTGGGATACCGGAACGTGGGACGATGCGACATGGGATTATGTGCCTGTCATCGTCGAGATGGATATGCACGATGGCGGTAAACGCAAAAAAGAGGAAGATGCCTACCTTAAAGCAGAGGCAGACAAAGCAAAAGCAAGACGAGATGAGGTTTTAGCGTTATTTGAGCAAATAGTTGAGGGTAAACCAAGAATTGCGGAGGAAATTGCAGAACCGTTTGTGATTGAAGCAACAGCGCAAGCGCCAGCTGTGATTGATTACGATGCAATGTTGGCTGATTTGAATCGAGTAAACAGGATTTACAACGAACACATAGAAATGGATGATGAGGACGTTTTAGCTTTGATATGAAAAAAACTTACATATACGTTAATGGCGAACTGGTCGAGAAAGGTTCAAAAGAGCATTACGAGAGCCTTGGCCCAATGGTTATGCCTGACATTGCACCTTACAAATCTATGATCGACGGTTCGATGATTACGAGCCGTTCGGTGCATCGTGACCATTTGCGACAGCATGGCTGCATTGAAGTAGGTAACGAAAAGATGGAAACCAAGTTGCCACCACCAAAAGATACACGGCGGGAAGTTATGCGGCAACAATTGGGAAATATGACACACAAGCAAGCAAATCAGATTCTTTCACAACTACGCCGTAAATTTACCTAAAGGGGTATGAATGGACAATACTGAACAGCCAGATCGTCGAGAATTACTGTCACAGCAGTTTGACGAGGTTCAGAATGAAACACCCGTCGAGGCAGTCAGGACTCAGCCCGAACCCGATCTTGAGCCACCGCCAGAACCACCCGTTTGGGAAAGACCGCCAGCATCGTGGAAAAAGGATTATCACGAAGCCTGGACAACCGCTGATCCAAAGCTAAAAGAATACGCTTGGAAACGTGAAGAAGAAATGAAAGCAGGGGTTCAGCCTCTGCTGTCAAAAGCGCAATTTGCCGATCAAATGCAGCAGGCCATTGAGCCTTATATGCAAAACATTCGTGGGCTTGGCATTGAAGCACCGCAGGCGGTAAAAGCCTTAATGGAAGCTGATAATTTATTGCGCCACGGCTCACCACAACAGAAGCAAGCATATTTTGCCCAACTAGCCCAACAGTATGGGATCAATATGGGCGAAGTGCAGATTCAACCAACTGATCCTAATTTTTACGCTATTCAAAACGAGCTTGCACAAGTTCGTGGCGAGGTGTTAAATTGGAAGCAACAGCAGGAAGCAGCACAGAATCAAGCACTTTTGAATGAAATTAGTGAATTTCAAACAAAAGCAGAGTATTTTGAGGAAGCACGTCCAACAATGATCCAGTTGCTTAACAGCGGCGTGGCGAAAGACCTGGATGATGCGTATCAAAAAGCAATACGCCTAGATAATGACTTGTTTACTAAGCATCAGCAAGCCTCACAGGGTCAAGCAGATGCGGCAAAACGGGAACAATCGAACAGGGCAGCGAAAGCGGCTCGGGCGGCAGCGGTCAGCGTTAAAAGTTCCACACCAGGGGCGGCAACGAGTACCAAAGCGCAAGATAGGCGTTCATTATTGTTGGAGCAATTTGACAATCTTAATGAGCGTTTTTGATAACCTAATCGGAGATTACTATGGCATTTGCCAATAGCTCGATCAGCGACATCATTGCGACTAACATTCAAAGCCGCACAGGTGAACTTGCTGATAACGTAACAAATAACAACGCTTTACTGCGCCGTTTGAAAGAACGTGGCAACGTAAAGACGTTTTCAGGCGGTAACGTGATTTTGCAAGAGATCATGTATAACGACTCAACAACCAACAACACCAACAGCTATTCAGGCTATGAAGTGTTAAACGTGTCGCAAAACAGCCCCATTTCGGCTGCTCAGTTCTCAATCACCCAGTACGCATCGGCAGTTTCGATCAGCGGCTTGGAAATGATCCAAAACAGCGGTAAAGAAGCGATTATCGACTTGCTTGACGGTCGTATGAATGTGGCTGAAGCTCAGTTGGCTAACCGTATTTCGGGTGACATTTACCTAGACGGTACGGGTAACTCAGGCAAAAACATTACTGGCCTCGGTGCTGCAATTCCTGACGCACCAACAACCGGCACATACGGCGGCATCAATCGTGCGACTTTCACGTTTTGGCAATCTGTTGCCTATTCAGGCGTGACCAACGGCGGCTCTGCTGTTTCGGCATCGAACATCCAATCATATATGGATGCTCTAGCTGTTCAGTTGATTCGTGGAACTGACAAGCCTGATCTGATCGTTTGCGACAACAACTATTACAAATTGTATTTGCAATCGTTGCAGTCGATCCAACGTATCACAGACGGTGGCAATTCGCAAGCTGGCGCTGGTTTCGCATCGTTGAAATACTACGGCGCAGGTATGGCATCTGACGTAATTTTGGACGGTGGTATCGGTTCAGCCGCAACAGCAAACCATATGTGGTTCTTGAACACTAAATACATTATGTTCCGTCCACACGCTGATCGTAATTTCGTGCCAATCGGCGGCGAGCGTCAAGCAGTTAACCAAGACGCAATCGTTAAGCTCATCGGATTTGCCGGCAACCTCACATCTTCAGGCCCGCAATTCTGCGGCGTGCTGATCGCTTAAGGAAAACCATCATGGCATATACATTCGACGAACCCCGTGCAGGACTCCTGCAAATTGCTCAAACGGATTCTGGTATTACTACAGCAGGCGGCACGACCATCCCAACGCCCCCAGCTGTTTTAGGTACTATCGTTCGTGCATTTGATCCAACTTACGGCGAAGGCGAGTTCATCTTGCTGTTAGGCGTGGCATCAACTGTTGTTGGCTCGGTTGTGCGTTACAACGCTACAACTTATCAAACAACTTTGGTTGTCAACACCGCCGTTCAAGACGTGCCTGTTGCAGTCGCTATGTCGGCTTGCACAGCGGGTCTTTATGGTTGGTATCAGATTGCTGGTAATGCAGTCATCAAGAAAACTGCTGTGACCGTTGCACCTAACGTCACTCTGTTCTTGTCGGCTACAGCCGGTCGTGTAAAAGTCTTGGCATCTGCTGGCTTGCAAGTTGTTGCTGCTCGTTCAGCCAACCTGACTACCGTTACTTCTACGACTTCCACGGTCACTGTGACCATCAACCGTCCACATCTACAGTCACAAATTACCTAATGATTGAAGCTGTTCTTGATGTAGTTGGAAACACAGAGCCTGACGTTTTGTTGGGCAATGTGCAGCGATCCGTAAAAAGATCGCTGCCTTGGTTTGATTTTGACGAGTCACGCCAAGGCAGCGTCTGTCTTGTTGGTGGTGGGCCAAGTCTGGTTGACACAATTGACCAGTTGCGGTTACGCCATCAAAACGGTGCAAAAGTATGGGCTGTAAACGGCACTTACGACTATATGATTGGGCAAGGCATTATTCCTGATGCGATGGTAATGTTAGACGCTCGACCAGAGAACGTGAGATTTGTTCAAAATCCACAGCAATCGACTACGTTTTACATTACAAGCCAATGCGACGATGCAATATTTGATGCGTTGGAAGGTTACAAAGTAGTGCTAGTACACGCCAATACGCCTGGTGTTTATGAATTGCTTGAGCATGAAAAAGCTCGACCAGTTCATTTGATGGGTGGGTTTACAACTGTTGGCATTTTGTCGTTGATATTGGCTAAGTTGCAAGGCTTTAAACGTATCTTTATGTTTGGCATGGATTCAAGCTATCGAAATGGCGAACACCACGCTTACGAGCAAACAAGTAACAATGGCGAACGTATTATTGACGCTATGGTGAACGATGTAACCTATAAGTGTGCGCCGTGGATGGCACAGCAAGTAACGGATTTTCAGAATGTCGTGGCAGGCTTTGAAGATGTCACGATTGAAGTATGTGGCGATGGGCTTTTGCACGAAATGGCAAAAGCAATGAGTAATTAAACTTAAAGGACTATCATGGCATTTCCATCAAGAATTCAAGGCGCAGGCAACTCGCCACTATCTGCTTCAACAATTTGCGGTGACGGTGCAACTGGCTTAGTTGCAACAGGTTCAACTGCATCAGATGCGTTGCAAATCTCAGCCGTTAATAACACAATTACCACTTCGTCTGCATCAACTGGCGTTAAATTGCCACCGACTGAAGTTGGCGCACAGGTCATTATTCGTAATGATTCTGGTCAAACAATTACAATTTATCCGTACAATACAAGCAGCACAATTAACGCAGCTGCATCAAGCGTAACGGTTGCAACAGCAAAAACAATTCTGTTGGCAGCAACTTCCGCCACTACATGGGTTTCAATCACAGGGGCATAAATTGGCTTTAGACAGCGATGTTTTCAACGCAGATTCTCACCTACATGTCGAGTTCTATGTTTACGATAAAGATCCTTATAAAGATAAGCCGTTTGTTAGAATCATAGTGCCAGGCGATAAAACGACGATTATTGATCAACCCGTTCGGGACGATCATAAGCAGCGTTTCCCTCGCCAATGGTTGCACTTTCAAATGCAAAACAATAATGCAGAAATTATTGGTGTGCCGTTGAAACAATGGGTACAAGACGATCCTGAAAACTTTAACGATATGCAGATGGCAGAATTGCAAATTTTTAAGTTTCAGACCGTTGAGCAAGTTGCTACCGCTACCGATAACCAATTGCAGCGTATTGGCATGGGTGCGGTGGGCTTGCGAGAGCAGGCAAGGCGTTATTTACAAGTTAAAAACCAATCTTCAAGTCAAACTGAAATTGAAAAAACAAAGCAAGAGCTTGCTGAAGTTAAAGAGCAAATGGCGGCTTTGATGGCTCAATTATCAGAAAAGAAGGTTGGGAGGCCAAAAAAAGAGGACTAAATGTCATCAACGATGCTACAGCTAGTAACCCAAGTCACTAATGAGCTTGGGGTATCAACGCCAACTACTGTGGCATCAAATACCAACCAAGATGTAATTCAAATCTTGGCGTTAATGAACGCTGCCGGTTATGAATTTTTAAGAAAGCATGACTGGCGGCAATTAACAAAGCAATATACATTCACAACGGTCTATACCCAAACAACGGGTAACGTGACGCTGAACACTTACACCATCACCGGCATCCCATCGACTGCTGGGCTTGATTCAACGTATCAAGTGGTGGGCAACGGTATTTCAAACGCTTGTTACATTGAGTCGGTTGACTCAGCCACGCAAGTAACCGTCAACTTGCCATCTACAGGGACGTATACAGGGGCTACGATCACTTTTGAAAAGGTGAAGTACGCATTACCCTCAGATTACGAATCAACCGTTCCAAGAACCCATTGGGACAAATCGAAACATTGGGAAATGCTTGGTCCTGAAAGCCCACAGCAATGGGAATGGCTGTTGTCTGGCTTTATCTCAACTGGCCCACGGATTCGTTACCGATTGCTTGGCAAATACTTTCAGATTTGGCCTGGCGTTTCGACTAACGAGTTGTTAGGTTACGAATATCGGTCAAATGGTTGGGCGTTATCAGATACCGGCGTTGTAAAAACATCTTTCACTGCCGACAACGATACTTGTATTTACCCAGATCGCTTGATGGTTTTGGCTACCAAACTCAAGTATTTTGAGGCTAAAGGCTTTGATACCACAGCAATGTATCGAAATTATATTGAAGAATTCGAGATTGTTCGGGCGCAAGATACGTCAGCAGCTAATTTGTCGTTTGCACCACGCCCAGGCACAGTTTTGATTGGGTATGATAACGTGCCCGACACGGGTTATGGGGTTAACTAACGTGTGCCCAAGACTTTCTAGATTTAATTTCAGAAATAACGGATTGGCTAACTCCGTGTTCAATTGCAATAATTCTATGAACACGGTTGTCTTGTCTAATTGCCAAAACTTTTTCAACAGTCAATTTAGACATTGGGTGCTTTTCGCCCATCTTTTGCGTGCCATGTTTAAACTTGTCTTGGCTGTTATTTGTTCTGTTATCCCATCGAAGATTGGTCAACGCATTATTCCAAGGATCGCCATCAGCATGGCAACATTCCATTCCCTCTGGTCGTTTACTTACAAACGCTTCCATAACCAATTTGTGCGGGTAAAAAGTGGTCACTTTATCAAATTTAGACAAACAAATTTGCGGACGATTCAATCTTTTATTCAATTGAAGTTTTTTAATCAGTCCGGTTTTTGCGTTTTTAACATTGCCAAAATCAGAAACTTGGTAAAGACCCTCAAAACCAATAACATCACGCCATTGTTCCATAATAATTCCCTCATGTTAAATGAAGGGAAAGTATAACATGGCAAGCCGACTTGTTCAAGGTGCGGCGGCTCGTGTTCAATCATTGCCAGCGCCTATTGGTGGTTGGAACGTGCGAGATTCTATTGCAAACATGGATACGCTCGATGCCGTTCAATTAACCAATTTGTTCCCCACAGTCAATAATGTGGTGTTGCGTGGTGGATACACAAAATATTCAACCGGCATTTCAGGTCAAGTTCAGACATTGATGGGTTATTCAAGCGGCGCAATTGACAAATTATTTGCAATTGCGGGAACATCAATTTACGACTGCACCAATGGCGGTGCTGTTGGCGCAGCTGTAAAGACAAGTTTAAGCAACGCTAAATGGGAATATACCAACGTCACAACGCCTGCCGGTGGTTACTTATATGCGGTCAATGGAATTGATGCGCCGTTGCTGTATAACGGATCGATTTGGACAAATCCAACCATTACTGGTGTAACCGCATCAACTTTAAGCAATATCACCACGTTTAAAAACCAAGTTTGGTTTACGCAAGCATCAACATTAAAAGCATGGTACTTACCTACCTTATCCATTCAAGGTGCTGCAAACGCAATTGACATGAGTTCAGTTGCTCAATTAGGTGGATATTTAGTTGCAGCGGGGACTTGGACAATTGATGCTGGCTATGGAGTAGACGATAACCTAGTGTTCATAACTTCCAATGGCGAGGTTATTGTTTATTCTGGTACTGACCCATCAGATATTACAAAATTTGCTCTAGTGGGCGTTTGGCGCATTGGTAAGCCTGTTGGCAAACGATGCTTGATGAAGTATGGCGGGGATATGATTATTCTTACCTATAACGGTCTTTATCCACTTGCCGCTAGTCTTCAATCATCTAGACTAGACCCAAGAATTGCATTATCAGACAAGATTCAAGGCGCATTTTCTGCGGCAACGCAGTCTTATGGTGATAATTTTGGTTGGGATATTAGTTTTGATCCTAAACACAACGCTTTGACTGTAAATGTGCCAATTCAAGAAGGGCAGCAACAGCAATATGTGATGAATAACATTACTAAAGCATGGTGTAATTTTACAGGCCAATATGCTAATTGTTGGACAATTTTTGAAAACGAACCATATTGGGGCGGTAACGGATTTGTTGCCCATGCATGGGATGACAATTACGCAAATGACACAAGCGATATAAACGGTTACGCGTTGCAAGCATTTAACTACTTTGATGCCCGTGGGGTAAAAAAGTATTTTACTAGAGCAAGACCGTCAATTTTCACAAACGGTACGCCATCAATTTTTATTGGTTTAAACATGGATTTTGATTTGGCAGACACAACTGCGGCGCTAAGTTTTAGCCCACAAGTATCTGCAAAATGGGACGTTGCGCTATGGGATGTTGGTTATTGGGCTACAGATACGGTTATCACAAACAACTGGCAAGGCGTGACTGGCATTGGTTATTGCGCTGCAACTCAATTTAAAACGGCCTCTCAAGGAACGACAATTCTATGGGCATCGACGGACATTGTTTATCAACAAGGTTGGGCTGGCATATAGTCCAGGGCGATGTAATTGGCTATTGGGTAGCTGACCGAGTACAAGGTAAGTATTTTGCAGATAATTCGCAAGCAATTGGGTTAGAGCATGATGGTCAAATTATTGCAGGCGTAATTTACGAGAATTGGAACAAAGCCTCGATTGTGTGCCATATAGCAATTGAAGGCCGTATGACAAAAGGGTATTTAAAAGCGATATTTAGTTACCCTTTTGAGTTTTGTAAGGTAAAAAAGATTATTGTGCCGGTAAGCAGTACCCATGCAAAAAGTTTAAAATTAGTTACTAAGATGGGTTTTATTGAAGAAGCAAGGGTTAAAAATGCAGCACCGGATGGCGATATTATATTTTTGACATTGGCAAAAGAAAATTGCCGGTTTCTAGGGGTAAATAATGGGTAAGTCAGCATCAGCACCACCAACACCGGATTATGTCGGCGCAGCCAAGCAGCAAGGTATTGATAATCTTGCCTCTGCAAAGCAATCCAATATTATGTCTAACCCAAATATGTACACACCGTTTGGCAATCAAACGGTTACTTATTCAAACCCGACATTTGACCAATCTTCATACGAAACAGCGTTGGCTAAATACAACGCAAATAAAATTGATCCAAATTCTTATTATCGGTCTGGTGAAAGCGGTCAAACAACTTTTGATCAAGCAGGATTTGATGCAGCTAATGCACAGCGAGGTGCAGCGCCAACCCGTGAAGCATTTACAACTGGCGGCGGCCAACCAACAATTACGCAGTCATTAAATCCGCAAGCGCAACAAACACTTGACGCTCAAATGCGTGTCCAAACTGCTTTGGCTAATCTTGGTCAGACAGGCGCAAATAATGCTCAGAACGTTTTAAATCAATCGTTTAATCCAAATTTAGCGCCTATTCAAAATACAGTTGCTAATTCAGGCAACATTCAAAATACAGTTGCGCCATCGGGCAATATTCAATCAACTATTGCGGGATATAACCCTGTACAAGTTTCTAATGTGCAAACGGGATTGGGCGCAGGTGATTATGGATTAGCAAGAGCAAACACTCAAGCAAATACTTATGGTTTGGCAAGCGGTAACGTTAATGCCAATACTTATGGTTTAGCACAAGGCTATGTGCCGTTGCAAACATCATTAAACACAAGCAATTTAACGCAAATGCCTACTAATGCAGGTATTAATGCACAACAAGCTATTCTTGATCGGTTAAACCCAACAATTCAACAAGGCGATACGTCATTTAAACAAGCGTTGGCAAATCAAGGGTTAGCGCCAGGCACAGCTGCCTACGATGCTGCGTTTAGAAACCGTGAAATGAGCAAAAATGACTTGTATAACCAAGCGGCCTTGCAAAGTATTAACGTTGATATGGCGGCTCGGCAACAAGGGTTAAATGAATTAAATACAACTGGCACATTTGGCAATCAGGCTTTATTGGCGGGTGCAGGTTTATACAATCAAGCGGTTGGTCAAAACTTTGGTCAAGGTATTACTGCTAATCAACTTCAAAATCAAGCTGTGGCACAAAACTTTGGTCAAGGCGTAACAGCCGATCAATTGTATAACTCGGCTGTTGGTCAAAACTTTAATCAGGCTTTGGCAGCGCAACAAGCTAATAATGCAGCACAAGCACAGCAATATGGTCAAAACGTAGGTGCAGGTCAATTTACAAATGCTGCACAAGCGCAGTTATACGGTCAAAATGCAAATAATGTTCAATTAAACAATGCAGCACAACAACAGTTATACGGTCAGAACTTAAACAACGCACAATTTAATAACCAAGCCATACAACAATCTTTAGCCCAGCAATCTGCATTACGGGCGCAACCATTAAATGAGATTCTTGGCTTAATGGGCGGCTCACAAATTCAATTGCCGCAATTCCAAGGTTATCAGGGTACACAAGTTGCACCAGCGCCGACTTTTGCAGGCGCACAAGCTCAAGGTCAAGCGGCAAATCAAGCTTACGGGATTCAGCAAGCAGGCAACAACTCAACCATGCAAGGCCTTACTTCATTAGGCGGCATGGCGGCAATGTATTTCTAATGCTTGGATTAGCGTTCTCAGGTGGGAAGGATTCTTTAGCGTGTTGGTACTTGTACCGTGAAAAGAATCCAATTGTCTTTTGGGCAAATACTGGTAAAGCGTACCCTGAAACAATGGAAATCATTGAACAGGTTAAAGCAGATGCAGTTGAGTTTATTGAAGTAAAGTCAAATCAAGAGCAACAAATTAAATTTTATGGTTATCCAAGCGATGTTGTGCCGGTTGATCATAGTTTTGAAGGTATGCAATTTTCAGGCGATAAGCCAGTACGAGTACAGAGTTATTTAAATTGCTGTTGGGCAAACGTAGGGCAACCTTTGACAGAGGCAATTGCAAAACGTGGCATTACGCATTTGATTCGTGGTCAACGGCTTGATGAAAGCCACAAATCCACGGCTCGACATGGGTCGGTAATTAATGGTGTGACTTACATTCAACCAATAGAAACATGGACTAAAGAGCAAGTTTTGGCGTTTTTACGGACTCAATGCCAGTTACCAGAACATTATGCAATCGACCATTCAAGCCTTGATTGTTACGATTGCACAGCGTATTTGGCGCACTCAGCGGATCGAGTGGCATGGATGAAAGAAAAACACCCAAATCTGCATGAAAAATATAAAATAAACATGGCGGCACTAAAGTCTGCCTTGTTGCCTACTTTAGAGTTATTAAGGAATTGCGATGCTTAATCAATACGTCAACATGACTCCGCAGCAGAAAATGGCTCAAATGCTGCAACAGCAAGGGCAACAAACTCCGTTGCAAGGTCAAGATGTTAACCAAGCTCAAATGCCTCAAATGCAAAACCCATTAGCTGGCGCACAAAACGCTATGAGTATGTATGGGCAAATGCAAAAACAAAATCAAATGCAAGATATGCAAGATTACTTGGCTCGGTTTAAACTTGGTCAAGCGCAAACTGGTGGTATGTTTGATTCGGCTAATGCTCAAGCGCCATCGATGACTGCGAACAATTACACGGGGTAAGTCATGGATTTAGATTACAACACCAGACTAGCGGCGATTCAGCGTAACGAAAAGTTAGCGCAGATTATGCAACAACAAGCATTTCAGCCTATTGATATTCAAAGTTATCAAGGTATTCAAGCGCCAATCAGTCCTTTGTCGGGGTTAGCAAAAGTTTTACAAGCCTACATGGGCGCAAAAGGTACGGGCGATGAAGTACGCATCAAGCTAAATCAAGAAGCTAAGACAGAAGCGCAACAAATGTTGTCAGGATTGCAAGACAGGCCAGCATCACCTGGTCGTGCTGCGGTCATGGGTATGCCTGAGATTCAAGCGCGGCCTGCAACGTCATTTACCCCAATGGGCGCTGATTATGAGGACAATCCAAATTTGCAAACAGCACCGTCGGGAAATGTGGAAACGCCTGCTGTGCCGTATCAGCCTGCCGTTGCACCACAAGCGGCAATCCCACCACAAGCAGCGGTGCAAATGACGCCAGAATTAAAGCGTCAAAAACTTGTTGAAATAATGATGGGTCAAAACCCATACGCTTCACCAGTTGCTAAATTAATGTACGAAAGTTTAGAAAAACAAGACAGCGGCCCATTGGCTGAATATAAACTTTATGCTGAACAAGCTAAAGCCGCAGGTCAAACACCTCTCAGTATTGATGCTTACAAAACAAGACAAATACAAGCAGGTCGAGCAATTAGTAATAACGTAGTTAATATGCCAGCGGGTGCGCCTATTCCAGTTATGCGTAATGGAAAACTTGTTCTTGTGCAGATGGGCAAAGATGGTAAATACGTTGAAGTTGAAGGTATTTCCCCAGTACCGACTCAAACACCTCTTGCACAAGAATTAGCTGACGCAGGAATTACACCTGACAATCCTAAATTCCAAGAATTAGCCCAAGCGTTTATTAACAAGAAATTAACGCAATCTTTTGCACCTAATGCAACAGTTGAAAGGCCTGGTAAAGAACCACAACAAACCGCACCAGCCCCTGCTGAAAACACGGTAAACGTGATGATCGATGGAAAACTTACTGCCGTTCCAATTGCACAAGCCGCAGAATTGACTGCTAAATTTAAAGGCATGGTTGCAAAATCTACGGGACAAGCTGAAGCTGAACTTGATCTTGTAAGCGTTCCCGATCCAAAAGGAACTGGCGCTAAAGTTTTAATTCCAAGATCACAGCTTGTAACGCAAGCGGAAAAAGGAACGCCTGCAATTTCTCAAGTTGATACAAAAGCTCAACAAGGAAACACGGTTCTTGATGTAGCAAGAAGGGCTGAATTAGTATTACCAAAAGCATCGTCTGGCATTATTAGTAATTTGTTCACAATGGCAACTGATGCTGCGGGAATTCCAACAGACAAATCTGCTGCGGATGCACAATTGCGGGTTCTTGGTGGACAGCTAACGTTAGCACAGCCTCGCATGGAAGGGCCACAAAGTAACGCAGACAGTATTTTGTATCAACAAATGGCAGCTGAAGTTGCAAATCCAAATAGACCGTATCAAACTCGCATGAAAGCGTTAAATACGGTTATTGAGTTAAACGAAAAATACGCACCAACACCAAGCGCACCACCGCCAGGCTCTGTTCGTAGGATTACTCCAAAATGACAACAGCCACTTTCGAAGTAAAGATTGGCAAAGAAGTCTACGAGGTAGATGCCAAAGACGAAAATGAAGCGTGGAAACTAGCTAATACGTTTCACGCTCAAACCCCACCGCCTGCGCCACCCGAAAAATCTACGGGCGAAAGCATTATGTCGGCGGTTAAAGACTTTCCCCGACAAGTTGGGTTGACAGGCCGGTATGCTATTGAAGGTGCAGCAAACACGTTAGGGTTGCCTTTAGAACCTATGCGGATGGGTGTTAGCGCAATTTCACAACTTGCCGGTGGGCCACCAGCAGCATCAATGTCAACGTATGGCACAAAGTTAGCGGATTTGCTTGGATTGCCTAAGCCTAAAGAAACGTCTGTCATGGACACTCGGACAGGTTTAGCCAACGTATTGCCAAGTGAAGAAGTAGTTGGCGATATTGCTAAATCTATAGCATCTTCTGCCGCTATGGTTGGGCCAGCGGCAACTATAGCCAAAAATACCACCGGCATTACAAGCAACGTTGCCAACCAGTTGGCTGCAAACCCTATGCTGCAATACGGTTCGGCAGTTGGAGCAGGGTACGGCAGCGGGTTAACAAGAGAATCAGGCGGCGATCCCTTGCAACAATTCTTTGCAGGCTTGGCGGGTGGTGTTGCTGTGCCTGCGGCATACGGTGGGGCAAAGTCTTTGCTTACGTCTGCCGGTCAAAAGGTAGCGCCTACGCTAACTGGCAAGCTAAACCCGGAAGCTGCAATCCCAAACCCTGCTGAAGTTGATCAGATCATTACTTTAAAGCTCGGTCAATCAGGCATTGATTTCAGTCGATTGCCAGATCAAGTACGCAAGTCGTTGACCGCAGACGTTGCAAATGCTTTGCGGACGGGCGGTGACTTGGGCGGCGATGCAATGCGTCGATTGCTTGATTTCCGCATGGTTGAGGGTACAACGCCAACCAAAGGCATGATTACGCTTGATCCACGGCAAATCACGCTAGAGCAAAACTTAGCCAAAACTGGCATGAATTCGGCAGACCCTAATTTGCAAACATTGGGCAATGTACAAGCGGCAAACAACAAAGCGTTGATTGATGCTTTAAACGCAAGAGGTGCGGGTAATGTACAAGCGCCGTATTTGATGGAAGCAGGCGAAGCAAGTGCAGCAAAGATTGCTGCTGAAGATGCCGCAAAACAAGCCGATACATCGAAGTTATATAAACAAGCTAAAAATATGCCTGGTGGCACAACGCCATTAGATCGTTCGGAGTTGATGAACAATATTGACACTTTGTTGGCAAAACAAAACGCTAATGCATTTTTGCCTGAAAGTATCCGATCAATGTTGAATGAAATAAGCGCTGGTCAAACAACAATTAACGGCAAAACGTTTCCTGTACCGTTTGATACCAATGCACTTGATACTTTGATGACTAAAATTGCAACAGCGCAACGTGGTGCAGATGGTAATACAAAGACTGCTTTAAGTTTAGTGCGTCAAGCCATTGATAACACAGAAATTAAACCAGTTAAAACAGAGTTTGGCGGCAATCAATTGGTAACTGAGGCCGGTGGCAAGTTTTTGCAAACGCAAGACGCTCAAGCCGGTGAATTGTTATCAGCATTGAACAAAGCAAGAGCATCACACCGTGAACGCATGAATTGGCAAGAATCAACTAAGCCAATTGAACAAACCGTTGATGGGATGCAACCAGACCAGTTTGTGCGAAAGTTTGTACTTAATGGGGATGTTGCAGATGCAGCATCAGTAGCCAAATCAGGCGATCCAGCAGCCACAAAGTCGGCTATCTTGACGCATTTGAAAGATCGAGCGTTGGGCGGCAGATCAGACGAGGTTGGTACATTTGGCGCTGCAACGTACAATAAAACGCTTAAAGAAATTGGCGATAAAAAATTAGCTTTGTTTTTTACGCCTGAAGAAATTGGTGAATTAAAGCGTTTAGGCCGTGTTGCTGAATACACAACCGTACAGCCTAAAGGCTCGGCAGTTAACAATAGCAACTCTGGCGCTTTGGTGCTTGGTGCTGGTATTGATTTGCTTGCATCTGCTACGGGTTTAAGTGGATTCGGTGTTGGGGCAACGCTTGCCATTCCATTTGCTAAAAAAATGATGCAAGGAACGTTAAACTCAGCAGAGCAACAACGAGCATTAGACATGGGCAAAGCATTATCAACTAAAGTGCCAGGCTTTTCTCTCGGCGAACGAGTAGTGCCGGCATCCATTTATGCGGGGCTTTTGACTAATCCCCAAGTTGGTCAACAATAAGAGGTAATCAATGAGCTATCTCTTATATCCTGTTACAAGTTTTTTTAACCGACTAATATGCGATTGATGAACCCCATACTTTTTGGCAATGATGCTTTGACGTTCGGTGCTTTGCCAAATGTCTGCAATATCTTGTTCAGAAAGTCTGCCGTTCCAATGATCCAATCCGTAATTATGTCTACGTTTATTAGCTGCATCAGCATTGTTTTCGGCTTTTGTTCCTACTTTAAGATGCTCTGGGTTTACGCATGGCGGGTTATCGCACAAGTGCATAATTATTTTGCCATTAGGTATTTTTCCAATAAAATGCTCATAAGAAAATCTATGCGCTCTCATTTGGTGTTCGCCACAACGAACAATCCCATACCCGTAACTATTTTTAGTTCCGTTCCAAATCCAACAAGTATCAGTTTTATTAATTTTTGCTTCAAACGATTCTTGCATGGTTACAGGCAAATACAAATGCAATTCGTTTTTTGCTCTAGCTCGATTGTAATGAGTGCGGCACAAATGTCGAGCAACAGATTTTTCGCTGCAAATGCTGCACGGAATCGTTGTTTTAACTTGGTAAGTCATTGGCATCTCCTGTTAAATAACAGTATATGTCTTATTCATGGGGGATGCAAATGAGCTACAATGGTTCAGGGACGTTTGTAATCAACTCAACTGGTCAGCCAGTTGTTACAAACACGGTTATTTCATCAACAGCGTTCAATGCGCTGACTGCTGATCTTGCGACTGGTTTAACGACTGCTTTGACTAAAGACGGTCAAACAACTCCGACTGCTAATATCCCCATGGGAACTTTTAAGTTTACGGGATTGGGGGCGGGTTCGTCTGCAACTGACTCTGCAAACTTATCGCAAGTGCAAAGCTCGACCGGATCGTTTTTAACAGCAGCCGGCACAGACACAATTACAGCGTCGGTAAGCCCGTCATTGTCTGCATATGCTGTTGGGCAAACGTTTAAGTTTATTGCTGCTGCAACGAACACAGGCGCAGTTACGATAAACATTAGTGCGCTTGGTGCTAAATCTATTGTTAAAAACGGTTCAACAGCGTTATCTGCGGGTGAATTGGTTAGCGGTTCAATGTATCAAATTGTTTATGATGGTACACAATTTCAACTTATCGGGGCTGGCGGCGTAACAGCTGGCAAATCAATAGCTTTTTCAATTATTTTTGGATTATAAATCATGGCCGCACCTAATATTGTTAACGTTAGCGCAATTTATGGCAAAGTCGTAACTGCCGATTTAACTTCAACCTCTGCAATTTCAGTTTTAAGCAATGCTGCATCAAGTGGCAAAGTGTTTAAAATTGATTCTCTTGTGGTGGCTAATATTGATACGGCAAACGCTGTAAATATTACAATTAATCATTATTCGGCGGCTGCGTTAGGCGGTACTGCAACACCAATTGCATCTGTTATTTCCATTCCACCTGCGGCAAGTTTGATTGTGATTGATAAAACAACCATGATCTATCTTGAAGAAAATATGTCAATTGGTGCTGTAGCTGGTACAGCAAGCAAATTAAAAGTGGTTTGTTCTTATGAGGACATTTCGTAATGGCTTTAGGAAACCAAGGGCAGATAGGCCCGTATCGCGGCCCAACTAGCGGAATGTTGCGGTTAAGTTCTTTGCAACAAGGCGTTGCTTATTATTCGTCAAATTACTTAATTGTTGCAGGCGGCGCTGGTGGTTCTGGTGGTAGCGGCGGTGGCGGTGGTGGCGCAGGGGGTTTAATTTCTGGTACAGCAACGTTAAGTTCCACAGTTGTTTACACGGTTACGGTTGGTGCGGGAGGTAGTGGTGGTGGTTCTGGTGCTGGTTCGTTAGGGACAAATGGTTCTAATTCCACATTAACCGGAACGGGGATTTCTCTTACAGCAGCGGTTGGCGGTGGCACTGGTGGTTCTTTTGGAGGAACAACTAGCGGCGCAACTGGTGGCTCTGGTGGCGGCGGTTCTTTTGACAGCGGCGCAGGTGGTGCGGGAACATCGGGACAAGGCAATGCTGGCGGGACTGGCTCTGGTGCGGGGACAAGATCAGCAGGCGGTGGCGGTGGCGCAGGCGGTGTTGGTGCAAATGGCAATGCCGGAGTCGCTGCTGGTGCGGGTGGTGTCGGCTTGTCAAATTCAATCACAGGTTCAGCAGTTTTTTATGGTGGTGGTGGTGGTGGTTCTTCTGAAACTGTACCTAATGGTGCAGGAGGAACTGGCGGTGGTGGTGCGGGTGCATACCAGAGTGTGAGCAATGGAGTAGCTGGAACTGCTAATACTGGCGGTGGCGGCGGCGGTGGTTATTCAACTTTTTCTTCAGGAAATGGTGGCTCAGGTGTTGTTATCTTGTCTATTCCAACTACAAGATATACCGGAAAAACAACCGGCTCTCCAACAGTTACTACTTCGGGCGTAAATACAATATTAAAATTTACGGCATCAGGGAGTTATACGGCATGAGTTATTTTGCAAAAGTATCTACGCTTACAGATGGCAAAGGCATTGTTAACAACGTCATTGCGGCTGACCAAGCGGTTATTGACTCAGGCTCGGAAGGCAACCCAAGTATGTGGTGGCAAACTTCATACAACACACATGGTAATGTTCATTACGGTCAAGACGGTCAACCGGATGGCGGGGTAGCATTTAGGGCAAATTATGCGGGTATTGGCTACACACTTGATACAACTGTGGTTCAAGATGGCGTAACTGGGGTGTTTTATGCGCCACAACCATATCCATCATGGGTTTTAAATACTCAAACGTATTTGTGGGAAGCGCCAGTTCCAATGCCAAAAACTGGTGAGCCATATTCTTGGGACGAGGCTACAGAATCTTGGGTAACAAGTGCTTAACTTTATTGCCATATTGTTGATTTCACCATTGATACTGCTATGCAGCGTGTGGTTGATACCGTGGTAAATTTTTGCAATGTTTAAGGGTAAATAATGGATTGGCAACAACTATTTAACATTGGTGCTGGCGCTGCTTTGGGCGCAATTGGTTGGTTTGCCCGTCAGTTGTGGGATGCTGTTGACGAACTAAAAAAAGAGATCGGCGACTTAAAACTTCATGTGTCAACAAACTACATGAAGACAGAAGACATTCAGCGAATGTTCAGCCGAATAGAAAACCAGCTAGATAAGATTTTAGACAAGGTCGATCAAAAGGCAGATAAATAATGGACCCGATTAGCGCCCTCCTTAACATTGGCAATACGCTGATAAACAAGTTATTCCCTGACCCTGCGCAAGCGGCTCAAGCGCAATTGGCGTTGCTCAAAATGCAGCAGGATGGTGAGTTGGCCGCAATCAGCGGGCAGATGGAAATTAACAAAATTGAAGCTGGATCAAGCAGCGTATTTGTGGCTGGGTGGCGTCCGTTTGCAGGTTGGGTGTGTGGTATAGGCTTGGCGTATGTGTCGATCATAGAGCCTGTTGCAAGGCTTGTGGCTACCATTGTAGGCTACACAGGTGCGTTTCCTAACATTGATACAACGCTCACCATGCAAGTTCTTTTGGGTATGCTTGGCATGGGTGGCTTGCGTACACTCGACAAAATTAAAGGTGTAGCTGCAAAATGAAAAGTAACTGGCAAAAATCGTTTGAATTGATGCTGAAATCTGAAGGTGGTTACGTTAACAATCCTCTCGACCCAGGTGGACGTACAAACTTAGGCGTTACTCAAGGCACTTGGGAAAGCTGGGTCGGGCGCCCGTCTGACAAAGCTGAGATGCGCAGCCTGACTCCAGAGAAGGTTGAGCCTTTGTACAAGAAGAAGTATTTCGACGCTGTACGCGGCGATGAGCTGCCTGTAGGGCTGGACTACCTTGTGTTTGATTTTGCGGTCAATGCGGGGCCTGGGCGCGCTATCAAGGTCATGCAATCTGCCGTGGGTGTTACGCCAGACGGTAAGTTTGGCCCGATGACAATGGCAGCTGTGCAGGCCGTTGACCCTGTTGATCTGATTGAGCGATTTAGCCAAGCCAAAGAGGACTTCTATCGGTCTTTGACTACCTTTGCAACGTTTGGCAAAGGCTGGCTAAATCGAGTTGTTGACGTTAAGGTAAAGGCTTCTGCGATGTTGGTTTGAAGTGCCTGTCGCAGTACACGCAAAGCCCCTCACGCAACGTTGTACAGACTTGACCGCAACCATCACAAACAAACTCTTTGGGAAAGTTTGTCGGGCGTGACCAGCGAACCCAAAGAGCTGTAGCAACCAATGCAGCGGCAGCGCAATAAAATATAAAAATCCAGTCCCATAGCGTCATCACCAGCCTCCCACACCCATGAGTACCGTTTGCTCTTTTGCGGCTCTCTCAGCGGCTATACGCATGGCTGGCGATAGCCTGTATGCAGGGCGGTCAAACCTGTCGATCTTTTTTTCAACGTGGGTTAGGAATTTCTCAAGTAACGCACGTTCGCCAGTCGGTGCAATGTTTCCAAGTTCTGACGCACACATTGATAACGTTGTGGTTCTAGAGTCTGGCAACAAACCTTTGTGGCGCAGTTTGTCAGCAGCAGCCAGGTACAAGTTGGATAACGTCATTTCACACCTCTTGTGGCATTGCTTAAATCACGGCGCAGAGCAACTATTTCTTCTGCGTATTTAATCATTCCCTCAGTTAATGATTGGTTTAATGCCTGCAATTGGCGAATGTAATCCGCCGCTTCGGTTTGTTCTTGATGAGTCATATAAAAACCATTTTCAAGGTTTCTTAATAATTTTTTTGGGCTAAGTGGGTTCATTGTTTGCCTTGTCTAAAGCATAGAGGGCGGTATACAGATGCGGATGCGTTGTGTCGTTAATCAACACACCTTTGTCACCAATGTAGCCTGTAGGCTTTAATTTAGCCATTGATTGAGCAGCCTGCATAAACGCACAAGGATTGTATTCAGCGTTGCAGCGACCACCACAAGCCTCTTTAAACAGATGGATATAGTCGGCTTTGTTCATAAGCGCAGTCCAAACGGGTTATGAGCGTGTTTAACAACTAAGTTTTCGTAATTATCTGAAGATTCTGTAGCAGTCGGTGCTTGTCGAATAGTGACATAAACACAAGGTGAGCCACGCCTACCGTCCCCACGTTTCTCAATCTTGTTATTGCGCTGAAGTTTGGCAAGTTGTGTGTAGATGCTGATCTTTTCAAGGCCACAATAATCAGCAATATCAGTTGTTGTTTTAGGCTCAATGCAATACCGCAATATCTTTTGTTCTGTTGACATATATTCCCTTTAAAAGGATACATTAAGCTAACTAAACAGATCAATCAAGAAATATTAACTAGGTGATAACCCTTACTTTGTTTTATTTAAATATAGTTCCCCTACCCTTATACCCACCCACCGTAGTAGCAAGCTACTGATAGTAGTTGAGGATAAATCCTTTACGACAGACCTGTACCTTGTTAGGTTTATGGCAGGCATCTCACCCCACCCCTAGATTCCCTAAAACAGTAGCAGTCCTTGCAGCTGTAAAAGATCACTACCTAGAGTAAATGGTTTTAGTTTGTTTCCAAACTCTGTCTATATCCTGTTCGATTTCTCTACTGGGGCGTGCGGGTCACACGGGATACAACTTTAATTCTTTATTTAACCTGTTCTGGGTACTGGCGGCTACCATGTTAGCTAATGCGCCCTGACAGTTATTTTGAGCAATAAAAAAGCCGTTTTAGAGTGCATCTTGTTGGTCGACCTCTTATAAAGAGGACATTCTTTGATAAATATTCTTTACGTCATTTATCAAAAAATCAAGATACACACTAAAACGGCTTACATCGTCGACCAAGACAACAATTTGATTCTACCACCGTCTGTTCCGATGTGCCAAGCCCTAAAGCTAGGCTGTTGAAACTAGACCCTTACCAGTTGTTGTTTCTGCTTGCTAAAGGCTTAATCAGTCTAATGCAACTCTGGCCATATTTGTTGCCAATTACGAACCATTTTACGATTCCATTTGCCATCAGATTTTTTTTCAAGTTCGGCGGCAATCCACACCAGTTGGTAACCAGGCAGCCCGTTATGTTTCCATTGACTCACGGCAGCTGGCGAAACTCGGCACATCTTTGCTACGGCAAACGTGCCACCTAAACAATTGATGATTTCTGTTGTATTCATGTAAGCTATCTTAACATGACTGTTTGTATTTGCAGAATATGTTTGACGAATCTGTTTAGTTAGCTTAATATCTATCTTACTGGCATACCCGCCAGGAAAACATACAGGTGCATAAATGAAAGAACTAGCAAAAGCATTAGTCACGGCTCAGGCAGCTATGTCACACGCAGCCAAAGATAGTAAAAACCCACACTTTAAATCTGCATACAGCAGCCTGGCATCGGTTATCGACGCTGTGCGGCCTGCTTTGTCAGCAAACGGTTTAGCTTTTGTGCAGATGTTGCATACGGCAGACGGTGGCGTAGCAGTCGAAACAGTTCTTATCCATGAATCAGGTGAGCAGCTGTCTTGTGGCACGTTGTTTATTCCTGCAAGCAAACAAGATGCACAAGGCTACGGTTCAGCGATTTCGTATGCAAAACGCTACAGTTTGCAAAGTGCGTTGGGCATTGCATCTGAAGATGATGACGGAAACGCAGCAACCAAATCACCGCCAGTTAAAGTTATTGAGAAACCCAAAGGTATTGAGTTGGACAACATCGTGGCTCAAATGGCATCCGCGGTTAGTTACGAAAGCCTGAAGGACATATTTAGGGCAGCATGGACTGTGTGTTTGAAAGAACAACAAATCCCGTTAAAGGCTGCATACGATCAATTTAAAGCAAACTGGGAACAACAATAATGGCAAACGATCTTAACCGCTGCGAGTTTATTGGACGCTTGGGCAAAGACCCTGAAGTACGTTACACCGCTGACAGCAATGCAATTTGTAATTTCTCAATTGCGGTGGGCTACAAGACCGCAACCAAAGAAACGACAGAATGGGTCAGGATCACGGCGTTTGGCAAGTTGGCAGGAATATGTGCCGACTACTTAAAGAAAGGCTCACAGGTCTTTGTAGCGGGTCGTATGACTACCCGTAAGTGGCAAAACAAAGATGGCGTGGATCAATACACAACTGAGGTGGTTGCTGACCAAATGCAAATGCTTGGTGGTCGGCCTGCGGAGGATGCGCCAACGCCAGCAGCAGTAAAAGAAAAAGCAGACGGTGGTTATCGAGCTATGAAGGAAGGCACGTTTGTCCCGATGGAATCTGACTTTAACGACCCACCTTTCTGATGACGCAGACGGAAGAGGCAATACTTATTTCTTGGCGCATCCAGCAATGGTATGAAGGCATGGTTTTAGACGCTAGAGCTATGCAAGATTTGCAGGATGCAATCGAGATGCTTAAAACATTAGCTAAACAGGTGCAAAAATGATTATTAAATCCGTAGATACAGAAAGTAGCCATTGGTATGCTCAAGACGGGTCACCAGCTTATCGAATCATTGGCAAAAACGGCAAAGAACGCAATACTAATTTGCGTGACGCTAGAGAATTAAACCTTGTACCGTCGGTGACAACAATTCTTGGAATTATTGCCAAGCCTGGGCTTAATACTTGGTTGCAACAACAAGTGTTATTGGCTGCGCTAACGTTGCCACGCATTGCTGGCGAAACTGAGGAAAACTGGCTAGAACGGGTTATTTCTGATTCTAAATCTACAGGCCGTGACGCTATGGATCGCGGGACACAAATGCACGGCGTGTTAGAACGGTTTTACAGCGGCGAACGTGACGATTATCCACGTTATGTTGACCAAGTTGATGCGTCAATCAGAATCCACTTTGGGCAGGATCATATTTGGGAGGCAGAACGATCTTTTGCTTACGAAGGGTTTGGCGGCAAGGTTGATTTGATTGCTGAGAACATCGTGATTGACTTTAAGAGCAAAGATAAGCTCGACAAAGTTGTTTCGTACCACGAACAATTGATGCAACTGGCAGCGTATCGTGTTGGTCTTGGCAAACCCACAGCCAGATGCGCCAATGTGTTCTTTACAGAATCTGGTGACGTAAAACTGATTGAGCATAGTGAGGATGATTTGCAACAGGCGTGGGATTGCTTTCAGTATTTGTTAGCGTTCTACAAGCGTAAGAACAACATATAATTAACCGTCGGTGTTGTTCACTCCTTGTTCCATCGACCGCCCCGTAAATGGGGCGTTTTGTTGTAAAAATCCAAATAAATTAAAAATAATTGCAAAAATAGGGTTAACACCTATGCTTTTATTGTTTAGATAGCTTAATATTAGTCATCGCAACACGCGATCAACCACGACAAAAGTTACATAAATGAACAAGCAAACATTCCTCGACAAAACAATCGTTCACATGGGCGAAGTTTGGAAAATTATTGGTGTTGGTACACAAACAGAGCAAAACACTTTTTGCCTTTTGCTTAATTTGCACCGTGGTCGCACTCAAAAAAATGGTTTTTGTGGCGCACAAATTAATGATTGGATTGATACAGAAATTTTAAAATCAGCAAAATAACCCAAAGGGCGCAAGCCCCATTACTACGACAAAAGGTACATAAAATGAGTAAATTGATTGAAGCATTTAAAGCAGACCCATCCGACAAGAACCGCGCAAAGCTAGCGGCATACTTGCAAAAGCACATGATGGCAATTTGCATGGCAAGCCCAGACGAGCAGCAATTTTTAAAATCTAACGGGTTTAAGGGGTAAGCCATGAAATATTCATACATTCAATTAACGGACGAAGGCAAACGCCAGCTGATGCGAGAACTTAGCCGTGAGCTGACCGACAAAAAGATTGCAGAGCTTATGGATCAATTTGCCGATGGGGTAAAAACAGACAGCAATGGCGAACCGTACATCAAAATTGATCGTGACGAGGTGCTGGTGTGTGCTGTGCCGTTGTACACCCACTTTATTGACATTAACCACATTGAAACCGTGACAGCTAACGAAGAAGATTATGAATAAGCGTAACTGGCCTTTCTTGACAGACTTAGGCGATCCTAACTGGACAGGTAGAACCACTCGCACAATGCGTAACCAGACACGCTATTCGGCAGATGACGAACGTATACCGCCTGTTGCTTGGGTTGTTGGTCTACTAATGCTTGCAATGGTGTTTGGTTTTTTTCCACTTTTATCATTGGTGATGTTATGACTGATCAACGATTAGTAAAACAACTTGATTTGTATGAACGTGCTTACCTTGTGCTGACCATTTGGGCAGAGGATTACAGCAACGTTGACCCAGACCATCAGAAAGTTATTACCGATTTGCAACAGGAAATCAAACGGATTACTAAAGAATTAGAACGCAAGCCAGCGTATTGGATGCATTGCGATGGGCCTAAAGCACGGATTGTGTTTACGCCTGAGCCTGGTGCTGTTGCTATGTATCGGCAGGAGGATGTATGAGCGATTACATTAAAAAACTAGCAATTCAAGCCGGTATGGAATGGGACACGCACATTTGGTGTTGGTTAGCAAATCCTCCGCATCTCGAACGCTTTGCCGAGCTAGTACGGGCTGACGAGCGTGAGGCTTGTGCGAAGTTGTGTGATGAATTAGCAGAAAGCAGTTTAGACCATGAAGCAGGTGCGGCTTTAAATATTCGAGAAACAATCAGAGCAAGGGGTGAGAAATGAACAAAATTGATTTAATTATTGATGCGCTTCGACAAGCGTACGAGGACACACCCGGCTGGGTTGAAAAAGTCAATGAAGCTATATACGCAGCCCGTAAGTTGCAACAAGAGTTAGCCAAGCCTGAGCAAGATATTAATATTCTACATATTGGCACGGATGTAATCGAAGAAGGTATGCACCTAATTGTTAGAAGGGGTAATGAAATTATTCACTCACAATTTTATGAAGCACCTAAGCGTCAATGGGTCGGGCTGACTAGCGAAGATTGGGAAAACACGCCAGACACAGGCAAACAAGGTTGTGAACGTGACGCTGAATTGTTTGATTGGATAGAACAAACTTTAAAGGACAAAAACACATGAACCAAGTTGCTCGCAACACCGATCCGTCAACCAGTTGGGACGCAGCTGACCGTGCTAGGGTTTTAGCAGGTCTACACGGTGAGTTGGTGCTTTCTGCCTTACTTAGGTATGGCCCGCAAGGAAAAGACGGTATAGCCACTGTTACGGGACTCGATGGCAATCAAGTAGCCAGGCGCCTGAGTGAGTTGCAACGGGATCATAAAATTGTTTTAACTGGGCGCAACGTGCAAAGCAAATCAGGTCGTGCCGAACGGGAATGGAAAGTTATGCCGCGGCAAATGGATTTGATATGAGCTACATAATTGGAAATTTACCGCCAGTTAAGTGCTTTGTGCGGCGTGAGTATTTGTATAATTTTGAAAAAGGCCACGGTGAACTTGAGCCTTGCATTTGGGTAAGCATCAAGGCAATTCGTGGGCAAGTGTTTCGCATTGAGAGCTTATTGCCACGATACGGCGCTTTGTACGACAAACTGCCTATTCAGGCTTATGTTTGGAATACTAAGCATGGCGATTTAGATTTTGACATTCTGCAACTTTGGGATTGCATGGGCTATAGGTTTACCGTCCACGAAAAGATTGGTCTGCGTAACTTTGGCGTTAAATTCTTAGGTAAAGACAAAGAATGGCACTTTGGTAAATACTTGTTTACGGTAGACTTTTGTGCCGACGGTATGGATGTAGACACAGGTTTTACTGAAGTTGCTGAAGAACACAAATCATTTAACTTTATCCGGTTGGATAATGGGCAGTTTGCAGCGCAGCCTAACAACAGATGCCTTTGGTACGACCAGTCGCTGATACCGGCAAAGACTGATTTTCCTGACTTTCAAGC
>Ga0209084_1000629_pt1 | contig 32942 bp, 59 predicted proteins | sample C_130820_MF_Meta_FD_187309 | JGI IMG/M metagenome (GOLD analysis project Ga0209084, IMG submission 187309) | Freshwater microbial communities from Lake Croche, Canada to study carbon cycling - C_130820_MF_MetaG (SPAdes) (version 2) | ecosystem: Environmental > Aquatic > Freshwater > Lake... | reverse complement strand
TGCTTGATAGACCAAATGCTTGTCCATGTTTCGGTAGGCTCATCCAAGCGGTTGATGTCATATTCGATGTCAAAGACCGCGCCTTCGTATGTGAACTGAGTCTCATTCATACGCCACCTCCGACAAAATAGCCGATGGTGTAAGCAATGATGGCAATTGCTGCCGTTGTGATGATGGAATCCCATGTTTCTTTAGTCATAAAAACCTTTCTAGGGTCAAAACATCGCGTTGTTGCGATGACTGAATGTTAAGCTAGATTAACAGTAATTCATCAATTAAAGTTGCGAAATGCTATAGGGCAAACCCTAATGGCAAAATCATCGTAAGCTAGGTTAACATCGGGAGATGGACAAAGCAGAAGCAATCAAACGTGCAGGCACAGCCAGCGAACTGGCCCGAATCTTGGGCATCAGCAGCGCAGCCATTTCCCAATGGAAAGCAATCCCCAAAGCCAGGCTGTGGCAGCTAAAAGCAATGCGGCCTGAGTGGTTTCAGTGAAGACATTTTTCTTCTATGCTTTGCTGGTGGTCTTGGCGGTTAGTCATGCGCCGTTTTGGGCGTGGATGATGTTTTTGTTCTTTTGCTACACAATGACTTAAATTTATGTATAATCCAACCCGTCTAGAGTGGCATCTGGACGAAAACGCGAATCGGAAACCCCGCAGGTTTCTGTGTGGTCTTGTCAGACGACAAGCGAGATTTTTGATTCGCGTCAATCGTCTTGTTGTTGCTCTCGCCAAGAGCCAAGACCACAGAGCATCTTGCGGGGTTTTTGCTTTTGGACAACGCAATGCGGTACGTCGGTGGTTGCGTCTGAGATACCCTGCTGCACGAGCAAGCCAAGGCAGGGAGCGTGGGCTAAGGATAGAGCGCGGTGGTTGAAATAGTCTGTCCAGTGCGATGCGATGACATGGCTCCGAAAAGCAAGTCACAGCACAGAGCGAACTTTGGTTTTGACCACGGTAAGGCTGTGCTTTGCTCCAACATTCACCAAAAAGCAATTAAGGAGATAGCAGATGTATGAATCAGGATTTGATAAGTTTTGGACTGCTTACCCAAAGACTCCGCGCAAGGGCGCAAAGTCTGAATGTAAAAAAAAATGGGTCAAGTTTTACTGTGAGACTCAGGCCGACCAAATCATCAAGCACATTGAATGGATGAAGACCACCGAACAATGGCTCAAATCAGATGGCGCATTCATTCCCGCGCCTCTTGTCTACCTTAATCAACAACGCTGGGATGGGGCTGAAGTGCCTGATATGCCTGACAAAAAACGGGTGGATTCAGCGTTGCAAAAGATTTATGAAGATGACAAAAAAGCCGCGCCTATGCCTGACCACATCCGTGAACGCTTGAACGAATTGCGAATTCGCCGTGTTTGACCCGTTCAAAATTACTGAGCCGACTTGCATCAGCTTTAGCGGTGGGCGTACAAGCGCCTATATGCTGTGGCGGGTTCTGCAAAGCAACGGCGGGCTGCCAGCCGAGGCGATTGTTTGCTTTGCTAACACTGGCAAAGAAGATGAAGCCACGCTGCGGTTTGTGCAGGATTGCTCAGAGCAATGGAATGTTCCGATTACCTGGTTGGAATACAAAACAGACGGGTATGCGGTGGTGAACTATTTCACCGCTAGCCGCAGCGGTGAGCCATTTGAAGCGTTGATAGAAAAAAAACGTTATTTGCCGAATACGTTTGCTAGGTTTTGCACGTCAGAACTTAAGATTGTCCCAATGAAGAAGCATCTTAAATTTTTGGGATATGAGGACATCATTACTTTTGTTGGCATACGCGCAGATGAACCTAGGCGTGTTGCCAAGATGAAAACTAATGAAGACATCAAGGAAACGCCCTTAGCAACGGCAAATGTCACAGTTGACGAAGTTTTGTCATTTTGGGACAAGCAGCCATTTAACTTAAAAACTATCACAGTCAATGGGAATTCATTGTTAAGCAACTGCGACCTATGTTTTCTTAAAAAAGCAGACCATTTGTTAGGGTTGATTCAAGACAAACCTGAACGGGCTTTATGGTGGGCAAGCATGGAAAAAAAGATAGGGGCAAGATTTAATCAAGCGCACCCAAGCTATGGCGATATGTTGACCTACAACGAAAAACAACGCGATATGTTTGACCCAGCAGAAGAAAGCATTTCTTGCTTTTGTGGTGACTAACAATGTATGACCCTATTGCAATCCGTGAGCGCGTCTTTGCTGACATGGTGCGCTTATGCCATCTGCCAGCTTGGAAAGATTGGGCCTGGCGCGAAGTGCAGCGCATGGATAAAGAGGATTTGTTTGCGGGCATCAAAGCCCACGTTTTGAAAGAAATGAATGCGCCACGCAGCTAGGGTTGACGCGAATCAAGGTGAGATAGTTGCCGCGCTAAGGGCATCAGGAGCCTCTGTATTTGTTCTAAAGCTGCCGGTAGACCTCTTGGTAGGCTACGCGGGAAAAACGGCGCTAGTTGAAATCAAAGACCCGACCAGCGCCTACGGCAAAAAAGGGCTGAACCAAAAGCAAAGCGCGTTTCTGATGGGCTGGAATGGCGGTACGGTGGCTTTGATTGATTCGGTAGATGCTGCGCAATGGCTGATTAGGAGCATGAGTGATTCATTACCACGGCACTCCGATTAGCCCTATGAAGGCAATTGAGACAATGGCAGGAAAACACTTTTGCGTTTCTTATGCCCGTCCTGATGACCTTAAACGCTGCTTACGAATCGGTCAATCTTTGATGTTAGATAACGGCGCATTTAGCGCAAAAACAAGAGGCTTGCCGTTTGACCGAGATGGTTTCTATGCTTGGGTTGAACCTTTGCTGGCACATCCACATTGGGCGGTTGTGCCTGATGTGATTGATGGGTCGGTGCAAGAACAGCGCGAAATGGTCAAATCATGGCCCTTCCGTAAAGAAATGGGCATTCCCGTATGGCATTTAGGTTTGCCAATTTCTTATCTCATTGAATTGTGTGATGCGTGGGGACGGGTTTGCTTTGGGTCAGCCGGTGAGTTTTGGCAGATTGGCACATCAAAATGGTGTCACCGTATGGATGAGGCATTCAACGCCCTGGTAAACACATATGGCAGGCAAATTCCATGGGTGCATGGAATGCGTATGCTTGGGCAATCAAGCGGCCCGTGGCCCTTGGCGAGTGCCGATTCAACCAATGTTGCACTGCATCATGCAGAGCATTTGGAATGCGCCGGTTGCATGGCAAAGCGCATTGATTTAACTAATCCACCAACAAAGTGGAATGTTCAACCACTACAGGAAGTTTTATGCTGATTGCTGCCATCATTATTTATGCCATTGCTATGACCTTGGCAAACTTATCCATTGCCAATTTTGGTGTTTGGGTTAGCCCCATCAATGCGTTTTTGTTTATTGGACTTGACCTGGCATTACGGGATTGGTTGCAAATGCGGATTAAGGCATGGCAAATGGCGGTGTTGATTGCCGTTAGTGGCGGGCTAACGTACACCTTAAATCAAGATGCTGGAATGATTGCTGTGGCATCTGCCGCATCTTTCACATTGGCAGCACTTGCTGATTGGGCGGTGTTTTCAAAAGTGGCCGGTTCATGGTTTAAGCGTGCAAATATGTCCAATGTTGCGGGCGCAGCAGTTGATTCTGTGGCGTTTCCGACCATTGCGTTTGGCGTTTTAATGCCCGAAATCATTTTTTTGCAATTTGTAGCAAAAATTTTAGGTGGTGCAATTTGGGCTTATTGGCTTAACAAGGTGCAAAGTGATAGTTCACCTGTATAGCCCTACCCAGGCCACCACAGTGATGAAAGACTTATGGCCCAAGGTCAAGGAATCGCTTGCGCTTGGCAAAAAGATGCGGCTTGAGATTAAGCAAAGCAGGCGCAGCACCGAGCAGAACGATATGTTTCATAGCATCATTGAGAAAATCGCCAAGCAAATGGCGACCGCGGGGTCAACGTGGACAGCCGACGACTGGAAACGCTTGCTGATAGACCAATGGGCGCATGAGACCGGCCGCAAGATTGGCAAGGTCGCGCCAAGCCTAGATGGTGAACGGGTAGTGCAGCTTGGTCTGCAGTCTCACAAATTTACGGTTGAGGACTCAAGCGAGTTCATAGAATTTTTAATTGCCTGGGCAACTAATAAAGGAATTGACGTATGAAATGCCCTATATGCGGGTCATGGACTTTTGTAAAACTAACAAAAATAAACAATGACAATACAAGAAAGCGACGATATGAATGTGGAAACGAACACCGGTTTTGGACGGTTGAAGCTATCGTATGTGAGAAGCAAAAGCCTCTTAAAAGCAGCGCGAAGCCTGCCTTGTCAGCATTGCGGGCTGGAGGACGGGACTGTGGTGGCCGCTCACACTAATTGGGGCGGCGGCAAGGGACGGGGAATAAAAGCCTCCGACGATTTAATCGCGAGCCTGTGCTTTCGGTGTCACTTTAACTTAGACCAGGGCGTTACCTTGTCCAAGCATGAGCGACAAGCCATGTGGCAAGCCGCCCACGAAAAGACTATTTTCGCATTGAAGGCAGCGGGGCATCCGGTTGAGTTTCATGGGAGCGATGCATAGGATGGGCATGGGCCGCGTCCGTACGCTCATGGGCTTGCAGTTCTTTCTCAAGTTCCATGACCTTGCGGCGCTCGGCTTTGTATTCGCGCTCAATGACGTAGTTAGACGGTTGAGTGTGTTTGGCCTTTTCAGCCGTGAATTTGAAATTTGTAGCCATTGCAAAAAACTCCTATAATGGTGCGCCCATTGTGGCACAATGACATTTTAACCTTGCAAGGAAAAAATTATGGGATACGAAGCTAAGAACATTCCGAATGCCGGAAAAGCCGATATGTCGGGCATGAAGAAGGTCGGTGTGTCTAAAGTTGACCGCGAATACGGCGGCGCAAAGAGCATGACCGGCGCTACCCCTCCCAAGGGCGCAACCGCCTCTGATACCTCCGGTGAGCGCAAGATGCCCATCGAAGGCGGTGTTGGCATGGGCAAGGCCGATGGCCTGGGTCTGCGCGAAGCCAAGCACATGGGTATGCACGATGGCCGCATGGGTGAGATGAAGGGCGGTAGCAAAGAACACGAGTGCTACACCCACGAGCGCATGGAACACGAGCAAGACAAATAAGCGGGTCTCCGAGAAGCGGTAACTTCTCGGTTTCCCTGACCACATAGAAAGGGCTATATGGCTGAGAGCAATTGTAAGTTATGCATTTACTTCGCTAATATCGACCGCATTGGTCAATGTCGGCGTTATCCGCAATTTGTAACCAAACACGAAAGTGAATGGTGCGGCGAGTTTTGGGAAGATGGCCCTGTAGTTAAGCGCAAGCCAAAAATAACACTCAAACTCCGAAAGGATGACGATGTTCAAGCCGCTTAAAGACAAAATCATCGTCAGGCCCGAGCCGCGTATCAAAAGCGAGTTGTGGGTCAAGACCGCAGAAGCTGACACCGTTGGCTACATTACCGCCGTAGGTGATGAGGCCGCCGCCGAAGGCTTAAAAGTCGGCGATAAGGTCTATTTTGGTACGCTGGCTAAAGAATACCAAAACGAATACCTTAAATTTGATACCATTACCATTGACGAGCAGCGCCATCTCCGCATGAGTTGGCAAGACATTTGTTTTGTGGAGGAAGTATGAAACCTGGACTCTATGCCAACATTCACGCCAAGCAGGAACGCATCAAGCAGGAAAAAGCTGCGGGTAAACCCGTAGAAAAGATGCGTAATCCTGGAACAAAAGGCGCACCAACCGCCGAGGCGTTTAAGCAATCCGCTAAAACGGTCAAGAAATGAAGCACGACAAGCCCATTGAGCATAAAACGACGGGTAAGGGCAAGACCTACAACCCGACGGACAAAGGCGCTGGCATGACCGCCAAGGGCCGCGCTGAATACAACGCCAAGAACGGTTCAAACCTAAAGCCGCCCGCGCCAAATCCTAAGACAAAGAAGGACGAAGGCCGCAAAGCATCATTTTGTGCCAGGATGGAAGGCGTGGTTAAGAACGCCAAAGGCCCAGCCGAACGCGCTAAAGCATCACTCAAAAACTGGAATTGCTGATGACTAAAGAACTTATTGGCAAATACAATACTACAAAGCAATTTTTTGAAAATGGTTATGCCATACCTTTATATGGCGTACACACTCATTTGTGGGTGCATTTTGACAAGGAAATCGTTTTGCCGCATGGGGCGGTCGAAATCAGTAGGATTAATGACATTCCCTGCGCTTTGTGGACAGATGTATTAGAAGCAGAGAAAGCATGAAAGACCTAATCACCGCAAGAATCCAAGACCTCATGGCTAAAGGCCGCGAACTGGAATCGCAGATTCACCAAATCAATGGTGCGCTGCAACAATGTCAATGGACGCTAACCGAACTGGAGAAGCAAAATGCCCCTGAAGAAGTCACCGACACCCAAAGCGCTGAGTGAGAACATCAAAGCCGAGATTAAGGCTGGCAAACCGCCCAAGCAAGCGGTAGCCATTGCCTACTCGGTTAAGCGCGAAGCAGAGAAAAAGAAAAAGTGACCGAAGAAACACGTCCAAGAGGTCGCCCTAGTCTTTACGACCCCGCCTACATTGACCAAGTAATAGAACTTGGCAAGATTGGTAAGTCTACTGAGGCGATTGCTGCTATTTTGGGCGTGGGCACAAAGACTCTATATAACTGGAGGGATGAACATCCCGATTTTTTACACGCCATGGAGTTGGCAAAGGAACATGAACTTCTATGGTGGGAAGACATTGCCCAGGCGCACATGATTGAGAATAAGGAATCGGACAAGATTAACGCCTCAATTTGGTCGCGCTCGATGGCTGCACGATTCCCTAAGAAGTACCGCGAGAGTGTCAAACAAGAGATTACAGGCGCAGATGGCGCACCTTTACTAACCGGCATCGAAGTCAGCTTTGTCAAGCCAAATTAAAGAAGCGGTAGCAAAAGCACAGTTTCCGGTCAAACTGGAGTGTCTGTTTCAGCCTGAGAAAAGCCGCTACCGAATCTTGCATGGTGGACGCGGCGGGGCTAAATCGTGGGGCGTTGCTCGAGCGCTGCTCATAAAAGGCGCACAACGCAGCTTGCGTATTCTTTGCGCCCGCGAGTTTCAGACTTCCATTAAAGATTCCGTCCACAAGCTGCTGTGCGACCAAATCATTGATTTAGGGCTAGAAGGCTTTTACGAAATCACCCAGGCTAGCATTCGGGGCAAAAACGGGACTGAATTCGCTTTTGTCGGCCTCAAGAACAATGTCGCCAATGTCAAATCCTACGAAGGCGTGGATATTTGCTGGGTAGAAGAAGCGCAGACCACCAGCCGCCTGTCATGGAACATTCTGATTCCAACCATCCGCAAGGAAGGCAGCGAGATATGGGTCACGTTTAACCCTGAGTTGGAGACCGACGAGACTTATCAGCGGTTTGTGCTGCACCCGCCTGAGAATTCTGTTGTCCAAAAAATCAATTGGTCGGACAACCCTTGGTTCCCTGAAACGTTGATGCTTGAGAAAGACGCGCTCAAGATGCGCGACATTGAGGCATATAACACTGTATGGGAGGGTATCTGCCGGCAAACTGTGGACGGGGCTATTTTTGCCCGCGAGATGCAAATGGCTGAACTGGATGGCCGCCTGACCAAAGTGGGTTACGACCCGATGAAGCCGGTTCACGCCGTATTCGACTTGGGATGGTCGGATGCCACGGCCATATGGTTTGTGCAGTTTATCGGCATGGAGACCAGGCTAATTCGTTACCATGAGGACAACCAAAAGACCATTTCCGACTACCTAGCCAAGATGCAGACTTACGGCTACGTCTACGATACGCTGTGGTTACCGCATGACGCTGAAAACAAAACGCTGGCCGCTGCTGGCCGAAGCATTGACCAAATCGTGCGAGGCGCAGGCTATAAGACCAAAATTATCCCTAGAACGCCGATTGTGGACAGTATTAACGCGGCGCGTACCCTGTTCAGGAATTGCTGGTTTGATAGGGAAAACTGTTACGATGGGCTACAATGCTTGCGGCATTACCGCTACGAGGTTGACCCCGACACCAAAATGTTCAGCAAAAACCCGCTGCATGACCAGTTTTCGCACGGAGCCGATGCTTTCCGTATGCTTGGCCTTGTTGTAAATGAGCCGCGTAAGCGAGTGTCCAAACCGACCTATTTGCAACCACAGAATTGGATGGGCTAAATGGACGAATCAATCATTGACGAAGCAAAGGACTTTCTAAAACTTTGCAATGACGCGGACACAATGAACCGCCAAGAAGCGCTTGAAGACCTTAAATTTGTTTCAGGCGGCGACCAATGGCCGGTAGACCTACAAAACTCCCGCAATCTTGAATCGCGCCCCGTCCTGACAATCAACAAGCTGGACGGATATTGCCGCCAGGTGACCAATCAGCAGCGCCAGCAGCGCCCACGCATCAAGGTTCACCCGACAAACACTCAAGCTGACGTTAAGACTGCTGAAATCATTGAAGGCATATGCCGCCATATTGAGATTAACTCCAATGCGGACAACGCTTATGACACCGCTTTTGACCACGCCGTGAGGATGGGCTGGGGTTATTGGCGCGTTACAACCGACTATGTAAAGCAGGACAGCTTCGACCAAGAAATCTTTATTGAGGCCATCCAAAACCCGTTCACCGTCTACTTTGACCCTAATTCCGAAGCCGTAAATGGCTCGGATGCTGACCGCTGTCTCATCACCACCATGATGAGCAAGGCCAAATTCCGCGAGTTGTACCCCGATTCAGACGATGGCAGCAGCTTTACCCAGCGCGGTACGGGCGACAGCCAATCCGAATGGATTACCAAAGAAGACATCCGTATTGCGGAGTATTTCTACACCGTGCGAGAGCCTGCCAAGCTGGTCAAATTGTCCGATGGCACTCAGGGGTTCATAGATAAAGACATGAAAGACCGGATGGCTTTAGCTGGTTTGACCGTAGTTGATGAGCGTGATTCATACAAAAAAGTAATAAAGTGGAAAAAGCTGACCGCCATCGAAGTCATTGAAGAACGCGATTGGCCTGGCTCTTACATTCCCGTCGTGCCTGTTTATGGCCGCCACATTGTCATTGGCGACAAACGCAAGAAGTTTGGCATGGTGCGCCACGCTAAAGACGCACAGCGGATGTATAACTTTTGGCAAACAACGGTCACTGAAAGCGTCGCGCTGGCTCCCAAAGCTAAGTGGTTGATGGCCGAAGGGCAAGACGAGGGCCATGAAACCGAATGGGCCGCGGCAAACATTAAGTCTTTCCCGCTGCTGCGCTACAAGCAAACCGACATTGACGGGCAACCCGCACCGCCTCCACAGCGCCTGCAGCCTGAGCCGCCTCCAAGTGGCGTAATGGCCGCGTCTGCAATGATTAACCAAGACATTGCGACGCTGATGGGTATCTTTGACCCAAGTCAACAACTGCCTGGAAATATCTCGGGTAAGGCGTTAAACGGCCAACAACAACAAGTTGACCTGACCAACTTCGATTTCTACGACAACCTGACTAAATCCATCGCGCAGACCGGCACGATTATTCTTGACCTTATCCCCAAGATTTACGACTCCCAGCGGGTAATGCGAATCATCGGAGCAGATGGCAAGCCTGACTTGGTAAACATCAATGAACCTAAGCAGGACGCGCAGGGCGTTTACACCATCATGCACGACATGACTGTGGGCGAATACGATGTGGTTATGGATACCGGCCCAGGCTACAACAGCAAGCGCCAAGAGGCCGTGGATTCAATGGTCAAAATGCTTAACGTTGACCCTCAACTTATGCAGCAGGCTGGCGACCTTATCTTCCGCAATATGGACTTTCCTGGCGCGGACATCATTGCTGACCGGCTGGCCGCTGCTAACCCAATGGCACAAATTGATGAGAAATCACCTGTGCCGCCGCAAGTTCAGATGCAACTCAAGGCAAATCAGGCGCAAATGCAACAGATGCAGCAGGCTATTCAAAGGTTGCAGCAGATGATTAAAGACCGCACAGATGTGGAGCAAGTTAAGCAGGATGCCGAGACTAAGCGCACGCTTATTAAGGAAACCAACCGCGCCCACGATATTGAGTTGCGGAACGAAGAACGCCATCAAGACATGGAAATGCGGACAAGCACCCAGGCGCACGATACTGTGCTTAAAACTCAGACGCAATTGGAAATCGAGCGCATGAAAGGCGAAATCGCCCTTATGCTTGCAGACCTTGACCGCCGCGCCTTGCGAGAGGCATCGGCCGAGACCACAGAAAGGGCTATCTAATGGCACGCGAAATTGTTACGTCGGAAAACAAAGCCGAGCATGATGCTAAAAAATTAGGCTTAAAAAATGAACCTAAGGAAGAGTATCGAAGCGAACATGAAGCGCCTGGCCCTCATTTTGGCGCTCCATTGCATGATGTAACCAAAGAGATGTATCCAAAAGATTTCTATGGGCCTAATGGTTTTAGATATTATGCGGACAATGGTCAAAGCATGGATAGAAAATCTTACGATACGGTTAAAAAATTCAAAGACAAGCCAGAGGATAAAGTTTTAATTCATCGCGCCATCCCTACAAAAGTTTATGAAGAGGCAATGAAAAAAGAAAATCCCCATAAACACATGATTAGAAAAGGTGATTGGGTGACAATCAATAAAGATTACGCCAAACAACATGGCGAATCAGTTTTGAATAATGATTACAAAATCGCCTCAATGAGCGTCCCTGCAAAGCACGTATGGACAAATGCAGATTCTATTCATGAGTTTGGTTACCATCCTGATTGATTTTGTGGTATAAACCACCAACCTTACCCGTGAGGCTCATGGGGAAAATACTTAGGGAAACCTATGAGTGACAAAGAAGCCGGTCAAGTTTTGACCAGTGAGAATTCGGCAGAGTTTTATGCAAATCGACTTGGTTTAGCTGCTAGTGATACTGACGAGGCTGGGGTTGAGAATACTCCCTCAGAGCCGTCAGAGGATACGAAACAGAGTGAACAGTCAGCAGACGATGATGCCAAACCGACAGAGGAACGGAAGCAGAATCCGAAACTCGAAAAACGGTTTTCAGAGATAACCAAGCAACGCGAACTTGCCAAACAAGAAGCAGCGCAAGAACGTGAAGCCAGGCAAAAGCTGGAAACTGAGTTAGCGGCTTATCGTCAGCAAGCAGCGCCCCAACCGGTGCAGCAAGCTGCCGCAGAGCCACAGCCGAGCCAATTTACTGATGCCTTTGAATATGCAAGGGCACTAGCAGAATGGTCGACTGAGCAGGCATTGGTAAAGCGAGATAGGGAAGACGCTAATCGCAGGGCTGATGAGGAACGCCAAAAGGTAATATCTACCTGGGCGACCAAAGTGGCAACAGCGAAAGCAGAAATGCCCGATTTCGATGACATGGTTGCGTCAAGCAGCGTGGTCGTTGGTGACCACATTCGGGACGCAATATTGGAAAGTGATGTAGGCCCACAAATCCTGTATCACCTTGCAAAAGAAGATGACGTTGCAAAGCGTCTAACTTCTATGTCGCCATCGCAAGCGCTACGCGAGATTGGGAAACTGGAGGCAAGGTTTGAGAAGCAAACTGAAACCAAGTCAAGTAATCCTGTCGGTAAGAGTAAAGCACCACCGCCGATTAGCCCTATTCGCGGCTCGGGCAAGATGAGTGATGTGTCAATTGGCTCTGACGGTCAATTCCACGGAACTTATCAAGCCTGGAAAGAAGCGAGAAAAGCTGGTCGAATCCGCTAGTATTTTTAGGAGTTTGTAAATGAGCAACAATCTGTTGACCATCTCCAAAATCACCAATGAGGCATTGATGGTTTTGGAAAATGAACTGACGTTCACGTCAGAGGTAGACCGCAACTACGACGACCAGTTCGCTGTCGTTGGTGCGAAAATCGGTAACACCGTAAACGTCCGTCGCCCTGGCCGCTTTATTGGTACTACTGGCCCCGCGTTGAACGTGGAAGACTTTAACGAGACCTCCGTCCCCGTTACTTTGTCGACCCAGTTCCACGTTGACACCCAGTTCACCACACAAGACTTGGCTTTGTCGTTGGATATGTTTTCCGACCGCGTTCTCAAGCCCGCCGTGGCCGCCATTGCCAATAAGATTGACCGTGACGGTTTAGTTATGGCTAAAAACAATACCGCGAACATCGTCGGTACTGCTGGCACGCCTCCAACTGGTTTGATTACCTACCTGACCGCAGGCGCTTACCTCGATGCCGAGGGTGCACCCCGTGATGGCCGCCGTTCGTGTATCGTGGAGCCGTTCACCGCTGCGACTATCGTTGACAGCCTCAAGGGTTTGTTTGTGCCTCAAGAAGCCATTGGCGAGCAATATCGTAAGGGCTTGATGGGACGCGACTCCGCTGGCATGAACTGGAAACTTGACCAGAACGTTGTGAGCCAAACTTTCGGTTCGTATAGCACGGCTACCTTGGCCTGCAGCACATCTACCGCAACTGGCTTTCTAACCTCTGGCTGGGCTTCTACGTCCACCATCGCTCTGACCGCCACGACCGCAACCGCATCGCTGCAACAAGGTGACGTTATCACCATTGCAAACGTGTTTGCTGTCAACCCGCAGAACCGCCAGGCTTACGGCTCCAACAAGCTGCGTAACTTTGTCGTGACCTCTGCTGTAACTGTTGCAACGTCCGGTACTACCTCGGTGACCGTCAGCCCCGCTGTCATCTCCGCAGGCCAGTTCCAAAACGTGTTCATCTCGGCTACGTCTTCGACTGCTGCTGTGACTCCGTTCAATCAGACCGGTACTGTGTCTCCTCAGAACATCGTGATGCACCGCAATGCATTCACCTTGGCTGTGGCTGACTTGGAACTGCCTGATGGCGTTCACTTCGCCGGTCGTGCTTCCGACAAGGAAATCGGTCTGTCCATGCGTGTGGTTCGCCAATACACTATCAACAACGATTCGATTCCGACTCGCCTTGATGTGCTGTATGGCTGGGCGCCGCTGTACCCCGAATTGGCCTGCCGCGTTGCCGCTTAACATTAACTTGTAAAGGAAAAATATCATGGCAAATCCAGGCCCAGCAACCACCGTTGCCAATCACCCCGCTAATTTGGCTTCCAACCAGGCTATTCGTCTGTTGGCAAGCTACCAAGGCGTGAACGTGAATGCAACCGGTGACACCGTATTGCCCATTAACAATACGTCTTCGTACAGCATCAGCAACGTGATTTTCACGAACGCCAGCGTATCCTTGTCTTCCGCAGCAGCAGGCTTGTTTACTGCTCCGTCGGCAGGCGGTACTGGTATCGTGGCTAACGCCGCGTTGTCCGCTATGACCGGCTCGACCGTTGTGTCGCAACGCACCGTAGCATCTACCGCGCAACAAACAGGCCAAAACCTGTATGTGAACGTCGGTACTGCTCAAGGCGCTGCTGCCACGATGGACGTTTACGTCTACGGCTACGACCTTTCTTTCCTGCCTTAAACGGGTAAGAATGGCCGCCTACTGGGGATTCTCGGTGGGCGGCTTTTTTGCTTTTAAGCTACAATTCATTCATCCTCTACTAAAGGAAAACCATGTCAAAAACGACCATTAGTCGCGGCAATGTTATAGCGCACACCATTTGCCAGCTTACATTACCTAGCACCACTTTTTCCACTACTAGCACCGAAGTCACCATTTCTTGCCCTGGCGTTAAATCTACGGATTTAATCCAAGCGTCAATTGATGCAGCAATGACGGTTGGCGTTGGCATTGGCAATGCTTATACGACTGCAGATAACGCAATTATTGTGCGTTTGCTCAACTTGACCGGCGCATCTGTTACTCAGGCCGCCGCCGTTTTGTTGGTAAGCGTGAAGACTTGCGAAGATTCGCCATTTCCTGCGAATGCGGCCTAATCATGGCAGGCACATCCGTTATCCGTACAGCAGGGCCAACCGTTGCCCTGTCGGTAACGGCTTCGTCCACGGCTGCCACCCTCATTGATGACAACACAAACGACCAAATCAATTACGCAAGTTTTTTGAATACTGGTGCGGTTGTTGTTGCTGTTAAATGGGGCGACGCTAACGTGGGCGCTGCTGTCCTACCCGTAAGCGGGACTAATGGGGATTTCTTGCTTCCCGCAGGCATGACTTCTCCTGTTGTTCTCGCTGTGCCTAGCACGCCGTTTTATGTCCGAGCAATTGGCGCGGCTGCTGGCCCATCTCTTTTGTACGTCACACCTGTGGCAGACCAATCGTAAAAGGCGGGGCTTTGCCCCTTAAAAAATGACCTCTGCCGCACTTACGCAAACAATCAATATCGTGCCCGTGCAGGGCATCTTTAGCGAGACGGGCGTTTGTGTCGGCTTAGTAGGCCCAGGCGGGGAGTTTTTCTCCCCTCCTATTAATTCAGACACGATTGTCGGCAGCACGATTGACTCATCTCCAATCGGCTCAACGACCCCATCGACGGGCGTTTTCACGACAATTTCAAGCACCGGACTAGCGACATTCAACAATTTCGCGTCCAGCAACGTCAACATTACCGGTGGGTCAATTTCCGGTGTTTCTATTGCAATCACCGCGCTAAATAACACTCCGGTGGGCAATATCACGCCATCTACTGGCGCGTTTACCACGCTCAGTTCCACTAGCCTGTCGGTCACAAACACGATTAGCGGCTCAATTAACGGCAATGCTGCCACCGCGACCTATGCGACTACCGCAGGGTCGGCAACCACAGCAACCACAGCCACTACCGCTACAACGGCCACAAACCTCGCAGGCGGCGCAGCAGGGTCTATCCCTTATCAGACAAGCGCAGGCGCGACTTCGATGCTTGCAACCGGTACAGGCGTGCTTGTTGGTGGTGTAACGCCTAGCTATACAACGACCCCGACGCTGACCGGCACAAACATTACCGGTATCCCTAATGGCGGCTTGTTGAACTCAAGCATCACTATTGGCAGCACGTCGATTGCGCTTGGTGCAACAGTTTCCACGCTTACCGCGGTCACCTTGGCTAACCCAACCGTCAGCAATTACGGCTTATTTACATCAACGTCTGCGCCAAGCTATGTAGAGGGTCGGCTTTGGTACGACTCCACGCAAAAAGCGTTGTCGTACTTCAATGATGTAACGAACAACACAATCCATGTCGGCCAAGAGACTCAGCTAAAGATTTACAACAACACCGGCAGCACGATTTCCCGTGGCGCACCGGTCTACATTACGTCAACTTCTAGCGGGTTTACCTATCCTTTGGTGGCATTGGCAAAGGCCGACACTCAAGTTACAGGAAACGCCATTGGCTTGGCAAATCAAGACATTCCTAACGCGACAGCGGGTTATGTTGTCATTGCGGGTTTAATCAACGGCCTAAGTCTTGGTTCAATGACGGTTGGAGACACGGTTTATGTAAGCCCATACTCTGCTGGTCAGCTAATGAACACCTACCCGCCGACAGGGTATCCGGTGAAGATTGGTGTTGTTGCGTATGCCAACAGCCCCAATGGGGCGATTTACGTTAGCCAATCCAATTCGTATGTTTTGGCTGGCAGCGTGGTAGGAACACTTGCAATTGCGAACGGAGGCACAAATGCTACAACAACTCCGACTGCGGGCGCGGTGGCGTACGGTACGGGTACGGCTTATGCGTTTACTGCGGCAGGCACTTCTGGTCAGGTCTTAACTTCGGCTGGCTCGGGCACTCCGACATGGTCTACGGCATCGGCATCCGTAACGATAACCGACGATACAACGACTGCTTCGGTTCGTTATCCATTGTTTGCAAATCAAACAAGCGGCGCAATTTCCACGGAATACACTAGTTCCACCAAACTGCAATACACGCCTAGCAGCGGATTGTTGGCCGCCACCACGTTTAGCGGCTCGGGCGCAAACCTGACAAACATCCCTAATGCTGCGCTGACCAATTCGTCCATCACTATTGGTTCAACTGCGGTTAGTTTGGGCGGTACGGTCACCACGATTGCAGGCTTGACATCGGTCACTAGCACGACATTTGTCGGCGCGCTTAGTGGCAATGCAAGCACGGCTACATCGGCGACCACGGCGACAAACGCCACAAATACGGCCATTACAGATGATGTATCAACGTCATCAGCGGTTTATCCGACTTGGGTAACAACTACCACCGGCAATTTGCCGCAAAAAACATCGTCCACTAAACTTAGCTTTACACCATCCACCGGCGCATTACGCGCATCGCAATTGGTAATTGCACCATAGGAGTTAAATCATGGGTTCATTAGTCTTTCAAGCAACGCTCGGCGGCCAGGTTAATCTGAATGGCCCTAACACCGCGTCCACATTTGACATTGCTGTGCCCGCCACAACGGGAACAATGGTCACCACCGGAGATTCGGGGACTGTTACCAATACGATGCTTGCTGCAAGCGCGTACAACACGCCTGGAACGATTGGCTCAGGAACGGCTAATACCGGCGCATTCACCACATTGAGCGCGTCTAGCACGGTCTCAGGCACAGGCTTTAGCACTTACTTGGCAAGCCCACCGGCCATCGGAGGAACGGCGGCAGCCGCAGGCACATTCACCACATTAAGCGGAACAACGTCTGTCACCACGCCTATTGTAAAAAGTGCTAGTTCGTTAACTTTACAAACTAACGGCACAACTGCTGCGGTCACAATAGACACAAGTCAAAATGTATCTATTCCAAAAGGCGTTGGTGGGACTCCATCTTTTAGTGCATATCCAAGCGCAACAACAAGCCTAACTCAGTTTACAGTTACAAAAATAACATATGGTACTGAGGAATGGGACACAAATTCAAATTTTGCATCGAGTAGATTTACACCAACCGTTGCAGGATATTACCAAGTAAATGCCTCCACTAGTTTAGCATCCACATCGGCATTAACATACATATATGTTTATAAAAATGGCTCTGCATATAAGTCGGGAACTTTAGTAACTGCATCTAATTGGACAATTGTTTCTTGTCAAGTGTACCTAAACGGTTCTACGGATTACATAGAAATTTATGTTCAGCAAAATGGGTTAACTCAAAACAATGAAACAACATCAAGTAACAATTATTTTCAAGCAACACTAATTAGGGGCGTATAACATGACACTTTACGAAAAAATAATGGCGTTGTATCCAGTTTTAACCGAACGGGACTTTATGACTACCATTCAATTGCAAGATGATTCGGATGGTAGGGGCGCATACATAGCTAAATGGGAACACCCCACATTAGCGCGGCCTACTGAAGAACAACTAGCATCATTTTAATTTTTTAACTGTTTTAGTTGCAATTTCAAAGGCTAAATAATGGCAAATTTCACATGGAAAATTCCTGAGATTTCCGCTACAGACGGGCTGATTACTCATGCGAAATACCATGTGACAGCCCAAGTAGACAATGAATCGGTGGAGACTGAAGGCAATTGGTACTTTAACGAGCCAACCCTAAAAACGCCGTTCGCCGATGTGACCGAGGACATGGTTGCGAACTGGATTGAAGCCGAGTCTTACAAAGATGGAATAAATGTTATAAAATCGGGGTTAGAGGAACAACTGGCGCGTAAGTCGAATTCTGTTGTGCCTCCTTGGAAACCGCAAGTGTTTACCCTGGAGCAGACATGACAGCCCCGATTGACATCATTTCTCGCGCACTCAAGGACATTGGCGCTTTAGAAGCCGGTGAAACACCTACGCCCGAAGCGGCGCAAGATGCGTTTGAAATGCTCAATGACCTTATTGACCAATGGTCAAATGAGGACATGATGACTTTCTACAAAACAGAAATCATCTTTCCCGTGGTCAACGGACAAACCCAATACACCATCGGCCCAGGCGGTCAAGTTGGAGCAGTCTTTACCGGCTCAATCACCGGCACAACCCTTACGGTTACGGCCATTACATCGGGCGCAATTGCCATAGGGCAAACCCTAAGCGGCACAGGAATCACCGACGGGACTAAGATTTTGTCGTTCCAAAGCGGTGCGGGCGGTAATGTCAACGAGGCGGGAACTTACACCGTCAATTTCTCGCAAAATGTATCGTCCACCACGATTAACGCCTATTACCAGCGGCCCTTAGTCATCAATTCCGCATTTGTGCGGATTAACACTTATTCAAACGGCCAGCCGATAACCAATGGCGGTCTTGACTATCCAGTCTCGGTGCTGAACGTTGAAGAATACGAAATGATTGGCTTGAAGACGCTAAACGGCCCTTGGCCCAAGGCGCTCTACTACCAGCCAACCGAAACGCTAGGCAATTTGTTCTTGTGGCCAAACCCCGCCCAAGGCGAAATGCACATCTTTGCCGATACGATTTTCAGCAACTACACCGGCTTGTACGACAATATTTTGCTGCCGCAAGGCTACGCAATGGCGCTGCGCTGGTGTTTGGCAGAACGCCTAATGCCCATGTATGGCAAAGCAAGTCAAACGCAAATCGCAATGATTATGAAGTTTTCCGCGCAAGGCAAAGCCACCATTAAGCGCACAAACATGAAGCCGCCACCTGTTGCTCGGTACGCCGATGCGTTGCTTGTTGGCCGCCAAAAGGATGCGGGCTGGATTTTGTCGGGCGGCTTCTTCCGCTAAGGTCAAATAAATGCCCGATTTTGGTTTTGTTGGCCCATCCTACGAAGCACCGTCGATTTATCAAGAATCGCAGGAGTGCATCAATTTCTTTCCTGAGATTGACCCACTCAAGCAGCCTGGTACACGGGGCATTGTTGCGCTCTATCCAACCCCAGGGCTAACCTTACAAACTGTACTGAATAACGCTGAAGTGCGCGGTCTTCGCACATTGTCTGGCGGCTCGCAAATGATTGCGGTCTGCGGCGTTTATGTTTACGTCTTTACTTCTAACCTTACCTCGACCATTGTCGGTACGCTCAATTCATCTACGGGGCGCGTGGGCATTACCGATAACGGAATCAATGCTTACATTGTTGACGGGGCTTATCGGTACACATGGCGCATTTCATCTCCGTCTAACGCAATCTTCACCGGCTCTGTGTCGGGCACGACTTTGACTGTTACGGCCATGAGTTCGGGGACGATTACAGCCAACCAAAGTCTTACTGGCGTGGGTGTGACCGCAGAGACCGTTATAACGGCGTTAGGGACGGGAACTGGTGGAGTTGGTACATACACCCTAAACACATCGCAAACAGTTTCAGCACGGTCTTTGAGCAGCACGGCGGTCGGCGCTCGATTTACGGCAAGCATTAGTACAACTGTACTAACTGTGACCGCAGTCGCATCGGGCACGATTTACCTTGGTCAGACAATCCAGGGCGCAGGCGTTACGGCGGGGACAATCATCACCGCATTTGGTACTGGCTCGGGCGGCGCGGGAACTTATACCGTTAGCGTAAGCCAAACCGTTGCATCGGAAACCATGTATGCGCTGAACTTCAGCGTTTTGCCTTCTACCGATGGCGCATTCAGCGGTGCGAATTCTGTTGATATTGTGGACAATTATTTTGTTTACAACGACCCTAGCACTCAGCTTTGGGGCGCATCAAATCTGCTGTCTCCCATTTCTGCCAGCACATCCTACTCGCTGAAAGACGGTTCTCCCGATAAGCTGGTGGCGCTCATTGTTGACCATCGTGAAGTCTATTTGATGGGAGAAGCATCATCTGAAGTGTGGACGGATGTTGGCGCGGTTCAGTTCCCGTTCCAACGCATTCCAGGCACATCTACCCAACAAGGTATTGCGGCGCAGTTCTCCGTGGCCCGCCTTGGCCCATCGTTCGCCTATGTGTCGAGTAACAATCGCGGCCAAGCGCAAGTGATGCAGATGAACGGGTACATCCCGCAACGAATTTCTACTCACGCTGTAGAGAATTCGCTTACCAACCAATACATTGATGACGCAATTGCATGGACATATCAGCTTGAAGGCCACGAAGTCTACGTTTGCACATTCCCGACGCTTAATCTGACTTGGGCATACGACTTCACCACGCAGATGTGGCACAAATGGCTGTACACCAATACGGATGGAACTTATGGCCGCCATCGTGGTAACTGCTGCGCGGTCTTCCAGGGCATGGTGTTGGTGGGAGATTATGCCAATGGTTGTATATACGAACTAGACAAAAAGAACTACACCGACAACGGTCAAAACGTCCGTCGCCTACGCCGTGCGCCCCACCTGACAACAGACCTACAGCGCCAGTATTTCGAAGAATTGCAAATTCAGTTCCAGCCAGGCGTTGGCACGACGGGACTATCTACCCCGACAGGCGATATTTACATTAATTCGCCCTATTACATTTACCCTAACGCGACCTTTACCATTGGCGCGTTGGCAACCTACATTCTTGGGTTTCAAGCAACGGTAAACAACATTACGACCACGACTTATCCACAGGCTATGTTGCGCTGGTCTAATGATGGCGGCTCCACTTGGTCTAAAGAATATTGGGTCACTATTGGACAGCTTGGCAAGTATCGCAACCGTGCTATATGGCGGCGGCTTGGGCAGGCGCGGGATAGAGTCTTTGAAGTGTCTATTACCGACCCCGTTAACGCGGTCATCATTTCTGCTAACTTGAAAATGAGCGCAGGAGAAAACTAATGGCACTTTCAAACACTCAACAAATCAACCCTTATCCACAAGCTGAATTTTTGGATAAGACAACCAACCGGCCAACCCGTTCATGGCAGCAGTTCTTTTTGAATTTGCTTAATTTTTCATCGGCTACTACGGCTACGGCTGGCTCTGCGACTTTGCCCGCTAACCCCGTTGGGTTCATAAACGTGACTGTAAACGGCAATGCCTACAAGATTCCGTACTACAACCTATGAAAACCGTACAGGAAATTCTTGCCGCTGACTTGGGCAAAAACTACCCAAACAAGACGTTAACAGCGCAGCAATATTACGATGGCCTAATGGAGTCCATCAAGGGTAAGCATCGGCTGTACCGCGAAAACAACACGCTATTCATCGCGCATGATGTAGGTGATGGCGTTGAATTCCACGCAATGAATGCCGAAAAAGCCGACAGTTTGGTCAAAAATTGCAATGCGTTCTTTGATAAAATGTCAGAAAAGGGTTACAAGTACGCCGTCACCTATTACGACAACCCCAAAATCACGACGCTTTTGGTGCATTCCAAGTACCCTTATGAGTCAGAAAAGATTGACGATGGGGAATATCGAACCTATAAATTTTTAGTGAGGTTGTCATGGGCGCAGTAAGTCAGATTATTCAACCAATTTCCACGCTTGTTACTAATGTTGTTCAAGATACAAGTAATGCGTTAACAGGCGCATTGCAGCCTGTTGAAAAAGCTGTTAGTCAAGGTATTACTGATGTAGGTAAAACCATTGCAAATAACCCAGCTTTAGAGGGCGCAATTACGGCTATTGGCGCTTATTACGGAGTCCCCCCATCCATAACCGCAGGATTTCTAGCAGCAAACAAAACATCTCAGACCGGCGGCAACCTTGAAAAAGGGCTAGAGACGTTGGTTTTGTCGTATGGCGCTGGCGAGTTGATGAATCCTGGCGCGATTGATTTATCGTCGCCTGCCGCAATTGACCAAAGCGTTTCTCAAGCACAAGCCGCTGCCCAATCTGCTGCACCAACTGCGCTTGCCGATGTAGGTGCAGCCGCTGCGCCCGCAGCTATTGCCGATGCTGGGGCCGTTGCAGCCCCTGTTGCGTCATCGGCTGTTACTGGCACATCATTAGGAGAATTGGGCGCAGTTACGCCTGCTGGAGCCGCTGTGCCTGCCGCTGGTGCAGGATTGTCTGAGGTTGCTGCAACTGGCGCAGGGGCATCTAATTTATCTCCTGCCGCGCTTGAATCATTAACTGGACAGGCTGGCTATGGTGTCAATGCTGCTGCTGCAGCTGCTGCACCAGGCCTTGGTATTGCTGATTCGTTAGTTGGCTCAGGCGCAGGAATTGGTGCTGCAAGCGCAGGACTTGGCGGGTTATTAGCAGGAGTTTCTGGGACTCAGCTTGCCGCGCTTGGAACTGGTGCGGCAGGGCTGTTTAATTCTGTTTCTACTCGCCAAGCAATGCAAGATGCTTTAGGTTACCAACAAGGAGCCACGGCATCATCGCAAAAAGCATTAGGCGACGTTTACAACCAACAGCTTCAATATCAAGCGCCTTATCAAGCGGCTGGCGTTGGTGCGGTAAACGAGCTTGCGGGCATGAACCCGTATTTAACGCATCAATTCAATGCGGCAGACCTACAGGCTGGCTTGGCTCCGAATTACGATTTCATGCTGCAACAAGGCCAGCAAGCCAATCAGCGCGCAGCTAATGTCGGCGGTGGTGCGTTAGGTGGTAATGCGCTGACCGGCCTCAATCAATTTACGCAGAATTACGCAGGCAATGCATACCAAAACGCATTTAACAACTATCAAAACCAACGCACAGGAATTTACAATAGCCTTGCTGGTATTGCTGGCATAGGTCAAACCGCCAACACGGGCGCGGGGACTGCTGGCCAAAACTTCAGCCAAGGAACTGTTGGCCTCAACACCGGTCTTGCAAACGCTCAAGCTGCAAGCACAATTGGCCAGGCTCAAGCCGGTGCAGGCGGTCTGTCTAATCTTACAAATTCGTTCTTCTTGGCAAGTTTGCTCGGGTCTAAAGGGTAAAAATCATGGCTGACTATTTCACCGGATACCAAAATACCACGCCGCAAACGTCCCTTGCGGACATGATGAATATTGCTAACACCGCGCAACAATACAAGCAAGCGCAGGCATTGAACCCGTTGGCACTGCAAGCCAAGCAAATGGAAATTCAACAAGCGCAAGCAATGAATCCTTTGCAACTGCAAAATCAACAATTGCTAATCCAACAAGCGCAAGAAAGTTATCGCCAAGCGTTAGCAACAAATCCTGATAAAGCAGCGGAAATTGCAGCACAAGCAAAATTGGCTGGAATAAATTTATTTACAGCACAATTAACTCAAGCGCCAACAGTTTCCAAGGCATATAGTGGTGCTGCACAAGCATTGTCAGAAGCAGACTTGGCTAAACTTAATTTAACAAGTGCTTATTACCGCCAAGGCGCACAAAAAGCATTGCAGCTAATTGGCAAAAAAGATTTAACTTATGAAGACGTTGTTAACGAACTTGATAAACATTTAGACCTTTTTGGCGCGTCTCCAGAAGCCCGTAAATTAGCAAAAGAAAGCATTCCTGTAACAAAAGACCAAACGGTTTTGCAAGATGCGTTAAGAGATTTTTCCCTTCAGTCTTTGACGGCTGAACAACAAATGAATAAACGCTTTCCTGCTGCAACCGCAACGACTACGGAAGCAGGAAAAACATTCATTACACAACCAGCCGCATTTCCCGCAACCATGCCAAAAGTTATTCAAGGCGTGGCTGGCGGCGGTCAAAGTAATGTGCCGCCCGAACAAAATGCGCCTCAACTAGTTGGGCAAGCCGCCCCTCAAGGTCTACAGCCCGCACAAATGGGCGTTGTCGGCATCAGCGCACCAATTAAATCAACTTATCCAATCCGCGTTGGTCAAGGTGCTGGAACATACACACCGGCTGTTGGTGAAGAAGATGACCGCGCTACTGGCGTAAAAATGCGCCAAGCATTGACTGCAAATCTAAACAATTCGGCTCAAATGAATCGAAATTTAGAAGAATCGCTAAAGTCAATCACAAATCTAGACCCTGGTGCATGGTATTCATCCGGTCTTGCAGGAACTATTCGCCGCAATGTGGCAAATCTTGCTGGTAGTTCAGATTACAAAGAACTGTCTAAAAACCTTGCTAATTTGCAAATTGCTCAATTGCAAGCACAAGGCCAATCATTGCAAACCGATTCGGGCAAACATCTGCTTGCTATGGCCTCAGGTGATGAGACTTACAACCCTGATGTGCTGATGGACATTGTTCAGCGTACCGCTGCAACACAAAAAGAACTACAGCTAAAAGCGCCTGCAATGCAAACATTTGCACAAAAATATGGTGATGCAAATTACGCAAAATTCAATCAAGAATGGTCTAACAATTCAGATTCAAAAGTGTTCCAAGTAATGAACATCATTGACAGAGTAAAAGACCCCAAAGAACAAAAAGCGCAAATTGACGCATTGCTTGGCGCAGACAAAGCAAAACGCAAAGAGTACCTAGAAAAATACGACAACATTCAAAAACTAGTTAAAAATGGGAGCCTAAACTAATGGCCGACATTCGTTCTCTTATTGCTGGTGACGAAGAACAAGCCGCGCCTGCACGCGCTGTTGCGCCCGTTACGCGAAAAATAACGCCTGCGGCACAAGCATCAAGTGATGTTGATAGGGCGGCAATTTTGCAAAGCGAATATGCAAAAGCCAAAGCACGATTGGCTGCTGGCGATACAAGGGCGCAAGGTGATATTGCGGCATTGACACGCGAACTAAAAGCCGCTGGTGCTGCGCCTATTGAAAGTGTTGTGCCAGTCGCAATGCCTGCTGCTGCGCCCGTTGCAGCCCCTGTTGCGCCTATGGACGCTCGAACATTAATTGCCGGTGATGGAACAATTGCTCAACAAGCCACCCCGCCGCCACCGCCATCGCCCGTGGCAAAGCATTTCATGGATGCGTTTAACACCATCCAAAATGCCAAGCGTGACATTGGGCAGCGTATTGCGGGCGGTATTGATGTTGCATATAGCGCATTGCCCGTGGCCGCTGGTGCAGCTACTCAAGCAATTGCAACTCCGTTTGTTGGCCCTGCGCGTGCTGAACAGATGGGCACTCAGCTATCACAATTTATTGGACAGCCCGTAGGAAAAGCACTTGGCGTTACCGGTGAGAAATCCTATCAACAACCAGTTGGCCCTATTCCTCAACAGCTAATTGCAGCGGTAAAAGATTTTGCGGTCAATCAAGGTTTGACAGCAGACCAAATTTCAGCAAAGACGGGCATTCCACCTGAATCAGTCAGAAACATTGCAACGATGGCATCGTTTGCTATTCCCGAAGTTGTGGGCATGGTTGCAAAGCCTGTGGTTGCCGCTGCAAGAGAAGCAATGCCCGCGGTGGTTGATGCACAAGGCAATGTGATTTCACGCGCTGGTCAACCCCGTCCTGCCTCTAATGCAACCATTCAGCAAGTGCAAGCGCAATTTGCTAAAAAACAAGCTGCCGCACAAGCTGCTGAACAAGCCGCCGCTAGACCCGCTGATTTTGGCACGGCTTATAAAACCACAGCCGAGCCGCCATTGTTTAAACCGACGGTTGAATTGACACCTGACGAAACTGGTGTTTATCGTGAAAAACCGCCGCTTGCATTGCCTGGCCCATTTGGTGAGGAGCCTGTTGCGCCCGTTGCAGCAGCAGAGGCCCAACCTGTTGCAGCAGAAATGCCTGCCTCTGTAGGTGCTGCTGGTGTGTCGCCTGAAATGTCATTGCGCGGTAGTGTGGATGCTGCGCTTGCAAACGCATCGCCTGAACTACAGCAATTTGTTGGCTCAAAAAACATCAATTCAATCCATTTGCCTAGCCTAGAAACGCGGGCACTTGAAGAAAAACACGGCGTTAATTTGTCCGTGGGTCAACGTACGGGCGACACGCAACAATATGCAAACGAATGGAATCGTCGCAGCGAAACGCCTACATTGGGCAACCATTTCAATGAGCAACCGGCTCAAATTTCAGCCGCATTTGAAACAGCCAAACAAAAACACGCACCGGATATTTCGGTGACTGCTGACGCATCCGAACTAGGACAGCATGAAATCAACGCCTTGGCCGCAAAAGACCAAGTTCGGCGTGATGCAATCAGCAGCGCTTACAAAGCCTTGGAAGATGAAAACGGCGGGCAGTTTCCTATTGACATCGGAAAGCTAGATGAAAACATCAATTCCGAATTGTCTAAAAAACTAAAGCTAAATCATCTTCCCGACAGCATTAAAGCTGACTTGAAAGATTTTTATAAAAATCCAACATTTGAAAGTTATGAGGCTTTGCGGACAAATTTGGCAAACGAAATGCGTTCAAGTGCAAATGGCAATGCTCGAGGCGCTGCTTACATCGTACGCCAAGAACTTGAAAATTTGCCCATCTTTGGCGAAGAAGCAGGCACGCCCCAGGCTGCGCGGCTTAAAGAATTGGCTGACAATGCCCGCAGGCTAAATGCGGAGCGCATGGGCGTGATTAAGGGCAATCCTGCATATAAAGCAGCGGTTAAAGAAGCAGCAGACGCCGCCGACGCATCGGCGCAAGGCGAAAGCCTAAACGCAGCAAAGTTTCACAATAAATATGTGTCAAGCGCAACGCCTGAGTCTATTCGGCGCATGAAGGCAGAAATTCCTGCCGATGACATTGCCCATCAAGCCATAACATTTGGCGAATTGAGCCGCGCTAAAAATGCTGCCATCAATGCTAGTGAGCGCAATCTCACGCCTGAGCAATTTGCTAAGTTTTACAAGCAAAACAAATCTGCTTTAACAGAATCATTGTCGCCACAAGCAATGCAAGATGTTACCGAATTGGGTTTGCTAACAAGCAAAATTGGTATGCCTAAAACTGGAACATTCAACTATTCCAACACATACAGCAGTATGTTGGGCGACATGGCAAAAGAAGGATTGCTCACTGCTGGAGAAGCTAAACTTGCTGGAGCTACTGGCGGTATGTCAATTCCTGTTCTTGGTCTTGCAAGGCAATTTATGGGCAAGTTGAACAAAGAAGGTTTTGCGAGAGAAGCAACAAATCCGCATGGCGGTTTAACCAAGGACTAACATGGCAGTAAATTTATCACCCATCGGTAACGGGTTTCAATTCTTCACCACGACAGGCTTGCCGCTTACGGGTGGATACATTTACACCTATGTGGCCGGTAGCACTACGCCTGCGGCAACCTACACCACATCGGCGGGCACGACTGCGAACACCAATCCTATCCAACTTGGAACGGATGGTCGGCCACCGCAAGAGATATGGCTTACGGCTGGCACAAATTACAAGTTTGTTCTTACCACTAGCGCCAATGTCACAATCCAAACCTACGATAACCTTTATGGAATCATCGGAACAAGCCCATCTGTCAGTGCCGTACCATCGGGCGGCATCATCATGTGGTCGGGGTCTATTGGGTCAATCCCATCGGGCTACTACCTCTGCGACGGTACGAACGGCACGCCCAACCTTAAAGATAGCTTCGTTGTTGGTGCGGGTAACACCTACTCAGTCGGCAACACCGGAGGCTTCACTAGTTCGGTGACATCGAGCGTCGGCACAAATCTTCCAACCTACTACGCCCTGGCGTTTATTCAGAAGTCATAAATCATGGACGAAACACTTGCAAAACTGAACAGCCACGAAGCCGTTTGCGCGGAGCGTTATGAGCAAATTCAAATGCGCCTTGACCGCTTGGAAAAGGTCATTATTTGGTTTGCTGGAGCCATGTTGACCGGCATGGCAGGCATCATCTATTCATTGTTGACCCATGTTAAATGAGATGGTTTGTCGCCTTGTTTGTGTTGTCCTTGATAGCAACAGCAACAGTGCGGCATGAGTGCAGCGTTTCTGATTTTGTAAACATTGCATCAACAACAGACCCAAAGGAACGATATGAAAGAATACTTGAATGGCTTGATGAATCAGGCCCGTACTGCACTAAGCAAAGTCTTGGACTCATTTACAACAATTTGGCGCAAACGCTAGGCACGGTTGACAGCGTAAAGATTCGCTTAAAGATAGAAAAACTGTACGAAAGGGCAAAATGATGGAACCAAAAGACAAGCTGATTTACATGGTGACCATGATGGTGACCGCCACACTTTGTTCCGTTGTCGTTGTCCTTATTGGGGCATTAGTCCACGGCTTGTTTGTTAAAGAAGTGGACAACACCAAGATTTTTGAAATCATCGGCCCAGCCTTTCAAACCATTGTCGGTGGCTTGATTGGGTGGTTGTCCGGTCTAAAGGTTGGTTCCCACATGGATGACATCAAAGCAGGAGAAACAAATGGCGCTTGACCCCGTATCCGCACTTTTAGACATTGGCGGCAAAGTAATGGACAGGCTATGGCCTGACCCTGCCCAAGCTGCGGCTGCCAAGTTGGAACTGTTCAAGCTGCAGCAAAGCGGTGAGTTGTCCATGATTGCCGGTCAAATGGACATTAACAAGGCAGAAGCGTCCAACCCGTCTATCTTTGTCAGCGGCTGGCGGCCAGGCATAGGCTGGGTCTGCGGTGCAGGCTTTGCTGTTCAGTTTGTCATTGGCCCACTAGCCGAATGGGGCAGCGCGGTTTACGGCCATCCAATCAAGTTTCCACCTATGGATATGGGCACGATGATGCCTTTGCTTTTGGGAATGCTTGGCCTTGGTGGTATGCGTACCGCTGAAAAAATCAATGGGGTCGCCTCCAAATGAAAGACAACTTTGATGCATCTTTTGACAAAGTAATGCAGTCGGAAGGCGGTTACGTTTGGGACAAAGATGACGCTGGCGGTGAGACTAACTTAGGCGTGACCGCAGGCGCATGGGCTGCTTTTCTTGGCCGACCAATAGAGCCAGGCGAAATGAAAGCGCTGACCAAGGAAACAGTTAAGCCGTTCTACCGCGCCATGTATTGGGATAAGGTCAAAGGTGATGACCTACCCGTAGGCGTTGATTACGCCGTTTTTGACTTCGCGGTGAACGCTGGTACTAGCCGCGCTGCAAAGTTTCTCCAACGGGCTGTAGGGGCCGTGGATGACGGTGTTATTGGCGGCGGCACATTAGGAAAGGTTGCTGTGACCAACAAACAAAGGCTACTCGCTAGTTTTTCTGACCAAAAGCAACGGTTTTATCAAGGTCTTGCAACCACCAATCCTACTCAACAAAAGTTTCTCAAGGGCTGGTTGGCCCGCGTAGACCAGGTACAAGCCACAGCAACATCAATGCTCGCGTGACATTTCAATCAGCGCGGCGTGCATCAACGTTGCGCTTTCAATAGCCTCAAGCGTCTTGCTAATAGCTAATTCATATTTGTTTTCTAGCACGGCCCAATGCGCGTCTTTAAGCGCTTTTTCAGCGTCCATACAGGGTCTAGCGTAATCAATCAAAGTGTTGGGCATAAGTTTGGTGTCCATAATCATGTGTTCTTCTCCTTGAGCTTGGCTTCAATGGCTTGCGCCCATGTTTTGTGGTCTAAGCAAACAGCATCTTTCCAGTCACCCCACAATGTGTTGACTTCCTCATCCGTCAGCCCTACCCACTTACGCTGTGCCGTTGTCTGCCAGTAATCCCACTTACGCTGTGCCTTTGTCTGCCAGTAATGTACATCACACAAGTCGCCTTGATTAATGTCGGCTTTGTATAGGTTGAATTGGTAGCTTCCGCAGTTCCAATCGCCACACTTAAATGTGCATCTCCGTTCAGCCACTGTTCGTCTCCTTCAGAAATTCAACATATTGATTAAGACGGGCAAGCACAACAGGCTCTAGTGCTATCACTTTATTCTCGGAGTGATTAACTGCTAACCAGATTTGGTAGCCATCAGTGCTGGCATAAACACCATCACCTAAATAAGTTGAATAGGAATCATCTTCAATCATTTGTTTTCTCCATTAATTTATCGACTTACATTAATATACGCATCGGGGTTTGAAATACAAGCTTCAAGATAATTTGCAACAAAGAGAACGAAGTGTTCATACACTCCCCACCCATTAGGACTATCAAATTTTTTAAACCGTTCAGGATCTGACAGCAGCAAAGCCAATCCTTTAGAGAGCGGGGCAATCAAGTCGCGGGCGCAGTATCCCATCTCATTGGCTAACCACAATACTTCATAGATGTTGGCTTCCCTTGCCATCTCGCCAAGGTTGTGTGTGATGTTTGCACTGTAAATGCTTTGAGTTAATGTGATGTCTAAGCTCATGTGTTCTTCTCCTTGAGTTTGGCTTCCACCAATCCTGTAATAAAACCAATATTTTTCCCCGTCCACGCATCGTGAATTTTTATTATTTCCTCATCCGTCAGCCCTGCCCATTCGCGCTTTGGTGGGGTGGTGTAAAGAGCATCCCACCCAAGAGGCACTTCATTTGTTGGCGCTGAAAACCTTATGCGGAATCCTTCCCCGTGCGGTGTTATCCACGCTACAGGCTCCTGCGCTGGCTGCTCAAGATACACACTTGCTGGGTCAATGCGCTCACCATTCTTTGACCACGATGTGCCGTACATAGCGCGGTCTTCGTGCATCTTCTTGTACGCCTCATCAAAGTGGGAATTTATTTTGTCCATTGCCGCTTGGCGCTTGGCTTGAAAGCCACCGCCCCACATCCCCTGCCTACGAGCGAGGTCATCGAACGCCTCGTCTTCTTCATTTTTCATTTGTTTTCTCCTTTAGGTCACCCGGCAGCACTACGGAGCAATACTTCAGCTTGCTCCCGTCAACCAACAACACGTTGGTGGTCGCTGCGGCTAGGTTCGAGCCGTATATCTTCTTTAGCGCATCCCACACTTTTTGTGCTTCAGTTTTCATAGCATTCCATTTCGTAAAGTGATGCAAGTGCCCTCAATCAGCGTGACCATCTGACCACCTTTAAGCGCCATCTTTTGCAAATTTTCTTTTTGTTCGTCTACCGCAGCGCGGCATTGTTTTTCGGATTTGTACCAATTTTCCGCTTGCATAAATTCACAATTGCCATTCATGCAGACAAAAAGCACAGGAATAAAAATAATTTGAATCATGCTATCAATCCCCACAAAACTGCGCCAATGGTGCATACAAACAAAAGGAAGAAGCCCACGGCAAGGGCTGTCTTCACCATGTCAATGAAAAAGTCACCACCGCTATCGGTGTCATCGTCGTTCATGCTTTGCTCCTTGCTCTGATTGCTTGGCTACACCAAGTTGCTAATACATCTTCACCTTCATATTCAGCATCAATGTCATCACACACCTTGGCGCACTCTTCACGCTCATGTGCGGCTACCAACTTGGCAAAGATTTCAAATCGGTTTGGCCTATCGGCATATATAGGCCAGCCTAAGTCCCAATCTAGCTTAGCTTGTTCAGCAAGTTCTTTAATGTTCATTTGCAATGCTCCGTAAAAATTGCCAATGCGTGACCGCAAGGCGGGCAATAGGTTGCGTAGCCAATCCAAAAAAATATCACCGTGACTGTGCAACTTAATCCAATTAAAGCAAAAGTGGTTTCAATTAGTCTCATAGCTTCTCCGGTGTTTGCATAACATAACGGGCATAACGTTTTTTGTTGTGTTTCTCAATGATGGTCTCAATGTTCCATCCACCTTTTTTAAGGTCAAACACAATAGCCGCTAGGCGAAAACATCCACATCCATTTAACGCGTCAATCGGGGTCAAGCTGATGCCAGCCCGCAGCTTGTTCAATATCCAATCAGTTTGTGACATAAAAATCCTTAGAGGTGGGGTACTCGCTGCACTGACTGACCGCCGTTCCGCAGTCCCCTGTATCAGCATCTGCTTTCCCCCGTTAATCAAAATGGCAAATTTTCATCATCATCTTTAGGAAACCCATCATCTTTAGGGAATCCATCTTTAGGGCGCGGCTGGTTAAGGTAGGCCATGCCATTCCATCCACCTTCAACAATCGGGATAGAACGCAGCTTCATCATTAGGCCAGCCTTGGTCTCCATGACCACGCCAATGCGCTGATACGAGTTTTTGGTTTCGCCTTGTTTGTTTTGATAGGTTCCGTCTTTGACGGTGATTTCATAAATGATTGCCATGATTACCCTTTAAGTGATTCAGCTTGTTTTTTGATTGCGCTGCGAGTCTTGCTGTCAAGCATTCCCCACAATGCCATTTTTTCTTCCACATCGGTGATGCCCGAATATTCATCAACCGCACCGATTAGGTCATTTGCGCTCATGCGCTCACCAATGGCCGCCGCAACATCCGCAATGATTGCCATTCGGTGTGAGGAAACCAAGTCAGTCTTAGTGGCCGACACTTTTGGCGCTGGGGTCTTGGATGCCGCATTGCCATCATCGTCCTCGGGCGCTATCCCGCAAGCCGCCATCAGGCTATAGCGCCTGGCGTAAGTCAAAGCCGAGCCGTACCCTTGCGCGTCTTGTTTGCTGGCAGGAACGTGCAGCTTGCCGCACTCCAAAGTCTCGCCTGATTCGTGGACAAACACCGTTTCCACAGTAACGCCGGTGCTGTCCTCAGATGTGCGCTGCACAAGGGCTATTCCTGCGCTGTTTAAGGCATCTACAACCGCCTCAATGCAACCAGCAAGGTCAACGTACTTAGACCGAAAATGCGGGTTTGTAGACGTTTTTAACGCTGGTGCAAATCCGCGCTGGGCGCGTACTAACGCTGATGCAATGTTTTTCATAGGTCACCCCTTTCGATAGTTAATAAAAACCAACATCAACGCCCACCAACTTGAGCTTGTTGCCCAAACAAGAAAACATATGGCAGCTAGCAATGCTATGTTTTCTAACATAGCCCAACCATAATTAGTCATAGGTCACCTCCAAAATCAATTCCACAATGTTCACAAGTGAAGTACCAAAGCACAGTCACATCATCAAAAGCGTGGCGACTTAATTCACCACAGTCACGCCCGCACTCAGGGCATTCATAGTCTTCACACTCTTTTGAGTTGTTCTTTAAGCCATTCGATTCGTTCATCTTTATGCTCTAGTTGTTGACACAAATACCAGACGTACAGTTCTAAAAAACCTTTTGGGTCACATTTAGAATTGCATTCGGCAATGATTTCTTCATAGTTGTTGCTAGTGACCATGTTTTTGTTCCCACATCAGTTCGGCCTGGACTTGTTTGAGTTCGTCTTTTGCAAATTCAGCTTCAGCACACAATTCACGAATCTGAGCGCGTAAGCATCCAACTTCGTAAGCCAAGCGGTTGTTGGGGTCGGCGCTGTAATTTATGGCCGCCTCATCGCATTGAATAATGATGATGGATGCACGAGTAGCTGCTTTCATTTGTAAAGCCTTTCTGAGATGTATTTAATAAGGTAAGCGCGAGTGCGGCCGT
>Ga0209084_1000628_pt1 | contig 32953 bp, 33 predicted proteins | sample C_130820_MF_Meta_FD_187309 | JGI IMG/M metagenome (GOLD analysis project Ga0209084, IMG submission 187309) | Freshwater microbial communities from Lake Croche, Canada to study carbon cycling - C_130820_MF_MetaG (SPAdes) (version 2) | ecosystem: Environmental > Aquatic > Freshwater > Lake... | reverse complement strand
GCTCTTCAACCAAAGGATCCTGGGTGTCTCCCTCATGACCATAGTTGTGACTGTAATTCGCCCCGCAGCCATCCCTCGAGTCTTCGCCATTGGCCACGTTATGTTTTGAGTCATAACTCACAAGATCGCGAAGAGTGAAGCCGTCATGGCAGGTCACAAAATTGATACTGTTCACCGGCGCCTTGCCACTGTGCTCATAAATATCGGCGCTGCCGCATAGACGACTGGCGAAGGCACCCGCCATCCCATGATCCCCCCGCCAGTAGCGGCGAATGTCATCTCGATAAAGGCCGTTCCATTCAGACCATCGTTCACCTGGAAAACGGCCGACCAGATAGGCACCACCGGCATCCCAGGCCTCAGCGATTAGTTTAACATCCCGCAGAATCGGATCCTCCGCGATCTGTTCGAGAAGTGGTGGATTAGGCACCAAACTCCCGTCCCGATCGCGGCCCAAAATCGAGGCCAAATCGAACCGAAAACCATCCACATGCATCTCCATCACCCAGTATCGCAAACACTCCAGAATAAAGTTGCGAACCACTGGATGATTACAATTGAGGGTATTCCCACAACCCGAGTAGTTTTTGTAGTAGCGCCTGTCGTCCTCGAGCATGTAATAAATACTGTTATCAAGGCCCCTGAAATTAAGGGTGGGCCCGGTCTCATTCCCCTCTGCGGTATGATTGAACACCACATCCAGAAGGACCTCGATACCCGCTTTATGAAAGGCTTTGACCATAGCCTTGAATTCGTCCACCTGACACCCGGGATAAAGCCTTGAACCATAGCCTTCATAAGGTGCAAAAAAGGCAATGGTGTTATAGCCCCAATAATTAGTGAGTCGTTCGCCGGTCTCTGGATTTCTGGCCGTCACCTCAAACGGGTTGAATTCCTGCAGCGGCATCAGTTCGATGGCATTAATCCCCAGCGACTTCAGGTAGGGAATCTTGTCGATGAGACCCAAAAACGTCCCCGGTGCTTTTGATTCCGATGAGGGATGGATGGTGTAGCCGCGCACATGGGTCTCGTAGATCACCAGATCAGACCATGGATGGTAGAGCGGGCGGTCATCCTCCCAATCAAAGACACTCTCAGTCACCAGGCACTTCACGATAGCCGGAGCGTCAAGGCACACCTCATCCCCTTTAGGCAGACGACAAATCGCGCCAAAATCGAGATGTCTTGGCGAAATCAGCGCCTTCGCACAAGGATCAATGAGTATTTTTGATGAATCAAAGCGGTGCCCTTTCTCCGGTTGATCTGGCCCATCGACGCGGAACGCATAAATCAACCCACGACCAGCCCCAAGAATCGATATATGCCAGATGTCACCGGTTTTATGGTGCTCACGATCCAGTTCGATGGTTTGGCTCGGATGATCCCGATCTTGAGATTCAAAGAGAAGCAGCCAGACACGGCTCGCATGCCGACTAAAAAGGGCAAAGTTAACCCCATCCTTGGTGAGATGGACACCCTGAGGCAACGGAACCCCGGGCGCCGCCCCATAATGCAGGGTGGCCGAAACCTCCTGTCGATAAACCAGACTACTACCGTTCTTCATAGGGTAAGGGTCATTCGCTCGATGATTTCGTGGGTCCTTTGGAACCCCACATAGACTCCCAACCCGAATAGGGGCTTAGGACCACTCAGCGCAGTTGCATGGTTCTTAATGAGTGATGCATAAATGATACCATTTCAGTTTTATCGAGCGCCTCACCTCAGGTCAGGCCGCCGATCGGATCAGTGCGCCGCCTCAGCGAAACCCCTGCACCGACTTCGCCATATCTCGGTTCAGCCGCTCAAGACAGTGACTTTCAACCTCAACCATTTTAGCAAAATCCGTTGTTGAGGCGGGTTCATTGCAGCTAAAGCGGAAGGACTGCTGTGGGCTTTGACGCCCCCTGAAAGACCACAGAGCCTGCATCAGCACCCGACCCTCCTGGGTCAGATGCATTTCCTGAATATCAAGAGTGATCTGGCCATCCGGCTTCGGCTCCCGCGGCCAGGGATAGAGGATGATGCGAGATGCCGGCAATAAGGCACCGAGATTTTCCATCGATACCCGCGCAATATTGTCATCGAGCCGTTCTGCCCAGCGGTGCCCTTCCGAAAGACGATAGGTTTCTGGTGAGGCCGCGACGACGATCTGAGGACGATCAAGATAGGCCGGCACGCGAATGGGGCCAAAGCCCAGCAGTGGACCGGCCTGATAGGTAGACCCCGTTCTCTGAGGAATGCCAGCGGATTTCAGCATATAGAATATATCCTGAGGGCCATGACTGAAACAGCCGGCCAGCCCCACCAAAGGTATCAACAAGATCAAGCGCGGAAACAGTGTTTTCATGGGGTGCTTTGAATGAACAACAAGGGGCCAATAGGGCCCAGCATAGCAATCATTGGGGCTTCCCGAAAATGAGTGATTCCGGGTGCCGCTCAAGGTAATCGGTAAGCTGCCTGACCGATTGAACTGCCCGGCTGATCTCAACCAGTGATTCTTGGAGGGTTGAATCACTCGACGTGGCCTCCGCCAAATTCGATGCGGCTGCCTCAGACGCTTCCAGAGCCCTATTTGCCCTTTTTAGCGCGAGCTCCGTCTCCTTGAGGATCGGCCCCAACTGAAGGTGAATATCTTTGACGGTTCCACCAAACGCAAGGGAGGTCTTATCAAAGCTACCCGCCGCCTGAGCGACCAAATCCACCATAGCAGGGAGTTGTTTTTCAAGTCGCCCCAACAGCGACTGCGCACTGACCAGGGACTTTGCTAAGGCGACCTGAGATTGACGCGCCTCATCAGAGCCCACCAAGTGACGAACATCCCGCAGCGTCGCCGTTAAATCCTCCACCATACTTTCAAGCGGCATCTGCTTTATTTTTCTAACGACATCCACAAGGGTCGCCACCACCTCATCCACCGTCGGCGGAATAGAAGGCACTTCGGGCATGTCCTTATAGCTGAACCCGGTGAGCCTGGCCGGCTGATCACGATGGAAATCAAGATCAACATAGAGGAGGCCCGTCAAAATACTCTGGACCTCCAGTCGGGCCCGAAGACCCGCATCCATGAGCTTTTTAAATTCGAGAGATCGCTCTTGACCATTCAAATGTGAGATGTTGTAGGGCATCCCATCGGGCGAGGCGAGACGCCAAGGCTCAATCTCGAGCACCACGGGCTTCATCAACTGGTGGTGATCCGGATCCAATTGCAGCTCGATCTCCTTGACCACCCCCACCTGGACGCCCTGCACCTTGACCGGGGCGCCGAGATTAAGGCCATTGAGGGAGGATTCAAAGTAGACCACCCAATAGATCTTAGGCTTGAAGAATTGACCGCCACCAAAGACCAGAAGGGCGAGCACCAACAAACTGACCCCACCCACCAAAAATGCCCCGATTGCGAGCGAACTGACGGGCTTACTCATGACGGACTCCCTGACCTGCCCGCTCTGGATGCCCACGCGTCAGAAAGTTGAGGACCCTTGGATCCTGTGATGTTTTTAACAGTTGATCCGGTGAACCGAACGCAATGGCCGTTTTCGCCTCACTATCAAGAAAAATCGAATGGGTTCCAATGGCAAAGATACTGGCCAGTTCATGGGTGATCATAATAATCGTCGCTCCAAGACTGTCACGAAGACTTTGAATCAATTCGTCAAGCAGCTGGGCACTGATGGGATCTAATCCCGCGGATGGCTCATCGAAATAGAGGATCTCCGGATCAAGGGCCATAGCCCTTGCAAGCCCTGCGCGCTTTTGCATACCGCCGCTGATCTCCGAAGGATAATAGCCCTCAAACCCAGCAAGCCCCACCAGGGCCAGCTTATAAGAGACCGTCTGATCAATTTCCTTTTTTGAGAGCGCGGTAAATTCCGCCAGCGGTAGGGCTATATTCTCCGCCAGCGTCATCGAACTAAGGAGCGCTCCACTTTGGAAAAGGACGCCAACCTTCCTGAGGAGTTGCTCCCGCTGCTCAGATGACACCCCCCAAAGACGCTCTTTCCCGTAAAAAATATCCCCATGAAGCGGCTTTTGAAGACCGATGAGATGCATCAAGAGGGTGCTTTTACCGCAGCCACTTCCCCCCATAATCACAAAGATGTCACCCCGGCGAACCTCAAAATTGAGCGCCTTCTGGATCACAATGTCCCCGTAAGCCAAGGTCAGATCCTGAACTGTAATGACCGAGTCTGTCCTATTCATCGTCCGCATCATATCCCGAGCCGATGACAGATCAGTGTCACCACCGAATCGGCTACCACAATGAAGACAATACTGGTCACTACCGCAGAGGTCGCCGCCTCACCCACCGCTGAAGCACTCCGACCACACTGAATGCCACGGAAACATCCGGCCAACGCAATGAGAACCCCAAACAGCGAGCACTTAAAGAGGCCGATAAAGAAGTCGGTCAGATGGACCGATTCGGAGGTCCGCTGGATAAATTGGGTGAGGGGGATATCAAAAAACGAAATAGCGACAATCCCCCCCCCAATGATCCCCATCAAATCAGCATAGAGCCCAAGAAATGGCATGACCAGAATGAGGGCCAACATCCGAGGCAGCACCAGAAAGTCCGACGCCGTAAACCCCATGACCCTCAAGGCCGAAATCTCGAGATTCACATTCATGGTCCCCATCTGGGCCGCAAAGGCGGCTCCCGAGCGACCCGCCATGATGATCGCCGTCATCAAGGCCCCCATCTCCCGAGTCATCCCAAGAGAAACCAGATCAGCCATATAGAGCTCGGCACCGAACAACGCCAACTGGACCGCCCCCACAAATGCCAGAATCAAACCGACCAGCAAACTGATCAGCGTCACAATGGGCAGTGCCGAAGGGCCGCAGGCTTGAATCTGCAGCCACAGATCAATGGGGCGAAATCTGGCGCGCCCGGTGATCAAGGCGACCATCGACGTGGCCGATTCGCCAATAAATTGAGTTAGAAAAAATCCATCCAGCCATACCGAGCGAGCTGATTCCCCAAGGCGTTCGAGCCAGGCTCGATGAGCAACGCCCTTGATAGCGTCCGTCCGCTCGGGAACCCGAGAAGACAACTCAAGCAAGGCGACCATTCCCTTGGGGAGTCCCGAGGTGTCCACACCAATGTGTCGGTCGTGACAGCGCCTCATCACATCAATCAGGGCAATCATCAAGTAGCTATCCCAGACCCCGAGCCTCGTCACATCTAGACTAAGCCGCTGCCCGTCTCGAAGGCCTTCTGTCATCGGGTTAAAATCTTCACCATTCAACGCGGCCGCGTTGGACATGACCCAGTCGCCCTCAAGGCAGAGCTGCCAGAGAAGCGTGTCCGTTGACTCAAGTCTCCAAGATGGATGGGGCACTTTTTAGGGGGAAGAGATGGGGTGTTACCCTCATGATACACAAGGAATTTGATCACTGAGCAAACGCGCGACCGCCCCCATGCGAAAGGATTCAGGCAATTGCGCTCTTGGAAACCAAGACATTCGAGATACAATGCCCCATCAGCACCCGATTTCCGGCAGGAGCGTTCATTTGTCTGGCCCCCACGACATTTTCATCTGTCATGATCAGGCCTCTGCCGCGGTGGTTAAACGCCTGAGCGCGGCCCTCGCCTCGAGAGGGGCTTCAAGCTTTTCCTGTGAGGCGCAGCCGGGCGCCAGCCTCCATCCCAAACTGGCCACATCCAAAAGCTTCTTGGTTTGGGCTACCGAGGACTTTTTTAGGTCGCGGCAGTGTCAGGCGCACCTCGCCATGTCCTTTATGAGCTCGACCCAAGGTCACCCCGGGGGACTCTCAAGAATTCTGGTCATCAATGCCGAGCCTACGCTCAAGCATATTTACCCCCTGATCCTTCGCCAGCGGGTGATCGCCCAGGCACCAGGGCTTCCGGAAGGGCCGGATCTTGGCGATCTAGCGGACGCCATCAAGGACACTGTGGACGCCATCCAAGGCACCCTAGGGGAGCATTACCCCCAATTCACCCAAGGCTGGATAGAGCCTTTCACTCAGCTCATCGAGGAGCCCTCCCATTTTGCGGGCCGCGAGCGGGAGCTTTGGGACCTCCACCTGGCTCTAACCACTCCGCCTGACCACACCAACGACTGCGGGCCCGCTGTCGCGATCCTTTCAGGCGCCCAAGGTTTAGGCAAATCCTTGATGGTCCGTGAATATGCCTTTCGCTTTGGGCCAAGCTACCCTGGGGGTATTTTTAGACTGTCGGGGGCGGAAGCTCTTCCGGCCTTAAAACTTCAGGAACTGCGCGAGAATCCGGCTTTAAAGCTTCAACTGCTGGCACTCCTTCGTCAGCTGGATGGCGATCAGCCGATGGATGAATCTACCGACCTTGCAACACTCCGCCGCACGGCGGGCATGATCCTGGCGCGCCACTCAAAACCGTTTCTCTGGATCGTCGATGATTTGCCTGACGGCATCAATGGTCCCGCCCTGATGCAGTGGCTGGCCCCTCCGTCACATCACCCATCGGCCGCCAGGGGGGCCACCATCCTGATCTCCAAAAGTCAGCGTTACGATCAGCGCGGGGAGGCCATCCACCTTCCGGCGCTGGATGAACGCGCGGGTTTTATGGCCCTTTCGAGGGGCCGGGAACCCGGTCGCTCTGATGAGCGCGACGCCCTGGCGTGGCTCTTGGATGAGGCCGGCCGGCATCCTTATTTTACGGCCATGATGGCCGCAAAGGCCGAGGATCATGGGCGCCACCGAAAAACCGTCTTCACCTGGCTTGCACAAAAACTTTCGAGAAAGAGTAAACCCGCCAGCGCCCTCGCGGAGAAGCTTCAGCCAGACCTCCCCGAATCCAGGGAAAGCGTCTGTGCTTTGATTTTGATGGATACGCTGAGCGAGCTGACCGGCGGGGCAAGGGACCTTATGCGGTTGGCCGCTGAATTAGCGGAACATCCAATTCCCCTTGAATTTATTCGAGAATGCCTGCTGCTGGGCGGCTTGAGTCAAGATGATCGCCGAGAAGACCTCTTCACGATCTTTCTCAATGAGCCTGAAGAGACTCCCTTGAATCATGAGACCGCCACCCGCTATGTCGCCGAGGGCGCCGAGTCTCTGGCACGGCATGCACTGGCTTTGATGACCGAGGATAGCCTTGAAGTGTCCCGCTTCGCCAAACTGATCTTCAATCAGGTCATCCCCCCCTCGCCGCGCCAAACCCTCCTCCGCGAAGCTGCGCTTCAAGCCCTTTATGTCGCCGCAGAGTCAAGTCACCAACGCGGTGATTGGGGCCAACTCGCCGCCCTGGCTCCCCATGGCCGGCAATTGATCAGTGATCTTCGCGAGCGAGCCATCGATCCTGAGGACAGTGCCGCTGAAATCACCGGCCGTATCCGGCTCGCGCTGCACCTTGCTGATCTTGACCTTCTTCACGGCGCCAAGAGCCGGGCCCTATCCCTCTTCAGAGGGGCCAGCGCCTATCTGATTCGCGCCATGGCGATGGATCCCCACAACCCTGCCCGCCAGCGAGATTTCGCGCGTGTTCAGGAACAATTGGGAGATCTTCTCTTCGAAAACCAGGAACCCCTTACGGCCCTCGATCACTACCGGAAAAGCCTTGGCATCAGAACCTTCATGGCCAAGCAGGACGCTCTTGGCGAGGAACGCATCATCGATCCGCTGCGGCTGAACGTCAAAATAAGCAAGCTACAGCGTGCGCTTAACGATCCAGAAAGTGCGCTCCAGACCCAACAAGCCGCGCATAGCTTCTATCGACAGCTCGCCGAACGCTCTAAAGACAACCCAACACTGCAATTCGATATCGCCAGCAGCCACGTGCAAATGGCTGAACTGCAGATTGAACTCCATGATGCCCTTAACGCCATGAGAGAACTCGAAAACGCCCTCCCACTTTTCGAAGAACTGGCGGAAAAGCATCCAGAACAGATCACCTATGCCCGCGCCCCAGCCAAGGTCCACAATCGAATCGGAGACATCCTGCATGGAAGAGATGATCTGTCTGGGGCGCTGAATCGCTACCGAACAGGGCTGAACCTTGCCGAAGAGGTTGTCCGTCTGCAATCCGAGGATCCCGAGCTCCAGCGCGACCTTGCCATCGCCCACAACAACATCGGTGAGATTCTTCAGGGGCTCGATGACTCGGCCGAAGCCGTCGCTCATTTCACGGCGTTCCTTGACATTGCCAGCCAGCCAGCCCATCAGCCGGCCTTTCAAGGCATGCGCTCAAGAGACGTCGCCGCCGTCCACATCAAGCTGGGTCGGCTCAGCGAAAGCGAAAAAGCGTACCAACAAGCCCTTGAAACTTATCTCACGGCACGATCGATGATCGAGAAGCTGGCCATCGAATACCCTGAACACCAGATTCTTCGCGAAGACCTCCATTGGCTGAGGCATAAGATCAGCCGAATCACAGAACGGCTAGAAGCCGATCAGCGCCGCATGGCCCGCAACAACCCCACCTCGGGGCATTCCCTCTAGGCAGATAAGCTTGATTGTCAGTGGCCTCGACAATTAAGGATAATAGTCCTTTACCCACCTCTAAAGACGCCTCGACCGAATGAAAAAACGCCTGGAATCCCTGCTCATCGAGACCTTGTCAAAGCTCGTCGCAGCGGCAAAGCTCCCCCCCGACATTCCGATGAATGGCCTCATCGAGCGATGTCGGGATCCCCAGCACGGCGATTTTGCGACCAATCTGGCCATGACCCTTGCAAAACCCACGGGAATGAACCCGAGAGTCATCGCCGAACTGATCATTGAAAACCTCCCCAAAGACCCGCTAGTCAGGGATGTTCATCTCGCAGGCCCCGGCTTCATCAATTTTTTTATCGATCCCAAGGCACAATTTACTGTGATCCCGGCGATTTTCGAAGCGGGAGACTCCTTTGGCCAGAGTCAACGTGGTCAGGGCCGAAGGATCCAGGTGGAGTTTGTTTCGGCCAATCCAACGGGCCCCCTTCACGTCGGGCATGGCCGGGGGGCAGCCTATGGCGCGGTCGTATCCAATCTCTTAGCGGCCATTGGCTTTGAGGTGGAACGCGAATACTACGTGAACGATGCCGGCCGCCAAATGGACATTCTGGCGGCAAGCGTCTGGCTGCGCTATCTCGAGAGCTTTGGAGAACCGGTGGTTTTTCCCAGCAATGGATATCGCGGCGGCTATCTGAAGGACATTGCAGAAGACTTAAAAAACGCCGTCGGCGATGCGCTCAGATGCTCCGCCGAAACGGTTTTCAAGGACCTGCCGCCTGATGAGCCCCAGGGCGGTGATAAAGAGCTTCATATCGATGCGCTGGTTCTCAAAGCCAAGTCTTCTCTGGGAGAGGTCCACTATCGAACCCTTTTTGATGCCGGCCTCAACAGCATACTCGAAGACATTCGAGATGATCTTAGCGCCTTCGGCGTTCACTACGACGCGTGGTTTTCAGAGCGCAGTCTCACCGAGGCCGGCGCCGTTCAACGATCCCTCGACCGACTTCAGCAGGCTGGCTTCCTCTATCAGGAAGGCGGAGCCACCTGGTTTGCTTCCACTCGGCTTGGCGATGAGAAGGATCGGGTGGTTGTCAGAGAGAATGGGCAAATGACCTACTTTGCCTCCGACATTGCCTACCACCTCTTAAAACTTGAACAAGGCTTTGACCAGATCATTGATATCTGGGGTGCAGATCATCACGGCTATATCCCAAGAGTCCGGGCAGCCATTGAAGCTTTAGGCGGCGATGAGAAGAAGCTGGAGGTCTTGCTGGTCCAGTTCGCCGTTCTCTATCGTGGTGAAGAAAAAGTTCAGATGTCGACCCGCTCAGGTGAATTTGTCACCCTGAGGGAATTGCGCGAGGAAGTCGGTAAAGACGCTGCAAGATTTTTCTATGTGATGAGGAAATCAGACCAACACATGGACTTCGATCTCGAGCTGGCCACGTCCAGAACGAACGAAAACCCCGTTTATTATGTCCAGTATGCTCACGCCCGCATCTGCAGTGTGTTCAAACAACTGGAGGAAAAGGGGCTGACCTTTGACCGCCAACAAGGTATGAAGCAGCTCTCTCTTCTGACAGAGCCTCATGAATCCGCCCTGCTAGTGACCTTGAGCCGATTTCAGGAACTGATCGAACAGTCTGCCCTGCAACATGCGCCACATCACTTGGTCCATTACTTGAGGGAGCTCGCCGCTGATGTTCACGGTTATTACAACGCCCATCAGTTCTTAGTCCCCGACGATGCGCTCCGTCATGCCCGCATGACCCTGATCAGCGCTGCCAGACAGGTCATCGCTAATGGGCTTAGACTCCTTGATGTCTCAGCACCCGAGACGATGTAAGCCATGGCGAAAGATCTCAAATACCGCGTCCCGAACTTTAAGGCAACGCCCACGCGAAGCCCGTGGCATACCCGCCGCATCGGCATGATCGTTCTTGCCCTGACCGCCATCGTCCTGGTGGGGCTCTTCATCCAACTTGGAACAAAGTCCCCCTTGAATCCATCGATCATGGCAGAGTCTTTGATCCCCAAGACGCCGACTCACTTCACCTTCTTCAGAATCCTTGAAGACCAGGAGCGCCGAGTGAGTGAACCCGATATCATTGAGGAAGCGCGCAACATCCGCATCGGGCGACCGCCCATCGAAGGTCGTTTTTACATTCAAGCCGGGATTTTTAAATCAAAACAAGACGCCTTGTCTTTAAAAGATAAGCTTGAGACCGCGGAAACAATAAAGGCCGCCGTGGCGATGATCCACCTTGATTTTTCGACCTGGTACCGGGTTGAATTGGGGCCCTACCGAACTCTTGGGGATGCTGAAAAGATTCGGGATTTTTTAAGAGAAAGAACGCTGGACAGCATCATTAACACCCGAACCCCACCATGAGATGGACCCCATGACACCCTTTAATACATCGTTAAGGCAAGCGCGAGGCCAACCCCTGGCCAGCGAGCCTTCGATATTGATGTTCTGATCGAGGCCCACACTATGAGAATTTTGCACACCATGCTTCGGGTCGGCGATCTTGACCGCTCCCTCCGCTTCTACCAAGACGTCTTAGAGATGCGTCTCCTTCGCCGCCAAGACTTCCCCGATGGAAAATTCACCCTCGCCTTCGTCGGTTATGATGATGAATCGAGTGCTACGGTCCTTGAGCTCACCCATAACTGGGAAACACCCCACTACGATCTGGGAAGTGGCTTCGGACACATCGCCATCGAGGTGGCGGATGCCGCTAAGGCGTGTGAGATGGCTCGCCATCGCGGCGGCAAAATCATCCGAGAAGCCGGTCCCATGGGATTTGGCAGCACGGTCATTGCCTTTCTCGAAGACCCCGACGGCTACAAGATCGAATTTATTCAAAAAGGCACGGGAACGCATTGAGGGCGCAACCGATGCCATCCCCCCAAGAGATGCAGCGCGCTGTCGATCAACTCCGAGCCGGTGGGGTTGTCGCCTTTCCCACCGAGACGGTCTATGGTCTTGGCGCCGATGCAAGGCAACCCATGGCTGTCAGAGCGATTTTTGAGCTTAAGGGTCGGCCTCTTGATCACCCCGTGATTGTCCATCTCGGCGAGACCGCTGAGATCACAGGATGGGCGAGGGATATCCCAGACATTGCTTACGACCTCGCGGCCGCTTTTTGGCCAGGCCCTTTGACCCTCATTCTCGCCCGGGGAGAGGCCCCTGACGAAGTGACTGGCGGTCAGGACAGCATCGGACTGCGGGTCCCTTCCCATCCCGTTGCACTCGAAATGCTGAGGAGTTTTGGCGGTGGCGTCGCAGCACCCTCGGCCAATCGCTTCGGCCGTGTGAGCCCAACACGGCCTGAACATGTCAAAACCGAATTCCCCGAAGGTCTTAAGATTATTCTCGATGGCGGCTCTTGCGAAGTGGGGCTCGAATCAACCATTATCAGTCTCCTTGAGGAGGAGCCTTTGCTCCTCCGGCCCGGCGCCATTACCCAGAAACAACTTGAACGGGTCACTCGAAAGACCATCAAAACGCCGCAAGAAGACAGTCACATCAGGGCATCGGGCCTTCTAGCCTCTCACTATGCCCCTGATACAGCGGTACTCGTGATCGATCAAGAAGCCTTTGATAGAAGGCTCTGGACCCTTTTTTCCGGACGCCAGATTGCTCTCATGTGCTTCGATGATGACTTCGCGAAAACGGCGATTAAAACCACCCTTCGAGTGAGCATGCCAAGGGACGCGAACGCCTTCGGCAAAATCCTCTACAGCACCCTCAGGGCACTCGATAGCGAGGCCTGTGATCTGATTCTGGTTCAAAAGCCTCCTACAACAGAGGCCTGGCGGGCCATCCATGATCGACTGCAAAAAGCCACTCATGAGTCCCAACATCTCTTGTCTACGTCTCCTCATTGAGACCCTAACTTGATAGCATCATGACTGCACTCCCCGACTCCATGATGAGACTCTCTGAGCTAACCGCCCTCCTCCAAGGAGCAACGCTCTTTGGCGCAGACTGTTCCTTCAATCAAGTCTCAACAGACACACGAAGTGTCGCTGATCACGCGCTCTTTTTTGCCCTTCGAGGAGAACGCTTTGATGCCCATGACTTTGCCGATCAGGCGATCGAACAAGGCGCAGTGGCTCTGGTCGTCGAAAAAAAACTCCCCATCGATGTCCCTCAGATCATCGTTCAAGATACTCGGGCGGCTTTGGGCGCTGCGGCAGCCGGCTGGCGATCCCGTTTCAAGATACCGATCGTCAGCGTCACCGGAAGCAACGGCAAAACGACCGTCACTCAAATGCTGGCCGCCATCCTCCTTGAAGAAGCTGGCGAGGATGGGCGTTTGGCCACCCGAGGAAACCTTAACAACGAGATTGGACTCCCACTCACTTTGTTTCGCCTGAGAGAAAGCCACCGCTATGCCGTCCTCGAACTGGGCATGAACCACCCCGGAGAAATTGCCATTCTCGCGCAACGCGCCAAGGCCCAAATCGCCGTGGTCAATAACGCCCAGCGCGAACACCAGGAGTTTATGGGCAGCGTCGAGGCCACCGCCCACGAGAATGGTGCCTCGATCACCGCCCTCCCGCATAACGGAGTGGCGGTATTCCCAGCAGATGATCCCTGCGCCCCGATCTGGCGACAACTGGCGGGACAACGAACCATCATGGACTTTGGATTTCATCACCCAGCGGCCGTGAAGGCAGCGTTCAAACGAATGCCAGAAGGGCTAGAGCTTCGCCTCGAGACGCCAAAGGGACGCCTCACCTGCGAGGTCCATCTGGCCGGCGAACACAACGCCCACAATGCAGCCGCCGCTGCGACCGCGGCTATCGCCCTCGGGGTTCCCTTGGAGGCCATACAAAAAGGCCTTAGAAACTTCCAACCGGTATCAGGTCGGGGCGTTATGCGGACATCGATCCTAGGAGCAACCATCATCGACGATAGCTACAACGCCAACCCGGATTCGGTTCGGGCCGCGATCGACCTTCTGGCCAACCACAATGGCCGCGCCATTCTGATTTTGGGGGACATGGGAGAAGTCGGCAAGATGGGGGCTGAATTCCATCGTGAAATTGGCGCTTATGCCTCTGAGCGGAGGCTCAGCGCCCTGCTCGGGCATGGCGACCTTTGCCGGCACGCCATCGATGCCTTCCAGGGAGCCTATGGCCTTCACTTTGACACCATCGATGCGCTGATCGACGCCGCCAAGGATCTTGCCGTGCCAGGTGCGACGCTGCTCATTAAAGGATCACGTTTCATGCGAATGGAACGCGTGGTCAGAGCGCTTTGTGAACACTAGATGTTGAGAACAAGGAGGCCGCCCCGATGATCAGTGATCCCATTCAATTCGAGGGACAGCTCACCTTCACTAACCGCTTCACTCAAGAGCTCCCTGGTGACCCGGTGAAGAATCTCGAGTCAAGGCCTGTGATTGGCGCCCTTTTCTCAGACGTTAACCCAGAACCTTCGCCCGCGCCTCGTCTTTTGGCTTATTCCCCTGAGGTCCTCGAACTCATCGGCATGAACCCTGAGGTGGTCAAGACACCGGCCTTCACGCAGTGGGTATCAGGCAATCTTTACCTCGAGGGAATGCGCCCCCATGCCAGCTGTTATGGGGGGCATCAGTTCGGCCATTGGGCGCATCAGCTGGGTGACGGGAGGGCGATCAACCTTGGCGAAATCAATACCAATCAAGGGCGGCACTATACGCTTCAACTGAAAGGTGCAGGCCGAACACCTTACTCACGAACAGCCGATGGGCGCGCGGTCCTAAGGTCTTCAGTCCGTGAATTCCTCTGCTCTGAGGCTATGCATCATCTTGGCATTCCGACAACGAGAGCCCTCAGTCTCGTCACCACCGGGCGCAGCGTGGTGAGAGACATGTTTTATGATGGACACCCCAAAAGTGAACCTGGGGCCATCGTCCTCCGCGTCGCCGAAAGCTTTACCCGCTTTGGCCACTTTGAGCTCTTGGCTCATCGGCAAGAGCACGCGCTCCTGAAACAACTGGTCGATTTCACCATCCGCTCAGACTTTGCTGAGATCCTCGGCGACGAGCCGAAGGAAACGATAGGCCGCTGGTTTGAAGTCGTCTGCCAAAGAACCGCTGAACTGATCGTGAATTGGCAGCGGGTAGGCTTTGTCCATGGCGTGATGAATACCGACAACATGTCGATTCTCGGGCTAACCATCGATTATGGACCTTATGGCTGGCTTGAGAATTACGATCCAAACTGGACACCCAATACAACCGACGCCGCGGGTCGGCGCTACTGCTTTGGAAATCAGCCCGGCATCGCCGGCTGGAATCTGACGCAGCTCGCGAACGCTCTCTACCCCTTGATCGGTTCCACAGCGCCTCTCGAAAGCGCCCTCAACCACTTTAGTTCGACCTTTGAAGCCTCCTGGCGCCAGATGATGACTCAAAAACTTGGTTTTATGACATTCAATCCGGGCCCTGATGAGGCGCTCATTGAACGTCTATGGGACATTCTCGAGCATCTCGAGATCGATATGACCTTGTTCTTCCGAATCCTCAGCCAAATCACGCCCACACCCTATGAAATAGAATCCTCTGAGATAGCAAGGCGGTTTGAACCGGCCTTTTACCGACAAGACCTCACCAGCAGTGGCGACATTGAACGGCTGACAGATTGGCTCAAGGACTATTTTCAGCGAACCTATGAAGATGCGCTGACCCCCCTTCAAAGAAGCGCCATGATGAAGGCCGTCAACCCCTGCTATGTTCCTCGAAACTACCTGACCCAGATGGCGATTGATTCCGCTGAACAAGGAGATCCTTCCCTCATCAATGAATTATTGGAGGTTTTCCGTCATCCCTATGATGATCAAGAGGAACATCAGCGTTTCGCTAAAAGACGCCCTGATTGGGCCAGACACCGGGCCGGGTGCTCCATGTTGTCCTGCAGCTCCTAAAGACCGCCTGCCATAGAGGCTCGAATGAATGGATTGACTCTATGGTGGCTCAATATCCAAAAAGGTCACTCGTGTTATGAGCCGGACTGAGAATGCGCTCACATGCAGCGCGCTTTACGCGGAGATTGTCTTGAATGTGCGGCGAATTCTGACCATCATCACCGCATGACAGGCAGAGATAAGATCTGCATCTGGCAGAGAAATGACTGGCCCCACTGGGTCTACGACCGCCAGCGATTGGCTGGAATGGTTTCTGACCTGTCTGCTGCGGGCCGTTCAAGGGGCAGCGCACACGCTCGCATCAGTGCTGAGCAAAGCCCGTTGCCGGCAACACGGGTCAGCAGTCAGTGGGCGGCAATCGCCAAATGCTCTTAAGACACCGCGCTGCGCGACATCACAGAACTGCTGGAGCGTTTCTGACTAACGATCATGAGGGTGGCCGGCACCCCGGATGATGAAACATAATTGATTGGGGAAAGTGGCAGGTCGAGAGCGCGCTAATTTATGGTGACTTCAGATCCCGCTAACTAACGTGCTATGCCGAGCCGACTCGTACCCCGGATTGCTTCCTTGAGAGCGCAAGTTAAAAAGGCCGTTGGCGATTTCAGATTGCCCTCAGGCACCTTCGACTCGGCGCCCGCCACTTTCCCTTCAGTTTAATCAAACGGAGTGGATATGGAAATTGAAGCAATCAACCGTCGCGTGATTGGCCTTGATATTCATCAAGCCCAGATTACGGCATGCGCTTTGGTTGAAGATGAGCGAGGTGGTCTGCGTAAGGAACACCGTCAGTTTGGTGCATTCAAGCGTGACCGCAGGGCTTTGGCGGACTGGTGTGCAGCCATTGATCCGGCCGAGATCGTCATGGAGAGCACCGGTATTTATTGGAAGAGCCCTTACGCTGCCCTTGAGAAGGTCGGCATCAGAGCCAAAGTGGTCAATGCTCGACATGTAAAGAATGTGCCTGGGCGTAAGACAGATATTGGTGATGCCGAATGGCTTGCGATGTTGTCTCGGGCTGGATTGCTCCGAGGTTCTTTCGTTCCAGAGGCGGATCACCGGGAATTGAGACTGGTGTCGCGGCAGAGACAAAAACTCGTCGGCATTCTGGCTTCGGAGAAGAACCGGCTGCACAAGGTACTGACGGATAGTGGTATTCGATTGGGTGTTGTGGTGAGTGACCTTCACGGTCAGTCGGCAAGGGCGATGGTCAAAGCCTTCATTGAGGGGAAGCCCCCTGAAGAGGTGATCCAGTTGGCCAGTCGGCGTCTTAAAGCAAGCCGCGATGAGATGATGGATGCCCTGCACGGTGAACTCACACCCACACATCGATTTGTGCTGGATGAACTGATGCAGCATATTGAGGACATCGAAGAGCGAATTCGTCGCTTCGATCAGAAATTGCTTGAGGGATTGTCTGGAGCAGGAGACGCATTGATGGTTCTCCAGACGATACCCGGAGTGGACCTGATAGGTGCGGCCATGTTGCTGGTCGAAATTGGAACCGACATGTCGGTTTGGGAAAACGAAGAGCGGCTCTCTTCCTGGGTGGGGATCTGCCCTGGGAACAATGAGTCGGCGGGTAAGCGGAAATCAGGACGAATGCGCAAAGGCAATCCTTATGTCCGACGTTTGCTCTGCGAGTTTGCCCATGCGGCCAGTCGAACCGAATCGACCTTCAAGGCCAAATTTCAGGGGCTCTTGGTCAGGCGAGGACGAAAGCGCGCCATCGTTGCCATCGCCCACAAACTCCTGCGGACGATTTTCTTCATGCTTAAACGTGGTCAGCATTACCGGGATACCACGGTGAATTACGAAGAGATGTCTGTAAAAAGAAATGCTGCAAGATGGATCAAAAAGCTGACTGAGTTTGGGTTCCTCCCAAAGCCAGCCTGATTGATGTCCGTCTTGTTTTAAATGTGGTCGGAAACGGCCATGGTTTGGCTTGTCCAGAGAGAGCCATGTTTCAAGTTAAAGAGGGCTTTCTAAGGGAGGGGGTTGATCTGAGGAATGGCGGAGGGAAGTTCCTTCGAGGCTAGCGTTCAGGGTTTTCAGCCAGTGGGCTGCACCTAAGCCTGCGGTGCGTCCGGTCGCAAGGCAGGCGGTCAGTAAATAGCCTCCGGTAGGGGCGTCCCAATCCAGCATTTCCCCACAGCAGAAAAGCCCCGGCTTCCTTTTTAGCATCAGGTCCTTAGAGAGTTCCTGAAGGTGGATGCCGCCAGCGGAACTGATGGCCCGCTCAATCCCCATCATAGCGGTGACCACGATGGGAAGAGCCTTAAGGTTTTGAGCGAGGGCTTCAGGGGTGCGCGGAAGTTCTTCTTTAAAGACCTCCCTCAGGAGGCCCCACTTGATATCAGAGAGCCTTAAGGTGCGGCGTAAAAAGTTTTTTTGTGAGAGTTTGCCCTGGGGGGTCGCGAGCTTTATCCGTATCTTTTCATGGCTCCAATCGGGTAAAAGATCCAGCGTCAAAACAGCATGGCCCTTCGCTTCGATGGCCTCCCTCAGCGGGCCGGCAAGGGCGTAGATAAGCCCGCCCTCAAGCCCCTCTTGGGAGATCACGCATTCGCTTCTTTGTTGAAACACTTCCCCTTGCCAGAGGGTTGATCCCGCGATGGACTTGAGCGGAGTCCCTTCGAAGCGATCGATGAAGTGGCGATCCCAGTTGACCTTGAAGCCACAATTGCTGGATCGAAGCGGGTGGACACTGATGCCTTGCTCGGTCAAAAGGGTTTGCCAGCTCCCATCGGATCCAAGATGGGGCCAACTGGCTCCTCCAAGGGCTAAAATAATGGCATCTGCGGTGACCTTCAAAGGTCCTTCGGGTGTACTGAAAAGGAGGTGATGGTGAGATTGATCAAAGCCGATCCAGCGGTGCCTTGCATGGATCCGGACCCCCTGTTCTCGAAGGCGTCGAAGCCAAGCCCTCAGGAGTGGGGCGGCCTTCATTTCTTCGGGGAAGATTCTCTGTGATGAGCCGACGAACGTGTTGATCCCGAGGCTCTCGGCCCAGGCTCTGATGCGGGTTGGTGAGAAGGCTCTGACAGGGTCGGCGATCAGATCCATTGTGGGCCGGTAGCGGCTGAGAAAAGTCTCAAGGGGTTCGGCGTGACTCAGATTGAGCCCCCCTCTTCCTGCGAGTAGGAATTTACGGCCAAGCGTGGGCATGGCATCGAACAGGTCGACACGGATGCCAGCCGCAGAGGCTGTTTCGGCGGCCATGAGCCCAGCGGGCCCACCCCCGATAATGGCCAGAGACTGGGTCATCGGGGGTGGGTGTCGAAGGCCCTTCAAGGGGCGGTCGATGAGGCTCTTAAAGATAAGGGCCTCTAACCGCTTCTTTTTTAGTAGCGGCGATCGCCACCAAAGCCGCCGTCACGGCGGCCACCGCCGCCGCCACCGCTCTTGAAGCCGCCACGATCTTCGCGGGGACGGGCTTCATTGACAGTGAGGCTGCGACCACCAATATCCTTGCCGTGCAGGTCATTGATCGCTGCCTGCGCTTCTTGGTCTGAGCCCATTTCAACAAAACCAAAACCCTTTGAGCGACCGGTTTCTCGGTCAGTGATGATGCTGGCGGATTGAACTGTGCCAAATGGAGTGAACATCTGTTCGAGTTCGCTGTTATTGACGTCGTAGCTGAGATTTCCAACGTAAAGTTTCATGGCCATGGGGTCTCCTAATAAAAAAAGGGGGAAAGAAAAAAGGTTCGATTTAAGATATTCGATTAGCGACGGCCGCCTCGGCCCTTAGCGCGCGGGCGCTCCTCGTTGACGCGGATACTATTGCCGCGAACGGTTCGACCATTGAGGCCCGTAATGGCTGCGCGGGCCTCATGCCCTTCCATTTCAATGAAACCGAAACCACGGCAACGCCCGGTGAAAATATCACGAGAGAGTTCATAGCTAAAGATTTTGCCGAATTCGGAAAACAGTTCCTGGAACTCGTTTTCAGTGATATCGGAAGGCAGGTTGCCTGCGTAGAGTCGAATCATTGTGGTCCTCCATAGACACAGAATGGATAGGGTGATTGGCCTGGAGCAAAATGGCCTTCGTCAACGGCTCCAGTGGCAGTCGAACAGGATAAAATTGATGTGATCGAGTCAATCGACATCAGGATGTCCTGACTGCACCGCGTCGCTCGCCATGGGCGGGTTGCCGATGGTTGCGTTGGGGTTCGCGGCGCGAACCCGGGGCATCTCGGCGGGCTGTCGGCCTTTGAGGTGGTGCGGGTTCTTGGGTTCTCGCCAGGGGCTTAATGTCCTCCGGCATCGGATGCAGCGGCAGTTTTCGTCCTAAAAGACGTTCGATGTCCCTCAGTTGAACAGCTTCTTCGCGGGAGACCAAAGAAATGGCCACTCCGCCGGCACCGGCTCGGCCGGTTCGCCCGATGCGGTGGACGTAATCTGCGGGGACGTCAGGAAGCTCGTAGTTGACGACATGGGGCAGCTCGGGAATATCAAGTCCACGGGCCGCGATATCGGTCGCCACCAGGACCTGAATCCGTTCCTCCTTGAAGTCATTGAGGGCTTTGGTTCTCGCCGACTGGCTTTTGTTTCCATGAATCACGCCGACCAGAAAACCATCCCTTTCCAATTGGAGGCAAAGCCGATTGGCGCCGTGTTTGGTGCGGGTAAAAATCAAGGTTTGGCCCCACAGGCCAGAGGTCATCAAGTGGACCAAGAGGGGCTGCTTGTAATCCTTCTGCGCTTGATAGGCATGCTGTTCGACCCGATCGGCGGTGGCGTTTCTGGCAGCAACCTCGATGCTTTGGGGCTTATAGAGGAGGCCTGAAGCAAGCTCCCGGATCTCTTTGGAGAACGTCGCGGAAAATAAGAGGTTCTGACGAACCTTCGGGACCATCGTCACAATTTTCTTGATGTCGCGAATGAAGCCCATGTCGAGCATTCGGTCGGCCTCATCGAGGACGAGTACTTCGATTCGGTTGAGCTTGGCATGGCCTTGGGCGACAAGGTCCAGGAGTCGGCCTGGGGTCGCAATCAGGAAATCGACGCCACTTCGAAGAGCGTTGATTTGAGGTTGCATGCCGACACCGCCAAAAATGACGGCCTGACGAAGTGGCGTTTTTTTGCCATAGTTCGCGACGCTTTCACTGACTTGGGCCGCCAGTTCTCGGGTCGGAACCAGAATCAAGATGCGCGGGCTCCGGCCTGGAGGCAATGATTTTTGATGGGCGCCTTGATCGATAAGCCGCTGCAGGAGCGGCAGGGTGAATGCTGCGGTTTTGCCGGTGCCCGTCTGGGCTGCGGCCAATAAATCCCGTCCTTCCAGAACCGCAGGAATAGCCTGGGCCTGAATCGGGGTGGGTGTTGTGTAGCCTTGATCGGCAATAGCCTCTAAAAGGCTCTGGTCAAGACCCAGAGAAGAAAAATCCATAGAAATGAGGTTCCTGTGCGCCAGTCCGTCGAATCGTCAAAATGACGATCTGGGCGCCTTGAAAAGAGGTGCATAGAGCAGGCGAATCCGGGAAACGGACTTCCGAAGAATCGCGGGAGGTTTGCGGGAGAAATCGGGGCAGAAGAAGCCTTGGGGCGCCCGCTTGGTTTGAAGAGGGCCTGATTGATCCTAGCGGTCATAACATAAAACCGCTGCAAACATCCTCTAGTGTACGCTATTTGCTATTCATTAGCTAATACTATTTTTCAAAAGGGGGTGATCAACGATGGAGAAGGCCCATCCAGAGCTGCGGCTGGACGCTCGGCTTAGGGTGCGGGAAGTTTAGGGAAACAGGTCTGGCTTTCTTCCTTGGCGGCCTTCAGGCGATCCCTCAGGATCTTTGATTGGGGTGGGTCGCGAAATTCACCGCCTTTGTCGCCAGGCGTATCAAACATATAGGTGAAGGTGAGGGACTCCGAATAATCCTTAAAGCTCATGCGGTTCGCAATCTTGTCGATAGCGCATACGCAGTGATACATGTTGTCAAGGTTAGACCCACCGTGTTCAGCCATGCACTGCATCACCGATTCAACCCGGGCCTGGGTCGGGAAGTCATTGACCAGGGGCAAAGCCTTCGAAGATTCAGGTCCCTTTTGAGTCGATGCTGCTTTAGGTTTTGCGGCCACCGGCCCAGCCATCAAAAGGCCTCCTAAGAGGATGAAGTGAACAGCACGCATAGCGGTAGAAGGTCGTGTAAAGGGCATGGTGAGAAATCCTGAGTAGTCTGAAGCCGTCATCATAGAGGGCCTTCTTAGGACGGGCAATCGATCAGTGTTCGAGCGCAAATTCGACAATGGCTTTGAGTTCTTCGTTCATTCGCCGGGCAAAGTCGTTCAGTGCCGGATCTTCAGAATCCGTGGGGAGTAGATGGGTGGTCACAATGACCTGGTCCCCTTGGGCGCGTACCGAGACATTGCAGGGCATCCAAGCGACCATTTTTGGAGAGAGTTCCAACATGATGCGGGCTTCACTCAAATTGCAGAACTGGATGGTGTCATAATCAGGAAAGGCTATGCCCTCCCGTTCACGGATGACACCACCAATGTTGTTGTGCCCGGTAATCCTGAAGTTGCGCTGGGTGATGGCGATCTTTAGTTCCGCCAGCACATCCTGATAGGCCTTCTGAGTTGTTGCAGCTTCAAAAAAGAGAGGGTCTGGTGCCTTTTGAGGGCAACCCAGTAAGCAAGCGAGACAGAGGGTGATCAGAAGACGCGGTGACATGGGATCTGAGCGGACGGTCGAAAGAGATCAGAATCAGCATGCAGATTAACACTCAAGATTCAATCAGGGCAGTCTCTCCCACCGGTCTGATTCTCGCTGGAGGGCGAGGACGCCGCATGGGAGGGCTCGATAAGGGACTAGAGATCTATCTTGGACGTCCCTTGATCACCCATGTCCTTGATGTCATGAGACCGGTAGTGTCGGATATCCTGATCAGTGCCAATCGCCATCTTGGGGACTACCAGCGGCTGGGTTACAGGGTTGTGGAGGACCTTCATGCGGAGTTTGAAGGTCCTCTGGCCGGCCTTTTGAGCGCCATGGAGGCCTCGAAAGGCCGCAGTATGCTCAGTGCGCCCTGCGATACCCCAAGGCTCTCCGAGGAGGCCTTTATTCGCTTGATGGCTGTCTATCAAACGGGTCAATATGATCTTGTGATGGCGCATGATGGAGAGCGGTTGCAGCCGTTGGTGATGGTGGTGGGTAACCATTTAAAGAAGAGCCTCGCCGATTACCTTCATGAGGGGGGGCGACGGGTTGATGCTTGGGCCCATCGGCATGCCTTGGGGATTGAAGATTTTAGTGATTGCCCGGAAATTTTTTTTAACATCAACACGATCGCGGAGCTCAACGGCAGCTAAGGCAGTCGCTCTCGATGAGACGATTCCAGGGAGATGCCCATGTCGATAGGACGCCCACCTCACCCCCCTTTTGTTGATGAAGCTTCAGCCAGGATTAAAGTTCAGATGGCTGAGGATGCCTGGAATGGCCGCAACCCTGAGCGGGTTGTGCTGGCCTACAGTGAAGATAGCCGATGGCGAAATCGTCACGAATTTCTCGAGGGGAGAGCCCAAATTCTGGGATTCCTCAAGAGAAAATGGGAGAAGGAACTGGACTATCGGCTGATCAAGGACTTGTGGGCATTTGGGGGGAATCGGATCGCGGTCCGCTTTGCCTATGAGTGGCGCAATAGTGAAGGGCATTGGTTTCGTTCCTACGGTAACGAGAACTGGGTTTTTGATGACTTAGGACTCATGAGGTGGCGCCATGCCAGCATCAATGACCTTCCCATCGCGGCGTCAGAGCGCCTCTTTCACTGGCCGCTGGGGCCGCGGCCTAAGGACCATCCCGGGCTGGATGAGCTTGAACTTTAAGTTGTTTTGTCTTTTTCTCTGGGCTTGATAGGGCACTATCGTTTGGTTTGATCCACTGGTTCTGAACGCGTCATGGCGCTCTTTTAGGGATGGTCAGCTGGTGACTTTTGGTGTTCATGGTGAACGTTATCTGTCGGGACCTGAAGGCTTTTTACCGCGACACCATGTTGATACACCATCTGACCCCCAAGGTCGGCGCCAATCAACAAGAGTCCACCCATCAAAAAAGAGAGTAGAAGATGCAGCGTGATGGGCATCGCGGATTGAGGGATGCCGCCGAAGGCTCTCCAAAGGATCAGACTCAAGGCAATCAGCGTGACCGTGATGCCGGCGCGTTGATGCCATTCCATGATTTCATGGACGACCGCACTATGAGGCGCCAGTCCGCCGGCGATCAGGCCAGAGATCACGGTCACCAACGCAGACAGTCCGCCAAGATTTAAAAGTCCGGTGGCAAATCGGCGTGTAGCGGGTTTTTGAAACAGCAATCCATAAGTCTCCATCACGAGATAAGCCAGCAGAAAGGCGATTGGAAAATGGAGGAGTACGGGGTGAATATTGGCCCCGAGTGCTTCGAGCCCCCCTAGAAGATGAAAGCTACTGGGTTTTTCTTCATTGAAGGCGGTCAGCAGGTTATCGACCAGATGGACGAGCCCCTGATCATCCCCGTGTCCGCCATGAACCGCAGGGACGAGATTTTCAAGGCCGACAATGTCATAACTGAGGTGAGGGATGGCCATAGGTGAGATGCCTTTCTTGTTCTTAGGGGAAAACGATCAATTCATTAATCGGTTAGTCCACCGAATGGTGGCGGAGTTTCAGTAACCCTCATTATTTTCCATCATCGTCTCTGGCCTTGCCGGTAAAAAGCCAGGGATGGTCCGAACGCTGTGTCAGAACACTCGGTGACGATCCTTGAAGCAGGGCCAAGCCGGATTTAATCACCTCAAGGATGCCTTCAACCAGAGGATAATCACCCAGCGAGGTCACATCGACCCAGCGGGCCTCCAAAGCATCCGAGGAGGCAACCGGCTCACGGGCGTCTCCCTCGGCGAGGGTGATCAGAAAGTCGATGATGACATAATGAAATCCTTCTATCATTCGATCGGCGACCGCGATGATGGGTCCAGGGATGGTGTTAATCCCCGTCTCCTCCAGAATCTCTCGTTGACAGCAGGCGATCAGTGTCTCTTGGGGCTCAAGGCGTCCGCCGGGGATATGCCACATTCCGGCCTGTGGCGGATAGCGCCGCTGAACCAGCAGTACTTGACCCTTCGTGTTGAAGGCGAGTCCGCCGACGCCAATGGCGGGCATTAGGGTTTGATGGGCTGCGGGCCTTTGTGATTCCATCATGGGTCCTTAGGGCGTGTAAAATGGAGAAGCGGGATGGGGTTTTGTACCCGATCCCCTCAAGGGTGGTGGACATCCTTCCTCAATGTTCCCAACGTGTTGGAGTCGTGACGATTTTATGCCTATTTACGAATATCACTGCAAATCCTGCGGTCATGACATGGAGGCCATCCAGAAGCTTTCAGATGACTCCTTGAAGGTTTGTCCTGCTTGTCATAAGGAGACCTTGAGCAAGTTAATCTCCGCTGCTGGCTTTCGCCTCAAAGGCGGCGGTTGGTATGAAACCGATTTCAAAGGTGCCAAGGACAAAAAAAGGAATCTTGCGGGTGGCGAGTCTAAGCCGGACACCACAACCGTAGCGCCGACGCCTGAGGTCAGCAAGCCGCCGGCGACCTCCAGCGGCGACTAGAGACTAAGCGAGTCTGAATCCCTTGTTCTGCTGGGCCAGGTAGAGGCCTTCTTTGATCAACGACTGAAAAGGGTGCTATGAGTCTTCGAAACCGTCTCCTTGTCGTTGTGGTCTCGCTGCTCGCGGCCGCTGTTTTGACCGTCGGTATTGGTTTGAGTGTCTACTCGCGGGATACGGTTCTGCGTCAGGCTGAGAATGATGGGCAGTTACTGGCGAATGTTCTTAGCCGAAGCATTGTCGTCAGTCAGAATGTTGAATATGGTGCAGAAGATATTATCGCTCAAGATCTGGTGACTTCTGCGCAAATTGTGGCGCAATTCGTGGCCGTGGCCGAAAGGTATCGGATGTCTAAGGAGGCGATCACGGAACGCCTTCGCGCGATGACAGGGTCAAGCAATCTCGCGGAGATTTGGGTCACCGATTCGCTTGGGAAAGCCTATCTCCACACCGTATCTGGGGATGATTTTCAGTTCTCAGCCGACGCCAAACGACAACCGCAGGCCTCTCAATTCTGGCCATTGCTCGACCCCCATGGACCTAAGGCCGTCATTCAGGATCTGATGCCGAGGGAGGTTGATGGGCGTATTTTCAAGTACGTTGGGGTGGCAGGGGTGGATCGGCCTCGAATCGTTCAGGTCGGTATGGACGGGGGGACCCTGCAGAAGCTTCGGGAATCCATTGGCGTTCAGGAGGTCCTTGAACACATTGTGGAGGAAGCCTCGATTTTGGGGGTCTTGGTCCTCGATCCTGCACTGAAGGTCATCCATCACATGGAAAAGGCGGGCTCTGGCACGGGTCCCTTGATGGATCCTGATGATGCCGCTCTTGCTAAAAAAGCCTTGGATTTGCAGCAGGCTGTCAGCCATCTTCAGGAGGGCCATATCACCGTGGCGACGCCCTTGGTCGTGACCGAAAAAGAAGAGACCTCGGCGCTTTCTGGGATCTCTTTTTCGAAGGAATCCAAAGAGCAGGCGATGGCTTCACCCCGCCCGATGGGGCGCGGGGTCATTCTGCTTCACATGTCGACTACGCTGGTGGTTCAACTGGTTTATCGCCAACTGATTTTCGCGCTGGCGTCTTCTGCGCTGGCTTTACTGTTGGCCATTCTCTCGGTGCTCTGGTTCGCGAGGCGTTTCGTGAAGCCCATCGAGAGCGCGGTGGAGGCCGCCGAACGGGTCGCTTCAGGAGATCTCTCCGGCGATCTCTCCGCGGTGGGCCATGATGAAACCAGTAAGCTCATCAATGCCCTCGGCCAGATGGTGAGCTATCTTAATAACTTGATTGGTCAGGTTCAGCGTTCCACCATTGAACTGGTCTTGACAGTCAACAGTCTTGGTGCGATGACCCAAACTCAAAGCGATGAGGTCAAGAAACTTGGTTCGACGACGACTGAGATTGCGGCGGCCACAGAGGAAATTTCGGCCACCGCCGAAGAATTGCTCCAAACCATGGCCGGCATCAATCAGGTGACCGATCACACCACCGACCTTGCCAATGAAGGTCAGGCTTCCCTCGAAGATCTCGAGGCGACCATGACCAGTCTCTCTGAGGCGACCCAGTCGATCAGCAGCCGCCTCGGGCAGATCACCGAAAAGGCTAATACCATCAGTAGCGTCACGACGACGATCACCAAGATCGCCGACCAAACGAATCTCCTCTCCCTCAATGCCTCAATTGAGGCGGAGAAGGCCGGTGAATACGGCCTAGGCTTTGCCGTTCTGGCGCGGGAGATCCGCAAACTCGCCGATCAGACGGCGGTGGCTACGCTGGATATTGAGCGCATGGTCAAAGAGATGCAGAACTCGGTGAGTGGCGGCGTGATGGAGATGGATAAATTCAAGCAGCAGGTCACCCGAAGCGTCTCCGATGCCCATGGCATCAGTCACCGCTTTAGTGAGATTATCCAAAATGTCCAGGCCCTGTTGCCGCAGTTCGAGAGTGTGCATGAGGGGATGGGATCCCAGTCTACGGGTGCCCGCCACATTAGGGATTCCATGGTGGCCTTGACCGAAGGAGCCCGAGTATCGGCCGACGCTTTGGAAGAGACTCGTCAGGCAACCCGTCAGTTGGAGTCAGCCATTGAGGTCTTACGGGCAGAAGTCAGTCTGTTCAAAGTCCAAGAGCAAACAAAAGACATTGCGATAAAACGCCCGTCAGAAGAGTAAATCACCTGGCGGGCGTATCATCGTGAGGTCAGACCATTAGGAACAATAAGAGAAGTCCTGCAACCACCAGGTACATTCTCGGTAGCTTGTTCTCGTATCCAGCAATGGACCAGTGGTCAACAGTTTTCAGCCATTCTAGGGCGCAGGCGACTTTCGATCCCTCTTTTTTTTCTATATCCGTCATCGGTTTCTCCTCGGTTATGATTATTATTCTTTATGTCGATCACATCGACAGCTGTGATGTTACTCTTGTGAGGGGGGTTTTCAAGCGCGCTGCTGTCCTATAATGGGACGACTGTGTGGCGTCCTGATGACGATACCCAAGCAAGGTCTGGAAGCTTTTTAAACCAGATTTCTCCCTCAAGGACGGTGTTTACCCGAGGTGCCCGATGAAAACGACAGAATGGGTCGTCCAGATCCTGATATGGCTTCCGGCCCTGATTGCGATGTCGAGACGATGTCAGTATGCCCTGATCATCGTGGTGCTCTGCGCGATCATTTCTGGCATAGCCGTCTATGATATCCACGACTATCTTGCGGAAAAGAACGCGCGTCACGCGCTTTATCTATTCGCGGGCGAGGTCCTAGTATGGTTGCCCACCTTCATCTTATCGATCTACGCTGCTTCACCCTCAACGCGACGTTCAGACTAGGTGAGCGATTGATCCGTTTGCTTGCTTTAAGGAGGCATCAAAAGCGGCTTCCTTTCTCTGCCCTTTATCCGTCGCCGCGAGGCGTCTTAAGAGGGAGATGATCCGTCAGAGGAGGGCGATGCAAAGACCAATGAGGAGGCTGAGAAAAACCCAGCGGGGCAAAAGATTTTGGTAGCCCCCAAATCCGAAGGGGTCGACCGTCATAAGGCTCTGGATCAGGGCTTCTGGGTAGTCGAAAGTGCCTGGATTCTGTTCTTCTTTCATGGCGGTCTCCTCACTTGAATGATGAAATCTGGGCGGGTTTCTATAGGGTCTCTTCATGGCCCCTTTTTTTATTGATCGATGCTACCAAACTCGTCGGTGGAATCATAGTCGGCCGGAGGATGGAGCGGCCTCACTTCGTTATTGGACGGTGATGGGCGCTTTGGTATTGAGTTTTGCACCATAAAATAGAGTGTTCTTAACCCGGATGTTAGTCAACGTCGCGCCGGTGAAAACGGCGTACATGAGGTTGGCGCGCTCTAAATCGGTAGAGACCATAGAGACGTCAGTGAAGTGAGCGTGTTGACCGCTGACTTTCAGCAGTTTGGCCTGATCGAGATTAGCGCCAGTGAGGTCTGCATGGACCAGCACCGCGCCAGACATTTCGGCCTGTTTTAGGGTGGCCTTTTTCAGTGAGGCGTTGGCGAGAACAGCCCCTTTGATATCGGCCGCAGTCAGATCCGCAGAATCAAGGACACTATTCCACATCTTTGCGTTGATCAGCTTGGTGCCCTTGAGGATCGCTCCGGTAAGATTAACTTTGAAGAGTATGGCGGAGGTGAGGTTCTCCCCTGAGAGGTCGGCACCGCTCAAATTAGCCTTGTAGCAGGTGGTTCTTGGCTTAATGATGCAACCATCGATGACTCTGGGTTGAGCGTCCGCTAGCGCTGTGGTCAACCAGAGTGCTGTCATCAGGGAGAGCCTCTGAATGGAACGTTTGCCTGTCATTATTCCTCCTAGAGATCAAGTGATAGTCCGTTGAACATCAAGCGGGGCTTTTATGTTGGGGCAAGGCATCTACTCTCCACCGGGCATTGAACCACTGACCGATCCGAATGCCTTTCCGCTCGATCGTTTGATGAAAGAAGATGCAGCAGCCAAAGAAAATGATCAGCGTCACTCCTTCCCGAATCGACGGTGACAGGGACTGGATTCCCGGCGCTTCCCGGATCCATTGGATCAACCAAAAATGAAATAGATAGACCGAAAACGTCAGGTCTGACAGCCAACGTACAAACGGGCTCGGACAAAGTCGGTCTCTCAAACACCAGCCCGCTACGAACACAAGAAATCCCACAAAAGCGAAGTGGGTGTCAAGCCAATTGGGCTGAAAGTTTCGAATTCCCTCGAAGTATTGGAGGAAGACCTGTGTGGTCATGGCCGTTAAGCTGAGGGCTCCAACACGGCCCTTTTCTCTGAGATAAATAAGGCTTCCCAGAAAAAGAAACGGGGCGTAGAGCGTAATGTAGCCCTGTTTGACGATGCCTGGACCTGGTAAGGGGGGGAGGATAAAAAGGAGAAACGACGTTAAAGCTATCAGCAAGGAGAAAGCCCAGGAACGGCGACCAGAATCTAGCAGACCGAAAAGCTTGGTAAGCCCCATAAAAAGGTAAAAAATAACTTCGATCCGAAGGGTCCATTCGACCTCATTCAGCGCATAGGGCGTTTTAAAAAGATCTCCCAACAGGAGGAGCTGGGGAATGATGGTCGACCACGTCGGAGTTTCCCGATCGATTGCGATCCAGAGAAGGGTCGCGGTCATATAGAGGGGGTAGATGCGAAAGACCCGCTTGATGGCAAATTCTCTTGGGGACTCTTTCTCTAGAACGTGGGTAATGATGTACCCGGAGACGAGGAAAAAAACCACAACGCCGGCGCCGCCCCCATATGAAAAAAACATCAAGCTTTCGGCGAGAGCCCTTAAAGTGATATGCAGGCCTTGATCGCTGGCTGCACGCGCAAGAACATCATCATAGATATGCCCAATGAGGACCGACATGAAGGCGAAGATCCTGAGGTAATCCAGAAAGATAATGCGCATAGTTTTTGGTGCCTAGTGGTTTTTTACGACACCTCAGAGGGCGGTTGGTCCACCGCCAGGGTCTTTAAATCAGCTTTTTTAGAAAAACTAAAAGCTATCGAATTGGCTTTTAGTGTTCGAGGAGCTTTTCAACTGTATTGGAAGATCTTCGTGCTGCTGCCTATGAATGGGTCAGTCGAAGACCGTCCATTTGGCATCAAAACCCTTTTCTGATAGGCGCTTTAAGATCTTGTCAATTTCTTTAACAAACAGCATGCGCTCCACGCGGACGTCATGATGAAGGCATGCTCTGTAGAGCTGTTTCAGTAATTTGGCTTGTCTCATGGTACTAAGCCTCTCATCAGGAGGCGGATGTGTCCATCCTTAATGAACCCTCATTGATTATAAAAGGTATAGACATATTGTGGTGGTTCGGTTCCTCTCATCTTTCGAACCACCAACATCATCTGTTTGCCCAGGCGGGGACCAGGTTTCTCCCAAAAAAAACGGCAAAACGCATCCTTGATGAGGGTCGATGAATCCTTGCTCTTTATTCTAGGTATCGGCTTGCACTTTGCCGCTTGAGCTTGGAGGTCTTCACATGGAATCACTATATGTTGTGCTTTCAGCGCAACAGGTTCGCAGAATGTGGCTTTCTGATGGTGTTTGTCAACCCTATCCCCGTCATTTTTTAAAAAGAGGCAGGGGGATATAAGCGTTTGCTGGGTTACACCATCCTTTCGTAGCCTCGGCAACCATCACTGAATGATTCGATGGGGCTAAAAGCCCTGATTTGAGCGAGAAAGCTTACTTCCAGAGGACGACAGGTCATTGTTCACTGGGCGGGTAACGGTAGAGGAAGCCCGTGAAATTCATATTTAAAATGTTTGGGAACGCTGAAACCATTGGTAGGAGAAGTTATTTTCAAGTAAAAAAGGGATCAGGTTTTCAAGGAGCGCCAGGAGGGGGATGAGAAGAAGTGCCGCCAAACTAACTCCGCCGATACTTTCGATTCTTAACGGAAGGTGATTGGCGGCATACTTGGCCGATGCGGAGAGAACTTTTCTCTGAGCATATTGGAAATAGAGTTGGTTGCCAACGATCCCGAGGGCAAGGTTCATGATCAGCGTGTGGGGCGCTAAAAGGGCGAGAAGATCCAAGTCAAACGGGGTCTTCAGAAAATTCGGCGTCGTAACCAGGGGTGTTAACAATATTCGGATCAAGGTATAGATGATCCCATAAAAGTACATTTTTCGGTAAAAGAGCCAAGCGTCACCGAAGACGAAAGCCGACCAGTTCCATGAAACCCAGCTTCCTTTCATGGAGGCCCAGGTGAGGAGATAGTAGGCGGCGTTTGGCCCAACAAATCGTTCGAAGAGCGACTCTTTTTCAGCTTCTTTTTCGTGCCTAGTTTCAGGGTTTAATGGATCCATTTCGGCTGTTACTCGATCAATGATTTAGCGCCACTTGAGTCGTGTTCGACTGGGGTCGTGACTCGACAGAGAGAATCGATGGGAGGTGTCGAGAGAGAGGTTCCAAGACATCCCTATGGGATATATAGCATTCTTTTCATTCTTTGAAGGCATTTAAGGCATGCCTGAATGGAAAATCACTGACTCTAAGATCCCCAGAGAATGGATTGCCAAACAGAACGACCAGATACAAATTCAATGCGATCATGGTTGCAATGATAACCGTGCTGGTGATTTGAACAAAGATACTATCGAGGATAAAGAGGTAGGAAAATAAGATCACCAAGACGCCACCAATACAGAGAGTGATCCACTCGACATTAGGTATTTCGCGCATTGCGATGTCAATTCGCTCTCTTCGTTCTTTCCATAGTGAATGGGTTATTTCGAGGAGTTGGGGACCTAGAGTCTGGTTGGAGTTGGCGGCTTTGATGATTCCCTTGAAAAGGCTTATCGCTTCTTGTTCTGATTCAAGGTTGTGAGAACCCACATCCATGGTTTTCCACTCCTCTTTGATGACGGAGTCGGCATAATTGATGCACAGGTTATGGATTGATGCTTGATCGTCGGGGGGGAGAGCATCGGCTAGAACGAAGATTGCCATCAAATCAGTGGCCTCATTATTCACATTCATTCGCGCATCATCGAAAAGGGATATGGCATTGACCACGACCATGCCGAGAAGGACACCATAAATGCTTCCTGCTACGGGAAAAAAATAACCCATGACCTCATGGTGCGTCGTTAAACGCTTGAGGCTACGAAAGCGCCTGATCCAAACGACCCCAAGTGCTGAAAGAATGACAAAGGTAGCGATCAGCAAGGATCCCAGGGGATAGTTGTCTAGATTCATCTGTTTCCTCGAGAAAAAGCTGATTTATCGGTGGGGTTGTTGACGCAGACGCACTTCTAAAGGCCCTTGGACAGTGGGTTCAGGTGGCCGCTTAATGGTCTGTAGTCCAACTGGTGACGCAACGCTTACCAACCTCTATCGAGGTTGGATTAATTAAGGCACAGCCAAACTTGGCCCGAACAGGAGTTGCCGGTTCATCTCCCTTGCCTGACGCTGACTTCAACATGTTTCGAAATTTAAAACCTCGACTTACTGATGCCATAGAAAGAAATGTCACCCTTCATGGCCAATCTAACCCTTATGCGGCGAGGCATTGAAGAATATGACAATCTGACATTTCAAAGTGAACTATCAGTAAAGTCGCTTGATGGCCTCATCATACTCTTGGCCTATGAGCCGCAACAACGAATCCGAAGGTGTTCTGTGTTGAACATCATCGTTTGCCTCGTCCTGTGCCGGCGTACCCATGGCCAGGATTTGTGAGTACATCGAACAGCAGCAGCCACGCCATTGAGTCAGGACAATCCGGTCGGTTACACCAAACACATCTTATATCCCAGTCCTGAACGGCAGGTTTTACGGGATAAAGGGGGGAGTAATTGATAACTAGAGAAACTGAATTTTGGTGTCGAGGAGAGGACTCGTTTGTGATCCCGTAAATAACTGATCTATATGGAATGTATTGAAAATATGGTGCCAAGGTAACACAGTCCTGTACGCCAAAAAAGCACGAAATTCTCCTGACAGAGTGCCGAGATCTCGGTCCTCGTTCTAACTCTTCAAATCTGATGTACGCACCCACTGGA
>Ga0209084_1000627_pt1 | contig 32955 bp, 45 predicted proteins | sample C_130820_MF_Meta_FD_187309 | JGI IMG/M metagenome (GOLD analysis project Ga0209084, IMG submission 187309) | Freshwater microbial communities from Lake Croche, Canada to study carbon cycling - C_130820_MF_MetaG (SPAdes) (version 2) | ecosystem: Environmental > Aquatic > Freshwater > Lake... | reverse complement strand
GTGAATTTCGTGGTTCCTCTACCTCAGGGACAGGAGAATAGAGAAAGCCCGAAAAAACCCAGAAAAGCCAAAAAAGCCCGAAACTACGCGGTCGGGAGGCTGATGGGGCAGAGGGGTCGGGTTTGGGAAAAGCCAGCCGGATCTAGCGGGAGGGACTAAGGTTTGGGAACAAATCCGGGGAATCAAAAAATCGCCTGCGGCGTTGCTGCGGACACTACGCAGGGCAGGCGCAGAATCCAAATCAAAAAGGGTCGGACGGGCGGCGGGCGGCGGATTGCTTCTGGCCGACGTTGCGGGTCTCGGGCGAACCGACGCCTTCCCTGGCGGCGATGCGGTTGATGATCGTGGACCGCAGCCCGGCGAGCTGGCCGTGGTTTAGCCGGTCGCGGAGGGCTTCAAAGGTGGCGGCCTGAACGTGGAACTTACGGCGGGCGACGATCAGGGTGTAGGCCTCGCCGATGATGTCTTTTTCGGCGGCCTGGTGCAGGGCGATGGAGACGGCCCTGAGCTTGATCGACTCGATCCACGAGCTGGGCACTGGCCCCTGGGTGGCATCCGCCTTGTCGGCGATGATCTGGCTGATCGGCGTGCGTGCCAGGTAGGAGTGAGTGCGGAGGGCCTGCTTGATCACCTGGAAGACGGTGTCGCTGTTCTCGTGAGTGTTGCGGGCGTCGGCCTTGTCGGTCCGGCGACCGCTGCGCATGTGGAGAGCGAAGGCCGCGTCGTCCTTGCCGGCCAGCATCTGGAAATGCGCCATGACGGGCCGCCAATCCTGGTGCAACAGGGCCGTGAGGCCGGGCTTTCCGACTACCTGCATCACCTGCTCGCGCCGCCACTCGTCGAAGCCGGTGCTGGCGTCGATGTTGCCGGTCTCGATCTGGATGTTGTAGGCGGCACGGGCGGCCATCACGAGGGGCAGAATCTCCCTTTTCGGGTCCAGATTCCCCCGTGGAACCGTCGATTTCTTGGCATTTCGAGCCGGTTTCGTCGTGCGATTCGCGGCGTTTTTCTTGGTGGCCATGAGATCAGGCGGACTTTGGAAATTGAGCGATTTTCGATGCGGCTGCATCGAGGGTCTTTCGCGTGTTTCGGGCCAGGCCTGCTTTGAGCGCGGCAGTTTCAAAGGAGGCCAGGACTTCTTCGACGGTCTTCATGGGGGGAATTGATTATGGGCACTTTTAAGGGGTTTAATTCACTGTTCGGTGGATAAATGATGCGCGTCTCGCCCTTGTATCCGCGCTTGAAGTGGACGGCGGCGACAGCGAATCCGAGAGGCAGGCCGATTGCCCGTCCGCGTCCCAGAATCAGGATTTCGCGGATGCCTCCGTATTGATTGATGAGATCCAGATACGGGATGCTTTGGAAGACTTTGCCCGCAGGGATTGCATAGACCACGTTGTCAGCCACTTTGAAGCTGTGCCGCAGGAATCCCAGCAGGCTGCTGTATGGCGGATTGGAGACGATCCAGTCCACCGGCGTTTCCCATTCCATGAAGTCGCGCCCTTCGCGGATCTCGCACCATTCAGCGCCCGGCATGTGATTCCAGAATGCTCCATCGCCCCGGCATGGGTCGAGCATCCGCCCTGAGGGTTTGAAGTGCTTCACGACCATTTCCGCCGTAGCGGGCGGCGTTAGTTCCACATCCTTGGGGTTGAACCGCAGCGACGTAAAACCACCGAACAAGTCAGTGGAGCCAATGACTACCGCGTCATCGTCCAGCGTGGAATCAAAGTCTTTCGGCGCGGTATTCATGGCTCACTTATTGCGTTCCGGGGAGAAAAGAGGCGTGATTCCGGCCTACACAAAAAAAGTGTAGATTCATCTTGCTGATACACTGTGGCGGTGTATTGTGTCCTCAGTTGCACGACGCGACTCACAACCCCAAACCAACCAAGACCATGAAGACCATCCGCACCTCGAAAGCCAATTACACCCTCAATGCCAAGACCACGGAAGACCTCCGCGACTTGCTCACCGCCCGCAACGGCTACTCCACATTTACGGCCACCCTCGGCACCAACGGTAACGGCGGGATGCTCTCCGACATCTCCGACATCCTCGAAGCCGACGAGGACGATCAGCACCTCGACAGCTACGAGTTGGCGACCATCGAGTCGGGCGAGCTTGAGAAGCATGTCCGGGACACCGAAGGCCAGATCGAGGACGGCGACGAGTGGGTCGCGTTTGATTGCACCCACGAAGACGGCCAAGGCTACCTCACCGGCAGCATCTCCCGCATCTACGTCAACCTTGCCATCTGAGCCATGAGGACGACATGCAATCACCCGCAGTCGTCCTACGGCATTCCCGTTATCCTCGCGGATGACGGGTCTGTCATGGACTACGGCCCCGGCCTCACAGCCGCACTCGCCAAGCTCGGATGGAGCCGTGCAGACTTTGCGGCCCATTGCGGATATTCCGGCCCCCGCAGCGTCGAGAAGTTTTGGCAAGGCGTCGTGCCGCCAGCCGCCACACTCAACATGCTGGGCGTTGAGCTGGATCGGAGCCGCTAACAAAAAGACCCGGAACAAGACGCCGCTGAGAACAGCCTTCACGCTGCTCTCGGCGGTTTGTTTTTGGTAGATCATCGGTCGTGTAGGTTGAGGTTTCTCCCGGCTGTCTCAGGGCTCGGCGTTCGCGGCGATGGGGCGCAGGCCTAGCAGGCGACGGATCTCTTCTTTGTCGGTGACCTTCTCGTCATCGGCGACGGGGGCGATGGGCTTCGGCGAAGCCTGGCGGGCGCGGGAGGCGTAGGGCGTGTCCTTGGGTGGGCATTCCCAAAAGCGGGCCTCAATGGAGCGGTGAAGGCCTGGCACGAACTGCCCGCCGTCCTTCTTCCACTCGTCGCAACGTGACCAGAGTTTGATCGCGGCAATCATGTCGGCGACGGTGGGGCGCTCGGCCTTCGGGATCTTGTTGAAGGCCACGCGGCACTTCTGTTTTGAGGAACGCTCGCGGGCCTTTGGTGGCGCAGCATCCCAGAGCAGATCCAGGCCGGTGGCCGGTGCAGCGGGTCCGCCGAGGTGGGCCTCGATCTTGAGCAGTTTGGCGCGGTCAACCTCAAGGGCAGCTTCACGCTCGGCGATGGTGCGGCGGAGCTTTTGAGCCTGCGCCTGGAGTTTGGATTTTGCCGTGCTCATGATCGGAGGGAAAAAGGATGCCGCCTGGCATCATGCGCGGTCCGGGCATCTTCACTTGAAGGCCGGGACGCCAGGCGGCAGAGGGGTCAGGCAGGGGCTGCAGCGGTGGGGCGGATTTCCTTCCAGGCGACGACGGTCTTCGACTTGGCGATGCCGGTCTTGTCGCGGATGGTGACGGCTTTCACGAGGGAGGCGAAGGCATCAGGCTCCAGGTGCTGACGAGCGGCTTTCCTGAAGGCTTCACCGTCCTTGGCGATGCGCTCGAATTTCCGGACATCCTTGAAGAATTTGGGAAGGTTCGCGTCGCCGATGGCGGCAATGACGGCCTTGTGCATTTCATCCTCCGGGCTGAACGATCCGGCGATGAGGTCGGACTCGAAGCGGATGGGAAGGATGCCGGTGATGCCAGAGGCGAGGAACTGCTTGCCCTCACGGTTGGCATCCTGGAGGGGCTCCTGGTGGCCGGTCTCGCCATCGGCGATGAGGCGGGCTTCGATTTCCTTCAGTTCGATTTCGAGCTGGGCAATCATGTGGACGACGACGCGACCGCGTTCGACATCGGTCTGGATCTGAGCAGGTGTTCTCATGGTGGTGGTGCGTGCGTGGGTGATCGATCAGACACCGAGACGGCCATTGAGAATGGCGATGCGGCGATCGATGTTGCGGACGGCAGCGGGCTCAGCCTTGTCATGCCGAGCGCAGACTTTCTTCAGGTCGCAATGGGCCTTGATGGCGGCCCGCTCTGCTTCGTTGGCGATGCGAGCGATGCGGAGACGTTCGGACTTGAAGTCCTTGGTGACCTTGCGGCGATTGGCTTCGAGGGACTTCAGTTCAGCCTTCCAGACTTTACGCTGGGCGGCTTCGGGTGATTTGCTTTTTGCGGGCATGGTGGTGGTGGATTGGAGGTGAGATTATGGTTCTGGAGAGGCGACGGGTTCAGGGACGTGATCGACGGCGGGGGCTTCGAGGATGTCGAAGGGACGCCAGACGCAGACGGAGCAGGGTTGGCCACATTCCCAGGACTCCTCATCGTTCCACACACCCACGAGGATGAGCGGACGGTTGTGGATCGGGCATGTGGGTTTGGGCCTGGGGGGGATCATCGAATGAGGGAGTGGGCCTGACGGCGGAGACGGATGGAGCGGGAAAGCATCGAGCGGGCTTGGCTGCGGAGCGTGTCGGCGATGTGAGCGATTTTCTCGGCGGGGCAGTGTCGGATGTGGCAGTAGCCAGGGGAGCCGGGGCCGGAGACGATCAGTCCATCGGAGTGCTCTGCGAGCTGGCGGATTTTCCGGTCAGTTAGATCCAGCGACTGGGCGAGCTGGTGGGCGGTGTGGAAGCCGGGGTGATCGAGCAGGTGGCGGATCAGGAGGTCGACTTCAGGCGCTGCCGATGACGGCGGCGGCGCACTGAAATCGAACTGACCTTGATCGATCATCAGTCGAGGATTTCACATTCGGCCAAGGACTGGGCGTGGGCCTTGAGGACGGCACCCCATGACATGGAGCGGCGTTGTTCGCGGGCCATGTCGGAGGCATCCTGGAGGATGCCGATCCAGACCCCGAGGCCTTCCTCCATGAGGACCTGACGTTGCAGGCGCAGTGGGCTGTCGGAGTGTTCCTTGCTCTTCGTTCGTCCGCCGTCGTCGACGTAGCTGACCTTGATGGCGATGGGCTCGTCGGTGGCGGCGGTGAGACCGTAGGCCTCGGCGAAGAGGGCGGCATCATCGTCCGGCGGGAAGGCCGGAAGCTGCAAGGGGGTGATGCGACGCCGCCAGAGCTGCTGGAAGGCCTTGGCATGCGGGCCGTGCAGGAATTGATCCCTCCCTTCGTTGGTGAGGCTGAGGACCATGCCGCACTTTTTCCGGTTCCAGAGTTCGCGCAGGAAGCTGAAGACTGCCAGACCGGCGGCTGAATAGCGGGCGGCGGTGCAGCGGTGCATCTCGTCGCAGATCAGGAGCATGTTCCCATCGAAGCAGTTGATGATGCGCTCGGTGAGCTGGGCGCGATCGAGCACTTCCGGCACGCCGAGGACGCGGGCGAGGGCCTTGAGGAAATTTCCGAGCGAACCACCAGTGGGGACCTCCATGTAAATGGTCTGGCCGTGATTGTGGCGGCGCTGGACCTCCTTGAGGGATTCCGTTTTTCCGATCTGGGACTCGCCCCAGATGAAGAGGATCTTCTGCCGTGCCAGGGCTTTGAGGCATCGTCCTTCGATGATCCGGAAAAGACGGGTCTCGATGAAGCCGGAGGTGGTCTGCTCGGCGCGGGCGTCCTCGATCTTTTTCAAGGTCGCGATCGCTTCGAGTATCGGTTGAACGTTCTCATTTCGGCGGATGCGCCCACCAGTGAAGAGCGCGGTGATGGAGTCCGCCGAGTAGTAGTCATTCGATCCAGGCTTGCGCAGGACGCGGCCCAGCTCGGTGCGGGTGAAGTCCTGGCTGCGGCAGTATTGCGCGAACCAGAAGGCCACGGAGCGCTCGTCTTCCGGCAGGCCTTCGAGCGTGGACTTGATGCGGTCGGCGGGGATTCGGAAATTCCGTGGGGCACCGATGTTGGTGACTTCGGAAGGATCGGATGGGATGGTGGATGTGTTTACCATGATTCAACGGGGGTGGTGATTTGGGGGTTACGGTCGGTGTTGGGGGAAGAGGTCCAGTCCTCGGCATGGGCCGAAGGGGCGGGAGTGCGATCGATGGCGGACTGCTCGATGCTGACGGCACGTCCGAAAGTGCGGGCGGATTCCAGGAACTTCCTGCGGTCCTGGTGCCGGGTGGCTGCGTCTGCCACGCGGCGACCGATGCCTTCGACTGGCGGGGCCGGTGCAGCGGATGGTGCATCGACAGCGGGCAGCGTCTGAGTGACCTTGAGCATGGCGGCGCTGTTGCGCATGGCCTGTTCCAGGGCTTCCTCGGAGTCGGGCCGGTGGACGCGCTGAAGGTGGTCTGCCATCCGGCGGATGTGGCGCTGGGTTCCGGAGTATTCTTTTTGCAGCGCGACGGTATCGAGTGCGCCGGGGGTGGCCTTTTCGGGCAGGCTCTCGATGTAGGTGCCAGTTTCGTCGAGCAGATGGATGATCGTGGGGTCTTGGGCGTTGAAGACGTAGAAGAGTTTCCGGCTGCGGAATGACATATCATTGAGAATGCCGCTGTCCGGGTGGTAGTAGGTGCGGCGACCAATGTCGGCGGGGCGGTCGATGACGATGCCCTTCGGCGTGACATCGGCGCGGCCCTTGCGGGAAAGGATGAGGGCGATCAGCTCATTGGAAATCGGGCGGGTTTCACCAGGGCGCAGGGCATACTCGGCATCCGGGGACAGGGTGATGTGCCGCAGGCGGAGGCGGTCTTCTTTCGCAGGCTTCTTCGGGCGATCGGTGGCCGTGGAAGACGTAGCTTCGACCTGAGCGAAGTGGATGTTGCGGAGTGGTGTGCTCATGAGAGTGGTTAGAGTCCGTTGACGGGATGCCAGACGCCTGGTGCGACCTCGGCTTCCATGCGGGTGCGGAAGCCCTGCATGCCGTGGCCTTCCTCGGAGTTGTGGGCCTTGATCGCAGTGGCGACCTCGCGTTGCAGGGCGGAGACGGTGAGCAGGGGCAGCTCAAGCGGGCAGTCGATACCGAGGGTGAGAGCGGTGCGGCGGAACTGGGCGAGGCGCTCGGCGCGGGCGACGGTGGTGTCGGTACTGCGGCGGGAGGGGTCCTTCACATCCGGGCCACCGGCTCCGAGGTTGGAAGGGGCATTCTGCCAGTTGTTTCCGCGCTGGCCGGGTAGGTGCAGGAGGCGGCGGTGGAGGTTCCGGTTGAAACTCTCGATGACGGCTTTGCCAGCGGCGTGGCCGGATTTCTTGTCGGCGGCGGCACCGACCCACTTGACTCCACCGTCCATGCTGGTGCGGTGGATCTTCAGCGCACCCTCGCTGCCTGCTTCCAGCACGAGCTGCGCAGCCTCGCTGCACGCGATGGTGCCGCGCTCAAATCGGATGTGGGTCTGGTAGCCGACCCCGAGGCCGAAGCCATCGGTGGAGAGGCCATGGGCGAGCAGTTCGTCGACGTCCTCGGCACGGAGGTTCTTCTCCGGCTTCACCACGAAGGCCACGATCCGGCGGGCGCTGACCTCGATCAAGATGTAGGCTTTCACATCGACCACCTTGCCGGTGATGTCGTCGATGGCGACCATGTCCAGGTGGACGTCGTCGAGGGTGTAGAGTTCGCACTTCCGGAGCTTCGAGTAGTCGAGCTTCAGGTGCGGCAGCAAGTTGGTGGCGGCGGCGATGCCTTGGGAACCGATCACGCGCAGGGCCTTCGGGCCGGTGCGGCGGAGAACGGTCTTCACTGACCACGGGAAATCTGGCGGACGGTTCGGCAGCGGCAGCGCGGGGTGCGTGCGTTCCCACCATTCCTGCCAGGTGCCCACGCCGGGGATTGAGAGGCCCGCCTTCCAGCGCTCACAGAGGCGCTTATGGATGGCCGCGCCTTCGATGCCACCCTTGTTCTTGTCACGGGCGCCGGTCTCACTGGAGGCCATGCGCTGGATCTCCGCGCCGAGCAGATCCGGCATGATGTTGACGTGGCCGGGGGAGTTGTATTTCGGCTTCAGGGCGGAGGCCTTTCGTCCACCTTCCGCCCAGGCATACCAGAGCTTGAGCAGCGTCTTGAATGCAGCCTTGAGTTGGTGGCCACCGCCGAGGTCCCGGCCATCGAGCCGGGCGGATGCCTGGTGAAGGCCGGTCACCAGGGCCGCGCCTTCGAACTTGATGGCGCGGTCCAGATCCACGAACGCGGCATGGAGGATCGACATGCGATCGACCTGCCATTTCGGGGTTTTGGAGAAGGTGGACATGGTGGACAAATGACGAATGAGGAATTTCCGAATGACGATCAGAGGCTGATGCTGTCGGGGTCGACGGTGGACAGCGGGTCGGCGTCGTCGGAGGGGGCCCAATCCTGGCCGGTGAGGTCACGGAGGAGGCAGTAGGCGCGGGCCTGGGCGGCACGCATGAAGTCGGGGTGGCCTTCGAGCTGGTCCTTGATGCCGAGGATGGATTCCACCTGCTCACGGAGGTGGGTCAGGCTGTCCTTGAGGAAGTCGAACTGGCCTTGATGAAGATTCGGGGGCTCCGGTGGTGGCGGGGCGATGGCGTCCACGGCGGCGGCGGTGAGGCTGGCCAAGGTGGGGGCCGGGAGACTCCGGCTGGCATGGCTGGCGCGGAGGGCATCGAGCGTGAACTCGACCTGTGCCTCGGTGGCCTTTTCGTCGAGCGAGAGGCCTTTCAGGGCCGTCATGTATTTGTAGGCCGTGGGCTCTTTCAGCCAGGGGGCGGAGTCCTTGAGCCAAGATCCGAAGGTGTTTGTGACCAAACCCTCACGGCGTGAGGGTTTCCCCCCCTTGCCGGGATTATGGGCAAAAAGCGTGTGGGCCTTGAGGCAGTGGAGGCCGATTTTCAGGCGGTTGATGAGGGAGCCGTCGAGGAAGGCTTCCTCCTTGGCGATGAGGATTTCCCGCTGGGCTTCGAGGGCGGCGAGGAGTTCGGATGGGGGTGTGATGAGTGCGGATGGCATGGGAAGTTGGCAGTGTTCAGTGTTCAGGTTTCAGGGGGAGATCAGAGGTCGGCGAATTTCCCGAAGGCAAAGCCAGCACGACCGGGATCGGCGGACTCGGCGACGGGCTTGCCCTCTTGGCGGTCCCGGCGGCGGGCGTGGAGATCCATGCTGACCTCGTGCTGGCGGCGGAAGGCGGGGTCATGCTCGATGAGCCAGCGGGTGCAGGCGCGGCGGACGTCGGCGAAGGAACAGTCCACGGCCACGGGCGGCGCTTTTTTGAGACCGCTGGAGGAGGGTCTTTTCCCGGTGCCGGGCACGTTGATCATGGGGCCGGATGGTTGACGCCGGAGGGTGTGCATGTGAGCCATGGAAGAGGTTGAGGGTTGAGGGTTGAGGAAGAGCCGGATCAGAGCTTTAGATCCGGGATGCGGTTGCCGAGGGGGCCGTAGGGGCGGCGGTCACGGCTGTGGCGGGCGCGGCGGATGTCGCGGAGGCGGATGACGAGCACGGCCAGGAGGATGGGGCCATAGACGGCGGATACGGAGGCAAGGATGGTGGCGAGGGGGTTCATGGGATGTTGGGAATGTTGGGAAGGGTTCACGCGGAGGGGCGGAGGGCGCGGAGGAGGGAGTGGAACAAGTGACGGATTGCGGATTGTGGATTGTGGATTGGAGGTGCGATGAGGCGGACGCGGGGATGGCCTTTGGCATCGTTGGCGCGGATGGCGCGGAAGCGGGCGACGGCGTGTTCGGGGGTGAAGAAGGCGACTGGTTTCATGACTGGTGGTGCTTGAGGAAGGCGGGGGTCTTTGTGGCGAGGTGGGGTGGGAGGCCCAGGGCGCTCAGACGCTTGAAGGCTTTTGCCAGCAGGCTGCGCTCATAGGCGCGGTAGGTGGGTTCCGAGACGCCACACCAGCGGGCCATGCCTTCGAGGCTGATCTCGCCGGGCTGCGGTGCCTGGCCGAGGGCCTGCGCCGCCCGGAGCTTGGCGAGGCCGCGATCAATCTTGGAAAGTGTGTGGTCTGAGGGCATGATCGGGGATCGGGTCAGCGAAGTGCGCCTTGCGACTGGCGTTGACGGCGGCGGTCGGCGGTCGCGGCGCGGCGGTCGTAGGCATCCATGCGGGCGTCGTGAACGAGCTTGGCTGCCTCCTGGAGGGTTTCTGCACGGGCGCTGTTCCCGGCCTGCGCGGCGTCGATCGCGAGGTCGTGGAGATGCTGGTGAAGGCGGTTTACTTCGATTTCGGTGAGGTGGAACATGGGGTCGGATGGGGTTGGGGTTCGGGGGATTAGGAGGCTTTGGCGCTCCGGGTGGGGCGGAGAAGGGTGCCGCCGGACCGGAGGGCCGGAAGCTGTCGATCTACGGCAAGGCGAATAATCGCCGAAACTGAAAGGTCATTGGCTTGGGCGACGGCCTGAAGACTCGCCTTGGAGGAGGGCGAGAAGCGGACCATCACTGGATCTCCAAGAGTTTTTTTGGTGTGAGACATGGCAGGTGTGACTTTTCAAGTTGTATAGCGTTGCTTTACGGCTGGCAAGGAAAAATTGTATAGCGATGTATATTTGTGCCATTGTGGTGCAAATGGCCCCCGGCTCGAAAGATTCTCAGGTCAACGTCCGCTTCGATGAGATGACGGACGCCAGACTTGTCGCGGCTGCCAAGAAGCTCGGAACGACCAAGAGCGCGCTGGTGCGGCACCTGACCGAAACGTTTCTAACAGAGATCGCAAATACCGGTAGCATGGAGCTGAACATGAACTGGAAAGCGAAGCTGGAGAAAGCGGATGCCCGCACTGCGTGGGGTGAAGCGAAGATGCCGGTGGTGCCGGAAATGACTCGGGTCTCAGATGCTCCTGAGCTGCCTGTCTCGAAAGTCGAAATCCCCGACGGGGAAACGCTCTAAAAAATCATGAAGACATTAAACACCTGGGCCGTCGTGAAATGGGGAGCCGTGCTGTTGGTTTACGGACTGACGCTGGCCATCTGCCTGGATCAGATCCGGGAGAGGGATCGAACGATCACAGATCAGAAGGCATCGTCAAAAGCTATGCCTGTCACTCGGGCACGTCCTAAAAAGATAGTCGCTGAAGCGCCACCGGCACCGGCACCGGTGGGTTCTGATGCCGCAAAGGTTGCCGAGATTGATGGATGGGCTGAAATGACAGCGGAAGTCGCCAGGACAATACCGCTGATCCGAAGAGCTTATGCAGCAGGTTCAACTGACCGCTACCTTGCCGAAGAGAAGGGAAAGACGATCGAGCAATTGCAGAAGGCTTCAATCCATTGCGAAGAGCTAGAGAAGGAGTGGAGGAGTCAGTTTCAGTCATCCCCCAGGTTCAAGGCCTACAGTGACCTGTTTGTGGAAATGCAGGGGAACATCAAGGGGTTGATCGCTCAGGCAGAAACCCTAAAACCCTACAGCTACGAGGCACAGGAATCAGCCAAAACGGATGAGATCGCATCCACTGGCATGGATGGTGTGCCGAAGGAGATCTTTGACGCGATTGTGACCAAAGTGCGAGCCAAGGAATCAGGGGTTTTCGTGAACGCTCAAATCAAAAACGAGGCTGACGGTTACAAGAAGCTCGAAGCGTTCAAGGTCGACGCGGCAATTCCGAGCGAGGTGCGGACCGCCATCGTCCAAGCAGCGGAGAGAAAGAACGATGGCAATTGGACCGGCATGTCCGATCACGTAGAGAGACAGGCTCAAGGCTGGAAGACGTTCACCAAATGGATGACTTCCGGCATTCCAGGAATCGCGAAGGACCGGGCTGATCAACTGCTTAAAGATGCTGAAAAGAAGTATCCGAATGACTGGACGATGCAGGTCTTTGAGGTCAACTCAATGATCGATTCTGCTCCTGTCCCGGTCACGACCAAGAAATCCCCCTGAAGGGCGGGACTACGAACGGTTTTTTACCCCCCATGCTAGACTCTGGCATGGCGAGCGCAGAACCCCCCCTTCTTCCTGGTGCCTCATGGACTGAGGATGCCACTTTATCCACGAGTAAAGGCACGAAGCTAAAGCGCTGGGGCTCCACTCAGGCGGCGTGCCGGATACTGGATGACTGTGATCGGGAGGTGATTTATGAGCTGGTGGCCATGGGGATGATCCGTGGCTGGAAGCTGCGGCCTCACCGGTCTAACAGCCACTGGAGAATCGACTTGCTGTCCGTTTGGGAGCATAAGCAACGGCAGCTTCGATGATGGCTTGCAGAATGCAGATTTCGGATTGGAAGAGGCCGTGCAGTAGCGGTTAGCGGTAGCCTCTAGCTGGCAGTGGGGGGCAGTGCCTTTCGGGTCGCTGCGGCGGTGTGGCAGGGTGTTGGCAGCTCGAACGCAGCTCACCTGCACGCCACCATGAAAGACCAGATTCTCTCCCTCCTCCGCCACGCCGTCACCGGTCTGGCCGCCCTGGGCACGCTGCTCGCCACCAAGTCGCTGATCGCCCCGGAGGACGTGGCGGTGGTGAATGATTCCGGTGCCAGCCTGGGCAGTGCCGTGGTGGTGATCGTGGGTGCCATTCTCGCCCGGCTGGCCCTCACGGGTCTGGGTAAGCTCTTTCCCAAAACGGATGGGGAACACACAAGCAACGGCGGCTCCGGGGGGAGACTACCGCTGTGGATGTTGGTGGGCACGGCGGCAGCGCTCATGACGACCCTGCCGTCGTGCTCCATGCCCGAGGGCTATAACCTTTCCGGCTCCGCCTATCTAACGGATGGCGATGACAAGGCGGGTTTGAAATTTGAGGGAGGCAACGTGCTGCCGTTCGGCAGGTTCGCGATTCGAGATCCCCAGACAGGCAAGGTCACCGGTTATGCCGCTGTCCAGGCCGCGCCGAAGGTTCGCGCTACCAAGTGATCCAACGGGGACCCGAGCGATACGCCATGGCGAAGCAAGGACGGTCCCGCTCCCTCGAATTTCAAAGCTGCCATGAGTGCATTCATCGACCTCATCAAAAACATCCAGCGCCACGTCGGCGCGGAGCCGGACGGCGTGTTCGGTCCGAGGACTGCCGCCACGGTGTGGCGCGAGCTGAACAAGGCCAGTGATGACATGCAGGGCCCGAGCGAGGACGCCGCCACGGGTCCGCTGAATGCCCGCACGCTGCGGAACATCGAGACGCTCGATCCGAAGGCCCGCCCGCTCTTCCTCAAGTTCGCCCTGCTGGCCAATGCCACCGCAGCGACCTTCGGCTGCGAGTATGTCATGACCGATGGCAACCGCACCTGGGCCGAACAGGACGCCCTTTATGCCAAGGGCCGGACGGCACCAGGCAAGCAGGTGACCAAGGCCCGAGGCGGGTTTTCCAATCATAACTTCGGGATCGCCGGAGACTTCGGGGTCTTCCGCAAAGGTGATTACCTGGACGACGCCGCCGGATCTGCCGCCACGCTGGCAGAGCGGGTCCACAAGGCCTGCTCGATGCACGCCGCCGCCTGCGGTCTGGCGTGGGGTGGCAACTGGAAGACGATCGTCGACCAGCCGCACTACGAGGTCGTGCTGCCACTGTCACTCGCTGAGAAGCGGGCAACCTTCAAAGCGAAAGGAACCGTATTGTGAGCGGTTGGGAAACATTTGACCGCCTGTGCCGGTCCATGAATCTGGAAGCGGACATCAAGGCCCTGAAAGACCAGCCCCTGCATGACTTACGGGAGACGCTCGATCGTGTGCAGCCAGACAGTGGAGTGCCTGCGCTGATCGACGGACTGGCCACGCTGGAAGCGGCGTGCCGCTGGCAAGGAGGTGGCCGGTGATTTGCTTGGAATGGGCAATGATGGCGGATGTCACACCCGTGACTGCCGATCCGATGATTTCCGGCACCTGGCTGATCGGAATCATCGGAGCTCTGAGCACCGCCGCCGTCGGAATCATGGGCAAGGTCAACGTGGACAAGGCCCGCAAGCAACGCAGCACCATCATCGAAAACCAACCGGTCGGAGTGAGACTGGAAGAGCAGCCTGATCCGCCCGCCACGAAGAAGGAACTGCTGGCCCTCGAAACCCGCCTCACCACGGAACTCAAGAAGATCGAAGAGGCACTGGGGAAGGAGAGGGACATCGCCCGAGTGGCAAATGGGAACCTCCATACCAGGGCGGACAAGTCCGTCGAAGTGATGGCAGAGATGAAGGGTGAGCTGAAACAAATTTCCGAGAACGTCGACCGCCTGCTGGACCTCGCGATGAAACGCCCCGCCCGATGAACATCGAACGCACCATCCTCACGAATCTGAAGCAGCGTCATCCCGGCCTGATGGCCACGGGCACGCTGTGGTCCGAGGTAGCCCTGGATGAAACCGGCTGCACCTACACCGCCTTCAAGTCCGCCCTCACCGAGCTGGAGATCAAGGGGCAGATCGTCGTCATCAACGGCGAGGACCGGAACAAAGCAAAAATCACTGACGCGGGACTGGCCCGCCTAGCCGAATGACTCATGCCCACCACACCGAAAGCGCGAAAGCCGCACGGGAACTCCAAGCTGGACGCCCTTCCCGCCGAACGGAAAGAGGAACTGGTCCAGGGACTCCTCTGTGGGTGGACCTACGTCCAATGTATCGACTGGCTGCATGTCGAGTGTGGGGTCTCTGTCTCGCTCTCTGCGCTCACGCCATTCTATGCGCGGCATGTGGAGCCCATCCTGGTGGAGCGCAAGAAGTTCGCCGCGCTGTCCGCGAAGACGCTGGGCAAGCTGGCGGCGGAGTCGAAAGCCTTCGACGCGGCAGCGATCGGGGAACTCAAGGAATATGCCTACCGGCTGATCCGAGATCCGAACAGCAATCCGGAAGATGCCCGCAAGTGGATGGAGACCCTCATCAAGGCTCAGGCCGGATCGCGGGACGACCGAAAGCTGCGGATGCTGGAGGAATCCGCAGCGGAGGCGAAAGCGAAGCTGCTGGCTCTGACTGGCTCGGCACAGTCACGCGGCGGGCTCACGCCGGAAACCCTCAAGGAGATCGAAGCGGCCGCTGGTCTGCTCTAACGGACATGGGAAACGCAAAGGTCATTCCGGCGAAAAAGGCCATCCTCCTGCCCTACCAGGCGGCGTGGGTGAATGACTCGTCACGATTGAAAATCGCAGAGAAGTCTCGCCAGATCGGATGGACGTGGGCCACCGCGTATGGACTCACGAAGCGGAAGTCCCTGTCCCTGGACACGATCCAGGCGAAGACGGACGCATGGATCAGCTCACGTGATGACATTCAGGCACGCCTGTTCCTTGAAGACTGCAAGAGCTTCGCGAAGATTTTGCAACTCGGCGCGAAGGACCTCGGCGAGCGGGCGGTGGATGAGAAGGGCAACACTGCCTACGTGATGGCGATGGCCAACGGCCTGCGCATTCACTCCATGTCCTCAAATCCGGACGCGCAGGCGGGCAAGCGCGGTGATCGCGTGCTGGATGAGTTTGCCCTGCACCCCGATCCGCGCAAGCTCTACGCCATCGCCTATCCCGGCATCACCTGGGGTGGCTCGCTGGAAATCTTCAGCACCCATCGCGGCAGCGGCAACTACTTCAACGGCCTCATCCGCGAGATCCGCGAGAAGGGAAACCCGAAAGGCTGGAGCCTGCACCGGGTGACACTCCAAGACGCACTGGATCAGGGCTTCCTCTACAAGCTGCAATCGAAACTTCCCGCCGATGACGAACGGCAGGACATGGATGAGGCAGACTATTTCGACTTCATCCGCAAGGGGGCCCCGGACCAGGAGTCCTTCCTGCAAGAATACATGTGCGTGGCAGCGGACGATGCCAGCGCGTTCATCGAGTTTGGAATGATTGACGGCTGCTGCTACGCGGCGGGCGAGCTGTGGGATATTTCCCTGGACGATGCGGCCACGAATGCCAACGGCATCTATGGGGGACTGGACATCGGTCGCCACCATGACCTGACCAGCTTCACCGCCGTCGAGAAGGTGGCCGGCCTGCGTCCGGTGCGGAAGCGCATCGACCTGCAAGGGATGACCTTTTCCCAACAGGAGGCGATCCTTTATCCTTGGTTTGAGCGCTGCCGCCGGGTGTGCATTGACGCCACCGGCCTTGGCATGCAGTTCGCGGAGCGGGCCACCGAGCGTTTCGGGAAATACAAGATCGAAGGCGTCACCTTCACCGGTCCGATCAAGGAGCAACTTGCGTATCCCGTGCGGGCCGCGTTTGAGGATCGCGCGATCCGGATTCCCTTCGAGGATGACAAGCTCAAGTCCGACCTGCGTGCGATCCGCAAAGAGGTGACCGCCAGCGGCAACGTCCGCTTCGCCGCCGACCGTGGGGTCAATGGCCACGCCGACCGCTTTTGGGGCCTCGCCCTGGCACTGCACGCCGCGAAGAGCGAGGGCAGCGGTGTGATCCGTGATGCCTCGCAAATCCGTCTCGGTGGAGGCCCTTCTAACAGGCCCCGCTTCACCCCTTCACGACTGGCCTGATCATGGCAAAACTTTCTACATCCTCGAAGAACGCACCGGCTCCGCGCCCTGCTTCCCGCAAAAGGGCCGCAGGAGCGGCGCAGACGGGCTCTGGCGCGTTGAAAGCCGCTGCCCGCCCGAATACCCCGAATCAGGACACCCCCGGAAAAAACGCGGTTTCTGAGGCTCTTTCCTCGCCCGCCGCGGTGGGTCGCATCCTGCGCCCGCAAGCGACCACGCGTTGGCTCCTTCCTTCGGTGGCGGCCCTCACGCCGCAGTACATCGAAATGATCCTTCGCGGTGCCCTGATGGGGAACCATGTGCAACAGGCCGAGTTATTTGATCTGATGTTAGACACCTGGCCGGAACTGGCCGGGTGCCAGAGCGAGCTGATCGACGGAGTGATGCGAAAGGATCTCGTGTTCCAGCCCTTCGCCGAGGACAACGAACCGCCCACCGATACCGCCAAGGAGAAGTGCAAATTGGTTTCCGCTGCGATCAAGCGCATGCGTGCCGCCCCTGGCGCGGATGAAAACGGAACTGATGGGGCGCTGCGGGATCTGCTCGATGCCTGGTTCCGTGGTGTCTCGGTGCAGGAGATCGACTGGCAGCAGGTGCAGGCCGGAACGCTCGGCCAGATCCTCGCGCCACGTGCCACCTGGTGGGTTCACCCGAGCCAGTATGCTTGGCAAAATGGCACACTGGGACTGAGCACCACCGTGAACGTCGGAGGCATGTTCACCAGCAGCAGCGCAGCGGTGTCCACCACGCCCTTTGTGGAAAACAAGTTTCTGGTCGGCATTCACAAGGCTAAGTCAGGCCCAGCCCTCGGTGGCTCGTTGCTGCGGCCTCTGGCCTGGTGGTGGTGCGCCTCTAACTTTTCGAGCGATTGGCTCCTAAATCTGGCTCAACTTTTCGGCATGCCCTTCCGCTGGGCGAACCACGACGTCAACGCCTCACAGGAGACCGTGGATGCCATCTGCAACATGCTTCAGAACATGGGCAGCGCAGGCTGGGCCGCATTCCCGGCGGGCACCACGCTGGAGATGAAGCACGAGAGCGTCAGCGGTGACCACTCGCCGCAGGGCGAGTTGTTAGACCGTGCCGACCGCTACGCCCGGATGATCATTCTCGGCCAGACCATGTCCGGCAGCCAAAACGCCAACAAGGGAGGAGGCAAAGCCTTCGGTTCGGTGGAAGCCGGAGTGAAAGCAGACCGGATCGAGGCGGCGGGAGACTTCGCCTGCGAGGTCATTGAGAACCAGCTCGCACGCTTCATCCTCACGCTCAACTACGGCAACGACGACGAGATCCCTCACGTCCGTCTCCTCGAAGACACCGATGCCAGTGCCACCGAGGCCAGCCGCGATCAGGTCCTCGCCGCACTGATGCCGATCCCGCTTTCCTATCTCCGGCAAAAATACGGCATCCCGCAACCTCAGCAGGATGAGGAAACCACGCAGGCACCGGCAGCGAAAGCGCCAGACCTTCCCGTGCCGCCGGTCGATCCGAATCAGGAAGCTGCCGAGCCGATGCTCGACGACGAGATGGACCCGAAGGACGCCGCCGCCGATCTAACGGAAACGCTCAAGGCTCTGTGCGGAGAGACCGATGACGCCGTCTTCGCGAAACAACTCAAAGCCCTAGCTGCTACCCTCTAACATCATGGACCCCGACACTGTCACCCTTGAAGAAAGTGCGCTGTTCTGCGCGTCCTCACCCGTTCTGGCCACGGCCACCGGCGAGTTCATGTTCATGCCCGCCGGGCTCCAGACCATCACACCCTTCGGAGGTGGGATTGGCACGCCCATCCAGGTCATGGTGGACCGAAAAGGCGCGGACGAACTGGAGCGCCAGCGCACCGCCCTTTCAGCCAAGGGCAAGCGCCCCTACTTCGACTTCGAGCACAAGGACGACGGTGCCAGCTTCTGGCCTTCCGCGTTTGTGTGGAAAGACGGATCCGAACCCGGCATCTACTGCCGAGGCGAGTGGACCGCCACGGGAAAAGAAGGCGTGGAGGGAAAGACCTGGCGCAGCTTCAGCCCGGTCTTCCATGTGGACAACAAGCGCGGGAACCCCGCCCGGATCGAGGCCCGCGATGGAGCCCATCCGAACATGGGCGGCTTGGTCAATGACCCCGCCTTCAGAAACATTTCGCCCTTGTGGGCAAAAAACGCCGGTGGAGCGCATCCCACCACAACCGACAACAACACTGATATGGACCCCAAAGAAGTGCTAGCGCTCCAGGCCAAGAATACGGAGCTTGAAACCGAACTCTCCGCCCTCAAGGCGAAGCAGTCCGCCAACCAGGCGAAGGGCGAGCTCGATGAGCTGGTCAACGCCCGCATCGAAGCCAAGGAAGCCACCCTGAAGGCCAACAAGGCCGAGTTGGAATCCGCCGCCCTCCGCGCCAAAAACGACGAGCAGGACACCGCCATCAAGGCCCGCAACCTCGCGGACGCCAAGGTAGCCGTGCAGGCTGCCATCGATCGTGGTGCCATCGCCGCCAAGGACGCCGACTCGATCGACCAGTGGACCAAGGACATCACCGAGAACCCGGCCCGCGCCGCGCTCCTCGCCAAGATGGGTGGATCACCCGCCCTCGGTGGTCGCGTGACTCAGTCTCACTCAGGTGTCACGGTCGGCAACGAATCCGCCAACGGCGTGATGAAGGCCTATGCTGCCATCGTCGCGAAGAACGCCAGGATCCCGCTCTCTCATGAGACGGCCAAGGAGAAGGACGCTCTCGCCCGTGAAGCTGCTGCGATCTTCGCTGCGGACATCAGTGGCAAGCCGGTCTTTGAAGGCATGTCTGTCGAGGAGGCCATCAAGGCGGCGGACTACTCCGACCCGAACAACCAGGTCGGCCTGCTCTCCGGTTCGCTCGCCCTTCAGCGTTCGCTGGCGCTGTTTCAATACAAGCTGCCGCTCTTGCAGAACGTCTACACCGACTTCTCGGGTGAACCCGGTCTCTACAATCAGACGACCAACACCCGCATCGTCATCACCCCTGCGGTGCAGACCTACGATCCCACCCTCGGCACGGACAACCGTCCGAAGGGCTGGACCACGGTCAGCCCGGCCCGCACGGTGGACGTGCCGGTCACGCTGGACGAATACGTCGGCGTGCCGCTCGTGTTCGGCACGGCCAACCTCGGGGCCACTGTGCGTAACCTCTTCGGCGAGTCCGCTCCGCAGGCAGTCTATGCCCTCGGAAAGTACTTCGTCGACAAGGCCACCGCCTTGATGACCGCTGCGAACTTCAACGCCTATGCGGTCGCCACTGGCACCACCGACACCGGCGGCGCGACGACGAACAACAGCAAGAACGTGACGGTCACCGACTCCACGCTCTGCTACCCAGGCCAGCTCATCAGCGGCGCGGGTATCCCGACCGGATCGTTCATCGTTTCGATCACCAGTTCCACCGTGGTGGTGATCAGTAACAAGGCCACCGCCACTGCCTCCGGCGTGACGCTGACCTTGAACAGCGGGAAGATCCCGACGGCCTACGCCACCTACGTGAAGCAGCTCGCTGACTTCAGCTCCGCCTCGCTTGGTGACATCGCCGGTGCGTTCCAGTCCAACGAGGTTCCGGAAGAAGATCGCTTCGCGATGCTCCTTCCGAGCTACTACCGGAAGCTGGGTCAAGACCCGCTCCTCGGCACGTTCTTCGCGGCCATGCAGTCGCCGGAGATCATCAACGAGGGCAAGCTGCCTCGCATCCAGGGCTTCAACCCGATCGAGGCCGGTTACTTCCCGACCTCGTCGAACCGCGTGGGCTTCGCCGGTCAAAAGAACTCCATCGTTCTCAAGACCCGCCTGCCGATGGACTTCACCCAGGCCCTCGGTGGCGTGGCGGTCCCCGGCTCTGTCAGCACCGTGACCGATCCGGTCTCCGGCCTGACAGTCATGCTGGTGCAGCGCGTGGACCTCACCGGCAACTATGCCGAATGGCGTCCGGAAATCATGCTCGGTGCTGCGGTCGGTGATCGCCGCGCCGGTATGGTCATTACCTCGGCCTGACCCTAATCGCTTCCCATCCGGAAGGTCCGATCCCTCCGGGTGGGAAGCCCCCACTCACAATCTCCAAGTTCCAACTCTCAAATTCCAAATCAAGATGAAGACTCCATTCAAGTTCCTGCGTTCCATCGTGGCCATCCTCATGGTGGCGCTCGTGCCCTGCCTGCCAGCCGCGCCTCTCACCTATTCACCGGCCTCGGTGCAGTCAGGTGACAGTGCCCTGGTCATCTCTAACAAGGTGGCCGTCGCACAGAGCGGCGCGAACTCCTACAAGAACATCACCACCGCTGCCACCACCGCTGTTAAAGCGACGGCTGGCGTGTTGGAGCGAGTGATCGTCAACACCGCTGGCGCGGGATCGACCATCACGCTCTATGACAACACGGCGGGCAGCGGCACGAAGATCGCCACCATCACTTCGGCGGCGCAGGTGGTTTTCTCCTTCAACTGCTCCTTCACTACCGGCCTCACGGCGGTGACGGCCAGCGGCACACCGGCGGACATCACCATCATCTACCGCTGACCAAGTTCTGGATCGGGTGGCCCTGATCCGTGCGCCGGGTGGTTTTTCATGTTTTCCCACCCGGCGCATCATCCGGCCCATCAGATAAGTTCCGCTCCTCAAGTTCTAACAACGAGACCGCCATGGCATGGACCACGTTCACCGCTCAAGACGTCATCGACCAATTCACCGAGGTCGAAAGCACGGGCATCGCTGCGGCTCAGAGTGGCGCGGCGACGAGCAAGCTGCCGGGAATCGTGACGCTCGTCATCGCGCAGATCCGCGAGGACATCATCGCCGGAGGCTACACGCCGGACACGACGACGACGAAGATTCCGGGCGGCCTGGTCAACGATGCGATCGCGGTGTGCCGCTGGCTGCTGCTCACCTCGCTGCCAGCGGTGAAGATCCTGCAAACGGCGGAGCGCAAGAAGCAAAACGACGACGCCTTGGAGAAGTTCAAGCTCATCGCCGCCGGAAAGCGGAAGGTGGAGCCGGTGGCCCCCTCCGGCAGCGCTCCGGCGCACGTGGTTCCGGCCGGGAAATGGGGCAGCGAAAACAAGCTCCTCGGTCGCGATCATCCGGTGCCGCGCCCTGGTCAGCAACGCCAGCAAGTGCCAGGCGACTATGCCAACCCGAACTCCCCCGACGACGCCACGTGAAATCCCCCGACACCAGACAGCTCCTCAAGGCGGCGGCCTCATTGCCAGCACCGCAGGCCCGCCGCGTGGTTCAGGCACTGGCGGCGAAGACGCAAGACGCGAAGACGCAAGAGGCAAGAGCAAAGCAAGACATGCAGTCCCTCCGCGATGCCCTTGCAGCCGACTTGCAGCCACTCGGCGCGGCGCTCTGGTCCGCCTATCAGATCGGCGACTGGGCGGCGTGCCAGGCGGCGCTTAAAAAGATTTCAAATCGCATGCCCTCGCTGCTCAAAAACACCGGCCACCTCAGCCAGGTGATCACCGCGCAGATGACCCGCGCTCTAACGGAAAACTGACCTCCATGAAGACCCGCATCCAAGGCCTCCAGATTTCCAAAGCTGCCAAATCGGCGGAGCTGGCCCGCACGCATCGAAAGGCGGCGGACAAAGACGCGCCACCGCAAGAGCAACACAGCGCGAAGGAGCGGATTCCCAATCTTGAGCGTGAGCTCATCGCTTTGGGAAAGGCCATCGACGAAAACGCCGAGGCCATCGACCAGATCGAACTACTCATCCAGTGGCTGGAAAATTCTCCGCACGGCAGCGCCCGCCGAATCACCTCGATCCGAAAGCTGGAAGCAGCCTCTGACAGTCTCCGCCGCGAACTCGGCGATGGTCCGAACTAATGCCCGATGAACTTCCAGACCCGATCGCAGCCGAGCTCAAGCTCGCGGTAGATCGTGGCGTGCTGCCGACCTCGCTCGACACGGCAGGCATCCGCGCCGAGATCGCGGCGGAGCTGCGGGTGAAATCCTTCTTCATGGCGAAGTGCAGCCATGCCCACTACCTGGACTGGTCCAAGAAGATCATCGACAAAATGGCGGCCGGTGAGATCGGCGAGGGACAGGCCCGCACGGCGATGTATGAGATGCTGAAAATCTACGGTTACACGCCGGAGGGCGGCTTCCCGGACCAGCCTCCCGGCACGATGGAGCCAGTGATGCGAGGATCACTTCAGGACCTCAGCTCCTATCGCCGGGTGAACCTGATCGTGCGGACTCAGTTTGATCTATTTCACGGACGCGCGCAGCAGCTCAGTGGCAGTTCCCCGGAGCGCCTTGCTGGGGCTCCGGCGTGGGAGCTTGTCCGGATCGAAGAGCGGACCGTCCCTCGCGATTGGCCCTCGCGATGGAAGATCGCGGGTGGCAGCCTAGTGGATGGCCGGATGATTGCCCTGAAGGGCGATCCAATCTGGGGTGAGCTGGGTTCGTCTGGAAATTTTCAAGACGCGCTGGATGTGGATCATCCGCCCTTCGCTTTTGAATCCGGGATGGGCTGGAAGGAGATCGATCTGGAAGAGACGCAGGCGAAGGGCATCACCGGTCCGGAGGGCGAGAGCATCGAAGAGTTTCTGGCCAGCCAGCCGCAGACGCTGCTGGGACCGCAGGCGCTGCCGACGCCACGGATCTCGATGAAGGATGTGGACCCGGATCTGGTGGCAGCAGTGGAGAAGGCGACGGGTGCAACCGCCGATCCGGAAAACCCGACGACGCTGGTGGCCCCCTCGAAGGCCAGCCGCTACGCCGCGCTGCGGAAGCGCATTCTGGAGGAAGAGGACGCCCGCCAGGCGGCTGCCAGAAATGGAGGGACTCCGCCATGAATGTCGTGAAAGTGGACCTTTCCGCGAAGCTGACGGGCGCGGGCATCCAGCGTGCGATCACGGCGCTGCGGGACCGCCGCGCGCTGCATGCAGAGATGGCGCGGGAGGCGGTGGCGCTGACGCAGGACTACCTGCTATCCCGGACAAATCATGCCACGGCAGAGCGGCTGGGCGCGAAGCCGACCGGCTTCTACTCCCGCATTTCCAAGACGGTGCGCGGCGATGCCACGGCGGATGCCGCCCGGATCCGTATGCCACGGACCACCGGGCTGGGCCGCGCGTTTCACAGCGTGGTGATTCGTCCAGGCCCTGGAAAAATGTTCCTCACGATCCCGGCCTGCGCGAGGACCTACGGGAAGACCGCCGGGGACTTCGCTGGCCAGCTCGCCTTCGTCCAGAAGATCGATAAGCGCACGCCGATGCTGGTCTTCAAGGACACCGGCGAAGTGGCCTTTTGGCTGCGCCGCCTGGTGAAGCAAGAACAGAACCGTGCGCTCCTGCCCTCCGACCGCGCCTACGCCGACCACGTCTCCGGCGTGGCGGAAATCTACCTTTCCGACCTCCTCGAATCATGAGCAAGGCCCTCAACAACGCCACCGCGATCCGGGCACGCCTGTTGGCGGCCCCGACCGGCAGTGAGCCCGCCGTGCCAGTGGCCATCACCGGCATCGACATCATTGTGGACCGCCAGACGAACATCGCCGATGCGATCGGAAAGGCGATGGCAAGCGCCAAGGGAGTGGGCATCACGATCCTCTGGACCGGCTTCACGAATCTGGACGAAAAGTCCACCTCCCCGCGCCTCGGGAACCGCTATCAGATCACTTGCTGGTCACGCGAGATCCTCACCAAGGGAGCCATCCCGGTGGACGATGTCATGGAGACGGTGATCCTCCGCCTACATCACTGGAAGCCTTCGAGTGGAGATCCCTTTTTCAACGAGGCCATCGTCCGGAATGGCGACATCCTCGAAGGCACCCACGGCGGGATGGATGCCATCGGCTACACCTGCGAGGTGATCCTTCCCGTGAATCTCTGAAGTTCCAACCAAGACCCCAAGACCATGCCAAAAGATGCAACCACCGATGTCAGCTCAGCCACTCCAATCGCCGCTGAAGAATCCCGATCCTTTTACGAAGTCCTCGTCGACGGCCCGATCAAGGTCGGTGGCGTGCTGGCCTACCGCACCGCCCAGGTGAAGCTCACCAAAACGCAGGCGGACCAGCTCAACGCCGCCCAGCCCGGCACCGTGAAGTTCCTCGGCGTCTGACTCTCCACGCTCCACTCCACCATTAAGAAAGACACACCACCATGGCTAAACCAGCACTCCGCGAACGCCTCCTCGGCGGCTTCGCGTTCTTCATCGAAAGCGGTCTCACCGTCGACAGTCAAGTCGTCGGCGCGACCATCAAGCCAGACACCAGCCCGCCTACGAACTGGACGGACTACACTCTGGGAACCATCATGAACTTCGCCTTCCAAAAGGAGGAAATGGACGCCAGCTTCATGGCTCCGCAGACTCAGGGCGGACCCTATCAAAAGGTCAACCGGAAGTTCGTCAATCAGCGCTCCGTGGTCCTTGAGACCCGCGAGATGGGAGACATCGTCTTCCGCCTGGAACACGGCCTGACGGCCATCACCACCGGCACCGCTCAGACTCCGGGTAATGTCTATGACCCGAAGATCGAAGGCTGGCTGCGCCTCCAGGGCCGCGACCTTCCTGGCACCGATGCGCTGATCCTCGACTGGTGGGTGGAAGCCCGTCTGGAGAGTAAGCACAAGTTCGAGGAGAAAATCGCCACTCCCTCCATCCGCTTCACCTTGATCCCTGCGGTCAACGCCACGGTGGTGGCGGGCAACTCGATCAACTTCCCGACTGGATCCTGATCGGAGATAAGCTGAAAGTTGAAAGCTGAAATTCAAAATTAAGAAGCCATGCCCACCGCCCCGACTGCTGTTGTTGCTGATTTTACGCTCTCCACCCCGACCGCTCCGGCGGCGGTGGTGGCAGCGGCGTCCGGATCTACACCGACCGCTCCGGCGGCGGTGGTAGCGGCGGCGTCTGGATCGTCACCGACTGCACCGGCGGCGGTGGTGGCTGGCTTTTCTCCGAGCGGGCCGACTGCTCCGGCGGCGGTGAAGGCTGCCTACTCGCCCGCCTCGCCTGCGCCTCCGGCGGCGGTCAACGTGAACAGGCGTGTCGCGATCTTGTTCGAGCCCTGCTTCGTTCCAGAGCTACCCAATGGAGGAAACCTTTACACGGTGGCGGGCCTGACCATTAACGGACGGCCGGTCTACACCTCGTCGGGAACGTCTGCTTCTGCTCTGGTGAGCCTGCTATTGCTTCCAGACCGGCCGATCGATGGCATCTGGTTTTCCTGCTACTACGACGGGACAACGTGGCGTTTCGACCTGTGGTTCAACAACGAGCTGATGCTCTACTGGCGCAGCGCGACCTTCGCCTATGCGAACCCCGGCGCGGTTCCTGTGTGGGACTTCGGCGACAATCCCGCTGTCTATCCGGATGAGAGCTGGAACCCGTCCGAGCTGAATGCCTTCACGATGCCGATGACCGGCGTGGGCTGCGTCCTGGTTCCAACCTACACGCCGGATCTGGGCACTGCACCTTTGCTGCTGCGTGGTGATGTCGAATCCCGGCCGTTCTTTGCCAGTGGCGATGGCCTTTATTGGAACGGAGAATCTTGGCAGGGCTGGGACGTGGCGCTGTTGTGGACCAATGATCCCGCCCGCTGGCAGTTCGGCGAACTCGGAAGCGGGCCGACTTGGTATTTCACCCACAATACCGGATCGCCACCTATCGGCCTGGCTGCGGACGAAAATAATGGTGGGGCCACTGGGAACATCCGCCTCATCGTTTCGACCCCGACCGCCCCGAGTGCGGTCAAGGCTGCCTACTCTCCATCCGCCCCCACCGCCCCGAGTGCGGTCAAGGCTGCCTACTCTCCATCCGCCCCCACCGCGCCGACCGGGATCGTCTAACTTAAATCGGACTCCTGAAATCGAACCCATGCAGACTGTCTCCAACCTCCGGATCACGTTCAATCCTGGCGGATTCGTGCTCCTGAACTTCCGCTCGGTGGATGGCTCGCTGCTGTCTGACGAGTTGGAAACCGGGCTGGAGCAGCAGAGCAGCGTGTTCGCCGCGATCGGGGCGCTCTTCGCCGGGGTCAGCGCGGATGGAGGGATGCGCCGGTCGCTTGCCTACACGCGCACGCTGGAGCACGCGGACCGGGCGGCGGCGCTGAACTATCAGTGGACCCACGCCACCCTCCTGCCATTCGGTCAGGTCGGCACCCTGACCGTGGAACTTGAAACCGGGGCAACCTTTGAAATCTACGATGCGGTGATCCTGGCCGCTGTGCCGCGCCTGAACTCGCAACTTTCCCATGCCACGGACACGGCCTACCGGCTGGCCGGGGGCAGCATGTTGCCCACGTCTGGCCTGCCGGTGGTGCCGGGCTATCCGCTCAACTGGTATCTGACCAACTGCACCGACATCGACGTGGCCTTCCAAGACCTTTGAACATCGAACATCGAACATTCAACATCGAACTCTAAACTCCCATGGGCCTTTCACTCGCAACCAAGAAACTCGGCGGCACGGATCAGGCCTTTGCCTGGCTGCTGCACATGTCCGGCACCACCCTTGCAACCGGCGGGCAGGTCTCGCTCGGCAATGGCAATGAGTCACCGCTTTACCTGTCCTCGACGGGTGTCGGCATCAAGTCCGCTGGCGGCTTCGTGGCCACGCTGGTCAGCCAGGCCACGGCGGCGCGGACGGTGAACCTGGAAGACTATGCCGGGAGCCTCTATCCCGAAAAGCGGGTCTATCTCGGCACCACGAAGACGGTGACCAGCACCACGCCGAGCGCGATCGCCTCCTTCGGCTTCACGCCGGAAATCAATGCCACCTACGAGGTGATCCTCGAACTTCTGGCTACCTCCGCCGCGACGACGACGGGCGTGCAGGTCACGCTGACCGGTCCCGCATCCGGTGCTGCAGTCACCCTAGTGCAGGACAATGCACCCTTGTCCATCACGGCCATCGGCGGCACCTACGCGGCGACGAGCTCACCCGTGGCGACCACCGCCTTCGGCATCGTGCTGCGCGGCATCCTCACCACCGGATCGGCAGTGTCCGCCGACATCGGCCTGTCCCTAGCCACGGAGATCAATGCCTCCCAGGTGCAGATCCTCGCCGGGTCCAAGATGACCTTCCGCCGCCGCGCCTGATCGGAAGAAAAGCGGATAGCGGAAAGCTGAAATCACGAAGCCATGGCCAGCGAAGCTGAAATCGAGATCCTTCTGAAGACCACCGGGGCGGATAAGGCCGTGGCGGACCTGAAGAAGGTGGAGCAGGCGGAGAAGGAAGTGGCCTCCGCTGATGGCGGTGGATTCAGCGGCCAGCTCGATGGCACCACAAAGGTGGGACGGCAGGCGGAAGAGTCTCTGACCCGCGCCGTGACCACGGCTCAGAATGAGCTGAACGGTGCGCTGTCCATCGGCAAGGAGCACTCGATCTTCATGGTGAAGACCAAGGAGATGGAACTGCAAATGACGCAGGATCTAGCGACTGCCACCGAGCGCATGGCTGGCAAGGCTGGCAGTCTCGGCGGCATCGCCAAGCTGGCTGGCGATGCTCCCGCCGTGATCAGTTCACTGAAAGGCATCGCCGCTGAGGCGACGGCCATCGCCGGACCAATCGCGAGCGCCTACTCCATCGGCACCCTGGGCGCTCGGGCGATGGTGAATGCCGGGAAGGAAAACGTAGACTGGCTTGTGAAGCAGGACAAGGCCTTCGCTGAGTCCACTTTCAGCAACCGGGCATGGCTGGACGGTCTGACGGGTAATTTCACCGCTCTCAAGACGGGCCTGGGGGAAATGTTTTCCGGGATGAAAACGAAGGTCGCCGACTTCTTCGATACCTGGGTCCTCAAAGGCTACATCACTGAGGGAAAGCTGACGCGGCAGGCGTGGCAGCGTGTCGCTGATACCAAGGTCGCACTCGATGCCATGCGAGAGGCGAATCGTCAGTTGCATGCGCACCTGATCGCCGATGGGAAGCAGGCGATGGAAACGATGATCGCCAACGACAATGCTTACCTCAATGCTCGCCTCGCCGGAATCGCGCAGGTCAAGGCCGCGATGGATGAATTGGCAGTGGGTCGGGAACAACGAGCTGGGGCCAGCCCTGGAGAGCAGGCTGCAAGCGGAGTTACTCGCCAACAGCAAAACAACCAGATCGCCGAGCAGACTCAGGAAGCACTGGTCCAACAGGCAAATTCCCACATGCTCGACTTACTGGCAAAGGCTCAGGAAGCCAAAGCCAGAGAGCGGGAGGCGATGGTCGCCGCCACCGAAGGGAAGACCGATGCGCTCAGGGCAAAGGCTGAACAGGCAACCCAGCGGGCCACGGAAGCTTCTGCCGCTTTTACAACTGCGGAGGGCAATGCTCAGAGCGCGGAGCAGAGCCTGAGCATCCTCCGCGACACGAATGCAGCGAAGATGCAGAACAGCGTCGAAGCCACGCTGAAGACTCAAGCAGACTCGATCAAGGGGATCATTGATGCTGCGGTTGCATCAGGCACTCCGCTGGACGGTGCTTTTCAAGTGGCCAAGCAGTCGATCACGAAGGCTTACTCTGATCAAAAAATCAATTTGGATGACCTTCAAAACATCGACAAGGCAGCCAAACAGTTAGCGATGTCCAGCAGCGTGGCACCACAGGCAAAGGAGAGTTTGCTGAAGACGGTCAAACTGATGGAAGGATTTAATGAAATTGCCCATGGCCTCACCACTCGGCTGACACTCGTCGAGGCGAATCAGCAGGCGATCATGCAACGCCAATGAACGCGCTCTGGGAGATCCAAGGTCAGGCCGGAGCGACGCTGGATGCGACGCGGCGGACGATCACGGACGCGGGCTTGATCAATGCGGTCCTCTCGCTGCTTTCGCTTGAGGTGGACACGCTGACTTGGACTCAGCGGGCAGGCACGGTGCCGGATGATCGGCAGACTCTCGCGCTGTTCCGCGATGGGGAGTGCGTGTTTCAAGGGACGGTGACGAAGCGGAAATATCGCTACGTGACCGGCAGTGGATCGACCTATCAGTTGACCGTGAGCGGGGCGCTCTTCGCGTCCTCGATCGCTCAGATTTCCGACGTGGCGACGGACGGCAACGGGGCCAGCGCCACGCGGCCATCCTTCCAGTTCGCACCGGGCAGCCTGAAGAGCATGCTGACGCGGCTGATCGCAGCCATGCCGGGGATTTATCTCGGGGACATCAGCGCGATTGACGTGGCGACGGTGGCTGGGGATTTCCTGGTGGGCAGGCAGACCTTCACGGGCGGGACCTACCTGAATGTCCTGATCGACCTGCTGAAGCCGCTGGCGGATGTGGCGGGGCGCATCGACTACTCGGAACTCGGCAGGCCGAAGCTATGCCTCCACCGCAGGCCAGGCATGGAAACCGTCACGCTCCAGATCGGCATCGACGACGTGGGACTGGTGGACCTGACACCACGCAGCGAGCTGAAGATCACCGGCGTGTCGCTGGCCACCACGACGCGGGACGCGACGGGCAAGACCGTCTATGGAGCGCAGACCTCTGGCGATGGAGCACGGCTGGTCAGCTTCACCGGTCCAGAGATCGGCAACTTCGTGCCGCCCGACAACCTGCCGAGCGTGGCGATCCAGACGGCACTCGTCACTGGCGCGTGGGCGGAAATTAAGGTGCTGGATTCTGAGATCGCGAAAGCCATCGCGACCTATGGAGATTTCACGCCTCAAGGTGGCTTCACGATCTACAGTGCGACCTCGGCCCAATCCTTCATCCCGACGAAATTTGCGAGCTCCTTTGATTCGCTCCCCTCCGGATTGACGATCAAGAATGAGGCGGGCGTGGCGGACACCGGCTTCCGGTTTCTCAGCGGCCAGATGATCGACTTCCTCAAGACCGACTACGGCGCGGTCGAGAAGACACTAACGGTGGCTGGAAATGTCATTGGAGCCTGGCTGGGGAATGCCTCCTCGGCTCCGCCGCTCTTCCAATCGCTCGGCTCAAAGATTGTCGCGACTCGGACGGGTTTCGACTCCCCGGCGATGGGAAAAGAGGTGTGCCAGTATTCCCTCTCGTTTTCGTATACGGTGCAGGTGATCAACCTCAGCTTCCCGACGCTCCAGACGCTCTACGCCAAAGCCGCGTATGAATACCTGACGGCCCCGGCGAACCTCGCGGAAAACATGCGCCGCGCCGGGGACTTCATCCCCTACGAGGGCGAGGCGGTTCTCAACCCGAAATTCCCCTGGCAGCAGTTCGTGGGCAAGCGACTGAACGCGCTGAATGTTGACCCGGCGCTGGCGACGGCCGGTGGCCTGATCCAAGGCGCGGAGGTGATGCTTCAGACCGGGGCAGTGAGGCTCCGCGTGGGGGCTCCCACACGGGTGCCGCTGAATGCCGTGGTGGGCCGCTACAACGGCGCAAGCGCGAAGGACAACATCGTCAATTTATGAGCCGCCAATTCGAAACCACCCTGCTCCCAGATGGCAACCTGATCGTGACCGGCGGCTGGGTCAAAGAGGCCAAGGGCAGCGCCCGGATCTACGTGGCGGACAACGCCACCGACACGACGCCCGGAGCGATGCAGATCCCCATCGGGGGCAGTGGCCGAAACGTGCGCATCACCGGCTTCGTGGGGCTATACGCGACATCGGATATTTTCAAGGCGATCGGGGAGCAGCAGTTCGTGGGTCGAGTGCTCACCGGTTGGTCGCTGACGTATGGGAATGATGGATCCGTCTCGCTGAGTGACGGGATGAACGTGGTGGCCACCGCGCCCCCTGGCACAGTGCCGATCCCTCGTCGTCTGCCGTGCTCGGCGGCCGCTTCGTTCGGCGGCGACGGCGGAGCGGAATACACCGTCGATCTGGGCAGTGCCACCGGCACCGTTTCGTTGAGTTTCGATGCTTACTCCGTGCCGGATCGTTTCATCGTGGCGTGGAACGGCAGCGAGGTCATCAACAGCGGCCTGCGAGGGGTAAACGGCACCTACGATGGGAACGTCGTGGTGGTGGATGGGGCAGGCTCTGGAACGCTCACTTTCAACAAGACCTCGGCCAGCCCTTCGACTGCGATCGTGCGGGTGATTTCCCCCTACTCAGGGACCTCCTGGTCTTTCAATCTGGGATGCCCTGGCGGCGGGTCTCCTCCCTACCCGACCAGCACGCTGGCGGACTGGGGTTACTATGACTTGGTGGCGACGACTTCCGGGAAAGGCACCTACAACTCCGGCAATCCATTCACCCTCCGTGCCACGGTGGAAAAAGCGCTCGTGACTATGCTGGGTGCGGACGTTTTTCCACTCGCAGGATCGGCCTTTTCCGGTGCCATGTCGCGCCGTGTGCCGGGTGCATTCACAGGGGTCTCGGACACCTCGTGGACACTCACAATCGCAGGCGATGGCACGGCCTCGATTTCCGACGCTACCGACGTGGTGGCGACCCGTCCGGCGGGCGAGCTGAACGACCCGTCCGGCTACTACACGGCGACCATTTACGGGGCCACGACCTACAATGGCGGAGTGGTCTATGGAACGCATGTTTTCCAATCCCCTGGCAGCACCATGCAAGGCCGCGCCTACCTGCTGATCACCGAGTCCGCGCCGGGCACGATCAGCACGGCCAAGGGGCCATTTTTCCGACCCTCATTGCCTGCTGCCGCCGATCCAGTTTACCCGGTGGAAATCGCCGAGGTGACGGCTCTCGGGAAGGTGGTCCAAGTGCAGGACGGGACGGTCCTGTGGGCGGCGTCTGGAGGCGGTGGAGGAGCCACGATTGTGGAGATCGGGCTCGCGGATTTTGAGGCGCTGAGCTCACCGACAGCAGGAACCTTTTACGCGATCACAGGGCCATGATTTTACACTACGAGGGCACGCTGGTGGAGAAGCTTTTCCTCCAGGATGTGGCGGTGGATTTCCTGTTCAAGGACGGGGTGCTCTACTACTACCGGCGGGATGTTTTTGAGCCGATGATGGGCGACGCCGAGGCGGTGACCGTGGACGACTCCGCGAACATATTTTTCGAGCTGCATTTTCTGGTGGACTGCGTGCTGGATGGAAGCGTGGAGGCTGGCTTCACGCACCCGGATGATGCCCGGCTGGGATTCACTGTGGAACGGTCCGAGGACCTCCAAACGTGGGTGACGGACATGGTGACCAGCGGCACCGTGGAGGATCAGCTAGACGGCACTTGGCTCTACAAGGCGAGGTCGCCGGTGTTGGTCAACTCGGTCACGAAGACCGGGCGGCTCGTGCTGGATCTTCCGAAGCCTAATCCACTAGCTAACCCGTTGACTGGAATAACGCTTGGCGACGTGGCGTTGAGCCTGCCGAATTTTCCCTACGACATGCCAGCCGATGCTGCCGTGCTGGAGGCCGATCTAGTGGCGGCGGGATACGCTGGCGCGACTGTGACGGACCTCATGAGCGGCAGCTACTGGGTGACGACAACCTATTTTCAATCAACCCTGATGGCGTCGCCGGTGAATCGAGTGATTATCCGAAATGTCCCTCAGTCGCTGCCGCGCTTCCCCTACACAATTCCCGGCGACGAGGCATTGCTGATCGCGGATCTCGAAGACCTCGGCTGGGCGGATGTCGCTGTGGTTTACCAGGGCGGCTACAAGATCGAGGTCCCTGACGTTGAGTCGTCGACCGCCTACAACGTGCAGCATCAAATTTTTTACCCGACCTGGGAGACGCTTGATATCCACGATGTCGTCACGCTGGCTGGCGGCGGCGCATCATTCAGAGGCACCTACGTGAACGGGGACAACATCGAGACCCTGGTGCCGAGCCAGTTTGGCAGGGTGCGGATGACGTGGAGGCCGTGATCGCTGCGGGCTGGCTGCGGTCGTGCCGCAGGGAAGGCGCGGCGAGCTTGCAGGTGGGCCAGGGAAAGGGCACAAAGCGGGCGAGTTTCCCAAATCACTGTCCATTATTCCCAAATCGTCTGGCGCTTACATTCAGCCGCCAGCGGAT
>Ga0209084_1000626_pt1 | contig 33027 bp, 24 predicted proteins | sample C_130820_MF_Meta_FD_187309 | JGI IMG/M metagenome (GOLD analysis project Ga0209084, IMG submission 187309) | Freshwater microbial communities from Lake Croche, Canada to study carbon cycling - C_130820_MF_MetaG (SPAdes) (version 2) | ecosystem: Environmental > Aquatic > Freshwater > Lake... | reverse complement strand
TTTTTCCAAGGTTTATTTTGATGGAGTATTTCACAACAATATATCTACAGTTGGTCATAATTATTTAAAATATTATTTTAAATCGTATTGGAAATCTGCGTATAAAGGAAGTAAATCGCCGAGTGATTGTTGGTTGGATGATGCGTTGATGAAGAAGATTATTGAGTATCGTATTGGATGTAATACATCGGATGAGGTTTATGATTTTAGTATGTATCAGATGGTGAGGGGATTATCTGCTAATAGGAAGACGGTTTCATTTTTTAAGCCTACATTGGCGGCGGGGATATATAAGCATTATTTGAAGGACAATGATTTGCCGGTCGTTTTGGATCCCTGTTGTGGATTTGGAGGAAGATTGTTGGGATTTAAATCGGTGTATCCGAATGGAAAATACATAGGATGTGAGCCAAATGTTGAGACTTACAATGAATTGATACAAATGGTTGACCGTGAGAAATTCACTGATGTTACGATTTATAATTGTAAGTTTGAGGATTATAAAGATACAAAAGATGTTGATTTTACATTTACAAGTATTCCGTATTTTGATTTGGAATTATATTCAAATGTAGTAACTTATGAAGATTTTAATCATTGGAGAAACAGCTTTATAAAATCTATAGAATCATGTAATAATTGTTATATAAATACATCTATTGATTTGGCAAAAGAATTGAAATGGAATATTGTGGATTCGTATATTGTATCAAGTGGTTCTCATTTTGACAAAAAGAATGGTTTGCCTACAAAAAACGAAGTGATTGTCAAACTATCTTGATATTTATAATCGTATGAAAAATCGTCTTATATTTATCATTTTGTTAACATTTTTGTCTGGTTGTACGTTGAAAAACGTTGATAAGATAGATGCTACAAAAAATAAAATCGTTAATACTGAGAAGCAGTTATCAAAAAACACAGATGAAAAAATGTCAGAAATTGCGGTTTTGGCGTCTGGAACGGATTATTCTCTTAAAAAAGTTATTAATCCGACTATTGAAGTTAAAACTGCGATTGATATAAACGGTAGGGTTATAAACATTGCGGGTAATCCTGATTTGAATGAATTGAACAAGATTAAGCAAATTATTGATTTATTAAATTCAGAGGTTGAGAAGGAGCATAAACAGGGAGAAAAATTATTATCGGCGAAAGACTCTGAGATTGTGGAGTTACAGCAAGAACGAGTTCAAATACAGAGTCAATATCTAGGTCAAATTGAGATTCTCAAAGTTCAGGCGACTGAGGTTGCTAAAAAGGCAGACAAATTGCAAGGGGTTGTTAGTGAGGTGAATAGTTGGTTTGGACTTGGGGGAATTATATATGGAACCAAGCGATTCGTATCTACTGCTCTGATTGCTATAATAATATTTGGTGTACTGTTTGTGGCATTAAGATTTTTTGCGGCGATGAATCCTATTGCCGGTGCAATATTCTCAATATTTGAACATTTCGCATCATATGCTATATCGTTGATAAAGGGGATATTTCCAAATTCACTATCATTTAGTAATCATATTGAGTTGCCTGTGTTCAATAGATACAAAGATGCGTTAGACAATGTAGTTGACACATTATACAAGTTGCAAACGTTACAAAAGAAAGGTGGAATTTCATATACATTGGACGAGGTGTTTATTGAACTTGACAAAAATCTAAACACTACTGATAAAAAATTAGTGGACGAACTCAAAAGTATCAACAAATATGGGGGAAATGTATGATTAAGTTGCAAAATATATTAAATGAAGTACCGATAGATACGTATTCAACTATCGGAGACTTTAGCAAAGGTGCATCATTTGGTGATAAACGTGATCGGGCGTTGATTATACATCCGGTTGCGATTCAAAAGGTCAGAGATTTTTTCAAGAATACGAGTGTTGACTTTGATTTTTATTTTGTAAATTTGTCGGGCAGACGTAAGTTTGCTGAGGTTGGTAAAGTAAAAGAAGATTTTATATTTAATCCATATCCCAAAGGATTGGGTATTAAACCGGATCAATTAAAAGGTGGTAAAATAAATGACAATAATATTACGGTATTTTTTGTAGGCAATACTGCGGCTGAGAAAGTTCCGTTGACTAGTTGGACAATTGCTCATAGGTTTGGTCATTCGGTCCGACGTGAATATTCATATAATATATATACTGATTGGTTGGAATCACAATTTGATGATATATTAAAACTATATAATGTTACGAAAGATCCGGGTAGTTTTGTTCAGACCAATAGTTTTTTGAAACCCAAATCAAATCTTTTCAATCAAATTGGAACGATGAAAAGTGCAAGAGATAGTAAAATTGATAGACCGTTTGAATTTTATTATGAGTTATTTGCACAGTATTTAAAAGATGGTAAGGTTACATTTAACAGATTACAACCGACAATTGTCAAAGGATCTGCGGCATATGGAAGAAAAGAATATGCTCGTACACAAAATATAGAAGAAGTCAATGATATCTTGGATGGAATTGAAAGAGATTTTGGATATTATGCAGAGGATGTTTTGGGTGGATGTGTAGGAAATATTTATGTGATGTAACTTATAGTGAAGATAACTAAATTGTCTTGATATTTATATAACATATGGCATTTGATCAAAATACAATAAGATGGCCGGGTTCGGGGAGCGCGGTTGATATAACTACTGTTCCTTTTGGTTTTTATCTTAATGAAACACCGAGTAAAAGTATTCCTGGTGTATTTGAGTATGATTGTGAAAAGAGTGCTGCGTGGGCAGCAAAGAGACTTGGCTATCCTTCTATTAACATTGAAATGCGGGATATAAGTTTCTATACGTGTTTTGAGGAATCGGTTTCTGAGTATGGTGCTCAGGTAAATCAATTTAATATTCGCAATAATATGTTGACTTTGAGGGGTCTTTCTACAAAAGACTATCCGAATTTGACTGGTAAAAATGTATCAGGTACAGGTCTTCCATTCATTGTAAATATCGCGAAACAATATGGAAGTGAAATTGATGTGGGTGGAAGCGTTCCTCTCAAACGAGTTTCAATTCAATTGATAAAGGGTCAACAAACCTACAATTTAAATGAATTGATTGCATGTGAAAAAGAATGTGGCAATCGTATAGAAGTTCGCCGAGTTTTTCATGGACCGGCGCCTGCCATGGCTCGTATTTATGATCCATTTAGCATGACTGGTATGAGTTACAGCAACGTGCTAAATGAAATGGGATTTGCAGGATATAGTCCAGCAACTCAATTCTTGATGACTCCGATTTTTGAAGATTTGCTTCGTGGGCAAGCAATTGACTTTAATGATACTGTTCGTAAGAGTGGATACAGTTTTGAAATTACCAACAACAATTTAAGAATATTTCCAATTCCAACATATGATCAACACATATATGTAGAATATATTGTTGAAAAAGACAAACTTGCAAGTGGTATTGGAACCAATGCAAATTATGATGTTGTAAGTGATTATAGTAATGTTCCGTATCAAAATGTTATATATAATAAATTAAATGATGTTGGTAAACAGTGGATAAGAAAGTACTATCTGGCATTATGTAAAGAAGTATTGGGTGCAATTCGTCAAAAATATAGCACGGTTCCTATACCGGGCGGAGAAGTGACACTTGATGGTGCCGAATTACGAAATGAAGCAAAAGAAGAAAAAGAAGTATTGGTGACACAACTTCGTGAAAATCTTGAAGCAACAACAAAAACTGCTTTAATGGAGGCACAGGCGACTGAGGCGGAAAAAATCCAAGACACACTTCGCAAGGTTCCGTTATTAATATATATTGGAAGTTTGATGGTTAGTTTTATATTCACAGAATATTATGTTTAATTAATAATATTTTAAATGTCAATCAATTTTTATATTTATAATATATGGGATTATACGGAAGATATTTTGGAGACAAAGATATTGGATTTTTGAGTGGCATCAATCAAGAATTGAATGAGAATATCGTTCAAACATATGTTGTGTTGTTCAAGATTGCAGCATCAGAGACCAATGTTAATGTGTATGGAGAGGCAGGTAAAGATGGTAAGAGTTTTTATCCTGGCGTTGAGGTCGCGTCTTTTATTGATAGAGGTGATATTTCTTCTGACGATGAGGGGTTCGGACCAGACCGTGAACAGAGTGTTGTATATAAGTTTAGAGAATTTGATTTGAAAGATGCAAATTTCTTTCCAGAGGTTGGAGATTTGATTTTCTTCAATGACCGATATCACGAAGTTGACAACGTTGTTCAAGAGCAAATGCTTGGTGGGCAATCAGACAATTCTTGGTCAATAATTTGCAATACTCACTATAGTAGACTTAGCAAAATAAATTTGGTAAATAGACAATTCTAACATATGGCATGGCAACCAAATACATCTAATCCGGTTCCATCCAACGTGGATAAAACCAAAGAAAATAAATATTTTAAAGATACTAAAAATCTTGCATTGGACGTTCGCCGCGATCAAGATCCAAAAAAAGATTTCACCGTAACACTTCTTGATATAGATACGGCAATTGTAAAATATGTACAAGATGTAATCAATCCGACGGTGATTGATGCAGGTGAAAGTGTCAAGGTTCCTATTATTTATGGTAATCCAGAAAAATGGAACGCGGCAAAGAATGAAGGTTATTTAAGAGATCAACAGGGCAAAATTCAATTGCCAATCATAATGTTAAAACGCACATCGTTCAATAAAAATGAAAATATGATGTCAATGAACAGATATTTGTCTGTTCCAATTATCACCAAGTTTGATCAAAAAAATAAATATGATAGATTCAGCGTATTGAATCAAACTGTTGCACCTGTCAATTCCGTTTATAGTTTGAGTTTACCGGATCATATAAAAGTTGAATATGAATTTATGGTCTGGACTGAGTATGTGGAACAGATGAATGGAATTTTAGAAAAGATAAATTTTGCAGCGGAAGATTATTGGGGAGATCCTCAACGATTTAAATTTAGAGTAAGTATTAATGATTATACTAATACAACAGAAACTCCTACTGAAAAAGATAGAGTTGTTCGGTCTACATTTAATTTATCAGTGTTTACTTATTTGCTTCCAGAAAGTTTTGAGGATCGCAAAAAAACAATGGATAGGTTTTTAACTCCAAGAAAAGTTAGTATTGTTGCGGAAACCGTATTTGATACTCAAATGAAATCCGTCAATGTGGACGTTAAAAATAACACTTATAGTAATCCATCAAATCCTTATTATTCAATACCGGGTGGTCCGATTTCTTCCAATGATGACAGTTGGAGATTTCCTAAACCGGCAATTGTTACTGAAAAGTCAACAACTGAGGGTGTTCAAGTTTTGGAAAAAATCCGTCAAAGTTATGCTGCATTGATACAACAAACTATTATATTACAAACAAGTGGATCTTCAAGTGGTTCTGGTATGCAATGGCACACCCCACCAATAACACCGAATGATTATGGTGAAGACGGTTGGATGGCTTATGATGGTGGTTATCATTACATATATGCAAGTGGAATTTGGCTGCGTCAATCTATTGATCAATGGGTTGCTTAATAAAGACTTGGTTGCAAAAAAATGACATTTTATTTATTTTTTAATTGAAACGTTTAATTTTTTATATTTATATTTATAACAACAGAACACTAATTTATAACAACAGAAAACTAATTTATGGCATATCCAAACGCATCTCCCTATAGCGTAATTATATCTCAAACAAGTGGTAGTTCCGTCGGCGGACAGTATCCATTCGTTGAACGTACAATAAGCGGAAGTAACTTGTTTTTAGTAACTGACGCGAATGGTTACTTGACTGGTAGCACCAGCATTCCGGGTGGAAGTTTCACCAACTTAACTGTCACGGGGGCGTTGACTGCTAGTATTATAAGTGCCAGCACTGCACTAACAAGTGCGGCTGCTACTTTTGCTGGACCAGTCACGATGAGTGCTACGCTAAGTGCTAGCTCAGGTATAACGGCAAGTGCAATTTACGACTCTGGTGCGTTGACTGTATTAGGTCTTGCCACGTTTCAAACTTTATCTGCCGCGTCCATTACTTCAAGTGGAGGAATAACAGGAGGTTCATTGACGGTTACAGGTACTTCTTCACTAAGTACAACCAATGTTACTGGTTTGTTGAGTGCCAGTGCAGGTGTTACAGCAAGTGCAATTTATGATGCGGGCACTTTAACTGTATTGGGTACGACCACAGTTCAGACTTTATCCGCTACATCCGTTAGTTCAAGTGGTACAGTAACTGGTGGTTCATTGACGGTTACAGGCACTTCTGCATTGAGTACAACCAACGTCACTGGTTTATTGAGTGCCAGTGCTGGTGTTACCGCGAGTGCAATTTATGATGCCGGTACATTAACTGTTGTTGGTGCTTCTACGTTTGGAACCGTTACTGCGACCGCAATTACTAGTGCTTTGAGTGGTAGTAGTGTGTCAACTGGAAATGCAACTATTGCGGGTGGAACAATCAATGGAACCAGCATCGGTGCATCGGTAGCTTCAACAGGTAACTTTACTTCAATCACTGCAAACAGTATCAGCAGCAGCGTAATTACATCAAGTCGTTTGTTTGGTACAGCGGATACTGCAAGTATTGCAAATGCATTGAACAGTGCTAATACATATAGTGTTGCCACATTAAATGCCAGTGGTACACTGACTACTAATGTTCTAAGTGCTAGTGGTACTATTAGTGCAAGCTCGGGTTATTTTGCTGGAAATCTATATGTCGGTGGAACACTTTCTGCAACTATCAGTGGTAGTATCACGCAGGCTGCTACTGCAAGTGCGGTTACAATTACCGATACACCGTCAACCTCAGGTACATATTATATAACATTTGTTGATGGAACTACGGGTGCAAGGGTAGTTAGAACGGATAGTGACGGTCTCTCATATAATCCTTCCACAAATACATTGAGTTCAAGTGGAACTATCAGTAGTAGTAATGCTAGTATAGGTGCATTGGTTGTAACAGGTACTTCAACTCTTGGTGGATTGGTAAGTGCAAGTGCAGGATTGACTTCTAGTGCAATTTATGACTCCGGTGTATTAACTGTGGCGGGTGTTACTAGTTTGACAAACACCACAAACAATCCAAATTTTTCTACAACCAATGCATTATATGTGGCGGGTGGAGTTACAATTGCTCAAGATTTGTGGATCAGTGGTAGTACAACAATTGCAGGCAATCTTACAATTTTAGGAACAGGTAGTATAGTTAATATAAGTTCTAGCACAATAATTATTGGTGACAACCGTTTAACATTGAACGCGGGAACGCCTATTCAAAGATATGCAGGTATTGATGTATTTGATAGTGGAAGTGGAACATTTGTCAATCAAGTGACAAGTTCATTCTTGTGGGATGGTTTGAATGATAACTGGTTGTTGATCAGTGCTAATAGTAGTTCTGGTGCTCCATTGACGCAATCAAGTACAATAATAATTGGTGGTCCTAGTGGAAGTTTTGGAAACGAAACTAAATTGACTAACAATTTCTTACCAAAGTCACAGACGTCCGGAAAGAACATTGCTGATAGTAAGGTTAGTGATGATGGCAGCACGTTATTATATACCGGCACTACAATTAGCGGTTCACAAATAAGTGCGAGTGGAAATCTTTATGTTGTTGGCACAGGTGCGAGTGGAACTGGTAGTATAACATATGCAACTGGTGTATTGGTTACTTATGCAACTGGTTCATTCAATACATTGACTATTACTACAGGTAGCAGTCCGGGTGTTGGGTCGGTGCCTGCGACTCCAACGTCTGCGGGTATGCCGGGTCAAATAAATGTTGATAATAACTTTATTTATGTTTATACGAACTCTTCGTGGAAGAGAGTACCGCTCTCTCAATGGGCAGTTTAATTTTATATAATAATTTAGTAAATGTGATAACCCAAGAAAATACCATTCTTGGGTTATTATATTGCAATAACAGTAGTGTTCCTTATATTTATAATGGAACTATTTATATTTAATATATGCCTATAGGAAGCACAGTTGTTTATAACCCCGGTGATTTGATTTTACATAATGTAAGTTCATCTGGAAATACATTTCAAGAAGTTAAAATTGCTGCGGCTACAAGCAGCATTATACTATTTAATTCGAACGGACTCATTAGTTCGCAATCTTTGAATTCAACAACTGTTGGAACATCGAGTTATGTTAGTGGAAGTAATATTATAGTTTCAAATTTAACTGCAAGTAATATCAGTGCAAGTGGGTTTGTGAGTGCAAGTGGCGTTACCGCAATTAATGGTGTAACGGGTGGAACAACAGGTGGTAGAAATGCAGTTGTAGCAACAAATGATGGAAGCAAACTGCAAACATCATATACATTATATCAACCCGGCAATGCAACTGATCAAAAATATTGGGAATTGATTAGTTTAAATTCTGGTTCTACGTTATCATTACGCACTGTTAATGATACATATTCATTGGCTGCTGATATTTTGAAAGTAAATCGATCAACGAGTTATTTGATTGATAGTATTGTATTTCCAAATGGAAACATAACTGCAAGCGGAACTATTAGTGCAAGCGGCGCAGTTATTGCAAGTAGTTTTACTGGAAGTTTTAATGGAAGTATTAGTAATGCAACTAGTGCAAGTTATGCCAATAGTGCGTCTTATGCGGGTACAGCAAGTTGGGCAAGTAATGCATTGACTGCTAGTTATGTATCTTCAAGTAACATAGTTGGAACAGTTACAAGTGCAAGTTATGCATTAAGTAGTTCATATACAACACTTGCGAACACGGCTACCACAGCCAATGCATTAAATACATCGAATAATTATACAGTCACTAATCTTACATCGACTGGTACGGCAAATTTTGCCACTGCATCATTCACGGGGGATGTAACGATTCCACATTTCACTTATGGAAGTAATACAGGTATTTGGTATCAAATTGATGAACTGGTTCAGGGAGATCAATATCTAGGTGAGAGTGAGCGGATGATTGTAAACGTGTATGGTGGATATTTTGACCAAGGTGGTATGACGCAGTATGTCATCAGCACTCGTAATATATTATCTGTTTATAAAAGTGATATCAATGGTGGAGTAATAGGACATACATTAAAACTTTACAAAACTGGTAGTTCCGCCGCATCAGCAAGTACAGATTGTTACTTGGTTGGTATACGAATTACATCCGGATCATACTATTCTATCCAAGGAACTGCGTATGAAACGCAACACGGAAAATATTGCAAGTGGACGAACACAGTAGAAACGGGATCCGGAGTTTGGACAGATACTAATTTTACAAGCTCTACATTTTATAATAATAGTACCAGTAGTTGGTCAACAAATGCATTGACGGCTAGTTATGTATCTTCAAGTAACATAGTTGGAACAGTTACAAGTGCAAGTTACGCAGTATCGGCATCATTGGCTGCAACAGCAGGTGCGTTAGTGACGACAAATAATTATACAGTTGCGAACTTGACATCTACCGGAACAAGTAGTCTCGGTTATGTTGGAATCGGCACAAGTTTATTACAAGATGTAGTAACTATTGGTTCGGGTGTCAGTGGGTCGTTGTTGATTCAATCAGATTCAAATAACACATTATCTAATGCAAAACAGATCACTACACAATTAGGATTTTTGAATCAATCCAGTGCAAATCTTCATTTTGCTAGATGGAGAGGTGTCAATGCAACCGATCATGCCACTGTTGGACAGGTTGATAATGCTGGTTCATATGATTTACAATTTAGTGCGGGAAGACAAGACACAGGAAGTGCTGTAAATTATTTTACATCAAGTGCAGTTCGGATGACGATAAAATCTGTCACGGGAAATGTTGGTATTGGAACAACAAATCCAAATACTTTATTAAATGTTGGTAGTGGGACTCCTTCAACCGCAGCAAGTGGCATTCAATTTGGCAGTGATACTAGTGCAAATTTATATCGGCTTGCAACGGGGGCAATTAAAACAGACGGCGGATTGACTGTTGTGGGGGCTATGTTTGTGCAAGGAACAACCAATTGTGCTGCAATCACAGTAAGTAGCATCAGTTCAAGTGGTGCAATTATTGCAAGTAGTTTTACGGGAAGTTTTAGCGGCAGTATTAATAGTTCTGTTTCGGCAAGTTATGCCAATACTGCAAGTTACTTGACAATTGGTAATAATTATACAATTACAAATTTAACGGCGAACAATATTAGTGCGAGTGGAACTATTAGTTCTAGTACTGCATATTTTTCAAATATTGGATTTTTTGATAATACAGTTGCATCAGACACATCTACGTTTCCAACGGGTAGTACCTCTAGCGGATTAATTTTGGATGGTGGTGTTTATACAAATGGATTTTACAGAACAAGATTTGTAAAAGTTGATAGAAGTGGGAATTTGTCACTGTATATACAAGAAACAAAAGGTAATAGTGGTTCATTTAGTAATTTAGCTAGATTTGGAACTCACGCAAATTCATCAAATACGTTTGAAGTATTTGGTACTACTAACATTCAAGGATCAATTACATCCAGCAATTTTGTTGGTCCACTTATTGGTAACACCACAGGTACTGCAAGTTGGGCAACTAATGCGTTGACGGCAGCATTAGCTACAAGTATTAATTTTACTGCAAGTAATGCTATTACTTCACAAACTGCTTCGTATTTGACGCCCGCAAATAGTTATACCGTCGCAAATTTGACCGCAAGTAATATTAGTGCTAGTACAATCACGGCAAGTAACATGATTGTAAATGGCAATTTAACTGTTACTGGAAGTATATTTGCTTCATTGTTTAGTGCTAGTAACATTTATATAACATCAAGTACACTTGTAGTCACTGATAATATTATTACAATCAATGCATTAAGTCCGTATCAGAGATATGCTGGATTAGCAATGTATGATAGTGGCAGCGGAACATTAAGTAGTTTCTTGTGGGACAGCGTAAATAATTATTTTTTTGTTAGTAGCAGTGATGCTGGTGCAAGTCGTCAAATTATACTTGGTCCTACAGGTGAAGCAAGTTTGACCGCAAATTATATTCCATTAATTAGTGGAAGCAATAATCTTACTTCTAGTGTTATTTATCAAAGTGGTAGTAATATTGGTATTGGTACTCCAAGTCCAAATGGTAAATTACATGTTGTAAGTCCTGATAGTACATATGCGTTTTCTGTGGCGGGTGCAACTAAAGGAGTAAGATTCAATATAAATTCAAATGGTACATATATACAAGGCGTAGACAATACACTAGCCAGTTCTTATCAAAGTTTAACATTAGGTGGATCAGATTTATACTTTCAAACGAATGGAGTTACTAATGCTATGTATATCAGTAGCAGTGGTAATATTGGTATTGGTACAACGACTCCGTTATCTAAATTTGTTGTAAATGGTGGCACCGTTAACACATCTAGTTACACAACGTCAGAAGCCAGAATTGCAGACGGCACGCTTCATTTAATGAAGACGGTTGCTGGTGGGGTATTTGAATCCATACGAGCAATGAATATGGATACTACGGCAGGTACAACTGTAAGAGTATTGGCTGCTAGTACGTCAGATCCTTTTAATAATGCTAATGGTGGAAAAGTATTTATTGATGCAATACGTACTAGCACCAATATGGATTTGGCATTTTCACTGAATGATGTAGCCGCCGCCGCCGCAGTAGAGCGAGTAAGATTCATGGGTAGTGGAAATGTGGGTATTGGATCAACTTCGCCTGTAAATAAACTTGATGTTGTTGGAAATATTAGTTGCAGTGCGATTACCGCAAGTAATTTTACAGGCGGCACATTTACACCAACTAATATTATATCCAGTGGTACAATAATTTATAAAAATGCAGTATTATTAGATTATAGCAGTAGTGCATTGGCTACAAGTCAATCTAATTATGTAGTTTTACAAAACTTGACTGGTAGTTATAATAGTGCATTTTTTGATTATTTTGCGAGTAGTGCTAGTAATTTTAGAGCGGGCACTGTGATTGCTGGTTGGAGTGGAAATAATATTACTTATACCGAGTATGCAACTACTGATGTGGGTACTACAAATCAATTAACTATGAGTGCCGCTATTAGTGCAAGTTATATTCAATTGTTAGGCAATGCAGCTAGTTCATTAAATTGGAATATTAAATCATCTGGACGATACTTATAATAGTAATAATAGTAACATATAAAATGGACAATGAAATTTTATATTATGAAAAAAACAATTTATTTTAAAATTGCAAACAATTTTTTTTGCAATCAATCGGTTTCTCGTTTATTAAACAATATAAATTTAATTAAGGAGAAAATCTAATGCCAAACGAATTTGTCGCAAAAAATGGCTTAATTAGCCAAGGTAATATCACCGCCACTGGTAGCTTGGTGGTTTCTCAAAATATATCAGCAAGTAATATATCCGCAAGCGGAACTATTAGTGCCAGTGTATTTAGTGGTGCTCATACTGGTAGTACATTTGGTACAAGCAGTTGGGCAACCAACGCATTGACGGCTACAACAGCTACAACCGCTACAACGGCGAACGCATTAAATACTGGTAATAGTTACCAAGTTACCAATTTAACCGCAAGTAATATCAGTGGTAGTGGAACTGGTAGTTTTGGAATGGTTGGTATTGGTACATCAACTATACAAAATGCACTTACAATTGGAGTAGTAGATGCTACGAGTAGTTGTTTATTGATTCAATCAAACATATACAATAATTTAGTAAATGGTCAGCAGATCACCACTCAACTCGGGTTTTTAAATAATAGTAGTGCAAATCTACATTTTGCTAGATGGACTGGAGCAGCTACAACAACAGATCATGCTACTGTTGGTCAAGTAAGTAATGCAGGAACATATGATTTACAATTCAGTGCTGGACGGCATACAACCGGTAGTATCAATTACTTTACAGCAAGTGCTATAAGAATGACTATCAAATCGGACTCCGGAAATGTAGGAATAGGAACAACAAGTCCAAATGCATTATTAAATGTTGGTAGTGGAACTCCTTCCACGGCAGCAAATGGCATTCAATTTGGTAGTGATACAAGTGCGAATTTGTATCGTATTTCAACTGGTACAATTAAAACTGACGGCGGTTTAACTGTTGGTGGAACAACTACAACTGTTAATGCGATGAGCGCAAGTGGTATAAATGTCAATGGAAATATTAATGCAAGTTCATTTACCGGAAGTGTTTTTGGTACAAGCAGTTGGGCAACCAATAGTTTGACGGCGAGTAGTGTGGTTGGAACTGTGACAAGTGCGAGTTATGCCGTATCGTCATCATTTTCTACAACAGCTGGTGCGTTAGTGCCAACAAATAATTATACAGTTGCGAACTTGACATCTACTGGAACAAGTAGTCTCGGTTATGTTGGTATTGGTACTACGATTCCTACCTCCATTCTGGATGTTGTCACTCCTGCGATTTCATTGGTGAATCAGCCCTCCATCAACGGAAGATTTTCTTCAAATGCCGATGGTCGTGGTTTGGTAAGAATAATTAACAGCAATCCAAGTGCAGTCGCCGCCGCATCAAATGCAGGCATTTCATTGGTTGCTTTTTCTAATGTCAGTGTTCAACCATTTTCATCGTCACATGAAGCGCAAATATTACTAGGTACTACCACCGGAGCAAATGGTGAATTAAGAATCATCGCGCCTCAAGCAATCTCATTTAATGTTAGTGCATCTAACGTTATTATGACCGGAAGCAATTATGCAAATTATGGCAATCCGTCTCTTTATATTCATTCAAATGGTCGGGTAGGTATAGGTACTATAATCCCATCGAACGCTTTAGATGTTGTAGGTAGTATAAGTTGTAGTGCAATAACAGGAAGTCATTTTGGAACAAGTAGTTGGGCTACGAATGCTTTGACTGCGAGTAGTTTGGTTGCTGCGAATAATTATCAGGTTGCTGCATTATCAATTAACACTTCATCTGTACTCGTTCCATTTACAGTCCATGGCACGACGTATAGTGCGTCTGCTGCTGGTAGTGCTGCTAATAGCATCATGCGGATCAGCGGACAAGGCACCAACGGTGTGCTTGATATAGGTTTCAACGCCGATGTAGCGCCGGGATTTGCTTGGTTTCAATCACGAAATAAACTTGATTATTCCGTATTTTCAAATTTGTCATTGAATCCCGTTGGAGGAAATGTCGGTATTGGAACAACTAATCCAGCTACAAAGCTTAGTGTTGCTGGTACAATTTCTGCCACAGACACGATAACCGCCACAGATACGCTTTATATTCAAAAGGGTGTCGGTGGATATCTTAGTTATATTACAGCAGAGCAAACCGTAGCAAGTACAGGGAATTCATTTAAATTCTGGAATTCCGGTGCCGGTACTTTGATGACGATAGGATATAATGGAAATGTTGGTATTGGTACAAATCCTGTTAATAAATTGGATGTAGTAGGTAACATAAGTTGTAGTGTTATCACCGCGTCATTGTTTAGTGGTGCTCATACTGGTAGTACATTTGGTACAAGTAGTTGGTCAAATAATAGTTTGACGGCAAGTAGTTTAATTGCAGCAAGTAGCTATGCAATTAATAATTTAACGGCAAGTAATATCAGTGCAAGCGGAAACATTAGTTCAAGTGCTATATGGACAGCAAATGCCAGCATATACAACCCAAATAGCACCGCAGCGACATTAGAAGTAGCAGGTCCAGCAAATAGTAGTGGAAGCTTTGCTGTATTAGCTAGCAGCGGTGACAATACGGCTTCCGTATTTACCGTATATGGGGATAATAGTCCAAGAACTCCACGATTCAACATCAATCGCTTAGGAAATGTTGGTATTGGTACAACGGTGCCCGGTGTAAAACTTGATGTTTTTGGTACTGCACGAATTTTGACCAACGGGGTTCCTGCCTCAGGTTCTGGTATGGAATTTAGTTATGTGGGGGGCGGATCACCATATGGAACAATCTATTCATATAACCGAGATACCCCGTCTTATATAGATACAATTCTTGGAGCAGGGGGAAATCAACTTTTCTTAAAGGCGAGTGGCAATGTGGGTGTGGGTACGACTATTCCAAATACATTATTAAATGTTGGTAGTGGTACACCATCAACAGCAGCAAATGGTCTGCAATTTGGTAGTGATACCAATGCAAATTTATATCGCAGCTCGAATGCTATAATTAAAACCGACGGTTCGTTAATTGTAGCTGCTGTGTTGAGTGCTTCTTCATTACAAACCACTACGACGGCTGCGGGTGTAGGTTATATGGGTAGCAGTGATACAACGTATGGTTCATTGCTTGATATTTATTCTACGGCCACAAATAATAGAGATGTAGGAATTCGGTTATATTCCGGTAGTATATCCACGGCGTACCTTGGATATACAATGGGATATAATGGACAAAATCAGAGTTTTGTTATTGGTAGAGGTGTTTTCGTACCAAGTGGAGTAAATCCGGGAATTGTTATAAGTGGTGTTGCAGGAAATCAAAAAGTTGGTATTAATATGCCTACCACAAACAGTGTTGCTACGAATACATTGGATGTATATGGAAATATTAGTGCAAGTTCATTTACCGGAAGTCATTTTGGTACAAGCAGTTGGGCAACAAATGCATTGACTGCTAGTTATGTATCTTCAAGTAACATAGTTGGAACTGTGACAAGTGCAAGTTATGCTCTAAGTTCAAGTTATGCCGTATCTACTAGTGCTGTATCAGGTTCTTTAAATAAACTATCCAAATTTACCGGAGCAGGTATTTTGGGCGATTCAACTATATTAGATGATGGAAGTAATGTTAATATTGGATCAAACAAACTTTTTGTCAGTGGATCAAATTCAGTTTTTATTGGCCGAACTACTTATCTCGAACCAACTCTATATCGTTCAAGTTTATCAACCATAGATGTGGTCGGTTCTATCACCACAAATGAATTATTATATAATTTTAATGGTAGTGATGGAGTTAAATTAATGGTTAATGGACTGGGTGCGTATGGTTGTTTGTTTGCAAGTGGATCAAATCAATGGTCATTTGGTTATGTGAATAATCCATCATATACTAATCCAGCTTCATCTAGTTTGTGGAATTATGTATTAAATTATAACACTGTGGGAGTTGGTATCGGGACCAGAATCCCGGTGAATAAATTAGATATAGTAGGAGGAGTCACAGTAGGTAGTTATTCTACTATTATTGCACCGAACAACGGTATTATAATTTCGGGTCAGGTTGGAATTGGAACAACAAATCCAGTAAATAAATTAGATGTTGCCGGTAACATTAGTTGTAGTGCTATCACGGCGAGCAATTTCTTTGGTACAAGTAGTTGGGCAATTAGTGCTTCATATGCGCCGGGTGGAAGTGGATTGACAGGTGGTACAACAAATTATATTCCGGTGTGGACAGGTGCCAATAGTCTTAGTTCAAGTGTAATGTATCAGAGTGGTGCATATGTTGGTGTTGGGTTAACTAATCCAATGAACCGATTGGATGTCGCCGGAAATATTAGTTGCAGTGTTATCACTGCATCATTATTTTTTGGTACAAGTAGTTTTGCTATTACGGCTACTACTGCTAATGCATTAAATACTGGTAATAATTACACTATTGCAGGATTAACGGTACAGTCTGGTTCGCTGTCTACCGTATCTGGATCATCTATTACAATCGCAAGTTTTATCGTAAATAATAGTAATGCAGGTTATCTTAACATAATTGAAACCCGATTTGCGACAGGCAGTGATTGGACCACAGCAAGAACCCGAATTCAAAAAGTTACTGATACTACAAATCAAGCGTATATTGATTTTAATCCATCTGGGTCAAATTATGGAATTGCGTTTGGAACTGGGGCGGGTGGGGTGGAACAATTAAGAATTGATAGTAGTGGTCGTGTAGGTGTTGGTACATCAAATCCTGTAAACAAACTTGATGTTGCGGGAAACATAAGTTGTAGTGTTATCACAGCATCATTATTTTTTGGTACAAGCAGTTGGTCAAATAATGCATTGACTGCCGCGTTAGCTACAAGTATCAATTTTACTGCAAGTAATGCTACTACGGCCCAAACAGCGTCATCTTTGACAATTGCAAATAGCTATCGGATAACAAATTTGACCGCTAGCAATATCAGTGGTAGTGGAACTGGTAGTTTTGGGATGGTTGGTGTTGGTACAGCCATTCCTCTTGGAAAATTACATGTATATGGTTTGTTGAGAGTTGGTGGTGCTGTTGGCGACCAAACCGGAACAATTGCTTTGGGTAATGATACTAATGCGACTAGTTCATATGGTGATAATGGTATGTTCAGAGGAGGTATTGGAACACTTGGTGGTGCAAATTATACTAATATTGCCAGTTGGCAAGGTATTGTTTTTAATGTTTCAAATGCAGAATTTGGTTCTCAAGCTACCAGAATGCTTATTGATGTAAATGGTAATGTGGGTATTGGTACTACAAGTCCAACTGCTAAATTACAAGTTATTGCGGGTAATAGTCCTGCAATATCAATATTAAGTAATAATGCGGGTCAATATGCATCTCAATATATTGGAAGAACTGCAAGTGAACTTGAATTGGGAATAGCTGCTAGTACAAATCAGTTTTTCACAGGTACAGTTGCTGGTGATGCTGTAATTAAGCAAACGGGGACTGGTAAACTTCATTTGGGATATGCATCTGCTGCTCCGTCAATTACAATAGACGTGGCTAATAATGTTGGTATAGGTACTACAAGTCCATCTTATAAATTACAAGTAGTTGGTAGTTTTTCTGCGACAACCAAGAGTTTCGTAATTGAACATCCTACTAAAGCAGGTAAAAAGTTGATATATGGTTCTCTTGAAAGTCCGTATCACGGCGTTCGTTTGACTGGTAAAGGTAAATTGATTAAAGGTAAAGGAGTTATACAACTACCAGATTATATAAACTCGTTGGTTGATTTTGATAACGCAAATGTTCAAATTACTAACATTAAACATAATAAAGCAATTTATGTAGATAATATTGATGAGAAAAATAACATTATCAATGTCGTCGCAAAAATTCCAAAAACACAATTAAATAAAGAACTAGAATTTTATTGGACATTTACAGCAGTTCGTAAAGATGTACCAAACTTACAGGTTGAATTATGATATACGGTCCAAAAATAGTTACAAGTGGATTGATACTTGCTCTAGATGCCGGTGATAAGGCTAGTTATAGTGGCACTGGTACGACGTGGAATGATTTGAGTGGCAATGGAAATCATGCTACAATATACAATTCTCCTACATGGAATGCTGCTGGCTATTTTTCATTAGACGGTATAGACGACTATATCAAGACCACCAATGCGCTAAATCTATCAAACAACAATAAGGTCACTGTTGTCGTAATTTTTCAACCAAAGACATATCCAGCTTCAGGAAATACGAAAGTTTTGTTTGAATTGACTAATAATTTTAATAGTTTTCCAACAAGTTTTGCGTGTTTTTATAACGACACGTTTGCTGGTCCGCCTGCCACATCTTATGATATTAGTGTATGCATAAACGGAGACGTTGGATATAATCTTGGTTTTTGGAGCAAGAGTAATTTTAACGACTTAGCTTGGAAAAACACAACCGTTTTATATGATAAGTCACAAGCTTCAACTGAAAATTTGTTGTATGTGCAAGGATCTCCCGCGACTAATCTTCTTTATAATCCACATCCTTCGCTTGCAAATAACAATACAAATAATTTTGCAAATGATAATTTTTATATAGGAACTAGAGGAGCCGCAATTGGTACTTATAATGCCGATATCAATTTAGCGTCAGTATTGATTTATAATAGAATATTAAGTGATGCGGAAATATCTCAAAACTATAATGCTACAAAAGGAAGATTTGGAATATAAATTATGTCAATTATAAGATCATCTCAAATAGTTACGAATGGGTTAGTGTTAGCATTGGATGCAGGTGACACAAATAGTTATCCCAGCAGCGGCACATCGTGGAATGATTTGAGTGGCAATGGTGCCAATTTCACCTTGGGATGTGCGGGTTCAGGTTGCACAAATCCCGTCTTTGGCAACAATGCATTTAAAACCAGCTTCACGGCTAACATTGATAATTTTGCTAGTTTTTATAACGCGACTACAGCAATTAAAAATTTACTATATAGTGACCATACTATAGAAATTGCTTGTAAAATCAACTCACTGTCAAGAGGCGTGGATTTGAACGCGGCGTGGACATATGAGACTGGGATATCAATGATAATTTGGCAGGGATATCACTCTGGTTTGTATCTTGATGGAAATGGGGTTCTTTGGTATAATATTTGGAATGGAACGTCGGGAACTGTGTACACTTATGCACCACAAGTTCTCACTTTGGGAGTAAATATAGTGATTCATGCTGTAAGAATATCTAATACTCTTTATATATATGTAAATGGTGCTTTAGCGGTTTCGGCAGCAATAGCTGCCCCAACGAATTATGGATATAGTAATGTGGTGATTGGGGCTACTACAACGTCGTATGTTGTAAGCCAAAATGCGTTTGTTTGGGCAAGTAATATTGATTTTTATACAACTAAATTATATACTATAGGATTCACACAATCTCAAGTGACTCAAAATTTTAATGCTATGAGAGGAAGATTAGCAATTTAATTTATGTCTACATTTTTAGGACCATCAATAGCACACGATACATCATTAGTTGCTGAATATGATGCTGCTGACCGTAATAGCTATGTGAGTGGCAGTACAAATTGGTATGATTTGAGCGGAAATAATAATACTGGAGTTTTAACCAATGGTCCAACTTATAGTGGCTCAAATGGTGGATATATTGCTTTCAATGGATCCAATAGTTGTATTGTTATAAATTCAAACGCATTGATATTGAGTACTGTCGCTTATACAAAAATGACTTGGTTTTATACAACCAATCTTGCTTTATCTAATAATTTAATAGCGGGCGGCAACTCTACTCAACATACATTTTGGCTTTATTCAGGAAATAAGCTGAATTCAGGACACAATGGTTCATGGAACACCGTGGTAGGGGCGACTGCTCTTGGCACTAACACTTGGTATCATGGATCGGTCACGTTTAATACTACGACCGGTTGGGTGTTGTATTTAAATGGACAACAAGATGGGTCCAATGCATCCACTACGACATTTTTAACAAACGGTGGGGGGGTTGCTACTGGTGGAGAAATATTACTTGGTTGCTATTCAACTGGAGCAAATGCATTTGGCGGCGGAATGTCATGTGCTCAAGTATATAATAGAGTCTTAAGTCCATCTGAAATATTACAAAATTATAATACCCAAAAGGCAAGATTTGGATTATAATTGATATATATAAATATAACATAACAAATTATGGCAAATGATATTATCATAACACCGGTAAGTGCAAGTATTCAATTTAGTGGAAGTGCAAACGCAAGCATTAAATTGACGGTTGATGCATCAGGCAGTTTATCAATCACTGGCAACAGTGGTTCATTATTCAGCATCACAGATAATTTGAGTGGTAGCTTGATGAGTGTCAATACAATTGCAGGTTTACCCATATTGGAAGTGTTTAGTGACAACCGTGTTAATATGGGTAAGTATGCAAGTGAAGCCATTAAAATACAATCCGGTGGCAGTGATGTTGCGTTGGGTAGCGGAAGTGTCATGTTTGTCACAAGCAGTGGTCGTGTTGGTATTGGTATAAATACACCCGTAAATAAGCTTGATGTTGCCGGAAATATTAGTGCTAGTGTAATTACTGCATCCCTGTTTAGTGGTAGTTTGAGTGGAAGCGTTTTTGGTACAAGTAGTTGGGCAACAAATGCGCTGACTGCCGCGTTAGCTACGAGTATAAATTTTACTGCAAGTAATGCAACAACGGCGCAGACAGCTTCATATTTGACAATCGCAAATAGTTATACAATTACCAATTTAACCGCAAGTAATATCAGTTCAAGTGGTGTGAGTGTTTTCAATAAAACTGGATTTGGAACATCAAGTGCGCTTGGTAATGCATCACCAATGATTGATGTTTCATATGGAGATTATCAAAATGCAGGCTGTATACGATTGGGTGCAGATTTGGGTGTCAATAATTCACGAACGACGAATGCAAGAAAGTTTGGTGTGATTTCATCATTTCCTTATAATAATACTAGTCAGAGTATTTTTGTTATTGGAGCGGATGCACAAAGTACTACTGTAAATGCAGTTAATATAGGTGGAGGCTCGGGAAACATGGCATCTCCTACACGTATATTGTTTTTTACAACAAGTAGTATACAGGAGTCTGGTACAGAGCGTATGAGAATTGATGGTAGTGGCAATGTAGGAATAGGAACAACAAGTCCAAACACTTTATTAAATGTTGGTAGTGGAACTCCATCAACGGCGGCAAATGGCATTCAATTTGGTAGTGATACCAGTGCAAATTTGTATCGTATTTTAACAGGTTTCATCAAAACTGATGGTGGATTGATAGTTACGGGAACAACCTCTTGTACCACAATCAGTGCCAACGGTACAGTAAATGTGACCGGGGCCAGCGGTGGCTATATCGTCTCTCGTCGCGATACCAGCGCGGCAGCATGGCAATGGTATTCACAAACTGGCGAGCTTCGTCTATACGACCAAATTAACGCACTTGATCGGCTTATTGTCACCACAGCAGGGTTGTTTACGTTCACCAGCGCGATTAGTGCTAGTAGTTTCACAGGAAGTGTTTTTGGAACTAGTAGTTGGGCGACAAATAGTTTGACGGCGAGTAGTGTGGTTGGAACGGTGACAAGTGCGAGTTATGCTCTTAGCGCGAGCACCGCAGTAAATTCGCAAACAGCATCATATCTTACACCTACCAACAATTACACTGTTAATAATTTAACTGCGAATGCAACTGGTAGTTTTGGAATGGTTGGCGTCGGAACTTCAAGTCCGGTAGGTAAAATTGATATTAGACCGGATCCAGTCTATCCGGGAGCAGGAGCAGTAATTGTGGATACAGATGGTGGAAATAATCCGCGTATTCGTATGTATCGCCCAGATGGTGGTAGTAGCACGTCTTCATATGCGATTCATATCAGAAATGATAGTGGAAATTTAAATATTCTTACTGCTGGTACTAATGCTACACTTGGATCTGAAACGGTCTCTAGTAAATTCTATTTTACATCAACTGGACGGCTGGGTATTGGAACCACTGGCCCACAAACAACGTTGGATATTATAGCATCAAACGCGGCGGCAGTGTTCCGAACAGATACAACAATTTCATCAAGTTATAGTGGATTAAGAATTTATAATGATTTGAATAGTAATGTTCGTGGTTTAGAAATTGATTATGCTGGTTCTGCATATGCCGGTGCATTAATTGTAGGTGGTCCAGTTGGTGAGTCTGCCGCGATTGTCACGACTGGTGCGTATCCACTTGTTCTTGGAACCAGTAATTCAGCAAAAATTACAATATTAAGTAATGGAAATGTTGGTATCGGAAGCTCTAATCCAGCAAATAAATTGGATGTTGCCGGAAATATTAGTGCTAGTGTAATTACTGCATCCCTGTTTAGTGGTAGTTTGAGTGGAAGTCATTTTGGTACAAGTAGTTTTGCAATTAGTGCTTCATATGCGCCGGGTGGAAGTGGATTAACAGGCGGCACGACAAATTATATTCCACTTTGGACTGGTGCTGCAACACAAGGCATCAGTGTCATTTCACAAAGTGGAACAATCATTGGTTTATCTGGTAGTCTGAACGTTTTGCAAAATGTCACTGCTAGTTTGTTTAATGGTCTTAATTTTATCGGAGGAATAAATACAATATCATCTTCAACAACAACAACAATTGATTTAAGATATGCAGTAACTCAAATGCAATTATCACAAAGTATAACAACATTTGCACATTCAAATGCTACATCCGGCACTGCTACATGGATGTTGGCGACGGTTGGTGCGGGTACGGCAGTGACAATTACATGGCCAACATCATATAAATGGCCGGGTGGCGTTGCTCCAAGTTTGACAACTACCTCCGCAAAACGTGACGTTTATCAATTCATGAGTTATGACGGCTCAAGCACTGGTTCAGGTTATGTATTTGCAACAGTTGTGGCACAAAACATGTAATTATGATTGTATTATTTAATTCATTTACACCAGTAGTTCCATCACAACCACAATATAGTGGATTTAATAATGGTTATTTGGGTTATGGAGACACAAATGGAAGTTATACTGCGTTGGTGACATATAACAGAACAATTTCATTTTCAACTGATACAGAATCAACACGAACTGCATTTGCTGCTGCACGCGGTCCACAAGGAAGTAGTGGGTTTAGTCCTACTAGTATTTATCACGTAAAGGGATACAACGCTGGAGTAGTTACTACAGTTGATCGTGTTAGTCCGATAACAGATACTAGTTCAACACCTACGATTGCTTTTACTACTGAACGTCGTGGTCCTTGTATACCGCTACCAAATTATAATCGCAATAGAATTTTTTTCTTTGGTGGATATAGCGACACGCTTGCTCAGTATCGTGCAGATACAACGTATATCACACAAAATACAGAAACGTCCGCGACAGGTACTTCTATTCCCGCTGCTAGACATGTAGGATCTGTTTTATATACTAGAGACAATTCTTATATTCTTGGAGGAACAAACGGAGCAACTACCACAACGATTTATAAATATATTATGAATACAGATACCACATCAACTCTTGCGGCAACAGATGCATCAAATGCACAAGGATATGGATTGAGTTACAATTCATTTGGATATAGAGCAAATGGAACTCCTGCGAGTTATAACAACAATAAAAAATTTACATTTTCAACAGAAACAGTTGCCGCAGGCACAACTGGTCTAGAAGCAGAGTTGTTTTTTCAAGGAATTTCAACCGTGTCCTTATCAACAGGATATTGTTGGGCCGGATATCGCAACAACACGTTAAATCGTCTATATCATAAATTAACTTTTGCAACAGAAACATGGTCTAATAATAGTTATACTACAGGAGATACAAATACAGGGTGGCTCAATGCTCCCGGTGGATGTTAATATAATAAATGTTACATAGAAAAATTTATATTTATAGTTATGAATGAGTTATCACAACTTGCCGAATTTAATAAAAATTATAATATTCCAGACATTAATTTGAACAAATATTATTCTGGCAGAACAAAATTTCAACTTGAAAATTTCGTTCAAAAAGAACATGATTGTTCGGAAAGACAATTTTTACAATTAATAATGGAGCTTAAATCGTTACGTGATGGATGGTTTATTGATACATTAGAGATGAAAAAAATAAAAATTCAAATTGATAGACTATTAGCAACAAACGATGAAATTGATAGAATTGAAGCGTATAAAAAAGAATATACACTCGTTACATTAAAAGAAGGAATGGAACATCGTGAACGTGAAATACGAAACGTTGCTGATGCAATAAAAAAACTAGGAAAAATTTATACTTACGAGGAAATAGAAAATGCAGAAGGTGCGTATTGGGAAAAAAGATTGGCACGTCAAGCAACAGAAGACATGATGAGTGCCCAAACAGGTATCAATCCCGGTAATATTCGTTCAATTATACAAGCAAATACGCCTTTAAAAAATAGTTTTCTAGAATTTCAACAAAATTTACTTGACAGTATGTATACAAGTAAAAAACAAATTTTGACCGAAGTGACTGATCAAAAATTATTATAATATGCCAAGTTCTTTATATTTTTTAGTATACTCAGGAAGTATTGTAACATCTGGTCCAATATCATTACCAGAGTCATATAAGAATATTTCTAACATTTATAATCTTGAAACGACGGATCCGTCTTTGTTGGGCGATTTAAAGTGGTCGGGAAATGCTGATCAGGGATTTTGGATTGCTGTTAATGGCAATGTTCCACCGACGGAATCAAATCAAAAAATTTCAAGTTCAATAACATTAAATACCTCAAATCAAACTGGATTAATTACATATTTTGCAGTGGATATGACGCCGGATGAAATTGTTGCAAAAAACAAACAGCACAAACAACTTGCGTTTGATTCTGCCGTTGCTATAGGTTATAATATTCCAAGCACTTCTATTTATTTAAAAATGGGGGCAGAAGATCGTATTGCGTGGAATCAATTATTGTCATTATTGAATGAATTATTATCTATAGGTCAAATAACACTTGACGACAAAATTAAAATTGTTGATGTAAAAGGAGAAATGCATGAAGTTTCTGTAAAAGAAACAAAACAAATTCTTGCGGGACTTGGATTTTACTATTATCAATTGTGGACGACATTAAACTCAGCGTAAAATAATTATATGAATACATTAACTACAAAAACAGTACCAACTCCAGATTTAAACATTGATCAATTGAACATTGATTTACAAGATTTTGACGCCCATACAGGTGTCTCTTTTACATGTACTTTTTTAAATCCATCTGCAAGCATCATTGATCGTAAAAATGTAACAATGGGTGGAGCCGCGTGGCAAGATTGGGGTCCAACAGACAACGCTGACTCTGATTATAATTATGTTATTGATTATTGCGTTAACGCTTTAGGATTGACACGTAAAAATGTATCAACTACATCAGAGTAAAATTCTTGTTTTTTCATGACCAACTATTACGGTTGGATCAATTAGAATTTCGTATCCTTTGCGGTTTGCTTCTCTACAAAACGCAACATCTTCCATTGTGAAATCCCTTGATTCTCCGATTTGTATAAATTCCGGTCTGAACCAAGGGTATTCCATACTTTCAATTACTCCCCTTTTTATCATCATAAACCCAAATCCTGTATAATTTACGGGAAATGGTTTTGTTTTGTTTTGAAGATTGTTTGGTGTCAAGAATTCAAAATAACCGTTTAGTGCAAAGAAGTTCTCATCCCAGTTTTCAACTGTGGCAAATTGGCGTCCATCTTCCATTAGATATAAACCACTTACGATGTCCGCTTGATGGCTAAGTAGCTTATCAAAATCTTCTATAGTGAATATGATGTCTGAATCAATCCATAGCATATAATCATAATCTAATTTGCCGTTGTATGGTTTTTGGTTTGGTCCGAGTATGACGTTTCCACCCAAACACATGTTTCTGACATAGTATATGTTACAACTATAATTTTGTTGTAAATTGATTTGATATCCACGGGCAATACACGTTGCAATCAAGTTTGACCACGATTGTAAAAAATTGCCACTATAACTACGACCTGGAAGACAAAATACTATTTTCATATTTTTATGATAACATGCAAAAAATTAGCCGTCAATTATAAATAATATTTTTCTGAACTAGTTTATATATATTGATGTTACATACGGATTGTTACATCCGAACCAGAACCTGAAAAACAATAATATTATGTCAGAACCAATTAAATTAAAAAGCGAAGAAATTGAATCAATCAAGAAAATTCAAGTTAAATATCAAGACAAGGTGTTTCAATTCGGTCAATTTTATTTGGAGCGTTTAGCTCTGGATGAAAAGATTAAACAACTTGCTGATCTTGAAACTAAGACCAGAGAAGAATATGTCTCAATTCAAAAAGAAGAACAGGATTGGGTCAACAAAATTGCTGAAACTTATGGTGATGGTAACCTTTCAATGTCAGATGGTACTTTTACACCTGTTGTAAAATAATCTTAATTTTTACATTAAACACAGCTACATTAATATTTATTACTGTAGCTGTTTTTTTATTTAGATTCATCTAATCAGTTACTATTTAATATTTAATATTTAAGTAATGTAAACAGGTAACTTAATTACTATACCTGTATATTAGTGTAATTATAATAGTTTGTCAAGTTAATATAGTCACCAATATTTATTATATATGATTAAATTAAAAGAGTTGGTAAAAGAGGTGATGGATGCAAATCTTTTGGAACAACAACAAATCATCACTGTATATTTTGATATGGATGGTGTTTTATGTGATTTTGATCAACAATTTGTTCATTCTACAAACGAAGATCCCAAAACATTTGAAAAAAAGAACGGAACTATTAAATTTTGGGAAATCATAACAAATAAAGGATCACATTTCTGGAAAAATATGGATCCTATGCCAGACTTTAATATATTAAAGAAGTATATCACAGAACTATCAAAAAATCCAAATATAAAGATCCAGATTCTTACCAGTACCAGTGATGAACAAATTCGTCACAATTTTAAACAAGATGCAGAAAAAAGAATCTCTGAAATAGAGTCAGGCAAAAAGGACTGGTTAACTAAATACTTGCCGGGCTATGTTATAAACTATGCCGTTTCTGGCACCGACAAAGCCAGATTTGCAACCAAGTCAAGCATATTAGTAGACGATCTCTATAAGAACGTAGAATCATTCATCGCATCAGGTGGCGAAGGTATTGTATTCAGAGACGCAAATCAAACCATCAAAGAAATCAATTCAACTCTGGGAACTATTAAAGAAACCTACGGTTATAGCTGGTCAAATGTATGAAATTTCAAATATATAACACAAACCTAAATCCAGATGTGTGGAGCGGAAACGTCTTAAAAAAAGATATCCGACAAAAACTCACAGAAATAGCTAATGATTTTTATAAACAAACCGAACTAAACGCTCCCATCAGAGATATATTATTAGTCGGAAGTCTTGCAAATTATAATTGGTCAAAAAATAGTGACTTTGATGTTCACTTATCTATAGATTTTAAAAATATAGATTCAAATGTTGAATTGGTGGAAAAATATGTAGCGGGATTAAAAACAGATTGGAATAATAAACACGACATTCACTTATACGGATATAACGTTGAGGTATACATTCAAGACATAACAAAAACAAACAGATCAAGTGGAGTATATTCATTGATGAGAGGCGATTGGATATCTAAACCAAAACATGAAAATTTTCAAATAGACCTGCAATTGATTCAATTAAAATACAATGACACCCTTTCAAAAATTAACGGAGCCATTAAAGAAAATAACGACGAACGAATAAAACAAATATTAAAAGACGTATACGATCTGCGCCAACAAGGTCTAGACCGCACAGGCGAATTAAGTAACGAAAATTTAGTATTTAAATTACTTCGCAACCGAGGACACCTAGATAGATTGCGAAAAGCCACAGTCAAAATATACGATATGCAAAAATCTTTAAAAGAATCACAAAATTTTAATCAAAACAAAAAATAATCAATATTTATACAATATAACCTAAAAAGGAAACTAAAATATGGCTGATCTACTAAATAGCAATGAGATATTCTACACAAATTTTGAACCACAAGTCAAAAATCGCTTCGTGCTATACGCCGACGGCATTCCAAGCTTTTTGGTCAGAAAATGTAAACTTCCAACCGTAAAAAGTGAAAAGAAAGTTCTACAACACATCAACCTAGAACGATACTACAAAGGTCGCACCACCTGGGAAGATATCACAATGGAACTATATAACCCAATCGTTCCAAATGGTGCCCAAGCAGTTATGGAGTGGGTACGCTTGTCACATGAGTCAGTTACTGGAAGAAATGGGTATAGTGACTTCTACAAAAAGGATCTCACTCTCAATATCCTCGGACCAGTCGGAGATAAAGTGAGTGAATGGACCTTAAAAGGAGCCTTTATTACTAGTGCAGATTTTGGTGAAGGCGACTACACTGATTCTGGTGAACCACTCACAATCGGTCTTACAATTTCGGTGGATTATTGTATTCTTCAATATTAATTACATCTATATATTTCCTTCAAATCCTCTTTATTTAAACGATAAAGAGGATTTTTTATTGACTTTTTTTACCAAATGGATTATACTTATATATAAGATGACCAACGAAGAAATATTAAAATTAATCAATGATAAGCCTGATGTTTATGTTCAAATAATCAAGGCACTATAGATATGCACAATCAAGAAAACACCAAGTTATTTGTACGAAGAATTTTTCAAAAGATTGTTGAATCTGAAGCGGATGATAGTTCGGTAGAAAGCAATCCGAAGGTGATATCGGCGGGAAAAAATGAAAAAGAAAAATTGGCTGTTGCAAAAAAAGCAGAAGTGTTGTCTATTTTGGCTAAGATTGACGCGGTTCAAAAGCAACTTGCAGATAAACAGAGAACAAAATCTTCGGCGGATTCCATGAAGAAAAAAGATATTGAAATTGAAATTAAAGATCTTTTACGTAAACGCAATGAGTTGAATCTACAAAAAAAAGCAAGTGTAGCTGCTACTAGTCTTGCACAAACTGCGGCGTCTAATATTGGTAAAAAATAAAATAATCAAAAATTACACTTTTATTATATGTATTGGTGTATAATATATATATCAAAGTTATGGAAGAAAATTTTATAGTACCAATCACTCGTCAAACCCAACCTTCTGCTAAGAAGGAAACAACATATCCAACAGAACTCATTGATCTTCCCAGTGAAGGTCATTTTTATCCTGAAAATCATCCATTGAGTACAGGTCAGGTGGAGATGAAGATGATGTCGGCGCGCGAAGAAGATATATTAATGAATCAAAACCTCATTAAAAAGGGTATTGTTTTGGACAAGTTGTTGGAGAGTTTGATAATTGACAAGAACATCAAATTGGATGATGTATTGCTGTGTGATAAAAATGCATTATATGTAGCATCGCGTCGTTTGGCTTACGGTGACAATTATGGTCCACTTGATATAAAGTGTACTAAATGTAGTGAGAATAACTCAGTCAATGTGAATCTTGGAGAACTCAAGCCCAAAGAATTGGATACTTCAAAGTATGTACCACATCAAAACAGGTTTGAATTTACATTGCCGTATTGCAAAAAGGTTGTTACTTATAAGTTATTGACGCATCTAGATGATAAAGCGATAGATACAGAACTCAAGTCTTCGGCCAAGCTTTACAAAAATGGCGGGGCAAACGAGCTTACTACCAGATTAAAGTTTGTTATTACTTCAATAAATGGAAATGAAGACCGAGCAGAAATTCGTAATTTCATTGAAAACGAACTTACATCCAGAGATAGTTTGTCTTTACGAACAAACATAAAGGAAAACACTCCTGAATTTGACATGAATTTCAACTTTGTTTGTGAACATTGCAGTGCGGAGGAAAGGATGGGGGTGCCTCTTACGGTATCCTTTTTTTGGCCTAACGCCTGAGTACAAGTTACATTTACACGAACAGATATTTAGTTTGTGTTATTATAGTGAAGGAGCGTTTACGCAAGATATTGCGTATAATCTCCCTATATATTTGCGCAACTATTATCTTAATCTTTTGATAAAAACAAAAGAAAAAGAGCAACAACAGTTGGAAAAATCTTCTGGTGGATCGTCTAAATTAAAGTCAAAAAGATAATTGTCTGTATATTTATAATAACAAGACTATAATATATGGCTGACACAGTAAAACAATCCGATATTGATAAGATTTTAAAAGATAATACGGACGAATTGTCTAAATTGTTTAAAAGCATTCAAACGGATGCTTTTAACATTTTTAAAGATATTGCTACAAGTGCGGGCGGTTTAACCGCCGGATTCAAAAATGCTGGGGCTGAAATAATGAAGTTAAAAACTCCCGCTGAAAAATATTTAGGAATTCAAAAATTACAAGAAACTATTCAGAGTAAAATCAACGAACTTAAAAGTAAAACTGGTTATTTAGATGCTACGGCATTGGCATTTAAAGGTGAAGAAGTTAAACTTCAAAATGCAATAATTGATGCCCAAATTAACGCGGCGAAGACCTCGAATAGTTTAACGGGTCGCCAGAGAGATATGTTGATTGATCAGTTGACAATTCAAAAGGTAAAAAATGAAGCAGAATTGGTTTATTTAAATGATTTAAATGGAATCAACGGAAAACAAAACGAAATACTAGAAAAACTAAAACTTCAATCAGATGCACTTGGCGAAATTACCCCAACACTAGAAAAACAAGAAAATTTATGGTCGGACATAAAGAACATTGGAACGGAATTTACATCACAGTTTCCAATTTTAACGATGTTGATTGGTAAGATATGGACAGCATTTAATGGTATAGAAGACGCAGCTTTTGTGGTCAGACAAAATTTGGGGTTGATTGGAGATGAGGGAGATAGTTTTAAAAAAACAATCACTGACATATCTGTTGAATTCGCTAACATTGGTGTCACGTCTGAAATAGTGGGAAAAAGTATCAACGGTATCTCCAACACGTTTGGAAATTCAGCGTTTGCTTCTAAAGAAATTGTAGCAAACTTTTCCGCACTAGAATCAAGTTTGGGTATTTCAAGTGACACATCATCAAAAGTTCTAAAATCACTGATGGGTATCTCACAATCAAGTTCAAAATCCCAAGTTTCTATGATTGGATTTGCACAAGCATTTGCAACTGCTGCTGGTGTTCCCTTCACGGAAGTAATGAAAGATTTGTTAACCCTTTCTGAATCTGTCAGAACAACATTCAGAGGTTCTACTTTACAACTTGTAAAATCTACCGTAGAAGCAAGAAAATTGGGTCTCACAATCACTGAAGCAGGTAATGTTGCTGAAAAGTTATTGAATTTCACAGAAAGTATCAATGCAGAAATTGAAGCCAGTGTAATGTTGGGAAGAAATATTAGTTTTCAAGATGCCAGAACACTTGCTTATAAGGGTGATATATTGGGTGCTACAAAGAATATTTTGGACACGATTGAACAAACGACGGATCTCAATAAATTGGATGCATTACAATTAAAGAGTATTTCTGAAGCGTCGGGATTGACTGTGGGACAATTGCAAGACAGTTTACAACTACGCAAAGATTTGAAACAATTACAACTGTCTGGTAATGCTGATGCGAGAAAACAATATGATTTATATAATCAATTAAATGGATTAGGTAAAGAATCAGCAGCAACGGCAGGTGAGGCAGCATTAAAGAGAATAGAAGAAACAAATAATTTGACGATGCAGAAAAAACTCCAAGCTGAATTGAATGGTTTGGTTTTGGAGTTGGGCAAAGCATTTATTCCAGCCATTCAACTTTTATCAAAGGGGTTGTCAGTATTAACCGAAATAAATAACAAATTGAGAAGTTCTTTGGGAGATTGGGCAGCTGGAATTTTTACAATAGGAGTTGTAGTGACGGTGCTCAAATCTAAATGGTTATCAATGTTTTCTTCAATAGTAACAAAGATTCCTGGAGTCTCAAAGGCATTAAATGCTATAGGAATGGGATCGTCCGCAGTGGGAGCTGCTGGCGCATCAAAATCATTTGGAAAAGGTGCAATGTTTGCAGGTTTTGGCAGTTTTCTTGAATCACTTGGAACAACGGCAACAATAATGGGTGCTGCTGCTTCGTTATACATATTAGCCGAAGCATTGAAGAATATGCCAACCGATTTGGGTGGTTTATCAATTGGAGAATATATGGTAGAAATGGCAGTTGGATTAGGTGCTTTAGCCGTAGCATTTGCCGCTATGGGTCTTGGTTTTGAAGTAATATTACCGGGCGCAGGAGTATTAGCAGTAATGTCAGGGGCGTTGGTATTATTTGCAGGATCAATGAATCAAACCGCATTAGCTGTAAAAGTATTCGCTGATTCTTTTGCAAAATTAACTGAAAATTTAAATGTAGACAATTTATCTAAAATAAAAGATGGGACCGTAGCAGTAAAAGGTGCGATGTCAGAGTTAAGAAGCGAACTCAAAAATTTTAGTGATAAAGATTTAAAGGTTCTGGAAAATTTGGGCAATTTAAAGGCAAATATAACTACAGATGTCACAAAGAAAAAAGAAAGTGATTATGTTGATTTAACCAATGCGATTGTGACTGCAATACGAACAGGTATGTCAAATATCCAAATAACTGTGCAATCCGACGGAACTACCAACCGAACGTTTAGAAACGAAATCACGATGGTAAGCAGACCTGGCTATGCTGGCGTTGCGTGATCACTGTGATATTTATATAACATATGGCTAACTCAGACAACATAGGCGGTCTTGTTGAAACCAACAATCCACAGATTGCTGCGAATGGATTGTTTATTCCATCAAATATAAATA